>Ga0207422_1004300_pt1 | contig 12082 bp, 13 predicted proteins | sample MarCyaLeptolynsp_FD_187757 | JGI IMG/M metagenome (GOLD analysis project Ga0207422, IMG submission 187757) | Marine cyanobacterial communities from Panama - species 1 Leptolyngbya sp. (SPAdes) | ecosystem: Environmental > Aquatic > Marine > Unclassified | place: Panama: Panama City | collected... | reverse complement strand
TGATCGATTTTTAGAGTATTGTCATCTTTAAATATCTCAGTTATCGTGCCCATACCAATAATTGGCATATTGTCATCCGTAATAGTCATATTAGTATTTTTCATATTTGATTCTTCAAGCCGACTCATACGCATAAAACTTGCTTTAGTACTAGCTTCTGAATCAATTAAAAACTGACCAGAGACTACAACTACCTCACCCTCATTCAAGCCAGATTTCACTTCAAACCAATCACCACTCTCAATCCCCGCGATAATCTGTCTTGGTTCAAATCGCCCATTGCCTTTTGCAAGTATCACTCGCTCTTCACTACCCGTTCGGATAACTGCCTCTCTTGGGATTACAATGATATTGTTTTTTACTCCTGCGTAAATTGATACATTGCCATACATATTTGGCTTCAATGCTTCATCAAAATTATCAAATTTGAGACGTACCGTTAGTGCTCGAGTCAATGGATCTAAATCTGGATAGATATACTCAACCATCCCTTTAAATTTCTGCCCAGGTAAATATGAGAATTCCACTTCGGCTGGTAGACCTTCTTTAACCCAGCTACTTTGTCGCTCAAACACTTCTGCCATGACCCAAACAGTTGAAAGATCTGCTAAAGTTGCAATTTGATTTTCTGGCTTGACGAACATGCCTTCACGTACCATGAGATTAGAAACCACACCATCCTGAGGCGCGTAATAAGCGATATTTTTTCGAAGGTTACGATTTTCTTTTAAACGTTTTACTTCTGGCTGAGACATGCCTAATGCGACTAAACGATCTTTTGAGGCATTGACTAATGATGTGTTACCAAGTTTTAAGGCTTGTAGAAATTCTTCTTGTGCATTTACTAGTTCGGGCGAGTACAAGCTAAACAAAAATTCACCTTTTTTAACACGCTCTCCTTCTGAACGCATTTTTAATTGTTCTATCCAACCTTGTGTGCGCAGATGAATATGTGACATCTTTGATTCATCGTAATCAACAAATCCAACAGTTGAAATCTTCCGCCAAAGTTTTGAACGTTCGGCTTCTGCAGTCCTTACACCTAAGTTTTGAATGACTTCGGGCGATATAACAACTTCACTACTAGAACCTTGCTGTTCATCCGCATACACAGGAACGAGATCCATACCCATAGGAGATTTACCCGGTCCATCTCTGCGAAAATTTGCATCCATAGGTGCAACCCAATAAAGAATCTCACGCTCTTCATCTTCTTTAGCGAATGCTAATGAAACACTTGAGAGTGATATGAAAATCATCAGTAAAATTTTGCTTAGCACAATTATTTTTTTCATGATTCTGCCTTTTCCATGAGATATAAAATTCGTGCTTGGGCCTTTGCGACCTCCACTTTCACACGCAATGCTTCTAGCTGAATATCAAGTTGTGTAATACGTGCTCTGGCAAGTGTGGCAAATTCCGTCACACCGCTTTGATATGCTTTTAATGATGCATTTGCATTTGCATTTGCATCAGGAACTAACTTCAAGTCATATAATTCACTTTTTTCTTGAAATTTTTTAAATGCCGCAAACTCTCGTAAAACAGATCGCTTTAATACTTGTAATTGATCTGTTCGCACATCTTTTGCTGCCATGACTTTATGTTGGCTGGATGATAAACGTCTATCTTGTCTCTTATCAGTAAATATTGGCAAATCAATTTTAATTAAGGCGGCCATTTGATCGTCTCGATCACTGCCATCAGCATTATTACCAAATCGCTTTCTGTATTCGACTCCCACGGTCCAACCTGGTTTATATTGTTCCTCAGCGAGAGAGACCCCTTCATTGAAAAATGATATTACGGAGTCATATGCTTTTACACTTGGGTGATAGACAAGCTCATCAATAACAACCTGTTTTTCAGTAATCTCAGCCAGTACCGGGAAATTTTCATCAATTACTTCATAAGCGCGAGCATCAAGCCATTTACTCAATTCTGCTCGTGCTAGATCTTCATTTTCCTTGAAAATAATTACACGCTCTTCTAGACGCGAGAATTCTAATTGAGCTCGAAGCACATCTTGCTGATTGACTCGTCCAACGCTATAAAATGACTCGGCAATATCAACAAGCTGTGAAAAATATTGATGACTTTGATGAATAATTCCTTGTGCACCTACGTTATATAAAATGTCAAAATAATTTTCACGTGCCATGCGTACAGATTGCGCCAACTGATCTTGTGAACGGAAATCTTGCTCCTTGCTAGACCACTGAGTTTGTTGAGTACGAAATTTTAACGTATCACCTCGCGGAAAAGATTGGCTAACACCAAATCGTAATTGTGTATTTGGTTCTCGATCTAGGTCAAAATTATCAAGTGGTGCATTAAATAAGCCAACATTAAGTTGTGGATCAGGTAATTGGCCATCAGCGACTGCCGACTCTTTTAAAGCATCACGTCTAGAAAGCTGGGATTGTGAAATGTAATCATTCAATCTCGTGATGTCCTCAACTTCCTGCAAAGTTAATGCCTTCACCTGCTGTGTGAATACAACCAAAATCAATGCAATGATTACTATGTAATGACTAACATAAATATTTGCTTTAAATAGACAGTTTTTTGTTTGATCTCGCATGGGATAAATCCATATCATAATTCTTGAATCACAGCTTTAAATTGCTGGATGAAGAATAAAGTTTCTTGGAAAAGTGCTTGAGTTGTTAAGTTCTACACAGCACTAATTAAATAACAGAAGATATAGATCTATGCTGCTGGCGGGCGAAATGGAGGAACTGGGAATTGTGTTGAAATTAGACCAACTGATTTAATAATCAGTTGAGGTGAAAAATAATCAGCTATAACTGAATCAACAGTACTAGAAAAATGTTTTACAAATGTACAACTATGCACACAATTATCGCATTGGATGTGAATGTCTGATTGATTACAACAATCGCCATTACTAGAGCCTTGATCTGAATGAGCTATACCAAAGTCACTAGAATGACATGGCATTATATTACTTTGCTTCTCAGATGAATCTATAATTGTGCCGCTTTCTGAGATTTTATCTGTCGAGGAAATTATACTGCTACTCGACGAACCCAAAGGCAAAAATACCAACAACAAAATCATCACTACACTCATTGCAGTGTGTGATGAACTCGTCCGTCTGATACTCTTCTTAGTTGCCACATTTAATACCATTTCAAAAATGTATATATTTTAGTATGGATATTCAACAATTAGTTCCAATTAAGCTGATAAAGATCAAATATAAATATCTCAATGGTACCTTTCGCTAAAAACTCAGGTAAACCATTACCTTAGCAACGATCAGCCATGCCTCATCATAAGAATAACTTAAGCCAACTAGATTTCTTCTTGTCTCTCGCTATACGCATAATTAATAACAACATCACCTTTCAAATAAAGATCCAATATTTTAGTGGCGGTGATTGGAGTCTGGAGCTAACTATGGTCTCATTAAATTTCGTTGAATATCAGCCAATTTACAAGGAATCTTAAGTTAATAACTCTCGTGAAACCATCTATATATAAAATTCCATATGATTTTCAATGGCTTAGCTAAATATTTTATAAATACTATTCTTCAATAATAGGGAAATATCAAGGAATTTCGATAAATTTATAAAAAGGTCACAATAAACCCATTTCTAACTTGGCAGTTTCTGACATCATCTCCTTACTCCACGGTGGATTAAAAACAACTTCTACATTTGCTTTCTCAACTGTAGGTATGATTTCCAATCGCGACTTAACCTCATCCGCAATGATAGAACCCATACCACAACCTGGAGACGTGAGCGTCATTTTTAACTCAATATATCTTTTATTATTCTGCTGAATAATATTACAATCATACACCAACCCAAGTTCCAAAATATCTATTGGAATCTCAGGATCATATACTGTTTTCAACTGCTGATAGACAATTGCATCGAATTCTTCCGCAGAATTAATATTCTCAAGTGTTGGTGGAAATTGTTGCTCTTCACCTAGTGCATCAGCATCATTTCCAGCGATTCGATATAAATTTCCTCGCATATTAATTGTGAAGCTACCACCTAAAGATTGTGTTATTGTTACTTCTGCTCCTGCTGGTAATACAACTTGATCACCATAAGGAACACGTGTCGCAATACATCCCCTTTGCAAACTAACCATGTCACTTGTCTCGCTATTTTGCATATTCTGGTACCACGTTGTGTTTATGAAAATAAGTTAATGGAATTATATTACTCAGTACATACAGTATCTTTTTTATCATGAAGCGCAGCATGCATGGTATGCCATGCCAATGTGGCACATTTTACTCGCATTGGATACTCTTTTACGCTAGTAAGGATTGAGAGCTTTTCCATCAAAATGGAATCATTTTCTTTTAAGTCTACATCTTCAGATGTCAGCATGTTATGAACAGCTTGAAATAAATTTTCGACATCTTCAACTCGTTTACCTATAACTGCCTCGGTCATCATAGATGCAGACGCGGTAGATATAGCACAGCCACCGCCTTCGAACCCAATGTCTACAATAATGTCGTTATCTACTTTCAAATATACTTTAAAGTCGTCACCGCAATAAGGATTAAACCCATGAGCAGAACAATTTGTACCTTCAGGGTGTTTAGGATAATTTCGAGGATTACGATTATGGTCTAAAACAATATCCTCGTATAACTCTCTATTCATATCCATCATTTTTATAATCCTATTACTAGATAGTGATTTTCTTCACGCTTTCGTGCTCTGAACGATCCAGTTTTCGCAATATCATATTTTCAAAATACTGCTTCAACTTTGAATTACTAATTTCTGAAACCATCTCTTTACAAAAACCATATGCGAGCATCCTTCGAGCCTCAGGCTCACTAATTCCACGCGATTGAAGATAAAAAACCATCTCCTGGCTAAGTTCACCCACTGTGGCACCGTGGCTGCATTTAACATCATCGGCATATATTTCTAGTTGCGGTTTAGTATTTACCTGGGCATTTTTTGACAATAACAGACTATTGCTTGATTGCTTCGCATCGGTTTTTTGAGCGTCTCTTGCTACATAAATCGCACCATTAAATACTGAATTTGACTTATCAAACAAAACACTTTTATACGCCTGGTTACTAACACAATTAGGTGCCATATGACCAATCGAAACATGATTTTCAGAACTTTGATTACCAGATGTGATATCCAACATTTTCAAATCACACCTGCATTCTTCAGCTACCAATTTGACATTGATTTCATTACGTAACACCTGTCCTCCAGCATTGATATTATGACAAGTATACTCACTGCTTTCATACTGCCTTATGTGTAAAGCAGAATGATGATTTGCATTTGCATTTTCAGAAAATACTCTGTAATGATTTATAACCGAGCCAAGCCGAGGCACCAGCTCTGTCACACTATTTGTTCCATATTGATTCTGCCCGAGAGAATAATATGATTCGACTAGTGTACAAGATGATTTTTCACCAAATACTAGTATATTGCGGTTATAATTATTAACTGGTTTATATTGTTCAGAAGTCACATAGCTTATGTGAATGGGCTTATTCACACTCATACCATCCGGAACTTTAAGCAAGCAGCCATCAGTAAAAAACGCAGTATTTAAATTAGCAAAACCATGGGATGTTTTATTTTCTGGCATTAAAGCAACGAGGTCTGACTCATCCCCTTCGTCAATATATTTCGCGATGCTATGCAATAGTATCTCATCAGAGAGCCCATCCAGCGAAGAGAGCCCTTCTTGAAAAAGCCCATCTAAGAAAACCATTGTGTAAACATCATCGCTATATAGTCCAAGATGATGCAGATCGTCTTTTACTAATGTTGTATTTTCCTTGTTATTAAATTCAAACAAGTATTTTTTAAATTCTCTAATATTTGAATTACGCCACTCTTCCATTTTCTTATTTGGCAGCCCATGCTCTTCAAATTGACGAATAGCATTTTTACGTAACTCTGAAACTCTAGATGAAGAGAATCCAGGCAAATCAGAGAATCTTGTCTGAAACTTTGAAATTACATCGGCTAGATTATCGCTCTCTGGCGTCATGCAACTTCTCCCATCTCAAGAATCCCACCGTATCCTTCATTCTCTAGCTTTTGTGCCAGCTTGTAATCACCTGACCGCACAATCTTTCCATCTGCCAGTACATGAACGAAATCAGGAACAATATAATCCAACAATCGCTGATAATGTGTTATTACAATAAATGATCGATCTTTATCACGCATTTCATTGACACCTTGTGCCACTATTTTCAATGCATCAATATCAAGACCTGAATCTGTTTCATCAAGGATAGCTAAAGATGGTTCAAGTACTTTCATTTGGAATATTTCATTTCGTTTTTTCTCACCACCCGAAAACCCTTCATTCACAGAGCGACTTAAAAAAGATTCCTGCATATTGAGCGATTTCATTTTAGCTTTTGCCAGCTTCATAAATTCAACTGCGTCCATTGGATCTTGTCCTTGATACTTAAGCTTCGCATTGAGCGCTTCTTTCATAAAATATAAATTATTTACTCCTGAAATTTCGACAGGATATTGAAATGCAAGAAACAGACCTTCACATGCACGTTTTTCGGGATCCATTTCTAATATATTTTTATTATTATAAGTAATACTGCCCTTGCTAATTGTGTAACCGTCTCTACCAGCTAACACATGTGCAGTGGTACTCTTACCAGATCCATTTGGGCCCATAATTGCGTGGACCTCACCTGGGTTTACTTTCAGACTCAGACCTTTAAGAATATTCTTACTATTTACGCTAACGTGTAAATCATCAATATGTAACATCAACTTCTCCTTATACTGTAAAACTCTCACCACACCCGCATGTGCTTTTCGAGTTTGGATTATAAAACTCAAAATTTTCATTCAGCCCTTTACGAACATAATCCATTCTGGTTCCTTTTAAATAAGTAAAACTATTCTGGTCTACATAAATACTGATCGCATTATCAATCGGAAACATAAAGTCGCTATTATCAGCGTCGTCAATAAAATCTACGACGTACATCATGCCAGAACATCCTACTTCTTTGACTCCAACCTTTACGCCGATACCAGTACCACGTTTTTTTATCTGTTCTCGAATATGATTAGCTGCATCTTTCGTTACAGTAATTGCGTCAGCATCCTTATGCTCATCCATATCTACAGATACAGTTGGTAATTCACTTACCCTTCTGATTTCTTTTTTAGCATCCATCAACCAACCGCTCCTTCAAGACTTACTGACAATAGCTTTTTAGCCTCGACTGCAAATTCCATTGGTAACTCATTAAGCACTTCTTTACAAAACCCACTCACAATCATTGAAACTGCATCCTCCTCAGAAAGACCCCGCTGACGACAATAGAACAGCTGGTCTTCAGAGATTTTTGAGGTTGTAGCTTCGTGTTCGATTTTTGCAGATGGATTACTACTACTAATATAAGGAAATGTATGAGCACTACATTCACTGCCTAGTAATAAGGAGTCACACTGTGAATGATTTCGTGCATTGGCTGCATTTAAACTGATATTTACTTTTCCTCGATAGGAATTTTGTGATTTTCCTGCAGATATTCCTTTTGACACAATGGTGCTATTAGTGTTTTTTCCAAGATGGATCATCTTAGTTCCCGTATCTGCCTGCTGATAATTATTTGTTATCGCAATGGAATAAAACGACCCAGTTGATTCATTCCCTTTTAGAATACAGCTTGGGTACTTCCACGTAACCGCCGATCCTGTCTCTATTTGTGTCCAAGAAATCTTTGATCGATCACCTTTACAGTTACCCCGCTTGGTAACAAAGTTATAAATACCACCACGGCCATTTTCATCGCCTGGATACCAATTTTGGACAGTGGAATATTTGATTTCTGCATTCTTCAATGCAACGAGTTCTACAACTGCAGCATGAAGCTGGTTTTCATCACGCATTGGCGCTGTACAACCCTCAAGGTAACTTACATAACTATCTTCGTCTGCGATAATTAGTGTACGTTCAAATTGCCCGGTGTTTGCGGCATTGATTCGAAAATACGTTGATAATTCCATTGGGCAGGTAACACCTTTAGGTATGTAACAAAATGAACCATCAGAGAAAACGGCAGAGTTTAATGCGGCAAAAAAGTTATCTGCAACAGGTACCACAGAACCGAGGTATTGACGTACGAGTTCTGGATGCTCCCTAACAGCTTCGGAAAACGAACAAAAAATAACGCCGTCCTTGGCAAGTTTCTCCTTGAAAGTTGTTGCAACTGAGACACTGTCAAACACTGCATCCACTGCTACACCTGCAAGAGCTGCACGTTCATGCAGGGGGATACCTAACTTTTCATATGTTTCTAATAACTTTGGATCGACTTCATCTAATGATTTTGGTCCATCTTTATTAGACTTTGGTGCGGCAAAATATGAAATGCTTGAATAATCAATAGGCTCAATGTTGAGTTTCGCCCAATCTGGAGGAGTCATTGTTAACCATTGGTGATACGCTTTTAATCGCCACTCTAGTAAAAATGCTGGTTCCTGTTTCTTCCGTGAGATAGTTCGAATCACATCTTCGCTTAAACCAGGAGGGATATAATCTGTTTCGATGTCCGTTTGAAACCCTTCCTGATATTTTTTCTCAGTGAACTCTTTTACACTTTGCGTACTTGCACCCATTGCTCATCTCCTAAGCTAATAATTAATTTCTAAAAAATAGAAATAATTACAAAAAACGCGACACTTAAAATTGTTGTGAATACTGTGAAATCACCCCATATTTGACAATCAAACGAATTACTACAACTTAACTTCATTACCTTTCTCCTCTAATTTGGTAAGGATATACCCGACTAAAATAGTCAAGTATTATTTTATAATTCCGAGTAATTTAGTCAAGTATACAAATGGGGATAGCATTAAAACATTAGGAGATATCTTGCTTAAATAAAAAGACTACAAACAAGATGCTATAAAAAATTTATAAATATAAAAAAGGCGGCGGGAAAATACTTGCGATTAGATCGCTTACCTATGTCCTCCTCAAACAAAATAACATTGTATTTTTATAGCATGATACAAACTTTGGCCTTTACAACTAATATCATTCAATAAAATGATAGTATCTTCCACACTATTGAGTGATAGCTTTCAACAATTATTCACTAACTTATCTATTAATTATTAATGACTTTGTGTGTCGACAGAAGCATCAACATTAGAACAATAGTCAGTTAGACTTATTTGTTCCATTGTACAGTTACATACTCCTAAGATATAAGAACACCATGTCAAAATAATTCAAGCACTTCTTCTCCTTCTTTTGTGAGCGAGATAAATACTTTTCTACGGTCACTATCGTCATAGTGATAATCAATTAACGACTTCTCATTCAATGAGCGCACACACCGAGATATAATCGCACGCTCTTTTAATAAGTAATCCGCTATCTCAGAAGGTTGCGTTTTTTGCTTGAGTTTTATGGTATATAACACTTCAAGCTCGGCTATAGTCAACCCTGATGATTTAAGCAAATCGCCAAAAGATGCGATCAATTCTCTTGACTCAATTAGTTTTTTTACTACTTTATCTAATGTACGCATAGATTTCTTGTAACGATCTCGCATCTAGCTGCTTTACTAAGCAGTTATTTCGATATTCTTTCCCATATAGCTCTCTGTTAGTTATTAGATGGAGTCTCAACATAAGATTTTCAATTGTTTTGAAAAATATTTTTCAATATAAAGCTGTGGATCACCGAACGCTTATGATTTGCAATCATTGGATGTGGTGAGTGCATTTAAATATGACGTTCCAAATAGCCATAATTCTTTACCTTTCTCAGTATTCTTTAAGCCCACCTTTCTTCTATCAGACACATCTGAATATATCCTGACTATCAATTTTTTACTCTCGAGCGAATCCAACAATTTAGACACGAGTGACGGATTGAGCTTAGTACCTGCACTAACACTACTAGGTGTAGAATCTGAATTTTTAACAACCTCATTTAAGACTTGCCATTCTTTGACATTAATATCGCGTCTTTTGAGATAATCATCCATTTCTTTTAATAAATTTTTTGCTTGACTAAATACATCAAACATCAGCTGAGATGAGTCATCTCCTTTATTAGCTAATTCTTTAATTTTTGTATATTTCAACATAGAATTTAAAAGAGGCATATCACGATTAATTTCAGCCTCAGCAATCAGACCAAGCTCTGTGAATATTAATTTCTCTTCTACGGACAAATGTCTTGGCCTTGTATCCACCATACAAAGCGTACCAATGTTTTTATTATTTAATGATTGCAATGCAAAGCCGATGTAGTATCGAGCAGATAATGGGCCAATCACGTATGGATTGTCATAAAAGCGTATGTCTTGCAAAGTGTCTTGTACTTCAAATATCCTTGCCTCGGTAGCATTGGATTTAGAATTGGCAATAGTATGACCACAAAAAGAAATATCTCTAGGTTCACTATTCGATGGAGACCCTTGTTTTGATATGCTCAAAACGTGATCTTCAGTTACCAGCGAGAGAAACACACACGAAACATTAAAGACTAAATGTGTAATCCTTGTAATTCGATCAAATCGTTCTTCTGGCTTGTTGTAATCAATATTTAATGCATGAACTGCTTTTAGTCGCTCTAACTCGTTGCTAGGTCTTGGCGCAACTACCATATAACTCTCTCCATCAACTTAATTTGATATTTATATTTTTAGAAACCCAGAATCATTGAATACATAAGTGCTTTTCGGGGTACTAAGATCTAAGTCACTGTCAACTAGTAGATCGTATAAAAATTCCGCCAACATGTCGCATGACCCCATCCACATTTCTATATCTTCAGGAGCAAACACAATAGAATATTCCCCTCCCACTCCTTTACATATATACCTAACAGGATCGGGTATGCTTTTTTTTGTTAAAACGAATGCCTTCTCTACTTTATCAATATGAGGAAGTTGGTTAAGTGCTGATTCAATCTCGTATAACGTTTTAGTTAACTCATCATATTCTTTTAAGTTAAGCATATTGACCCATCATTGACCACCCATTATCGATTCAGGTAGTAACTTTTCTAAGAAGACCTAGTAACTAATACTCACTAAAAAAGTCGCATAAGATAATCCACTATTTCAGCTGAGTTGGAAGCCTTAACAACTATACTTCTAAGCACTAGATTAGTTAGTTACTAAGTTTGTCAAAGCGTTCTATCGTTATCGATATCACCTCTCTTGCAATTCACTAGTAGTGACTTAAGAGGAACACTAATAAAATCAAGCTTTTAACAAATTACTGATACGTTTTATCATTATTTTTAATTACATAATGACAATTTTTGAATATAGGAAATATTACTTTAGACACTATCAAACCATGTATATATTACATGAGTAACAGGCCCAGTTTTTTCTCTGACGCGACGTATAAATCATGGCCCTCCTGCGACATCACCACTGAAACCTTTCTTCTATCTTCATCAGTTGGACCAATTATGATCAATCCTTTTTCACTAAGACTAGTTAAAATACGAGACACAGTGGAAGCACTTTGTCCCATAAGCTTTGAAATAGCTGTTGGTGTTACGTCTTTATCTATATTTAAGACATAGAGCAATTCAAATTCATTAAAAGATAGCGCATAAGCATGCAAGCCTCGATCAACTTTCTGCCGAATGGCACGCGCCTCCCTAATCATGGATATTACGTGATCAATATTCATCAATATTTCACCTTAATGTATATACATACACATTCCTGTAGCTAAAATATAAAATGCCTATGCGCAGTAACATATTAAGAATTTCGATTTCTTATCCAATCGCATATCGAAGATGGCCAATATTCATGAGACAACATCTTTCCTAGTTGTTTCTCGCGTGAACCCAGTAGCCCAATAAATACAGGCTCACCACCACCATCATCACATACCCAGACTAATCCATCGTCAGACAGAATAGTGTAGCGTAGCTTTGCATTATTATTGTCCCAGATTTCGTAAACACACTTGTCCATATGCAAACCACCTTTTCAATTCAAGCATGCACTTTCAATACATCGTGACATTGCATTCAATTCAAAAATATTTCTGGTATC
>Ga0207422_1004297_pt1 | contig 12086 bp, 15 predicted proteins | sample MarCyaLeptolynsp_FD_187757 | JGI IMG/M metagenome (GOLD analysis project Ga0207422, IMG submission 187757) | Marine cyanobacterial communities from Panama - species 1 Leptolyngbya sp. (SPAdes) | ecosystem: Environmental > Aquatic > Marine > Unclassified | place: Panama: Panama City | collected... | reverse complement strand
GTCCTGAAAACCAGCAGCAATTGGAAGGCATCTTGCGCAACACCAATCGCCTTTCGGGTGAATTGGCGGCCGCGGCACCGCAATTGCAAGGTACGTTTGCCGAGCTTGAGACCGCGCTCAAGGAAGCCGGCGAAGCGCTGGATGCATTTGAGAAAGCCACTGCGACCACTGATGAGCTGCTCAATCGCGAAGGCCCTGCGCTGGCGGGTGAACTGCGCGATACCTTGGCGTCGGCCAATGATGCAGCGGCAGCCTTGGCCCGCACGCTCGAAGACACGCGCCCGGCGGCGCGGCAATTGCGTGAATCGACCATTCCTTCGGCTGAGGCGACCTTGCAGGATCTGCGCGCGACTAGCCGAGCCTTGCGCAATGTGACCGAGAAACTCGACAACCAGGGCGTCGGACCGCTTCTGCAAGGGCAGACCTTGCCCGATTACGAGCCCGAATGAGGATCGCCATGAGAGCTGTGTCTACCAAATCGATCCGAATGGCCGTGCTTGCGCCAGCACTCTTGCTGGGCGGATGCATCAGCTTGGGCGGCGTAGAGCCGCCGCCGAGCCTGCTGACGCTGACCGCGCAGTCGACCGCCCCCAGCGGCGAAGCAACCGCGGTGACCGGGGCCAATGCGATCAGCATTCTTGCGCCCGAAGTGCCGGCCAAGCTCGACGTCTTGCGCGTGCCGGTGCAGGTCAGCCCGACCGAGATTGCCTATCTCCAGGACGCCTTCTGGGTCGAAAAGCCAACCCGCCTGTTCCGGCGCCTGCTAGGCGAGACCCTGCGGGCAAAAGGCGGGATGCTGGTGCTCGACAATGATGACACGCCACTGGTGGCGGATCGGACTTTGCGCGGTACGCTGAGCGAGTTTGGCTACGACGCAGCGTCCTCATCTGTGATCGTGCAGTTCGATGCGATCCGTTCGATCGCAATTGGCGAGGGCGACGAAGCCAGCGAAGCGATAGAGACGCGCCGCTTTGAAGCGATTGTGCCTGGTGTTTTGCCGGAAGCCACTGACGTCGGTCCAGCGCTCAACCAGGCGGCCAATCAAGTGGCTGCCGATGTGGCCGATTGGCTTTCTGAATAGGAAAACCCGGCCTCAGGCCTTTTCCGCCAATGCGATAAATCTGTGCGCTTTGACGAATTCGCCGCGGCGATGATCGCGGCGTTCCTGCGCTTCCTCGTCACGGCCCCAAAGCTCGGCCTGCCAATCCTCTTCCAGGCTGGCGGCATCCCACAAAGCTGCAACATCAGCTTCGGGTTCGCTCGCCATTAAAGCAATGCTCAGCGAAGCTGAGAGCGAAGCCAGATTCTCCAGACCCGCGAGAGCAAAGTCGCTGCGTTGTTCGAGGTCGTCCCGCAGCCGGTCATGCGTCGCCTGATCTTGAGGGCGGTGCACAATCCCGCTGACTCGCACCAGCGTGATGCCCTCGCGCTGTTCGAAGGTGCTCAGCAAGGGCTCCCACACCTCTTGTTGGCGTGCGTGCAAAGGTTCGTCGGGATCGGCGCGGTAACACAGAGTGTCGGTCTCGATGTAAGCGAGCAGCTTGGTGATCAGTGCGGGACGGTCCGAAGCCACGATGTCGAGCGCGTAATCGGTCATGTCCCGAAACACGAAGCCCGCCGGATCGATCTCTTCACCTTGCTGAGACCATTCCTGTGCCAGCGCTTCTGCCAGCGCCTTGCTTGGCGCAATCTGAGGGTCGCCTTTGACGGTTTTGACCCCGCGACCATCGAGCTGGACCTGCCAGCCATCGCCGGCGGGTTCGGTCGAAACCTGTTTGTAGAACCGCTTCATTCGTGGTCGTCCGACCGCTCGCTGCGCCAGCGTTTGGCGAGATGGTATGGCGCGAAAAAGAAGCTCAGCATCCCGCCAACGGCGAGAACAACGCCAAGCCAGTAGGGCCCCTCAACGACCTGCCTGGCGATGGCAAGGCCAAGCAGCAGCAAAAGGATCGAACCAACGCGAACGGCGCCAAGTGTGTAGAAGCGCTTGGCGGCGAGGCTGTCCTCTGTCGGGGTCGGATGTCTCTCAGTCACAGCAATTGTTCCAGATGTGAATTGTCCCGCGCCACCGCTTCTGCACCGGCTTGCAGCAGCTCTTCGGGTTCATGATAGCCCCAGGCGACGCCAATCGAACGCACATTGGCTTCGCGCGCCATCACGATGTCAAAGGTTGTGTCGCCGATCATCACAGCTTCAGATGGTGTCACGCCGGCCTCAAACAAGGCGGCCTCCAGCATGGCGGGGTGCGGCTTGGATGGATGCCGGTCAGCGGTTTGCAGCGACACAAACAGATCGCGGATCCCGTGGCTTTCCAGACAAGCATTGAGGCCGCGGTCCGATTTGCCGGTCGCAACCGCCAATTGCCATCCATCGGCGTGCAGCCCGTTGAGCAGCTCAAGCGTGCCGTCATAGAGCGGCTCCTGCAGCAGCCCGCTCATGCGTCGTTCGCGAAATCCGCTTTTGTAGAATTCGACGACGTGCCGCGCCTGCTCTTCATCCAGATCGGGCGCGAGGTGCCGGATCGCGACCGGCAGGCTGAGGCCGACCATTCGTCGCACCTGATTGCGATCAGGGGGCGTCAGCTTGGCGCGTTGAAACGCCTGCTCCATCGTGTCGCAGACTTCGGCCTGCCCATCGACCAGGGTGCCGTCGCAATCAAACACGGCAAGCTTGCCTGCGCTCATTTGCGCCGTCCCTTGGGTGATGGCTTGCGGGACTTGGCCTTGCGCTTGGCGGTGGCGGCAGAGGTCGTGCGTGTCCGGCGCTCCCCCCGGCGGTTTTTGCGATATTGCTTGGCGTGGGCGCGGGCCGCCTGTTTCTTTTCCGCGGGTGTGCGCTCAGGCGCTTCGTCGCGGATCGGTGCCGCGTCGCTATCGCCAATGTCAAAGCCAAGCGCTTCCATGCTCGCCGCGAAATGCTCAGGAAGTTTGGCTGTCACGTCGAGCTTGCCGCCGCCGGTCTTTTGATCCGCGCTCTTATGGCTTGGCTCGGCAATGATCAGGCGGCGCGCATGCAGATGCATCTTGCGACTGATCGCTCCGGTCAGAAACGCATCCTGCCCGCCATATTTGCCATCGCCGACGATCGGATGCCCAATCGCGGCCAGATGGACTCGCAATTGGTGGGTGCGCCCGGTCAGCGGCTCCAGCTCAACCCATGCCGCGCGATGCCCGGCGCGATCGACCACGCGGTAACGCGTCTTGGCCGGCTGTCCGCCCTCTTCGTCGACATGCATCTTCTCGCCGCCCGTGCCGGGCTGCTTGGCGAGGGGAGCGTCGATCGTCCCTTCGCTGACTTCTGGAACACCGACGACCAGCGCCCAATAGACCTTGCGCGCGCTGCGCCCTGAAAAACGTTTGGAATAGCTCGCGGCGCTGCCCGGCGTGCGCGCGATCAGCAGCACGCCCGACGTGTCCTTGTCGAGCCGGTGGACCAGCCGCGGACGGGGTGTGTCTTCGTCCGCAACGAAAGCGTCGAGCAGGCCGTCGACATGTTTGTGCGTCTTGCTGCCGCCTTGAGTTGCCAGTCCGGGCGGCTTGTTGAGGACGATCGCAGACTTGGTCTCGCGGATCACCATGGCGTGCGCTTGCTCGATCTCGGCAGCGCTCAATTCGCGGCGTTTGCGCGGCGCCTTGCCCTTGGCGTCGCCGCCGGGAGGAACTCTCAGGACTTGCCCGGTCACCAGCCGATCTTCCGGCTTGGCGCGCTTGCCATCGACCCGAAGCTGGCCAGTGCGCGCCCAGCGTGAGACAGTAGCAAAGCCGATCTGCGGCAGATTGCGCTTGAACCAGCGATCGAGCCGAATGCCGTCATCGTCCTCGCCAATCGTGAACTGGCGGACTTCTGAGTTGCCGGGCCTGGTCACGCTGCCAACCGCATGATGATGAGCCCGAGATAGAGCGCTGTTAGACCGGCCAGAACCGAGACCGCGCAATAGCCAAGCGCAGTGGCGGCGTGGCCGCGTTCGATCAGCACCATCATCTCAAGGCTGAAGGCGCTGAATGTGGTGAAGCCGCCAAGCAATCCGACGCCAAGGAACAGTCGGGCCGTCTCGCCTTCGCCAATCCCGGTCCGTCCCATCCAGCCAAACAGAATACCGATCGCGAGGCAGCCCAGCACATTTGCGGCCAAAGTCGCCCATGGGAACGCCATGATCGTGCTTGGGCCAAGCCAATGGGTGAGCCCGCGGCCAAGCTGATAGCGCGCCACCGCGCCAATCGCGCCGCCCAGGGCGACAAGGCTTGAGGCTATAAGGGGTGAAGGTGTGCCAGACATTGCGAAGCCCTTAGCGATGCATTGACGCGCTGCATAGCGCTGCGTGGTCGCGGAAAGGTGGGTGAATTGCTTGCGTTTTGACCGAGTTCTGGCTAAGCGGCCTCGTGTTCGAGCCGATCCTATATGGATTCGGCGCCATTTTCGTTGTGAAATTCGGGCTCAATCCCGCGGTTTTAGCGGGCTCTGTGCTTTTGAAGTGAGGTAGTGAAGTTTATGCAAATCATCGTTCGCGATAACAATGTCGACCAGGCCCTGCGCGCGCTCAAGAAGAAGCTGCAGCGCGAAGGCGTGTATCGCGAAATGAAGCTGCGTCGTCACTATGAGAAGCCGAGCGAGAAGCGCGCCCGTGAAAAGGCTGCTGCTGTGCGCCGCGCCCGCAAGCTTGAGCGCAAGCGGATGGAACGCGACGGCATCAAGTAAGACGCAATTCACGGTGTGATCGCGCTCTAGAAGCGCTTGAAACGCCGATACGGATACGCCAAAGGGCGCGGGAGACTTTTTCTTCCGCGCCCTTTGCATTTTCAGGACAGTTTATGACCGAAATTACCCGTGTTCCGATCCAGCCCGTGGCCAAAGGATCGCTGACCAAGCTTTGGCTAGGTGTCGTCATTGCAATTCTGCTTGGTGCAGGACTGGCCTGGACGGCAATTCCCAAAGGACTCAGCATTGAGACCGTGGTGGCTGGCGAAGGTCCCAGCCCGACCGCAACCGACTGGGTGTTCGTCCGCTATAAGGGCATGCTGGCTGACACTGGCGAAGTGTTTGACGAGACCCAGGACATCCCAATTCCGGTCGAAGGGATTTTCCCTGAAGGTACGCCGCTGCCGCTTGATCGCATGCTGCCGGGCTTCACTGCTGGCCTCACGCAGATGCAAAAGGGCGGCGAGTATGTGCTCTATATTCCGGCTGATCAGGCCTATGGCGCAGAACCACCACCCAACGCTCCGATCCCGCCAGACGCCGATCTCATCTTCGAGATCGAGCTGGTCGATTTCATGAGCAATGAAGAATTCGAGCGCAAAGCGAACATCATTCAGCAGGTGCTGCAAGCTGGCGGTCCGCCCGAAGGCGTCGCTCCCCCTCCTGCACCCGGCAATTAAGGACTGAATACATGTCGGTCGACAAAGACACTGTCGCCAAGATCGCGTCGCTGGCGCGAATCAAGATGGGCGATGCAGAGCTTGAGCGCATGGTGCCCGAGCTCAACCAGATCCTCGGCTGGGTCGAACAGCTCGGCGAAGTCGATGTTGAAGGCATCGAGCCGATGAGCGCGGTGATCCCCAACACGCTTCGCCTGCGCGATGACGAGGTGGACGCCGATCCCAAGACGGGCGGTGGCAAGCGCGACGAAGTGCTCGCCAATGCGCCTGCTGCAGAGCATGGCTTCTTCGGCGTGCCCAAGGTGATCGAATAATGACTGATTTCACTGACCTTGGCGTCAAGGCCATCCGCGATGGCGTCGCTGGCGGCGATTTCACCGCGCGCGAAGTGGCCGAGCATTTCAACGCCGCTGTTGCTGACGCGGCAGAGCTCAACGCCTTCATCGTGACGACACCCGATCACGCGCTCGCAGCGGCAGATGCCGTCGACAGCGCGCGTGCCGCTGGACAAGAGCTTGGCGCGATGGCGGGCGTTCCGATCGGGATGAAGGACCTGTTCGCATCGCATGGCGTGCAGACCACCGCCGCGAGCCAAATTCTCGAAGGCTTCAAACCCGAATATGAAAGCACCGTCTCGCAGAAATTGTGGGATGCGGGCGCAGGCATGCTGGGCAAGCTCAATCTTGACCAATTCGCGATGGGATCATCCAACGAGACATCCCATTTCGGCAATGTCGCATCGCCGTGGCGCAAACAGGGCACCAATGCCGCGATGTCGCCGGGCGGCTCGTCGGGCGGTTCCTCTTCTGCGGTTGCGGCGCGTATAGCACCTGCCGCCACCGGCACGGACACTGGCGGTTCGATCCGTCAGCCCGCAGCCTTTGCCGGCATTTGTGGAATTAAGCCAACCTATGGCCGCTGTTCGCGCTGGGGCATCGTTGCCTTTGCCAGCTCGCTCGATCAGGCCGGGCCAATGGCGCGCTCGGTCGAAGATTGCGCGATCATGCTTCAGGCCATGGCCGGGTTCGATCCCAAGGACGCGACCAGCCTGCAGATGGATGTTCCCAATTGGGAAGCAGCGCTCAGCGCAGACCTGTCTGGCAAGAAGGTGGGCATTCCGCGCGAATATCGCATGGATGGCACCGATGATGCGATCCTGGCGAGCTGGGAGCAGGGCAAGGAATGGCTCAAGGATGCCGGCGCGGAGATCGTCGATATCTCGCTGCAGCACACCAAATACGCTCTGCCAGCCTATTACATCATCGCGCCGGCTGAGGCGTCGTCAAACCTCGCGCGCTATGATGGCGTACGCTATGGATTGCGCGATCTGCCTGATGGCGCCGGCCTGCAGGACATGTATGCCGCGACCCGCGCCGAAGGATTTGGCGATGAGGTCAAACGCCGGATTCTGATCGGCACCTATGTGCTCTCGGCCGGCTTTTATGATGCCTATTACAACCAGGCGCAGAAGGTCCGTGCTTTGGTGTCACGCGATTATGAGCAGGCCTGGGCCGATTGCGACCTGATCCTCGCGCCGACCACGCCGACCGCTAGCTTCCCGCTCGGTTCGCTCAACGAAGACCCGCTGACGATGTATCTCAACGATGTCTTCGCCGTGCCCGCTTCGCTCGCGGGTCTGCCCGCGATGAGCGTGCCCGCGACCATCAATGCTGACGGCCTGCCGCTTGGCTTGCAGCTGGTCGGCAAACCGTTTGACGAACAGAGCGTGCTCGATGCGGGCCTGGCGATTCAGCAGCGCGCGGGCTTCGACGCCAGGCCGGAGAAGTGGTGGTGAGCTTTCTCGCGTCCTTTTTTTCAGGTCTGCTTGGGCTGGTTGAAGCGCTCTTTACTATTCAACCAGTTCGGTCGGGCTGGGATAACGACAGCTCCGGCGAAAGACGTAAGAAGCGCGACGAGGCCATTTGGCGTGCGAAACACGGTACCGACTGGGACAAGCTCAAGGGAAACAGGGACTGACCATGCTGTTCGCCACCATCTTCCTCGTCTGCTTTGTCATCCTCGGTGGGGTGGTGATGTATCTGTCACAGACGATCGACCATGGCGAAGCGCGGTTTGACAGCGAAACGGGCAAGCAATTGCCCAAAGATGAAGACGACTAATTGGAGGAGCTGGCCCTCCTTCCCCTTCTAGCGGCCATCGCTTTTGCCGAAGTGATCGCGCTGTTTGTGGCTGATTTGTTTGGATTGGCGATGGGGCTGGGCTGGCGGCATTATTCAAAAAAGCGTGCGGCTCAAAAGGCTGAGAAGAAGAGACTGAAAGAGACGTTTGAATGAGTTCATACCGCATCCAGGGAGCCACCGGTGAATGGGAGGTCGTGATCGGCCTTGAAGTCCATGCCCAGGTGACGTCTGAAGCCAAGCTGTTCAGCGGCGCTTCGACCGCGTTTGGCGCTGAGCCCAACACCCAGGTCAGCCTGGTCGATGCGGCCATGCCCGGCATGCTGCCTGTGCCCAATCGCGAATGCATTCGCCAGGCGGTGCGCACCGGCATGGCGATCGACGCGCAGATCAACAAATGGTCGCGGTTTGACCGCAAGAATTACTTCTATGCCGATCTGCCGCAGGGCTACCAGATCAGCCAGCTCTACCACCCGCTGGTGGGCGAGGGGCAGCTGACGATCGAGCAGGATGACAAGGCCGGTATCGCCGAAGATAAGGTGATCGGGATCGAACGGATCCATGTCGAGCAGGATGCCGGCAAGCTGATGCACGATCAGCACCCCACCATGTCCTATGTCGATCTCAACCGCACTGGCATCGCGCTGATGGAGATCGTCTCCAAGCCGGATATGCGCTCGCCTGCAGAGGCGGGTGCCTATGTTCGCAAGCTGCGTTCGATCCTGCGCTATGTAGGCTCGTGCGACGGCAATATGGAAGAAGGCTCGATGCGCGCCGACGTCAATGTCTCGGTGCGCAAAGTGGGCGACGAGCTGGGCACGCGAACCGAGACCAAGAACGTCAATTCGGTGCGGTTTGTGATGCAGGTGATCGAATATGAAGCCAATCGCCAGGTCGATGTGATCGAAGGCGGCGGCTCGGTTGATCAGGAAACGCGGCTGTTCGATCCGGGCACCGGCACCACGCGGACCATGCGTTCGAAAGAAGACGCGCATGATTATCGCTATTTCCCCGATCCCGACCTGCTCCCGCTCGAGCTTGAGGATGATTTCCTCGAAGCCTGCCGTGCGAGCCTGCCTGAGCTGCCTGACGCCAAGCGCCAGCGCTATGCCGATGAGCTGGGGCTGAGCGACTACAACGCTGCGACGCTGACCGCCGAAGTCGAAAGCTTTGCCCGGTTCGAAACGCTGCTGGCAGAGACCGCCAAGCGCACCGGCAAGGATGAGAAGGCGATCGCCACGCAAGTGGCCAATTGGTCGCTCGCGGTTGCGCCTGGCGTCATCAACGCCGCTGGCGATGAGGCCGATCCGGCCAACGCCACCGCGGAAGCGCAGGCGGCGATCCTGGCGATGCAGGACAAGAGCGAAATCTCGGGCGGTCAAGCCAAGGAGATCTTCGAGCTGGTTCTCACCACCGGCCGGGATCCCGAAGAGATCGCCGAAAGCGAAGGCCTCAAACAGGTCTCTGACACTGGCGCGATCGAAGCCGCGATCGACGATATCCTCGCCAACAATGCCGACAAGGTCGAGCAATACAAAGGCGGCAAGGACAAGCTGTTCGGCTTCTTCGTCGGTCAGACGATGAAGGCAATGCAGGGTAAGGCAAACCCGCAGGTCGTCAACCAGATCCTCAAAGACAAGCTGGGGTAGGCGGGTGATGCGCGGCAATCGCATCTGGCTGTGGCTGGCGATTGCCCTCATTGCGCTGGTGGGCGCCTTTTACGCTTACATCCATGCCCCGTTGCCCGATGATGACGAGCTGCACATCGTTGCGCTCGATCCGGCTGATCCAGATCGAACCCAGATTGGCGAGCTGACCTATCTCGGCGGGATCGATATTCCGCGCATGGGCCAGAATATCGGTGGTCTCTCGGGCCTGCGCTGGGATGCGCAGAGTCAGCGCCTGCTGGCGATCACTGACGATGCGCGCTGGGTCTGGCTGAGCCTGGACGAACAGGAGTCGCGGCTAGTCGGGCTCGGTGGGGTCGAGGTGGGCAACCTGCTTGGTCCCGCCGGCGAGAGACTGACCGGTAAGGAAGCTGGCGACAGCGAGGCGCTGGTGCGCGAAGGCAACGGACCATGGGCAGTGGCGTTCGAGCGCGACCATCGAATCTTGGTCTATGTATACGGCCTTGCAGAGCCCCCGGTTCAAACCTTTTTCGAACCCGAGGAAGAGCTCGGCGCGCTGGAAGACAATGGTGGGATCGAGGCATTCGCCATAGGTGAAAGCAGCCAACTGATCTGCGCCGAGCGTCTAGCCTCGCTCGATCGCGCCAATTGCGTGCTCTACACCGAGGAAGACGACAGCTATTCGGAGTTTCCGGTCAGCCCGCCGGCGGAGCTTATCGAGCTGGGCTCGGTACCGACCGATGCGGACACCCTGTCCGACGGCACATTCCTGATCCTGTTTCGCAGCTACTCGCCGACTGAGGGAAACACCGCAGCGATCGTCTCCTATTCGCCGGATCGCACCCGCCGCGAAATCGCAACACTCCAGCCTCCGCTCACAACCGACAATTTCGAAGGCCTGGCGGTACGCGAAGAGCGTGATGACACCTATCTCTACATCGTTTCGGACGACAATTTCTCCGGACGCCAGCGCACTTTGCTGATGAAGTTCAAGCTCAGCCGCAGTCATCAATCAGGACCCGCTGAAAACTCGCCCTGACCCATGGACATGGCCAACGCGGTCGGTAATGTCGCAGTCAAAGGGGGAAAGGGGTCCAATGAAATTTGCAGGATTGATGCTGCTGCTCTTGCCATTGGCGGGAGCGGCCCAGGCGCAGGCGATCAAGAATGAGCCGCCGATCAGGGAATTTTCCGAAACCGAAATCGCGGCGATTCAGATGCCCGAGCTGGCGTTCGAATACGACAAGGTCAAAGCGAAAGACTTCGAGAAGTACTTCTACTTTCACCGGCCTGAGACGAGTTTTGACCAGGCCTTTGCCGATATCAGCGAATGCGATTCACTGGGCAGCGGCATCAATTTTTACGCTGGAGCCAATGATGCCGCTATCGCCGGCGCGATGGCGCAATATGGCCTGCTCGCGGGCGCGGTTGGCGGATTGATCGGTGGCCTAATGGCCGATGCCATCTTCGGCAGCGCGGAGCGCCGCAAGCTCAAGCGGATCAACATCCGCCAGTGCATGTTCTACAAAGGCTATGACCGCTACGGTCTCAAGAAAGACCTGTGGCAGGAATTCCATTTCGAAGAAGGACTGAGCCGCGAGAACGCGGACAAGCGCGAGGCCGCGTTGCTGCAACAGGCGCTGGTCGCTTCCGGTCCCAAACCGACGACGGAGGTGCTGGTACCATGATCAGGCAAGCATTGATGGGATCGCTGGTGGCCATGGCGCTTGGCATTGGCTCGGTGGCGGCGGCGCAGAGCGTCGAATCCGCTGCGATCGAAGCCAAGCGGATCGAGAAAGGCACGCAATCGCTGCGCGAGGACAAGGCCTATATTTACATCCGCTCATCGCTGCGTTCGCAAGGTGTCTTCATCAAGACGGCAGACGCAGAAGACGTGGCAGCATTTGAAGCCGAATGGGAAGAGGAGCTGGCCAAAGCGATCGACAAATATCCGCGGCGGCTTGAGCGTTGGCAAAAGAAGCGCGCAGCGGGAGACCGCAATCCGGGAGTGCGTCCGGTTGAGCCGACGCGGGAATCGTTCTCGATCGGTTCGATTGAGACCCGGCTGCTCGTCAGCTATGGCCCGCAATTTGTCTATGCCAAGGGCAAGCACGACGATGGGGAGAAATATTTCGACTATGTGATCGAGGTCGAGCCGGGCGAGTACACATATTACGGCCCGATGTTCCTGGGCCCGCAAGGCGCCGCCGGATTTTGCTATTGCATGGGTTCGGTCAAGTTCACGGTCGAAGCCGGGCAGGTCACCTCGCTGGGCAATTTCCTTGAAGGCAAATGGGTGACGCGCGAGCAGCTTCGTCAGGCTACCATTTTCGCATCGACAATTCCTGAGCGCGAAGTTGAGCCCGTCGATTGGTCGGTCCCCGACAGCCTTTCGAGCTTGCCCTCGATTCAGGCCGAGCTCCACGCAGCGGGCAAGATCAACAATTTCTATCGCGCTGGTGTGCAACGCATGCCCCCGGTCGAAGGCGTGCTTGCCTATGAGCGTGACACTGTGATCGATGTTCGCGCCAAGCTGGCTGCTGAGAAAGAGGCCGCAGAACGCGCCGCTGCTGAGCAAGCTGCAGCGGAAGCCGCTGCAGCAGAGGCAGCGCGCCAACGCGAATTGGAAGAGCAGGCTGCGGCTGAAGCCGAAGCGCCTGAGGGGGAAAGTGCTCAGGACGACTCATCTGGCGAAGCCGAAGCCAATGACGGAAGTGAAGGCTAGTCCTGAGCACCAACGCGCGGCTCGGACGAGCAGCGTCATGAGGCGGAGGGCGCGATTGTGATGGCAAGAATCCTGTTGGGGATCGTGGTGGCAGCATGGCTGGCAGCACCCTCAGCTGCCCATGCGCAAACGCCGATGTCGGAACAGGAGTGGCGCGAATGGACTCCTGATCCCGCAACTCTCGCCATGCCGATGCTGGATTTCGAACCGGACGCAAACG
>Ga0207422_1004294_pt1 | contig 12092 bp, 13 predicted proteins | sample MarCyaLeptolynsp_FD_187757 | JGI IMG/M metagenome (GOLD analysis project Ga0207422, IMG submission 187757) | Marine cyanobacterial communities from Panama - species 1 Leptolyngbya sp. (SPAdes) | ecosystem: Environmental > Aquatic > Marine > Unclassified | place: Panama: Panama City | collected... | reverse complement strand
CAAGTTTGAATTCCGTCTGGATTGCACTCGGGTAATTGCCGATAACGGCGCGGCCACGCGGCATGCCGCGGTTTTCAACTTCGAGCGCGATCCGCACCTTCAGGTAGGTCGTCCGCCCTTCTGTCGCCAGGTTCACGGTCATCTCCGGAAGATCGAAGAAAACCACCGGTTTTTGAACTTCAATCGGCTCCGCGGTGTCGCTCTGAACCATCATCGGAGCTTCGGAACCCATCAGGAAGTAGTAGGCGCCACCGCCAGCAGCCAGCAGAACGACCAGCCCGACACCGCCGAACAAGAGCAGCTTTTTCTTCTTCCCACCTGCTGCGCCGGCACCGCCTTCTTCTTCGATGTCGTCGGCAGCTGCGGTTTCGTCAGCCATGTCCCACTCCGCATAATTCTGCGCTCGCGCGCGGTATTTATTACTAAAGAGTTAAAGGTTAACGAATGGTTACCAGCCATTAACGCGAGTCACCGGGCAAATATTGCCAGGTGGTTAACTTCTGCCGGAATCTCTTGCCGTGCGCACCCTCGCCGTTTCGTTTTTACCCAGATTTCCCAAGGATTTAAAAACTGGCACGGCACATGCATTAACCTTAACGAGCCCGCCAGTCTGGGGAGACAAGCTGGCTCTTCGGGGAGCAAAAGGAGCCGTTCAGATGGAGAACGCACTACTCATTGGCCTGTCGCGCCAGGCCGCCTTGCGGAATCAGCTCGACGTGGTCGCAAACAACATGGCGAACATCAACACGTCAGGCTTCAAGGCGCAGAACCTGCTGTTTGAGGAATACATGATGCCGGTCGCCAGGGCGACCGAGTTCGAGGCGCAGGACCAGACACTTTCCTACGTACTCGACTATTCCACGCACACGGATTTCACCAACGGCAGCTTCAAAGCGACAGGCAACGACTATGATCTCGCGCTTGAAGGCGACGGCTTTTTCGTTGTCCAGCTTAACGACGGCACTGAGGCCTACACACGAAACGGTGCCTTTCACCTGAACACGGACGGGCAGCTCATGTCGTCCGAAGGATGGCCGGTCATGACATCCGCCGGGCCGATCACGTTTACTCCGGAAGATGGCATCGTCGAGATATCGCAGGACGGAACGATCGCGACGGAACTCGGCAACCGCGGCCAGATCCGGGTTGTCTCCTTTGAAAGGCCCCAAGATCTTGAGAAGCGGGGGGAAACCACCTTCACGGGCGAAGAGCCCCAGATTCCCGAGGATACCCGGATCGTGCAGGGCGCATTGGAACAATCGAATGTCGATGGCGTCTTCGAGGTCACGCGCCTCATCGAGATCACCAGATCCTATGAATCTGTTTCGAAAATGCTGAAGGACGCGGACGAACTGCGCCAGCAGGCAATCTCGACACTCGGCAAAATTCAGGCCTGACGGCACTAGGGAGCAGAGACAATGAAAGCACTCCAGATCGCCGCAACCGGCATGAAGGCGCAGGAACAGAACGTCGAGGTGATCTCGAACAACGTAGCCAACATGCGCACCACGGGTTTCAAGAAACAAAGGGCCGACTTCCAGGACCTGCTCTATCAGAACCTGCGCAGAATGGGCACCGAGACATCGGATGCCGGCACGATTGTACCGACAGGCGTCCAGATCGGTTCGGGGGTCAAGCTTGCATCCACGGCCCGCATCATGTCGCAGGGTTCGCTCGAACAGACAGACGACTCGCTCGACATCGCCATCAGGGGCGAAGGATTTTTCCAGATCGACCTGCCGGACGGCACGACCGGATACACGCGTGACGGTTCCTTTGAAAGGGACGCGGATGGACAGCTGGTCACGGTCGACGGTTATACCGTCAATCCCGGCATTTCCATTCCCGAGAACATTCAGGACCTGACCATTTCGAACGACGGCTCGGTTCAGGGTGTCGACAACACGGGTACAACGCAGCAACTCGGCCAGATCCAGCTCGCGCGTTTCGTGAACAAGGCCGGGCTTGAAGCGATCGGTGACAACCTCTTTCTGGAAACTGACGCCAGCGGCGCGGCGGAAACCGGCAACCCGAGTGACAACGGTTTCGGAAGCCTGCAGCAGTATTTCCTCGAGATGTCGAACGTCGACGCGGTAACGGAAATTTCCGACCTGATCGCCGCACAGCGCGCCTATGAGATGAACTCGCAGATCATCCAGGCCGCAGACGAGATGTACTCGACCACCACGAACCTCCGCTAACCGGGATGGCTGAGATGATGAAACAGCTTTCTAGAGCCGCGCTTGGCATGCTGCTGACGGGTGCCACCTGGTGCTCGGCGCTGGCTGGCGACCCGCCTGTCCTGCGTTCTCAGGTCAAGACCCTGTCGGAAGTCGTTACGGTTGGTGACTTCTATTCCAATGCGGGCGCGCATGCCGAAAAGCCGCTGTTCAGATCTCCGGACATGGGCACATCGGGCAATGTTACCGCTGACCTGGTTGCCGAGCGCGCGCGTGCGGCGGGCCTGACATCCGCCGGTACGGATGGGTTGCGGACTGTCATCGTCCATAGGGGCGCAACCAAGATCAACAAGGAGCATCTGGCCGATCTTGTAAAGACGGCCCTCGCCCAGCGCAACGCCGCAATTGATCATGACAGCCTCGATGTGACGCTGGTACACGCACCGGCCCAGATCCTTGCTGACCCGCAAGTCGCCGACCCCGTGCGTTTCGAAAGCGTTGAATGGACGGAAGCCAGTGGCAGGTTCGTGATTCAGGCAACCGTGTCCGTGGAACACGGCACAAAGTCTCTCATCCTTTCCGGAATAGCCCAGGAGATGGTTGAGGTCATGGTTCTTGCCCAGCCTCTGCGGCGCGGTGATCTGCTCAACGAAGACGATCTGACCAACATCCGCATGGTCCGCTCGAGCGTTCCGACCGGCGCCGTCTTCTCTCCGGAGGACATTGTCGGCAAGGAAGCGAAGACCAACGTCAGAGCAAACACCCCGCTCTCGCGCAGAAACTTCCAGCATCCGGTCCTTGTCGGGCGCGGTGACAAGGTGACCGTCACCTTCAACATGCCTGGCCTGAAGCTCACATCCAGGGCCAAGGCGCTCGATGACGGTGCCAAAGGCGACGTTATTGATGTCATGAACCTTCAGTCCCGCCGCATCGTGCCGGCGATAGTAACCTCCCGCGGCCAGGTGCGCGTTCAAACCGCCAATCCTGTTGTTGCAAGCCTGAACAGCGAGACCAACTGATGCTGACTTCCCGACACAGACACCTGATGGCAAGTATCGCCCTGGCTGCCCTTCTCGCCGGATGCAGCACTGCGGACCAGCTTGCGCAGGTTGGCCAGCAACCTGCCCTCAACGCGATCCAGGACCCGACCACCACCCCGGGTTACCGCCCGGTCCAGATGCCGATGCCTGAACCGCAGCAGGTGCATTACAATCCCAATTCACTCTGGCAGTCAGGCAGCCGTGCCTTCTTCAAGGACCAGCGCGCCAGTCAGGTGGGCGATATTCTGACCGTCGTTGTTACCATCGACGATGAAGCCGAAATCGAGAACACCACGGAGCGCAACCGGACCGAATCCAGCGGTGCAGGCGTGGGTGGTGCGCTCGGTACGGCCATCGATACGATCTTCCTGCCAGCGGGCACCGCCGCCAGCGATCTTGCCAATGTCGGCAGCAACTCCAGCTTCCAGGGCGCTGGCAGCGTCGACCGCGAGGAAACGCTGCAGACACAGATCGCTGCGGTCGTGACCCAGGTCCTGCCAAACGGCAATCTCGTGATCGAGGGCAGGCAGGAAGTGCGCGTCAACTTCGAAGTTCGCGAGCTTATCGTCGCCGGCATCGTCAGACCGGAAGACATCACCGCCAACAACCGCATTGCCAGCGAGCAGATCGCCGAGGCGCGGATCGGGTATGGCGGTCGCGGCCAGATTACCACCGTCCAGCAGCCGCGTGTCGGCAACCAGGTCCTGGACATCCTGCTGCCCTTCTGATCACGGCAGACCGCATTCAGTCCCCCGGCCAGCCCTGGTCTAAGCGTTCTAGAAGCTTCGACCAGGGCGGCTGACGACGGGCACGGCATATCGCTCCTCGAATGCCGTGCCCGTTCTCGTTTTTCGATTCAAACTGCTTTTCTGAAATGACGCTGGGTCATTTTTTTAATAGAATAGAATGGATCGATTCAGGTAACCGGAGGCACCATGCGCCCGCTATTCTTGACTGTCGTTTGCTTTTTGTTTTTGTCGACTACACCAGTCCTGGCTGCCACCTGCGGAAATGGACCGAACGGGTTCGAGGCCTGGAAGCAGGACTTTATTGCCAACTCCAAACGCTACGGATTGAAGCAAAGAACCGTTAAATCCGCTCTGCAGAATGTGAAATACAACTCCAAGGTCATCCGTTTGGACCGGAACCAGAAGTCATTCAAGCTCAGTTTCCAGCAGTTCTACGCAAAGCGCGTCAACAACGCGATGATCCGCCGTGGCCAGAAGCTCGGCAAGACCTATGCTCGCCTGTTCAACCGGATCGAAAAGAAATACGGCGTCCCGGCACCCGTCATCCTGGCCATCTGGGGCCTGGAAACCAACTATGGCGGCTACCTCGGAAACATGCCTGTCCTGCAATCTCTTGCGACGCTGGCCTATGACTGCAGGCGCTCGAAATTCTTCACCAATGAACTGGTCAACGCCCTGAAGATCGTTCAGCGGCGCGACATGACCCCGGGAGAAATGCGCGGTGCGTGGGCCGGCGAAATCGGTCAGACGCAGTTTCTTGCCTCTTCCTACATGAAATACGCGGTCGACTATGACCGCGACGGCCGTAGGGACCTAATCCGTTCAGTCCCCGACGTCCTGGCCTCGACTGCAAACTATTTGCAAAAGAAAGGCTGGCGCCGCGGCCAGCCCTGGGGACCTGGCACTGCGAATTATCGCGTGATCAGGGAATGGAACAAGGCAAGCGTCTACGTCCAGACCATTTCGGTGATGGCGGACAAGATTGCCAACTAGAATATCCGTTTATATCAAGCGGTATGTTTGGTCAAAACGGATACCTAAGCACCGAACATGAAAAAGGCCTTCCCTTTTGGGGGAAGGCCTTGAAGGTATTCAGGCCGACCGTTTTCGGCCAGCCCGCCGTTTCTGGAAATCAGTCGTCGCGGTAGACTTTCTCGCGACGTTCATGCGCCTCTTGTGCCTCAATCGACAAGGTCGCAATCGGCCTTGCTTCAAGGCGCCGCAGGGAAATCGGCTCGCCGGTTTCCTCACAATAACCATAGCTTCCGTCAGCAATCCGCTCCAAAGCATCGTCTATCTTTGAAATCAGCTTGCGCTGCCGGTCCCGAGCGCGCAGTTCGATCGAGCGGTCCGTTTCAGAAGACGCCCTGTCGGCAAAGTCGGGATGGTTCTGGCTCTCTTCCTGAAGGTTGGTAAGCGTTTCCTTGCTTTCCTTCAGAATTTCATCTTTCCATGCAAGCAGCTTGTCTCGAAAATACTCGCGCTGCCTGTCGTTCATAAACGGCTCGTGTTCAGAGGGACGATAGTCAGACTCAATTTCAACCGTCATCGATAGCTCCGGATTACCGTTAGGCCGCGCGCAATATATAGCCGCTTCCATCAGGCGACAACGGTTCATTTTTGAAAAATATCATTAAAAAAATGTCATAATTTTCAATTCGTTGCGCACAAATCACCGAGTTTCACCGTAAATTAAGGCCAAGTTTTTCCTTCACCTGTCCGTGAAACGGCCAAGCTTTGCGAGCTCGACTTTCACTCGCAATTCGATCTCATCCAGCACGGAATCAATGCGGTCATCACCGCTGGATTTGCGGTCGGCTACCTGACTTGCAAGCGCCTCCAGGCGCGCCTCGGAGACAACTCCGGCGAGCAAGTCGGCCCGCACCGCCTCAAGCGAATCGAGCATGGAATGCCCGTGTCTTGCCGCTTTGGAGCGGCGTTCGGCGCGTTCGTCGACCTCCTGCAGAGCAAGCAGAGCGTCCATTCCCTGAATGGCGTTGCCGCCGGCGATCTGCGTCGACTGGGCAACATCAGCGCCCAGGTCCGGTTTGAACTCTTCGGCACCGGACGCGGATGTCTTCCGTGCGCCCTTCCCCTGAACACCTGTGACGGGTTTGTTGCCTGTGATGCGCATAACGATCGTTCAGCCTGGTTGGATCCTGTCTCGGCCGAAAATGCTCCGGATCTCTCGTGTCGCCTGTCAAAACTCCCGGTAAGGGTAAATGAGTCCTTGTGCATGAGGCAATATTTGCCGACCGGGAAAAAGGTTTCATTAACCAGTTTCGTCACGAGTTGCGTGAAAACACCGGTTCACGCGCAATTTTCCTACAGAAAACCGGGACTTGCGCCAGACTGCCGATCTCCGGACCGAGATGGCACGGCTTTCGCATAGTAGGACGCAACGTGGGTAGTCCGGCAGCCAGACCGGAAAAAAGAACCGGGAAGAGTGATGCGAGAATTGCGCAGGGATATTTCAGGACACTTGGCTCAGGTGCTTCTCGTTGCAGCGCTTGCGATCGTCGGAGCTGCCGTCAGCCTGACCTCCACGCAGGCAGCCTCCCGGATCAAGGATATCGCGGATTTCGAAGGTATCCGCGAAAACCAGCTGATCGGCTATGGCCTGGTCGTTGGACTGAACGGCACGGGCGATTCTCTCAACAACACACCGTTTACCCAGCAGAGCCTGCAGGCAATGCTGGAACGCCTGGGAGTAAACACGCGGAACATCGCATTGAACACCAACACCGTTGCGGCGGTAATGGTGACGGCAAACCTGCCCCCGTTCGCAACACAGGGCACACGGATCGACGTCAATGTCAGCGCGCTTGGCGATGCGGATTCGCTTCAGGGCGGCACACTGCTGGTAACGCCTCTTGTTGGTGCAGACGGTGAAGTTTACTCGATCGCACAGGGATCTGTTGCGATCGGCGGTTTCTCAGTCCAGGCCGACGCAGCCTCTGTTGTCCGTGGCGTTCCAACCGCGGGCCGGATCGCAAACGGTGGTCTTGTCGAGCGGGAACTTGATTTCAAACTTGCCTCCCTCACCTCGCTGCGCCTCGCGCTGCGCAATCCCGACCTGACGACCGCGCGACGGGTCGCCCTGTCCATCAACGAACTGATTGGCATGCCGACCGCCGAGCCGCTTGATCCGGGAACAGTCCGCCTTGACCTACCCATGAACTACGACGGCAATATCGTCGATCTTCTCACAGACATCGAACAGCTCATTGTCGAGCCGGATCTTGCCGCACGGATCGTCATTGACGAAAATTCCGGTATCATCGTCATGGGTCAGGACGTGAAGGTATCGATGGTAGCGGTGGCCCAGGGCAATCTCACGGTGACTATCGCAGAAACACCCCAGGTGTCACAGCCCCTGCCCTTTGCTGACAACGGCCAGACGGTTGTTGTCCCGCGTTCCGAGGTCGGCGTGGACGAAGAAGGCACGAAACTCGCGATCGTTCCGGAAACCATCACACTGAAGCAATTGGTAGACGGCCTGAATGCCCTGGGTATCGGTCCGCGCGACATGATCTCAATCCTTCAGGCAATCAAGGCCGCAGGCGCCCTTCAGGCTGAGATCGAGGTGCTGTGATGCTTGAAACAACAGCAGCATATACCAACCGACCGGACCCGATGGCGTCGATCCGGGGCGTCGACACGAAAAACAAGAGCGCGGTTCGAGAGGCGGCTGAGGAATTCGAAGCGGTTTTCCTGAACACGATGCTGCAGAACATGTTTACCGGATTGAACGAGGGAGGCACCTGGGGCGGCGGAACCGGTTCCGATGCCTGGCAGGATCTTCTGATCGACGAATATGCGCGGTCGATTTCAAAGGCGGGCGGAATCGGTCTGGCCGACAGCGTCGAACGCGAATTGCTGAACCTGCAGGAGGGGGCTCTATGACAGCACAGCCGAATTCCAACACGTTTCCGTTTTCTCTGGATAGACCCACGAGCAAGCAGGAGGCTGACAATTTCTGCTCGGCGCTGTCCGGGACCATGGAAGCTCTTCTTTCGGTCATCGAAATGGAAACCGATCTTGTCAGGGCCGGCAAGCTCAAGGAAGCCGGTGAACTCCAACCCGACAAGGCCCGGCTCATTCATGAGTATACCCGCGGCATGATGGCGGCGAAGGAGCATGCGGTCGCACTCGGCAACCTGTCGTCGGCTGCAACCCAGTCCCTGCGACGTCAGCACGGCGAGTTTCAACCTGTCTTGCGGATAAATCTTGCGGTCCTGTCGACCGCACGCGACGTCGCCAACAATCTGGTTTCCACAGTCGCAAAGGCAGCGGGTGCGAAAAACGCAACAACTCCGACCACCTATGGACGCGATGGCGCAGCCCCTTCCGGACCGCAATCCGCCCGCGGCATTGCCGTCAATCAGGCACTCTGAACACGAGCTGCTCCGATACTGACCTTGTTTGGCCTCCCTCCCCGGGAGGCTTTTTTGTATCGGCTCACCAAAAGGAGATAGAGACTGCGAATCAGGATTTTGATTCGCAGAACTTCAAACCGGCAATTCCTAATCATTTCGTTAACAGAAGATTCATTTCCTTACGTTAAGTTCGCAATTGTACGGGTGTTTGTTTTGAGTATCCCGGAGGGAAAGATGTTGGACACGGGAATTGCCCGGCCGCCATCGCCGACCTATACGGCGATCACGCCGGTAACACGGGCTCCGGAAAAGAACGAGCCGGCCGCCAGGACGGAATTGCCTGCACGGGAAACCGTCGGGCCTAGCACCGATTCAAGCGAAAGCCAGCTCTCCGCTCAGAACAGCCGCGACGGCAAGTCCCTTTTTGAGAGCGTCACCCCGCAGCTGGACCGCCGCAATGTCGTCGATCCGGAGAGCAACAGCGTCATCTATCAGGCCACAAACACCGATACCGGTGAAGTGGTCCGCCAGGTGCCGAGTGAGACACTCCGCCGGCTTCGCGCCTATGCCGAGTCGATCGAGACGCAGACCACACAGGCACCGGCGTCCAATCTGCAGCGGACGGTATAAACAAACACACCGCCTCCCTTCTCCAGAATGATCAACGATCAACTGCGCGCCTCCCCGGCGCGCTTTGTCCTTCGCCCGCACCTTCCACTGTGCCATTGCCCCCGGATTCCTTGATCGCTTTCAGGGTGATAGCTCAATTTAGCCGAGTCTAACTCAAGGTTAAATTTCAGAGTTAAAATATCGCAAATCGTAAAATTAACCAATTAACCAAATAAATTTACGATAATCTTTCACGAATACTTTAGGTTAAATTACGCTAACCAAATATATTATCATTTAATACAATATCGAACGTCAGAGTTCAGCTGCCATTCAGGAAGAATGGTATTTTACAGCAGAAGGAACTCTGTAATGACTGGAATTACACTCTCCAGTGCGGTGCGCACGAACCTGAACTCTCTTCAGGCAACTTCAAGCCTTATGAGCGCTGTTCAGGAAAGACTCTCCACGGGCAAGAAAGTGAACTCGGCGTTGGACAACCCGAATTCGTTCTTCACCGCCCAGGGTCTTGAAAACCGTGCAAGCGATCTCAGCACCCTGCTCGACGACATGGGTCAATCGATCCAGGGCCTGAAAGCCGCTGACAAGGGTATCTCCTCGATCTCCGATCTCGTTGATGCCGCCAAGGCGAAAGCCAACCAGGCTCTGCAGACCTCCAGCCAGGCCGAGCGGGCTCAGTTCGCAACGGAATACAACGAACTCCTCGGCCAGATCGAAGATCTCGCCAAGGATGCTGGCTACGGTGGCAAGAACCTGCTTGGCGGTACGGGTAACGATCTCAGCGTTGTGTTCAATGAAGACGGCACATCTTCGCTGTCGATCTCCGCGGTCGACTACACCGATTCGTCTCTGTCGACCGGTTTGAACCTGTCCGATCTGGCAACTGCAACAACCGGCACAGCAACACTTGCAGTAACCGGTACTGCTGGCACGACGCTGGATTCTACAGCAAACTTTGCAGCGGGCGATACGCTCACATTCACTGATGCAAATGGCAGTGAACTGGCAACGCTGGAAATCACGGCAACAACCACGATTGCGGATCTGGAAGCCGTCTATGACGGCATTGACGGCGCAAGCGCGGCGTTCAGCTCCAACTCGCTGGTGGTTACGTCAGAATTTCGACTGACGACAAGTTCAACCGATGCAACACCGGCTGACTTCACGACAAACGGCACGGATTCCGGCTTCGCAACGGATTCAACGATTGAGTCCACCCTGAGTTCTCTGAAGAGTGCCCAGGATACGCTGCGTGCCCAGGCGTCTACATTCGGTACCAACCTTTCCATCGTGGAAAACCGTCAGGACTTCACCAAGGCCCTGATCAACACGCTGGAAGAAGGTGCTGGCAAACTAACCTTGGCCGACACCAACGAGGAAGGCGCGAACCTTCTGGCCCTGCAGACCCAGCAGACCCTGGCATCAACCTCGCTGTCTCTGGCAGCGCAGGCCGACCAGAACGTGCTGCGGCTCTTCTAAAAAAGGAAAGCACCGGACATCGCGTCCGGCTAGAACCAAAGATGCGGCGGGCAAAGTCCCGCCGCATCTCATTTGTGAGACACGAAAGACAACTCGCCTTTAGTTACAAAGCATTAAGGTTAAACCACGCTAACCAACTATCTTTAGAGCTTGTTTTCAAATTCAGCCGTTTGATGAGCCTCGAACCCAGGAAGGGTTCTGTATCTCGTATTCCTAGAAGGGAAACAAAATGGCTGATATTACTCTTTCGAGTGCTGTGCGCTCGAACCTTAACGCACTTCAAGCAACCTCCGCGCTCATGTCCTCCGTGCAAGAAAAGCTTGCAACGGGCAAAAAAGTGAATTCGGCGCTCGACAATCCGAACTCATTCTTCACGGCAAAGGGCCTTGAAAACCGTGCGAGCGACCTCAGCACCCTGCTCGACGACATGGGACAGTCCGTCCAGACCCTGAAAGCCGCCGACGAAGGTATCTCGGCGATTTCCGATCTGGTCGACGCAGCAAAAGCCAAAGCAAACCAGGCCCAGCAGACGTCGAGCCAGTCTGAGCGGGCACAGTTCGCTCGGGAATACAATGAGCTTTTGACCCAGATTGAGGATCTGGCGAAGGATGCCGGCTACAAGGGCAAGAACCTGCTTGGCGGTACGGGTAACGATCTAAGCGTGACCTTCAACGAAGATGGCACGTCTTCGCTGTCGATCTCAGCCGTCGATTACACTGATACTACGTTGTCAACCGGCCTGAACCTGTCTGATTTGGCAACGGCAACAACCGGCACGGCAACACTTGCAGTAACCGGTACTGCTGGCACCACGCTGGATTCCACAGCAAACTTCGCCGCGGGCGATACGCTCACATTCACTGATGCAAACGGCACCGAAGTCGCGTCCCTGGAGATCACGGCAACGACCACGATTGCGGATCTGGAAGCCGTCTATGACGGCATTGACGGCGCAAGCGCGGCGTTCAGCTCCAACTCGCTGGTGGTTACGTCAGAATTTCGACTGACAACAAGTTCAACCGATGCAACACCGGCTGACTTCACGACAAACGGCACGGATTCCGGCTTCGCAACGGACTCGGCAATTGAATCTACTCTGAGTTCGCTGAAAAGTGCCCAGGATGCGCTGCGTGCCCAGGCGTCTACATTCGGTACCAACCTTTCCATCGTGGAAAACCGTCAGGACTTCACCAACGCCCTGATCAACACGCTTGAGGAAGGCGCCGGACAGCTGACCCTGGCGGATACCAACGAGGAAGGCGCGAACCTTCTGGCCCTGCAGACCCAGCAGTCTCTGGCATCAACCTCGCTGTCCCTGGCAGCGCAGGCCGACCAGAACGTGCTGCGGCTCTTCTAAACCAGCAAGCGTTTTCAAAGACTCAGAGAAGGCGGGCCTCGGCCCGCCTTTTTTGATTCCTGCCAGGACAAGTGCTTAAGCCGCTTGCGCGCGTGCTTCCCTGCCCTGCCCCGACTCGGACCGCAACCGCGGATTCCTGCCGATTTCCCTTTCCAAATCAGAGCATTAAGGCCTCGTTAACCCTATAATGCCATCCAATTAACCAATGATTAGGGTTAACAGGAGATGATCCTAATCAATCGGCTCAGGAAGAGCGGAAGTACTTAGTTGACCCAGGA
>Ga0207422_1004293_pt1 | contig 12093 bp, 10 predicted proteins | sample MarCyaLeptolynsp_FD_187757 | JGI IMG/M metagenome (GOLD analysis project Ga0207422, IMG submission 187757) | Marine cyanobacterial communities from Panama - species 1 Leptolyngbya sp. (SPAdes) | ecosystem: Environmental > Aquatic > Marine > Unclassified | place: Panama: Panama City | collected... | reverse complement strand
TTCCATATTGACCTTAGAAATGCGTTTGTTTTTCCAGGATTAATTGATCTGCATGTGCACCTGATGGCTGCCAATCTGAAAGAAGGCAGCCCTCTGGATCGATTTATAAGAACAGATGCAAAGATCGCTTTTGACTCCATCGAAAATTCCGAAAAGACCCTCTGCGCAGGTTTTACAACAATCCGTGATCCGGGAGATCATAACGGCATTATCGAACTCAGGAATGCTATTAATAAGGGGCAAGTGATTGGTCCCCGTGTTTATGCTGCACCTCGGGCAATTTCCATCACCGGTGGGCATGGCGATGTCAGCAATGGATATCGACCCGAATTTGAGCCTGTGATGCAAGGCTACGGCGTATGTGATGGACCAGAAGAATGCCGTAAAGCGGTCCGCAAACAAGTTAAAATGGGCGCGGATATGATCAAAGTGATGGCGTCCGGTGGCATCATGAGCAACGTTGCTTCCGGTATGGCCCAGCAATTAACCGATTCAGAACTAAAAGCCATCGTAGAAACGGCAAATAATTTTGGCCTGACGGTGGCAGCCCATGCACATGGAAAAGACGGCATGGAAGCAGCCCTCAGAGCGGGTGTTGATACCATCGAGCATGGCACTTATCTGGACGAAGAAAGCATTAAACTATTCAAAAAAACCGGCAAGTATCTTGTACCCACATTGTTAGCAGGCAAAACGGTCTATGAGATGTCATTGATACCGGGGGTATTACAGCCTGCACAGAAATATAAAGCTCAAACCGCCGCACCAAAGATGAAATCTGCGTTTGCGAAAGCTTACAAAGCGGGTGTTAAAATCGCTTTTGGTACAGATACATCCGTAAGTCCGTTTGGCGACAATTGGCAGGAATTCCCCATCATGATCGATGCGGGTATGCCAGAAAATGAGGCATTTATCAGTGCCACTAAAAATGCCGCATCGGCCCTTAAAAAATATGACCTTATTGGTTCTATTAATGCCGGGAAATATGCGGACATCATCGCTTATGACAAAGACCCCTTAAAAGACATCACCATCACATCGAATGCTGATTTCATAATGAAGGACGGGATGGTTTTCCGTTATCAGGGAAATGGGTTCTGTCAAAAGTTCGTTTCACCATGATTTTAAAATGCCTTTTGGGAACACGCTCATGCGCACTATTTTGATTATTATGACCTGGGTTTTGGCGACCATTTTTATCCTGCCAATAACCACACATGCCCGTGATAAATCATATTCGCTTCAGGATGTGTTAAGTGCCCCCTTCCCATCCGATCTGGTTGCTTCACAAAAATCAGACCGTTTTGCGTGGGTTGAGAATGATCGGGGTATTCGGAATATCTGGACCGCAGCGGCACCGGAATTTAAACGTCAGAAACTCACTGATTTCAATGCTGACGATGGCCAGGCACTTTACAACCTGATTTTATCTTCTGATGGGGAAAAACTGTATTTTACATCCGGCGGTAAAAACCCTGAAAGCCTTGCGCACCCGAAACCGAGACAAATCTGGCAAATTACAATTCAGACAGGCGAAATTCGGAAAATAGCTGATGGTCACAGTGGTTTGTTATCACCCAACGATCAATATCTGATTTTCCGCCAAAATACTGGCCTTAAAATCCTGGATTTACAATCAGGAAGCTCCCCAAAAACCTTGCTCAACGTTCGTAAAGGCATCGGCCAGATCAGCTGGTCACCTGACAGCCAGAAAATCACCTTTATCAGCCCTCGCGGCAGATATAATTTCGTCGGCTGGTTTCCAATTGATGGTCATAAAGTAAACTGGATAGAACCGGCTGTGAATCGAGACCTGTGGCCAGCCTGGTCCCCAGACAGCCAAAAAATCGCCTTTGTCCGTTTACCGGGTTACAAAAGCGATGAACGGCCAGATAGTTCACGTGAATATCCCCTGGAATTATGGGTTGCCGATATCAATAAAAACCAAGCCCGCAAACTCTGGTTATCGCCGGATGATGCCGGGGGCTACAGCCAATTAGGCGGCCTGCCCTTGGCATGGGTTTCTAATGACCAGTTGATCTTTCAATCCGAACATGAAAACTGGTTAAAACATTATAAAATCAATATCGAAAAAGGTTCTCCTAAACCGGTATTCCCGGGACAATGCGAAATCTTGCACAGTGTTGTCTCGCCCGTTGATCAATCGCTCTATTTCACAAATAACTGCAACGATATCCATCGGCGCCACATCTGGTCTTATAATTTTAAAAACAACAAAATTACAAAAATCACCAGAGGCAAAAAAATTGCGACCATGCCCGCGGTAAGTGGTAACAAAGGATATGTTGCATACTTGTCCGCAACCGCCCAGAAGCCAATGGGCATTATCATCGCCGATAAAAAAGGCAAGGTGATCAAAGACCTTTCGGCCTCCAGTAATGAAACTTTCCCAGTTGCAGAATTAATCGAGCCTAAAGCCATTGAGATAACGGCTGCAGATGGCCTGGTCAGTTACGGTCAGCTCTTTATGCCCAAAGACGCCAAACCTGATGGCAATCATCCGGCAATTATTTTTTATCATGGTGGCTCGCACCGGCAAATGCTGCTTGGTTGGCATGGCGTGCGTTATTACAGCTACGCTTATGGTTTTAACCAATATATGGCAAAAAAAGGTTATGTGGTTCTGGCATTGAATTACCGTGCGGGCACAGGATATGGCCGTTCGTTCAGGAATGCAGAAAACCAGGGACCCAGAGGTGCATCCGAATATCAGGATGCCATTGCCGCAGGCGAATATTTGCGTGACCTACCCGAAGTAAATCCAGCTAAAATAGGCGTGTATGGCGGCTCGTACGGTGGTGTCATGACCGGCATGTCTTTATCCCGTGACTCCTCGCTTTTTTCAGCAGGTGTCGCCATTCACGGTGTTTACGACTGGGCTTACCGGGAACGTGATTTTTATAAAAAGCATTCCTTGAAAGCACGGAACACCACTAAAGACTCATTGGCATATAAATCCTCCCCCATCGCGGGATTGGATTATTGGAGTTCACCTGTTCTGCTGATCAGCGGTGACGATGACAGCGCGGTGATGTTTGAACAGACGGTCAATCTGGCACAGCATTTAAAAGAAAAAAATGTTCATGTGGAAACATTGGTTTTTCCAGATGAGGAACATGATTTTTTGCGTTTTGAAACAACACTGCAGACATACAAAGCAACAGAAGATTTTTTTAATCGCTTTCTTGGAGAGACAAAATGAGAAGCGTATTGTTCATCATAATCGGATTTATTTTTGTATCACAATCCACGCACGCAAACCCCGTCTACCCACCATTTGAACCCATATATGAAGTGCGAGAAGAACGACGCCATTTGCTTAAAATGTCGGATGGCACCCGTTTATCAACTGACCTGTATTTTCCTATCACAGACCAAAAGAAATTACCCATTATCTTGATGCGCACGCCCTACAATAAACTTAGCGCACATACCATCCGGGATGCCCGTATTTTTGCTGCACAGGGGTATATTGTTGCCACACAAGACAAACGTGGGAAGTTCGAGTCTGAAGGTTATTTTGAAGTCATCGGCGGAGAAGACATTCAGGATGGATATACAACAATCGACTGGCTCTCTAAACAAGAATGGTCAAACGGCAAAATAGGCACTTATGGCTGTTCATATCTTGGTGAAATACAAATTTTACAAGCCCCCTTAAAACACCCAGCTTTGCAAGCCATGATCCCCCAGGCCGCGGGTAGTGCTTTTGGCAAAGCCTATGGCCGGTATCGTTTTATGAGTGCTTTTAATGGCGGGGCCGTTGAACTTGCGGCGGGCCTTGGCTGGTTATATAGCGCAGGAAACAAACTTTACTTACGTCCTCCTGCCCATTTGTCGGATACAGATTATTTAAAACATATTGATAAATTTGATATCGCGCCAAAACTCAAAGGTATCGATGTTCAGACACAAGCCTGGACATTACCCTGGAAAGATGCCCTGGAGAACACTGACGCCCCACCGACCGATTTTCCCGAAAAATTAATGATCCCGCTGGATTCTGACTTTTGGGAAACAACAGGATTACTTGATGGCAACGAGACCATCGATGTTCCCGCACTTCACGTCAACAGCTGGTACGACTATGGCATGGCTGAAACGATGCTGACATTTAACCTTTTCAGAGAAAATGCCCTTTCCGAAAAATCCAGAAACGGTCAATACGCCATCATTGCACCGGGCACCCATTGCCAAGAAGAAGAAGCCACTGAAAATACAATAGTTGGCAAAATGCCTGTTGGTGCCGCCCGGTACCCATTTTGGCAATATTATTTGGCCTGGTTTGATTACTGGCTGAAAGACAAACAGGACCGTCTGAAGGATATCCCCAAAATCCAATATTACATAATTGGCCGCAATCAATGGTTTGAAGCAGAAAATTGGCCAATCGAGGGAACGACATTCACAAAATATTACCTGAACAGCAGCAAAGGTGCCAACAGCGTCTATGGTGATGGTTCCTTAACTGTTGAACCGTCTGCTTCAGATAAAAAGTTTGATGAATTCACATACGACCCTGCAACCCCTGTTCCGACAATTGGTGGTTCTGTGTGTTGTACGTCAGGAGATGTTCCGCCTGGCGCATATGACCAACGTCCAAACGCAACACGACAGGATGTCCTTGTTTATAGCACCCCTCCTCTGGAAGAAGCTGTTGATGTGGTCGGCCCGATCAAAGCTGTTTTCTATGTCTCCTCGTCTGCTCCAGATACGGATTTCACCGCCAAACTGATTGATGTGCATCCTGATGGCACTGCCTACAATATTCAGGAAGGCATTTTTCGTGTTCGTTATCGCAACGATTTTGAAAAGCCGGAAATGATGCAGGCCGGAGAAATTTATAAAATAGAAATCGATATGCAGGCATCAGGTGCTCAATTTGCCAAAGGTCATCAAATCAGCCTGCATGTTACCAGCAGTAATTTTCCCCGTTTCGATCGTAATCTCAATACCGGCGAAGAAAACGCCAGCGAAACAGAGATTATAGTTGCCCAAAATAAGGTGCATCATTCTGCAGAACACCCTTCACATGTCTTGCTGCCCATTTTGCCCGCAGATAAACTGAAACCGGTCAATGTAGAGAAAATTAAACATCACTTTACGAAGGTTCTAACGGCCAAAAAGGGCGGATCATAAAATGGTCAGTTCGTCTTTAATCCAACCTGATTGGACATTTGCCCTTTGGTCTGCTTTAACCTTGCTTTGTGCATTTGGGTTTTGGGCCGACAAAACCAAAGTTGGCCGTAATATTTCCGGCGCCGCCATCATTCTGGCCACGGCCATGGCACTGTCCAATTTTAATATTCTGCCCAAGACGTCCGACACATATAATGTTGTCTGGTCCGTTTTAATCCCTCTCGCCATCCCCCTGCTGCTTCTGAAAGCAGATATTCGTAAAGTCATTTCGGAAACAAAGGGTATGTTACTGGCATTCATTCTGGGCGCCATTGGAACAATCTCAGGGGCGTTGATTGGGTATATGGTATTAGACCTGGGCGAACATAGTGCAAAAATTGTTGGCATCTTTACCGCCTCCTATATTGGCGGCAGTCTTAACATGGCGGCCGTAACCCAGGCCTTAAACCTTGACCCTTCTGTTGCTACCGCCAGTGTTGCAGCAAATAATGTTGTCGGGGTGATGTATTTGGCGTTTTTGGCCTTGATGCCGTCCATTGCGCTGATGAGAAAATATTATAATTACACACTCGATACACAACCAACCGTCATTCCACAAAATGAAGAAGAGGAAAGCGCGAATCCCATAAACCTGGTCCATATTGGCATTGCCTTGGGGCTGTCATTTGCAATATGTGCCGTGGGTAAATTTATGGCCAATGCCTTTAATGTTGGTGGTTACAGCATCATGTTTATCACTGCTCTGACCATTTTGATCGCCAATATTTTCCCGAAGCAACTAAAAGAACTCTGTGGTGATTATGAAATCGGCATTTTCCTGATGTATCTCTTTTTTGCGGCCGTCGGCATCAGTGCTGATGTTCTGGCTATGCTTGAAAATGCCCTTGTCATTGCCGCCTTTGTTGTTTTTGTAATTGCTGGTCACGCCATCATCATCTTTAGCTTCAGTAAATTTTTAAAACTTGACCTGATGGAAGTCATCATTGCCTCGAATGCATGTGCTGCCGGTCCTGCCAGTGCCGCAGCCCTGGCCGCTGGCAAAGGCCGCATGGATTTGGTCGCGCCAGGGGTTTTACTGGGTGTCTTTGGCTACACACTGGCGAACTTTATCGGTGTCGGTATCGCGGTAGGATTAGGATCTTAAAATGAAAATTGAACGAATAGAAATCAACACCCTGAATGTGCCGTTCAAACACGCAATTCGTGTACCGATTGGTATTCTTGATGCCGCACAGAATGTTGTCATTAAAATAACCACCGAAGACGGCACATATGGCTGGGGAGAAGCCAGCCCCTTCGCCCCCATTACCGGGGACAGCCAAAAAAGCAATCTAGCAATGGCACAGGATCTGGCCAAGCTTATTTTGGGTAAAAACGCCCTTTCTGTTGACGTGCGCATGGCCGAAATTAACCGCTATACTGTTGGCGAAACCTCCATTAAATCGGCTTTTGACATGGCTCTTTATGATATTGCTGCCAAGGCTGCTCAAATGCCTTTGTATCAATTCCTGGGGGGTGAAAAGCATGAGATCCGGACAGACATTACCATTGGCATGCAAACCACCATTGAAGACACCCTCGCGCGTGTTCAGGAAATGCTGGATGCAGGTTTCGATGCCATTAAGCTGAAAGTTGGACGGCCCGGCCTTGAAGATGTAAAACATGTCAGTGCCGTAAGGGATTTATGCGGGCCGGATGTTCATATCAAAATTGATAGCAACCAGGGATGGGATCTGCCCACCGCAATCGCCAATATCAATGCCATGCATCCATTGAAACTGGATTATTCTGAACAACCGCTGCCTGCATGGAATTATGATGGCCTGGCAAACCTTCGGACACAGGTCCCATTGCCGATCTGTGCAGATGAAAGTGTTTTTGATCACCGTGATGCTTTGAAACTTATTAATCAAAAAGCTGTTGATTATCTGAATATCAAACTTGGAAAATCCGGTGGCATCCGAAATGCGCTCAAAATAAACAGCATTGCTGAAAGTGCTGGCATGAAATGTATGATTGGCTGCTTTGCAGAAAGCCGCCTTGGATTATCAGCTGCCGCCCATTTAGCCATGGCCCGGCCCAATATTCACTTTCTGGATCTTGACTGTGCCTATGGTTTTAAAAGCGACCCAATCAAAGGCGGCATGGCATATGACACCGAAAAAGGTGGAGTCATTCACCTGCCCGATGTTCCCGGCCATGGTGCCGAGGTCGATCCTGAGCAACTGAATCCGGAAAACACAATAGAAATCAGTAAATCATCAGATTAGAAGGCAGAGTAGCCTTGAAATATAAAGGTCAGGCGAAAGTCTGCTCTGATTGAATTTGTAATTGAGTCTGACATTGTTCTATGATTATTTTTCCCCAACTGAGCTGAGTTCGCGTTAGTCTGACAGCTGCGCTGGAGTTCTTTTTTTGTTTACGTCATCCCAACCGCAATTATTAGGTACAAAATCATACTCAAAAAAACATCACATATTTAAAGTGGGACTGAACGAAGGGTCAAACGCCAGCCCCGCCCAATTTGTTATTGAAAAAGCCTTTGTGGCATATCCAAGGTCACAAAATTTGGGTTTCAATATTGACCGCCGGCGGTGCTTTAAAGGTTTGCAACAAAATACAACAGTGCTTGGCCATTTTTAAAACAATGGCCAGCTCTTCTTCCGTAACATTTTCTTCCGCGGACAACGTGATCTGAATATCCGCATCCTGAAAACCCACTGGCACAGTTTGATCGATGCACAATGTGCCCCGCACATCAACGCCCAAGGTCACGGATACATTTAAGTGGGTCAAACCAACACCAAATCGGCTGGCGATCATACGGATAGAACTGTCGATACAGCCGGCAATAGCCCCGGCCAGCAAATGTCCCGGTGTGGGGAGTTCACTCTCTCCGCCCACAGCCTTGTGAACCGCCAAGGGCACATCAATGGCGTCATTGGATTTCAAGGTCATTTGACTGTAATAGGGCTCACTGGCCGTAATATGCTCTGATGAGCTTTCCGCCACATCGGTAATCCAGGCTTCTTCGGGGTCTTTCATATAAATGCCAGCCAAGTCTGTTTGCCGTTTGCCGACCTTTGCAACGGGGCGGCTGATGATGTGATCCACAACGTCTGCGATTTGGGTTGTCATAAGATTTTCTCCTTTTCATCAAGATCAATGTTTATGTTGTAAGAAGAATCCCGACCCCCTGCTTGAAGATCAGCTGTAGATTACATGGGGATTTTCTCTGGGGGATTGCTACTGGACGGATGGCGGCTTGTCTTTTATGCTTTTCTTGCAAGGTAAAGGACGGCAGTGGATGATTTTCCTCATCGATGATTTTGAAATAGACGATGAAAAATTCGAAGTGCATTTTCAGGGGGAGGCGCGCCATATCGAACCCCTGGTCTTTGACCTACTGCTGTTCTTCTGCAAAAACCCGGACAGAGTGATTTCCAGGGATGAAATCATTGATGCGGTCTGGCAGGGCCGGTTTATTTCGGATGCAACTTTGTCCAGCGCCATTAAAGCCGTGCGTAAAACCTTGGATGACAATGGCACGGATCAGAAATATTTACGCACCATCCGGGGGCGGGGTTTTGAATTTATTGAACCTCAAACATTCCAAGCCGCCCCTATACCCCCCGCAAACATCATCACTACACCGCAAACCGCACCCTGTTTGATGATCCTGCCCTTTATGAGTTTTGATCAACAACCGACCAGTTCGGCGATTACAGATGGCTTGGTTGAAAATCTGCTGACAGTGCTGACCCGGGTGCCGCTATTATCTCTGGTCTCCCGCAGTTCCAGTTTTTCTCTGAAAGGACAGAACATCACCGCGGCACAAGTTCATCAGGATTTTAAGGCCAACTATATGTTGGAAGGCAGCATTCAGGCTACTGATGATAATGTGATGCTCAATATCCAGTTGATTGATACCCAACGGGATCAACATCTCTGGGCGCAGAAATTTGAACAGACCAACAGCCCAACCATCATCACGGATTTATTGGAAACAATTCTGCCGCGACTGGAACCGCAAATTTTACGGGCCATGGCCAAGGATTTATCTTTGGTCGAGGCGCAAACCGATCAGAAATTATTGCTCAAGGCCATGTGCCTTTTAAATTTAAAAGGCTGGCATTCCTCTACTTTCTCCGAAGCCGCAGATTTACTGCGCAAGAGCCTTAATCTTAATCCGCAAAATGCCTTGGCCCATGCTTATCTGGCGCTGATTTTGGGATTGGGGCAACGGGTGGGCCTCGTGGACCATACGGAAGACATCATTCAGGAAACCATCTCCGAAGCCGATCAGGCGTTGGTTTTGGATGATATGGATTCAAATGTTCTGGGGCTGGCGGGTTGTGCCTTGGCCGATATCCGGGAAATTGACCGGGCCTTACCCATCCTGCGCAAAGCCATTGATATCAATCCCAACAATGCTCAAGCCTTAGCGGCGTTGGGCTCAGCACTGCTTTTAAACAAAGACCCGGACGGGGCCATTGAAAACCTGGAACAGGGCATCAAAATTAGCCCTGCCGATAATCGTATTGCCGTTTGGGGCGCTTTTTTATCAGCTGCTTATATGCATAAAGGCCAGTTTGATCAGGCACTGAAATGCGCAGAAAATGCGCGGCAATATGATGACAAAAATTATATGCCACCGATGGCTATGACAGCCGTTTATATGTTGTTGGGAAAATTAGAGCAGGCAGCCCGCAGCCTGAAAGAAGCTTATCGTATAAAGCCGGATTTAAGTGATCCTCAGATCAAGGCCATGATGGGCCGTAAATTAAGTGAAATGTTGGATTTATTGCCGAAGTAGGAAAAACTGCCTTCCGCAGTCGAGACCACGGAAGGCAATAACTATTATGATTTTGTAATGATAATTTCTGAATATTGCGAAGGCACTCGCATTGTGCCATCGGTCGCCGTATTAAAACGGGTAATAAGGTCCAGAAAATCTGCTTCCAGTTTTTTTTGTCCCTGCTCATCCAACGCCAGAAAGGCTTTATGAACGGGTCCATAATAGGTCCGGAAGAAATCCACGAAAAATGCCGGACTTGGGTAGCGAAAGATAAAATCTTTATGGTTCAGTTCAATGTTATTAGCATTGCCCTCAAAGGCCTCTTCTAACCACTCCTGATCACCCCAACGGGCGGGAGATTGTACGCCGGCAGGCGGGACCACATAATTGCCTAGCAATTTAAAAAGCTGACCAATGAACCCATCAGCTGTCCAGTTGACAAGGCCAATCTTGCCGCCGGACTTGGTGACACGGGCCAGTTCTTTTGCCGCCTGGGATTGGTTCGGCGCAAACATCACCCCAAAGGTGGAGACCACCGCGTCAAATTCGCCGTCCACATAGGGGAGATCTTCGGCATCGGCAATCTGGAAAGCGATATTCTCCAATCCTTCGGCCGCGGCCCGGCTTTGGCCCTGTTTCAATAATGTATCCACATAGTCTGTAGAGGTCACATCACACCATCTGCGGGCAAAAGCCAGTGTAGCATTACCATTGCCAGCAGCAACATCCAGGGTTTTGCTCTGGGGCGCAAGGTTCAGACTTTCAGCCAATTCTTCACCGGTGATCTGTAAAGTAATACCAATGCGGCCATAATCACCCGATGACCATGCGGCATTTTGTTTGCTTTTAATGGCGTCATAATCGATAAGTTGTTGAATTTTCGTTGTCTGGTTCATGTTACTTCCTTTCATCATTTGATCTGTCCTTTTGTCTTAAAGGCGGATCAAAATGCTTGCTTGAAGGAAACATGGTGATTTCTTGGGGATTGAATTTATTCCGCCGCCAAAATCTGGTCCGGCGATTTATCCGTTCAAAACGGAGATAGGGTTTAATGATAAAAACAATATTTTTGGATTTTAAATTTTCACCAGAAACAGACACCTATTCCCTTAAAGGCCAAGAATCTTTGCTATTTGGGAATGTGATAAAACTCCACATAAAAGGATGACTTTTCTTCCAGGCTTACGCGGTGCATTTGGGTTGGTAAAACAATCGTATGTTGTCCGGCCCGCAGGTGTTGGACTTTTTCCGGTGGGCCACAGACAATATAATCAAGTGCGCCGGTGAGGACCTTCAATTTTCCCCAAACACCGGGTTTGGTGTCATGTTCATTGGTCAGCTTTGCCGGCACGGTTTCGGTGGTGAAGACCTTGGTTTCAGCATATTTCACGGCCTTTGGCGGTAATTCTTCCGGCATGATGTTTCTTTCTTATCTTTTTCTTGTCTTTTCTTATCTGGGGCGTAATTCCGGCAGGCCGAATATGGCCAGCTTCAGGCTTTCGGCGATGCGTTCTGCCCGTTCCATAAAATACGGGATGATCTCTGCATTCGGTGCCGTGTCCTTGAGTGTTTCTTCAAACAGCTTCAACCACATATCAAAATGATATTCAGAAAGACCATTGATGGCTTTATGTTTCGGTACAGGCTTGCCAGAATATTGCCCGGAATTCAACGCCACAGAACCCCAGAAAATTTTCATACGATTAAGATGTATGTCCCAATTGTCGGCAATCACCCGATCAAAAATTGGCCCCAGGTCAGTATGTTCGCGGATACGTCCATAAAAACGATCCACCAGCATACTGATATAGGCCTCATCAATTTGCAGGGCTTTGGCCTTCTCCTGAATTTCCTGGCGGCGTTCCTGGGCACTGCGAACGGGAATGGTCATCTTAGGCTCCTATAAACATATATATAAAATACATGTTTATAATTTAAAAGCAATATATAATATACATCTTTAAAGGAGAAATGCCATGCGCCTGACACATCAAACGGATTATGCCTTGCGGTTATTAATGCATTTGGCCGTAAGAGGCGATGAATTAACAACCATCGCCCAATCCTCAGAACGTTATGATATTTCCAAAAATCACCTGATGAAGATCGCCCATCATCTGGGGCAAATGGGCTAT
>Ga0207422_1004290_pt1 | contig 12105 bp, 14 predicted proteins | sample MarCyaLeptolynsp_FD_187757 | JGI IMG/M metagenome (GOLD analysis project Ga0207422, IMG submission 187757) | Marine cyanobacterial communities from Panama - species 1 Leptolyngbya sp. (SPAdes) | ecosystem: Environmental > Aquatic > Marine > Unclassified | place: Panama: Panama City | collected... | reverse complement strand
ACAAGAACTCATCAACCGGGCAGATCAACGTGGTTATCTCACTTTTGATGATGTTATTGAGGTCATGGAGGATGATACAGACGATTCTGCTTCAATCGAAAATCTCCTTTATGAACTTGATGAACTCGGCATCGAATTACAAAAAGAAACCAACAGCACCAAACCTCAATTAAACTCCCCAGATTTTGAAAACGATTTTGAACCTGAAGAACTGATAGACCCTAACATTGGCGACATCACCGCGATATCGTCTGATGATCCGGTTGGGTTATATTTCCGCCAGATGGCACAGGAACCTCTGCTGACTGCGAAAGAGGAAATCGACCTAGCCAAACGCATTGAGCGCGGCTGCCGGGCACAAGAACGCCTAGAACGCCCTGATGTTCATTTAAAAAGTGAGCGGTGGATGCGGCACGTTACCCGCCTTATCCATGATGGTCAAGCTGCTCGCGAACATCTAGGACGCGCGAATACCCGTCTAGTTGTCAGTATTGCGAAACGCTACATGGGGCAAGGCTTACCCTTCCCTGACCTGATTCAAGAGGGCAACGTCGGTTTGATGCGCGCAGTTGATAAGTATGATTATGAGCGCGGCAATCGATTTAGCACCTATGCAACTTGGTGGATTCGCCAAGCAATCACTCGTGCCCTCGCTCAAAAAACCCGCACCATCCGTATTCCCCTCCACATGACCGAACGTATCCGCCAGATGTACCGCATTGCTCAAAATCTAGAACAAAACTTGGGTCGTCGTCCATCACCAGAAGAAATTGCAAGTGAGATGGATTTGCCGGTTGATGCTGTGCGCGGCATGATGGATGCAAGCCAACACGCGATTGCGTTGGAACGCCCGGTCGGTGATGATGGTGATAGCGAATTTGGTGACTTCATTGAAGACCAAGATACCCCTAGCCCCGTAGATTCTGCAACACAACACTTATTAGAAGAAACTATCGAAGAAGTTTTAAGTGAATTAACCCCACGCCAGAGCCACATTTTGCGGTTGCGCTTTGGGCTGGGTGGTGGTGAACCCCATACATTAGAAGAAATTGCAAACAAATTCGGCTTGAGCCGCGAGCGCATTCGTCAACTGGAAAAAGAAGCATTGCGCCGCTTGCGCCATCCACGTTTGGCACATAGCCTGCGTGACTACTTAATGTAATTTATTGCATCAAGACTCAATAATAGAAAAAGCGAATGGTTTTTGTGCCACTCGCTTTTTTTGTTGCTTAATATGCCGCTAATAGGTTGGACTAACCCGCACCATTCTCGTCATAACGCTGGAAGACGACCACCACATTATGCCCACCAAAACCAGCCGAATAGCTCATCACGGTATCGACTTGTGCTTCTTTGCCGACATGGGGCGTATAGTCGAGGTCGCAATCAGGATCAGGCGTATCCAGATTGATGGTGGGTGGAATAAAGTTATCTTGTATCGCCATGATGGAGAAAACGGCTTCTGCTGCACTGGCAGCTCCCAACATATGCCCGGTCATAGATTTTGTGGAACTCATAGGGATGCTGTAAGCTGTTTCGCCCATCGCCACTTTGATAGCATGTGTTTCACTTTTGTCGTTGAGGGGGGTGCTGGTGCCATGTGCATTATAGTAATCAATATCGCTTGGTGTGATGTCCGCTTCTTGCATAGCAATTTGCATAGCTTTAGCAGCCGCTTCGCCATCGGAACGCGGTGCTGTGATATGAAAAGCATCGGATGTGTTGCCATAGCCACTGATTTCACAGTAAATTTTCGCACCCCGTGCTTTGGCATGCTCTAATTCTTCTAGCACGAACATCGCCGCGCCTTCTGCTGCCACAAACCCATCTCGATCCAGATCAAACGGGCGGGAAGCTGCCTGTGGATCATCATTGCGGTGGGAGAGTGTTTTCATATTACTAAATCCCGCAATCAGCATATCGAGCAGTGCGGCTTCTGTAGCACCTGCCAGCATAACTTTCGCACGACCGAGCCGAATCATATCCGTAGCATCGCCAATGCAGTTGTTGCCCGTCGCACAGGCGGTTGTGAGATCATAGCTGGGTCCACGTAGGTTGTATTCCATCGAGGTGCGTCCAGCTAGGCTGTTGATCAAAATTTGGGGGATGGCTAATGCACTCACACCACGTTGACCCTTTTCATCAAAGCCATGAACGGCTTCAACCAGCGAGTGGATCGCACCGATGCCTGCGCCAATAATGCAGCCAACATCATAGGCATTTTCATCCGTGACTTCCAAGCCACTATCTTCAATCGCTTGTTTTGCAGTGTAATTAATGAAATGCTGAGAGCGATCGGTGCGGCGTATTTCCTTACGACCATAGAGGGCTTCAGCATCAAAGTTTTTGACTTCGCCTGCAATTTTGATGTCAATCCGTTCCGGGTCAAAATTCTTGATGTGATCAATCCCACTTTTACCCGCTTTGACGTTATTCCACGCTTCACGGACAGAATTCCCCGTTGGGCATAGCAGCCCCATACCTGTGACAACAACACGTTTGTGTTCCATGTACAAATCCCTTATTTCAATTTACCACTAGCCTGATATTCGTTGACCATAATACCAGATGCTGCAATAAAAGTTGGCAGGTCAACACGCATAGTATCTGTAATCAGATAACACACATTCTAAAACACTTGTCGTGATAGTTGGTTACTATGGACAACTTGTCTTGTCAAATCAAGTATATTTTGACGAATTGTAGGAGTGTGATTTGCTGGAATTAACCAATCAGCTTGTGTTTGGCGGATACATCGGGCAAGCGGTTGATGATCTCTGTTAGGGTGATATTCGCCAGATCATCCAGCACAACATCGGCTTGATCCACACCCGCGTGTCCCAAACCAACAACAGGGAACCCCCCCGCATGTGCAGCGTCTACACCTGCGGCACCATCTTCTAGCACCAAGCAATGCAACGGGTTCAGCCCAATTGCGCCGGCTGTCCACAAAAAGATGTCGGGTGCAGGTTTTTTGTTCACGACAATATTGCCATCACCAATCGCATCGAATTGATCCGTCAGTTGCAATTTTTCGAGGATGATTTTGGCATTACGACTCGCTGACCCCACCGCTAATTTTAGCCCGAGTTCACGCGCTTGACGCATGATGTCACGCACACCGGGCAGGGTATGATCGGGTTGCATCTGCACAAGTTGTTGATGATAAAAGGCATTTTTACGCTTCAACCAAGACTTGAATTCTACATCATCCAAGTGGCGATCTCCCAGAAAAGCTCGCAGGCTATCCTCACGCGATAAGCCACGAATCTTATCATTTTCTTCGCGGGTGAATGTGATGCCTTCTTCTTCACCAAGCATACACCACGACTGATAATGATATTCAATGGTATCGACGATCACCCCATCCAGATCAAAAATAACCGCTTCGATGTGCCGCATCGCATTGCACCCATGTTGATTGAATTCAGATTGTGCCAGTATGCCTAAATCAGTCGACAATAGCAATAGGCTGGATAATTGGGGATGTGGAGAAAAGCGTGTTGACAATTTATCTGGTTTGTGAAGGTTTCTGATCTATTTAGGCTTGAGCCGGAGACGGTAGGCAAGAAAGCGCATAATCAATCTGCAAAATGCTTACTTAACTTGACGAGATGTTTCGTGATTTCCCACACGAACAATCTAAGTGAGACGATATATCCATCAGGGTGCTGTATGATGGATATGTGTTAGGAGATAAGGAGACCATATGAATGAGCAAGATAAAAACCTCTTGGCAAGTTTAATAGAGGAACACAAACATATTTGGGAAGATGAGGTTGATAACCATATTTATGTCGATGTCTACGAGGGTGATAGTTTTAGATGGCGTAACTTGTGCACTATATCTGGGAGTGCAATCTATCACTTTGATGGTGAAGGTGTGGCGGCATTGATTCCAGATATCATTGCTGAAAAATTGTATGAAGCAGGTGTCCCTGTCATCAAAGTTCAGCTTGATACCATTCGTAAAAGCAATCAGACACCGGGGCATGATTGGCTAAAGGAAGCTGTTGCGGAGTACGAGAAGAATCAGCAGGATAGGGAGTAAACGGAGGGCAACACAATGACCCATGACGAAAGATTAGCAGCACTCGTCGAAAAGTATAAACACATCTGGGAAGATGAGCTTGATAATCATGTCATTGTTGAAGCGCAAAGAAATGGCAAAACTTATATGTTATACATCTATCGATTGCATGGGGATAGCTTTTACCGCTTCAGTAATGGCGATGCAGAAGACGTTGTATTCGGCAACTTAAAGAAGGCAGGTGTTCAAATTGTGGAAGTTGAAGACGAAATCATGTTTGAGCATTTACGTAATGGTAATACAACTTGGCTGTACGATCTTTTGGGGAAAGGTGGCGAGGACGACCAATAATTTTTGTGCTTGGAGAATCCTCTTTTTTATTTCACGCAAAAACGACCAAATGTTCGAACATATGGTTACCTCAAAAAAGAACATTTGCTCTATGATGAGTGTATCAAAAACCAAGTCCTCGCAGCGCGAACGGGAAACAATTGCAATCAGCCGCTATCGCCATCAACCGTGCCGGTGAGTTGCGGGGCAATTTACAACAATAAATCAGGGCGGTTCACGAACCGCTCCTACCAAGCGTTACAAAATAACAAAGGAAAAAATTATGGCACGTAATAAATACACGCTCACAGACCAAATTGCTGGACTAGATGCAATCGACGATACCAATGGCGATTATGCGACAGCTAGCGCAGCATCCGGTTACAGTCAATCTCAGTTGCGAAAGTGGAATAAACAACGCGACGACATCCGGCGGGAGCAGCAGCTACACGAACGCGAACAGAATGCGCGTCGGATGCAGCAATTAATCAGCCGGATGATGGAACGCGCAGCACAAATTGTCGACCAAATGGACGAGGAAACCATCGCCAACGCCCCCCTCAATCAGCTTTCGAGTACGTTGGGTGTGCTGGTGGATCGCTATATCAAATTGCAAGATTTAATGCCCGCATTAGAAACAGAGCAGGTGATACGCCTTGAATATAAATACCCCGACGGCACAATTCATTCAACCCCACCATGGGCAGAAGAAGATTCTGAACAGCCGCGCCCGCTTTCGGGTAGTGGCATGCGGGAGACGCTTCGGCAAAACGGAGACAGGGAAGATTATCTTAACGGAAGCAGCACTGAGCGGGAAACGTGGCTGGTGGCTCGCCCCGACTTACCAGATGGCGAGTCAGGTCTGGCGCGACCTGAAGACGACCTTGACGAACGTGGATGGTATCACGACTAGCGAATCGGAGCATCGGCTGGATTTACCCGGCGGCGGCATGATCGCTGTCCGCAGTACGCACAATCCTGATTTGCTGCGCGGTGCCGGACTCGATATCGCGATTCTGGATGAAGCGGCTTTCATGGAACCGCGTGTCTGGAGCGAAGTCGTGCGTCCCATGCTGATGGATCGGCGTGGACGCGCGCTCTTTTTGAGTACGCCCTATGGTCGTAACTGGTTCTGGGAAGTTTATAAAATCGGGCTTGATCCAGAGGAGACGGAGTGGCAAGCATTTCATTTTACCTCATGGGAGAACCCGATCATCCCCAAAGAAGAGTTTGACGAGATTTGGCGTACCACATCGGAGCGTGTCTGGAATGAAGAATACGCCGCGCAATTCGTGGAAGATGCTGGGCAGGTCTTCCGTGGGATTCGAGAAGCAGCAACGGCACAAACCAATGCCCAACCCCTCCCCCACTCACGCTATATCTTTGGGGTGGATTGGGGGCGTGATAATGACTATACGTGCATAGCTGTTATCAATAGTGATAACATGCAACTGGTCGCCCTAGACCGCTTTCGGCAAATCGGTTGGGAGTTGCAACGTGGGCGTTTAAAATCACTCGCTGATAAGTGGCAGCCGCAAGTCATCTGGGCGGAGGCGAATAGCATCGGCAGTGTGAATATCGAGGCATTACAAGCAGATGGCTTACCTGTGTGTTCTTTCACGACGACGGTTCGTAGCAAAGCACCGTTGATTGAAGGACTAGCGTTAGCAATCGAACGCGGGGACATTGCGCTTCTGCCGGATGAAGTCCTGTTGAACGAATTGGCTTCTTATACGCTGGAACGGATGGCTGGTGGCGGCTATCGCTACAGTGCGCCACCCGGTATGCACGACGATACAGTGATTGCTACGGCATTGGCATATCACGGCGCACGCTATACAGGCGTTCGGATCGATTTTGCGTAGCCAATGGATTAGGAATTATCAGACTCATTCTTAGTGAGTTCCGCAATAATCACTTGAAGCTGTGGTTTGAGCTTTGGCAAGTCCGTTTCGACAAGTTGCCAAACGCGTTCCAGATTAATATTCCAGTATGAATGGACACGAAGTTACGGAATGCTGCGATTTGTCTCCACGGGACTTCCGGGTGTGCATCTCGTAGTGTTTCGGAGACATTGCGACTTGCTTCGCCAATGATTTCCAATCCGCGAATCACAGCTTCTTGATCATTTTCGATTGCATGAATTCATCCCGTCCATCGACAGTAAATTCTGCAACGAGATCAACCCGTTCCAACATATCTTCTAAAAATGTCAAATCGTCACGTTTGCTCATAGCGGTATTGCCTCCCGTAAAACACGTTCACGGATACGTGGTTTTAATTCCTCAACTGTTGCAACATCCACCTTGCATCCCAATAAATCTTCTAACTCTACGACAAACCCCATGCCACCCCATGATGAAAGCTGCGACCCCAGCATGACGAACCGAACGACCCCTTTCGAAGAAAATTCTCGCAGCCGCAAAATCGAGTGTTGATTTACATTCTTCGCAAAAACACGCCAATTTATTGAGAATTCCATCACAAATAATGCGTCAATCACAATAAACATGAAAAAATAATAAGAGCAGCAGGATATATTATAAATTATTTAAACATTAATTTATAATATATAAACAAAAACAAAATTGCGTAATTTCAGCTATAATAATACGTAATACTTGTGTAAAACAAAGCATTGAGCTTTATGTTTTTCACAAAATCTCAATCCTCTTTTTTGTTAATTGTGATAGAATTTAGTAAATCAACTTAATGCTGCACTAATGGGGCGATTATGGTTACACGAATTCTATATGTGGAAGATAACCCACTCAATATGAGGCTCGTTCGCAAAATTTTGAAGTCCCTTGGCTACGAAATGCTTGAAGCAATTGACGGTTTATCAGGGGTAGATATAGCGATTAATGAGCAACCCGATATTATCTTGATGGACATCAACTTACCTGATATTGATGGCATCGAAGCGACAACCCGACTCAAGCAAGAAGATTCAACGCGCAATATCCCGATCATCGCTTTGACAGCAAATACCATGTACGGTGACAAAGAACGCTTTTTGGAAGCTGGTTGCGATGCCTATCTGGCAAAGCCTGTTTCCAAACTTGAGCTACAAAATACCATCGCTATTTTCTTGGATGCCCAGCACAATATTGCGGTTTAGGCACAACATGCTGGGTTTTCTTCATAATTTTTTTACACTTAGGCGAACCTCTCCCCAAATATAAAGCATTTCCTAAAAATGCTTGAATCAACGTGTTATTTACCTAATTCATCCGATGCACATGCTATACTCTGGGTCATCAACGAAATGACACCAAGGTAAGTGTTATGTCACCACGTATCCTCTATATCGAAGATGAACCGCTCAATCGTCGGCTTGTACAGACAATTTTGGCACGCGTAGATTATCGCTACCTAGAAGCGGCAAATGGCGTGGAAGGGATCAAGATTGCTGAGTCGGAACGCCCTGATCTGATTCTGGTTGACATCAATTTGCCGAATATGAATGGATATGAAGTGTTGCGGGCATTGCGCAACAACCTCATGACGACACACATTCCTATTGTTGCACTCACCGCCCATATCATGAATGGCGATCAACGTGATATTATGGCGGCTGGCTTTGATGGGTATCTTGCAAAACCTGTCAATAAGATCGTTGTCCGCACACTCATCGAACGTATCTTACGGCATACACCACACGCCACGATCGCCTCATAAACAAACGCACAATCTTGCGTATGAATCTTAGCAACGGATGCTTTTTGAGTATCCGTTTTTTGATCCGTGCATAATGAATAACCTCAGGCGTTCAAAATCGGCACAGTCGGTGTGAGCGTGGGTGAGGGTGTTGGTGTATCAGTATCGCCCGGGTTGCGAGTATGAGTCGCGGTGGGCGTGGGGGTATTGGTTGTGGGCTGTGTTGGCTCCGGTGTGACAGATGGCGGCGGCGTAAAGGTATCCGTTGGTGTGAGTGTCGGATTTGCCGCATCGATCACATCGCTGTGCATGTATGCTTCCTCTAGCCGATTGGTACGCTGGTTAAAATCGATCAGGTACCAGTCTGTGTCCAGATAAGGTTGAATCACGCAGATAATTTCGCCTTCTGGTACGGTATCCAGAATAGCGGAAGCAGTTGTCGGTTGCTGGCGAATAATCGCACTTGGCACACTGACGACAAACTCTATACAAGCTGGTACTGGGGTACGTGTTGGGACAGGTGTTGCTGTACCACTCAGGCTAAATTCAGGGTTGAAAACGCTAATTTCATCGGATGTTGGTGTAGCTGTTGGGGCAAGTGTGCCGCCAGCAAGGTAATCTTGGAAGCCGATCCACATGAAGTAGAAACCAAATACCAATGTCACAGCCAAAATGAAAACAAACCAACCCGGCAGTGGCGTTTGTGTTGTGCGATAGGACATGCATTATCCTGAACATATCAATCCAACATCGTCTCTATCCTACGCAATGCACAGAACAATGCCAAGCTAAGTTATGTAGACGTGGGTAAAACGGCGGTTAGGAATGGGCATGCAGTAGCTTATGAACACGCGCAATAAAGTCATCACCATCGAATGGGCGCGAGATAAAATCTGATGCACCAACTTCCCGCCCGCGCTCGAAATCTTCCGGGCTATTAAAACCAGTGACGATCATCACAGGGATGGCTTGCGTAATAGGGTCTTTTTTGAGTGCCTCGCAAACTTCAAAACCATTCATATCGGGCATTTTAATATCGAGGATGATCAAATCTGGGAGATGATTTTTGGCGGATTTTAGGGCACGGCTACCATTGTTGGCAAGTAGCACAGCATAATCGACTGATGTGAGAAAGGCTTCCATCACTTCTCTATTCATCGCATCATCATCAACAACCAAAATGGTTTTTTGTTGTGCTCCAGTGACCATTACCCAACCATTATATACAAAAATTTATATATATTGCGATTGATTCATAACACTACTATATCCGATTTATCAAACTGTGCAATCAAAAAAAGCCATTTGAGGCAAGTTGCCATAATTTTCGTTATTTTTTACTTAATTTTTCATATATCTTCAATAAAGCGACACCTTATTCACTGAGATTGCTATTACTATCTCCATGGTGAGTAATTTCTCCCTCGCTCCATAGCAATCTAGCAACTTCAAGACAAATCAACCTGCATCAGAACATCAAGTTTTGCTATCATAGCGCATGTGTAATTCACAGAATATATAGGTAGGCGCGATGTTCCGTTATGTACGTGCATTTTTCATTACACTCAAAATGACCTTCACAGGCGAAAAACCAGCCCCTATTCTCTACCCCAATTTGCAGGGCTGGATGCGGGAAGGCAACAAAAAAGTAGATGCTGTGTATCAAACCGCAAAAAAAACAAAGGTTGATCGGGCAGCGCGTGAAAATATCATCGTCGAAATTGATAAGCGCAAAATTTCATTAGAAACTGTTTTGTCCACTGTAAAGTTTCACCTTACAGAAGAATATGCGTCATTGATTCATTACAATGATGAACATACGCTGACAACCATTTACGCATTGAATCTGGATGATCGTTATCGGGTGCAAAACCTATTGGAAAATGAAAAAATTATCAAATCTGCGCTAAAGAATCCGCTTGAAATTTTAAGCCAACATTTAGAGAATATCCCACCAAGTACACATATCTAAAATGTAACAACCTTGCAAATACTAGGTGTTAAAAATTGTAAAGAATTAAGATAATCTATTTACCTTAATTCAGAACTATGATATATTGTCATTATCTGCAATAAAGCAGACACTATTCATTAGCAGGAGGTATCATCCATTATGTTATACCAACCACGTAATGAAGAAGGTCAAGGTCTCGTTGAATACGCTCTGATCTTGGTCCTGGTTGCTGTAGTCGTCATTGTCATCTTGGCTCTGCTCGGACCAGCAATTGGTAACATTTTCTCTAACATTTCACGTCAATTGAACGCTGGTTAATTCGATTGTGAATGTTGCAAAGAGGGGCAGCGTCGCTGCCCTCTTTGTTTTAATGGGATAGCCACCTCCTCAGATTCTCCCTTCCGTTGCTGGAAAACTCATTCACCATTTGCTATCATGCGCGCAATTTATAGCGATAACCCTGATGAGCCTATATGCACGCTAACACCATGCGAAAACAAGCCTTAGCATTGATGACCCTCCTGCTTTTTGCGGCATTTTTCTTGCGCGTTGCAGGGTTAGACGGCACACCGCCCGGTGTCGCCTTTGATGTGACATGGGATTTGGCGGATTCTGTGCGGATTAATCAAGGCGTGGCATTCCCTGCCGTGTTCGATACGCGTCCTGAGCCGATTCATCGTTTTTTGATGGCGGGCTGGCTGCGTTTAACAGGCGAGCATGTCTTCACGGCATTATTGATGCACGGACTCGCGGGGACTTTCACCGTTGCATTGACCTACCGCACGGGGTTGGTTCTACTGCGGAATAAACCGTATCGTTATTCGGGCGCGATAATTGCGGCGGCGGCTTTGGCGGCGATTGTGCCGCATATTTTCCTGAGTCGTGTGTTGTATCGTGTTGTTTTCACACCGATTGTAATCCTCACCGCGTTGATTTTGCTGCTCCACGCGAATCGAACACAACATATCCGTACATGGGGTTGGGGTGGATTCGCGGCGGCATCTGGGGTGCATACCTACATCGCGGGAATTGCATCTTTGCCTTGGCTGATTGGCTATATCATCCACCAGTCTATTTTCCAGAAGGGGCGTAAAATCGGATGGTGGAATGGGTTAGCATTGATTGCAGGTGCAGCCATCGCCATTGCGCCTTGGGCATTGTTAATCTATCTCGTACCGGGATTGTTCTTCCGCATTAGTGAAACCGCCAGCGAACCGCGCTCCATTTTCCAAACTTTGGTTGACGGGGTAGCAGGTGCCGGACGCGCCTTTTTTGTCGATGGGTATCATATCCCGCTTTATAACACACCGGAATCGCCATTTATCAATCCACTATTGGCTGTATTCGTCTTCATTGGCATATTCGCGGCGTTGTTGCGCTGGCGACATGCGGACGGCGCATTGATTCTAGGGGGCTTGGGGGCATTTATCATTCCGGCGGCTTTCACGGTGAACCCCAATCACTCAACTCGTTTAGTCGGGACAATGCCATTTCTGGCATTATTAGCAGGCTGGGGATTTAGCCAACTCGCATTCTGGATCAGCCAAAAGAGAGAAAACACCCTTTTGTTTCGTCGTGCCATCACCATTAGCATGATTTTCATTGCGGGAATTTCACTCACAGCGAGTCATCTAGCGTATCAGAATATGTTCACTGACCCGCGCCGTTATGATGATCCCAAAGATTGGCATGATATCCCACATAACTACACCACTGCGCTATTCGATGCACTAGATATTCTCAAGGATGTGGATCAACCCACCTATGTCCCACTAGAACTCATTGACCAGCCACTATCTTATTTTATGTTGCAACGCAGAGATTATTTCCCGCATGTGACGACATGGGCGCGACACGGTTTAGAGGAACTCCCCGCCGGACAAGTCTTTTACCCTACATTGACCTATTATCACGCGCCGACATTCGATAACTATTCGTTGCAGGTATTGCTGCTGCCCGATGAAGATACGATTGTCATTTTGCCAGAATTGCCGATTGAGCGACCCGCAGGCGATGAGGTTGAAGAAGTCATCAGCGAAGATGGTTATCTCATCGCGCATACGGCACCACGCCCTGCATCACCTCTCATCATGCCGAATTTACAGCTTGACCCTGCACCGACTTTGAGCGA
>Ga0207422_1004289_pt1 | contig 12106 bp, 9 predicted proteins | sample MarCyaLeptolynsp_FD_187757 | JGI IMG/M metagenome (GOLD analysis project Ga0207422, IMG submission 187757) | Marine cyanobacterial communities from Panama - species 1 Leptolyngbya sp. (SPAdes) | ecosystem: Environmental > Aquatic > Marine > Unclassified | place: Panama: Panama City | collected... | reverse complement strand
CGCCTCCTCCACCCCCTCCGCCACCTCCACCTCCGACTACCAATTTCCAGACGGCTGAATTTCGCCGGTCCGACGGTCCCAATTTCCATGGCGCGCTTGCGGCCTGGGAGAATTCAATCACCGGATCCGATTCAATCATCGCGATCATCGATACCGGGATAGATCGAGACAGCCCGGAATTTGCCGGCCGCATACATCCAGCATCGCGCGACATCGTTTCGAACCGCGAAATCGTTGGCGATGACGATCATGGAACCAACGTCGCCTTGGTTGCGGCAGCCGGGCGAGACAATACAGGTGTGCTTGGTATCGCTTTCGATGCTCAGATCCTCGCTCTCAGAGCGGATGAAGTGGGCTCATGCAGTGGGGACACACCGGGGGATGCCTCGCTTAATTGCGTCTTCGCTGATCGTGAGATTGCGCGGGGAATCGATTTTGCCATCAATTCCGGTGCGACGGTCATTAATATCAGCCTTGGCGGGGGCAACGCCAGCCAGAGCGTGATCAATGCAGTAGGGCGCGCGGCCAGCGCGGGAGTTGTGATTGTGGTATCTGCGGGCAATGGCGGAGATGGTTCTGACCCGGATATCGACCCCAACCAGCCAGATCCCTTTGCGACGGACCTGCTAGCGGCGGGTGATGGCAATGTCATAATTGTTGGTTCGATTGATGAGGACGGCGTGATGTCCGATTTCAGCAATCGAGCAGGACTGGATGCTGCTGGCTATTTAAACGCCCGCGGTGAAGGAATCTGTTGCGTTTATGATGAAGGCGAGGTGTTTGTTGAGACGGTCAACGGAACTGACTTCGTAACGCTCTTCTCGGGTACTAGCTTCGCAGCGCCACAAGTGTCCGGCGCGGTCGCGCTGTTGAAGCAAGCATTCCCCAATCTGACCGGGCAAGAAATCGTCGAAATCTTGCTCGATTCTGCTCAAGATGCAGGCGAGTCCGGCTTGGACGAGGTCTATGGTGCGGGAATCCTGGACATAGCCGCAGCTTTTGCGCCGTCAGGCACAACGCAAATCGCGGGCACCCGATCGCGCATCGCATTGGGCGACACAGTAGCGGTCGCATCGGCTGCAATGGGCGATGCGCTATCGGGCGCGAGTTTGAGCGCCGTGGTGACTGACAAATACGATCGCGCTTATACTTATGAGCTCGGTCGCAATACGCGCAATCCGTCTCAGGTTCAGCGACTTCGCGGGGCAGTTCAACAAACAGGCCTTTCGCGGTCGTCCGTGAACGAGGCAATTTCGATGGCCTTCACTATTGGCGAAGGCGCAAGAGGGGGAGGTCTCAATTGGGCGGACCAGCTGCGCCTTACCCGAGAAGACGCTCAGCAGGCTCGGGTCCTGGCGGCTCGCGTTGCCGCGAGAATAGCGCCTGATCTGCAGCTGGGTTTCGCCTTGGCTCAGGGTACAGGTGGTCTTGTGGGTCACCTACAAGGGGCCAGTCGTCCCGCTTTTAGGATCGCGCCGCAGGCCGACAGAGACAACGGGTTTCTTGAAAGTGGTGACTTTGCCGTCGCGGCTCGTAAGGCCATTGGTGCATGGGGCGTTACGCTATCCGCAGAACATGGGCACGCGTGGCTAGGAGTCGACAATGCGCAGCCCCGTTTTCTGACTGGAGTCCGCGAACGCAGTCCGGTGAGCAGTTTCGCGATCGGCTTGGACAACACCTTTGATGGTTGGCAAACCAATCTTTCGCTCGCATGGATGGCCGAGCAAAGCACGGTTCTGGGCGGCCACTTTCATGAAAGTTTGGGAATTGCAGGTTCCGACAGCCTGTTCTTCGATGCTTCGTTTCGGAAAGACTTCGACGGAGCGTGGCAAATCGGCGCAGCCATGCGTCAAGGCATCACTCGTCCAAGAGGGAACCAACTGATTGGGCAAGGTTCTCAGATCGACAGCCAATCATGGTCAATTGATGTCACCAAATGGGGGTGGTTATCCTCGCAAGACAGCCTCGGGTTTCGCCTTAGTCAGCCCTTGCGAGTCTCTGGCGGGGGGCTCAATTTCGAGCTTCCAACGGCTTACGACTACGCGACAGAAAGCGCGGTATTCGGGACGCAGGTGTTGTCGCTGTCACCGGAAGGTCGCGAGCTGATGAGCGAGCTGGCGTGGAACAGCCCGCTTGGCATCGGTTGGGGCGGATTGAGCGCGTTCCACCGCCGCCAGCCGGGGCACTTCGTCGATGCCCCCGACGATATTGGCGCGATCATAAGCTTCGGCGCTTCATTCTAGACCTTAGGCGGGCATCCCAGCTGCAACTGCAAATTGATACGCACGGGCAGCCAACGGTTGCACACGGTCGCTCATCGCCTTGGCGTGTGCGGACGACGCGGTACCGTCAATCACACGCTTCTTGATGCCTTGCATAATTCCCGCCAACCGGAACAGGTTGTATGCGAAGTACCAATCCATCGGCGGAACCGGGTAGCCAGTGCGCGCGACATAACGTTCGACAGCTTCATCCTGCGACGGAATTCCCAGTGCCTCAAGGTCGAGTCCCAGCAGTCCTGCGCGACCATCGGCCGGGTTATGCCAGTTGAGCATCAGATAGCTGAAGTCTGCGATCGGATCGCCGAGCGTCGACAGCTCCCAATCAAGAACCGCGATGATCCGGTTCTCGTTCTTATGGAAGATTACATTATCGAGCCGGTAATCCCCATGCACAACTGAGCTCTCATGCTGCGCTGGGATCGTCTTGGGCAGCCAAGCGATGAGCTTTTCCATTTCAGGCATCAGCTCAGTTTCTGACAATTTGTACTGCTTCGACCAACGTGAGATTTGCCGTGCGCAATAATCGGTTGGCTTGCCATAGTCTCCCAGCCCGATTTGGTCGGGCTTATTGAGATGCAGATCAGCCATGGTATCGATCAATGAGTGATAGATTTCGCGGCGCTGATCGGGTGTGCATTCTGGCAAAGCGCCGTTCCATAACGAACGACCATCGGCCATACTCATAACGAAGAACTTGGATCCGAGAACTTCGGGATCTTCGCACAAGCCAAACGTGCGAGGTACGGGAAATCCCGTAGGATGAAGCCCGGTCATGGCTTTGTATTCGCGATCGACCGCATGCGCGCTGGGGAGAAGTTTCCCAAACGGCTGGCGGCGCAGCACATAGCTCGCACCGGGCGTGTCGATCTTATACGTCGGGTTCGACTGGCCACCTTTGAACTTGGTGTAGCTGATCGGACCCTCATAGCCCTCGACATTGGCTTCGAACCAAGCGGTTAGTGCATCGAGATCGAGCTTGTCGCGCTCCTCAACCTCGACGGTACCGACCATTTCCTTGTCAAAATCGATCTCAGGCATGCCCGTTGCTGGATTGGTTTTTGCCATTGTCACGCACCAGTGTTGCTTGCGGATCGATCACGATCCTCGAATTCATCTTTTTCGCTCTGTCACCCAGACGGGCGTCGCTTAACGCGCGACGCCCATATCTCCCGAGCTGAAAGAGCTGCTGTCGTTCGCCGGAGCGACACCATCACGCAACGCGTTGGCGGTCGGACCCTGGTTGGGAGCGTGCTTGGCGAACTCCATCCGCGCGATTGAGCGAGCGTGCACCTCATCCGGACCATCGGCGAGCCGCAGCGTGCGCTGATGCGCATAGGCCGAAGCGAGACCGTAATCTTCGGATACGCCGCCGCCGCCATGCGCCTGGATCGCATCATCAATGATCTGCAGCGCCATATTCGGCGCCTGAACCTTGATCATCGCGATTTCCTGTTTGGCCGATTTGTTGCCAACCTTATCCATCATGTCGGCGGCCTTGAGGCACAACAGGCGAGTCATGTCGATATCAATCCGGGCGCGTGCCACACGCTCTTCCCAGACCGAGTGCTTGTAGATCGGCTTGCCGAAAGCTTCACGCTCCTGCAGACGACGGCACATTTTGGCCAGCGCCTCTTCGGCGACGCCGATCGTGCGCATGCAGTGGTGGATGCGGCCCGGGCCGAGGCGGCCCTGCGCGATCTCGAAGCCGCGCCCTTCACCAAGCAGCATGTTGGTGACCGGTACGCGGACGTCTTTCATCTCGACTTCCATGTGACCGTGCGGCGCATCGTCATAGCCAAACACAGGAAGGTGGCGGATCACGTTCACACCCGGACTGTCGATCGGCATCAAGATCATCGATTGCTGCGCATGGCGCTTGGCTTCGAAATCGGTTTTGCCCATCACAATCGCGACTTTGCAGCGTGGATCGCCGAGCCCCGAAGACCACCACTTGCGGCCGTTGATCACATATTCGTCGCCGTCACGCTCGATCCGGGTTTCGATATTGGTTGCGTCCGACGAAGCGGTGTAAGGCTCAGTCATCAAGAAGGCCGAACGGATTTCGCCATTCATGATTGGGCGCAGCCATTCTTCCTTCTGCTCGCGCGTGCCATAGCGGTGGAACACCTCCATATTTCCGGTGTCGGGCGCCGAGCAATTGAAGACTTCGCTGGCCCATCCCAGGCGGCCCATCTCTTCGGCGCACAGCGCGTACTCGAGATTGGTGAGGCCCGGGCCTTCAAACTCGAACGTTTCGTCGACGTGATGGTGGCTGTCATTACGCGGCGGCATGAAGAGGTTCCAGATGCCCGCTTCCTTGGCGAGCTTCTTCTTGTCCTCGATGATCTGGATGACTTTCCAGCGATCACCTTCGGCGTCTTGCTGCTTGTAGACATCCATGTTCGGGCGGACATGCGCTTCAATGAAGTCGCGTACGCGGTCGCGCCAATAGGCCTGGCGTTCGGTGGGTTCGAAATCCATGGGGATGTTCCTCTCGTCCTAAAATGCAATCGAATCTATTGAATGAGACCGTGGCAGAGCGAGACCGCCGCGCCAAGCTCTCAATTGTTAAGGTGTAATCGTATGGCCGTCTGGATCCGCCGAGACCGCGTCGTCAATCGGGTCGTCGCGATGTGCTTCTCCGCGGGCATCGCGCGCGGCAATGCGGGCTTCGTGTTGCTCGCGGGTGATCGGAAAACGCCCTAGCCAGAACGCGGCTATCAAGGTCAGCACCGCGCCGGCAATCAGGTAGATCAACGCGAGCTGGGTTACGGCCGCTTCGGCAACTTCATCTTGCGGCGTGCCTTGCTCGATGCCCAGCGATTGCACGATCAGGCTGGTCGCCAGAATACCCCCTGCAGTGGCGCATTTCTGCACCAGCCAATTACCAGAATAGAATGTACCTTCTGCGCGCTTTCCCGTCCGCTCCTCATAGGCTTCGACGATCTCGGCCACCATGGATGTCGCCGAAATGATCGATATGACCGATGCTGTGTTCGCGATCACCAACAGGCCGAGCACCGTGGCGGTTGATGCGGTTGTGCCGGTCTCCGGCCATACGCCGCTCAGGAACAACACATACGGAATGTAGTAAAAGACCATTCCCACAATCGCCGCGCCCGCCGCTGAGCGCGGTTTGCCAAAGCGCTTGTGAAGCGGTCCGACCAAAGCAAACATGAAGAATACCGAAAGCGCCAAAACTCCAGGATAAAGCTGAAATGCCAGCTCGTTAAATTTCCAGACGTAATTGTTGACATATTGCGTCACGGAGAAGTTCATGCCCTGGCCAACATAGGCGGCAAGTCCCCCGGCGGCGAAGACCAGAAACGCCTTTTCTTTGAAGGCGTCTGTGATCTCGCTGAATGCACCTGGGATCGAAAAGGGCGGTGGCTTGTGCGCCGGCTTTTGCGCAACAATGCGGTGCTGGCCCGCCGCCGAGCCAACCACCGCCACCACCATCAAGAAGGCTCCAAACATGCCGAACTGCGCGTAGCCATCGGGTTCAAGCTGCGCCTCGGGAGTGGGAAGGAAAACAGTAAAGGCCAGAACCATCATCAGCATACCGCCAAGCCAGCCCGAGAGGAAACGGTAGCGGAACAGCGTGGTTCGCTCGTCATAATCGTCTGTCAATTCAGGGACGAGGCTGACCGATGGAACTTCGCAGGCAGACAACAGAAGTCTGACGCCTACCGCCAGCGCAACAATCTCCCAGAAACTTGGAACGCCGACAAAGGGCGGGGCCCATAGCATCGACCACATAAATGCAAGCGGAATTGGAGCAATGTAGAGCCACGGCAAACGGCGGCCCCACTTGGTGTAGGTTCGATCCGAAAGATGGCCAATCAGGGGATCAACGAAGGCATCGATCACCAATGCCGTCGCCAGCGCAGCGCCAACCAGCCATGCTTCGACCCCAAGAACCAAGTTGTAGTAAGGTAACAGGAAGAAACTGAATCCCAGGTCCTTTACGCCAAATGCGACGGCTCCTGAGCCGTTGATCAGCTTCAAACTCTGAGGCAGCGGTCCTTTGACAAATCCCATCAGTCAGCCGCCGCTTTGGCTTGCTCTTCCATCGCCTCAAGCGCTGAGAGCATGCCTTGCTCTTCCGGGTCCCACGAATGTCGCGGTCCGAGCGTCAACCCGCCATCAACCAGCAATGAAGATCCGGTGACAAAGCTTGCCGCGTCGCTTGCCAGGTAGGCCACGGCTTCCGCGATATCGCGCGGTTGCCCGCCACGCTTGACGGGCTGGGTGTTCGACGAAATCTGGGCGATCGCGGCGTTCGCGGTGGTCTTCATTTCGTCTGGAATCTCAAGCGAGGAGGTGAAGATATTGGTGTTGATGAAGCCGGGCTGGATCGCGTTCACACGGATGCCGAATTGGGCCAAATCGGTGGCGGCGCATTTTGTCAGATGCAGCACGCCAGCTTTGGCGACTGCGTAAGCCGTGGGCGAATACCCCGGGCCAACCGCAGCCACACTAGAGATGTTGACGATACTCGCGCCCGCGCGATGCTTCATATGCGGGGCAGCGTAGCGAATCCCAAATGCAACCGAGCGCAGCACAAGATCCATCGTACCGTCCCATTCGTCAGGCTCGATTTCATCTATGGCCGGGCGCGCGCCACCCGCAGCGGCGTTATTGAGGACCACGTCTATCCCGCCGCATTGATCGGCGGCCTGATCCATCAAGGCCTTGATCGACGCGGTGTCGCTGACATCGCAATAGACAAATCGGACATCGCCTTCTGTCTCGTCCGCCAGCTTTTGACCACCTTCGCGATCAATGTCGCTGGCAAAAACCACAGCTCCTTCGCTAGCAAAAAGCCGTGTCGCTTCGGCGCCAATTCCGGAAGCCGCCCCTGTGACAACTACCGTCTTCCCCGAGAATCGCATCTCGTATTTCCTCTCCAAATCCCAGCCCAAGCTTAGGGCAGCGGGCGCGCGCGTCAACGCAAACTGGATGACGCTACGGCATCGCCGCATCGCATTTCTCCGCTTGCAGCGACCCCGACAAAGCTCCTAACGTAAGCGTTAAGTGGGAGCATCAAGAGGAGAGTCGGCAATGCCCGATTTGGAAGCATTTCGTACGGAAACTCGCGCATGGCTGGAGGCAAACTGCCCAGACGAAATGCGCCAGCCCGTGCGCGACGAGGACGACGTCTATTGGGGCGGCCGGCGCGCTGAATTCAAGAGCGACGCTCAAAAAGCCTGGTTCGAGGCCTGTCTCGAAAAGGGCTACACCGTGCCTGCTTGGCCAAAGGAATACGGCGGTGCGGGCCTCAACCCGGCTGAAGCCAAAATTCTTCGTCAGGAAATGAGCCGGATTGGCGCGCGGCCGCCGCTTTCCAGTTTCGGCATCTGGATGCTGGGCCCGGCTTTGCTGCATTTCGGCACCGACGAACAGAAAGAGTATTTCCTCAATCAGATCGCCCGCGGTGAAATCCGCTGGTGCCAGGGCTATTCGGAGCCGGGTTCGGGTTCAGACCTTGTTTCGCTGCAGACCTATGGCGAAGACAAGGGCGATCACTGGGTGGTCAATGGCCAGAAGATCTGGACCTCTTATGCTGACAAATGCGATTGGATCTTCTGCCTCGTTCGAACTGACAAAGAGAACAAGTACCAAGGCATCACCTTCATGCTGTTCGACATGGCAAGCGAAGGGGCATCGACCAAGCCGATCAAGCTGATCAGCGGTGCGTCGCCGTTCTGCGAGACCTTCATCGATAATGTGAAAGTGCCTAAGAGCTACGGCGAGGGCATCCCTGCCTATGTCGGGGAAATCAACCGCGGCTGGGACGTCGCGAAGTACTTGCTTGGCCATGAGCGTGAGATGATTTCGGGCATGGGCGGCGGTGAACGCACCGCCGCGATTGGTGCGGCGATGTCGCGCCGCGCAGGTGAGCTCGATCCGGTGCTGCGGGCTGACCTTGCCATGTTCGACGTTGACGCGCTGGCGTTCACGGCGCTGGGTGAAAAATTTCTTGACGAAATCAAGGTCGGCAAGGCGCATCCCGCTCAGCCGAACATGATGAAATATGTCGGGACCGAGCTTAACAAACGTCGCCACGAGCTGATGATGGCGGCGGGTGGCTCAACCGCGCTTGAATGGGACAGCGAAGAAACGCGAGGTGGCAAGCACTCGCGTGATTGGCTGCGAACAAAAGGCAATTCGATCGAGGGTGGAACCTCCGAAGTCATGCTCAACGTGATTTCGAAGCGGATCCTCGATCTGCCGGGAGCCTAAGAAGGCCAGGCCAACCATGAGCCGCCCCTTGGGATTGGGGCGGCTTCACACCCCTGTGTACGGACGAGAGGAAAGACGGGACTATGCCCCTCTATCATAACGAAGACCAGGCCATGCTGGCCGACAGCGCCAGCCAGTTCATGGCGGAAGAAGGCGGGATCGCAAAACAACTGCGCCATTGGCGCGACCGCGAGTGCAAGGACGGTTTCGGTCATGCGCTGTGGGAGCAATTCGCCGAGATGGGCTTTACCGGTATCCTGGTTGGCGAAGATGACGGCGGGCTTGGTATGGGCCATGTCGAAGCTGGTATTGTGCTCGAAGAGATTGGTCGCAATCTGACGCCATCGCCCTTTTTGACCAGTTCTGTTCTTGCCGCGACCGCGCTTAGGCACGGCAGCGATGATCTGCGCGGGCGCTACATTCCAGGCTTGCTCGAAGGCAAAGCGGTCTATGCCGTGGCCATCGATGAGGGTGCCAAGCACCGCCCCGAACGGATCAAAGTCCAAGCCGAAAAATCGGGCAATGGCTTCAAGCTGTCTGGCCAAAAGGACTTCGTTGTGCAGGGCGCCAGCGCTGACATGATCGTGGTCGCGGCCCGCACTTCAGGCAGCGACAATGACGAAGATGGCATTACGCTGTTCGCCGTGCCCAAGGACGCCGCAAACATGAGCCACAATTCGGTGCGTTTGGTCGACAGTTCGATGGCGACGCACACGACATTCGACGGGGTTGAACTCGATGGCGATGCGGTGATCGGCGAAGTTGATGGCGGCCGCGAAGTGCTCAACGCGATGTTGATCGCGGGCCGGGTTGGCGCTTGTGCAGAAGGCGTTGGCGTCGCGCGCGGGGCGATGGACATGACTGTCGATTATCTTAAGCAGCGCAAGCAATTCGGCAAGCTCATCGGCGAATTTCAGGCGCTGCAACATCGCGCTTCGCACCTCTATTCGGAAGTCGAAGTTGCTCGGGCGGTGACCATCAAGGCGCAGCAACTGGCGGACGCCGAGGCTCCGGCGGCTGATCTCATGGCTTCGGTTGCCAAAGCCAAGGTCGCCAAAGCGGCGGGCCTCGCAGTCAAGGAAGGCGTGCAGATGCACGGGGGCATCGGGATGACCGATGAATACGACATCGGGCTTTACATGAAGCGCGATCGTGCACTGCAGGAGTTCCTCGGCGATGCCTATTACCACGCGGGCCGCGTGGCTGACATGAGCGGCTACTAAGGAGAGACAGACGATGGATATTCAATCACTCTTTAGCTTGGATGGTCGCGTGGCGTTGGTCACTGGTGGATCGCGCGGGATCGGCAAGATGTTTGTTGAGGGCTTGCTCGCGGCGGGTTGTTCGAAGGTCTATATCTCGGCGCGCAAGATCGAGCAGATGCAGGAAACGATCGCCGAATTTGGCGAGGACAAGGTCGTCGGCATCCCGGCGGACCTTAGCCAGATGGATGGGATTCAAACGCTTGCCGACGAAATGGTAGCGCGCGAGGACAAGCTCGATATTCTGATCAACAATGCTGGCGCCGCTTGGGGACAGCCGTATCTCGAGTTTAATGAGGCAGGCTGGCATCGGACTATGGACTTGAACGTCAAGACGCCGTTCTTTTTGACGCAAAAGCTGCACGATCTGTTGGTAGCCGCGGGCAAAGGCGAACGTCCGGCGAAAGTGATCCACGTCTCATCGATCGATGGCCAGCGGATCAATCCGTGGGAGACTTATGCCTACCAGGCGTCAAAGGCGGGTGTGATCCAGCTTACGCGGCGGATGGCCGCTCGGCTGATACAGGACAATATTGTGGTCACCACGATTGCCCCCGGAGCGTTTGCGAGCGAGATGAACAAGGCTGCCAAGAACGCGCCTGACGCGTCTGCGTCGATGATCCCGGCTAAGCGCATTGGGTCCGCTGAAGACATGGCTGCCGCTGCGATCTATCTTTGCAGCCGTGCGGGTGACTATGTCGTGGGTGAAACGCTTACCGTTGATGGCGGGGTGGTCAATGCCGCGCTGCCTTCGATGTTCAACGACCCTGCGGGTGGGGGCTAGCGCGCTCTCACTCCAGGCCCGCTGGGGGCTCGCTATCCGTCCATCAGTTCGCGGACAAACGGAATCAAGCCGGTCTGCCGTGTCCGCCGCATACGCTCAGCCTCGAGCACCTCGCGTACGCGGTCGAAACACTCGTCAACATCGTCATTGATGACGACATAGTCGTATTCCGCCCAATGGCTGATTTCGGCGCGAGCGCGCTCCATACGGCTATCGATCACCGCCTCGCTATCTTGCGCTCTGCTCTCCAATCGACGTCGCAATTCGATGAGGCTCGGCGGCAAGACGAACACAGTGACGACATCTTGATCGTCCTTTTGCTTGAGCTGCTGCGTGCCCTGCCAATCGATATCGAACAGGTAGTCCTGCCCTCCCTTTAGGCCCGCACGAATTGCCCCTTTGGGCGTGCCATAGCGATGTCCGAACACATGCGCCCATTCGTAGAATTCGTCCGCCGCGATCATGCGATCAAATTCGGCTTCCGACACGAAGTAGTAGTGAACGCCATCTTCCTCACCGGGCCGGGGAGGGCGTGTTGTCGCCGAGACCGAGAGTTTGATCTCCTCGTCGGCCTTTAGCAGTTTACGCGACAAAGTGGTTTTGCCCGCGCCGGAAGGCGATGAGAGGATAAACAGCAGACCGCGCCGGTGAAGCTTGTCGATGGATTTCGATGTGTCGCCCATGGGTCCCGTTGCCGCAATCAGCACCGAGAAATCAAGAGGGCAGGTACACGAGGATGTGCACGGCTTAATCTTCGCGCGCGTTCTCGATCTCGCGGGAGCGACCCCGGTCATAGAGCGTTTTCAGCACCAGTCCGCCCGCAACAATTGCAAGTCCGGGCACCGATCGAGTGGCAATCTTGCTCGCGCCATAAAGCGCGAGGGACGTCAATATGGTCCTGCCATCGATGATTTCGTCACCGGTTTCTGCGCCGTAATTCGCTTTGGCGACACGCCGTTCGACATTCTTCCGGAACAGGCTCGACGCACTCCTGAGCACGATATCTGCGATCAGGAGATTGGTGGCGGGCTCAGTGCTCGGACCGATCGCGTTGGACGGTTCATCGCGCTTATCGATGAGCTTGATCTCAGAAGGGGAAACCTCATCCGCCACCGGAGGCGCCTGTCCTGTTTATTTCTTGCGTCCGAAATCGACGGTGACGACATTGGAATCATCATCGCCATCTTTGTTGTCTGAACCCAAACTGGCTTCCTGCGAATCGTTCTCCGCACTCTCGTGCTCTTCGGGAGCCATCTCCGCCACCGAAGCCTGAAATTGCAATCCGAAATCAACAGCAGGGTCGACGAAAGCGGTTATCGCTGCAAATGGGACAGAGAGTTTGGCCGGGATCTGATTGAAGCTCAGTCCGACTGAAAAGCCACTCTCGCCAACCTCGAGTTCCCAAAACTTGTTCTGAAGAACGATCGTCATTTCATCAGGGAATCGCTCGCGCAGATGAGGAGGGATCGAGACTCCGTTCGCACCCGTTTTGAAAGTGATGAAGAAATGGTGATTACCGGGAAGCTCACCGC
>Ga0207422_1004288_pt1 | contig 12107 bp, 9 predicted proteins | sample MarCyaLeptolynsp_FD_187757 | JGI IMG/M metagenome (GOLD analysis project Ga0207422, IMG submission 187757) | Marine cyanobacterial communities from Panama - species 1 Leptolyngbya sp. (SPAdes) | ecosystem: Environmental > Aquatic > Marine > Unclassified | place: Panama: Panama City | collected... | reverse complement strand
GTGTGTCCGGTATCATTTCACGATGATCAGACGGCGAAGCGATCGCCGACCCGGACACACATTTTAGGCGTTCAGCCTGGAAACGACGGACTCCGAAAGCGGACGCAACAGCGTCAGTAATATCGCCGGAACCAAATGGTACAGCGTGCAGCCCAAGCAGCATTCCACCTGCGAACACCGACACATTTGTGACATCGCTGCCAATCTCGACCAAGGCTACGCCAAGCTCACGCTCTTCATCATTTAGGCAGGCGTATCCTGCTGCTAATGGTGCCGCCACTACACCCTGTACCTCGAGATGCGCGCCCTGCACAGCTTCAGTAAGGTTTCGGACTGGCGCTCCGTCGGCGAGCATCACATGAATGTCCACACCAAGTCTTTCAGCATGGAGCCCCCTTGGATTGGCCACGCCGTGGGCCCCATCGAGAGTGTAGTGGGCCGGCTGCGCATGCAGCACCATCCTGCCGTCGGGTTGTATAGTATCGCGCGCGGTCAGCAGTAGATGCTCGATATCCTCTTCTTCGATCCGACGTCCGCCAACTTCGACTTCGACTTTCGAGACTTGGCTCGCCAATCCAGCACCTGCGCAAGCGACCCAAACACTTTGCACACTTGTGCCTGCGTTCTTTTCCGCACGCTCAACAGCATCCCGGATTGCATAAGTCGCAGCGGCCATATCGGTAACGTAGCCGCGTTTGATACCCTGGCTGGCTCGATGTCCGGATCCCAGCACCATGAGCTCGCCCAGATCGGTCTCCCCCATAATCATCGCGGATACGCGGAATGAGCCAATATTTACCGCGCCATACACTTTTTGAAGCCGGGCACGTGAAGCGCTTGAGCTGCGTTGGGTCTGAGCCACTATGGGGTTCCCCCTCCGCTATCGCCAAGCACTTCATCAGCTCGGCCTGGAACTCGCAAATAGATCCGCGGTGGCGCTCGCATATCAAATGTTGCGACTTTTCCGCCGATCAGTCGGTTCTGCCCGTCAAGCCGAGCAAATTTGACGAGCGCCGTTGATGCTTCATCCTTACCTTCGGGAAGTGCGAGTATCTGGCCGGTCTTAAATGTGAGATTCCAACGGCGATTTCCAACCCATTCGGCCGCAACCACCTGTGGGTTTAGTGCAGGAGCGGACGCCAGCAACTGATCGAGCGCAGGAACTTGCCGATTGGCACCGGGGCCTGACACTTTGAGATAATCTGCGGCATTCTGGGCAGAAACCGGCTCCAACTCGATCCCATCCGCGTCGATCAAAACCAGGCGATCAGGCTTTTCTAGCACTGCATGTGGTCTTCGCTCGACGATGTCGATCGCTAGAGTTTCCGGCAATTGGACGGAAACGCGCGCGTCTTTCACCCACGGCAGTTCGAGCAAGCTGGAGCGCAGGTCGGCAAGCCCCACGTTGGGCATAGGTCGGTTCTGCTGCGACAACGCAGCCGCGTAAACGAGTTGCTCGTCCATCCGTGCAGTCCCGGTTACTCGGACATGCCGAACTTCAAAACCTGCCTCTGAGGCCAATCGCGCAACCTCGGTTCGTGCCATCGCGGGTACACCTGCGAGCGTGGCAATAAACCACGCAAGCGCCACGCCGCCGCCAATTATGATGGCCAGAAATATGCGGTGCAGCTGGTCTTCGGTAAACGGCAACAACGACATAGCGCTATCGAAGATCCCAGTCGTCTTGGCCTTGGCGCGCCGCGCACTCGTAGCCCTTCCAGTCGCCTTGGCTGCACGCCTAACACCTTTGCCGCCGCGTTTAATTTTGGCCATCAGCAGCTCCTTGATGCGCGCGCAAGGCATCAATCACGAGCAACTCCACGAGCTCGGAATAGCCGATCCCGGCATGTCTTGCTTGTTCGGGGACAAGACTGAGCGGGGTCATGCCTGGCTGTGTGTTTGTCTCAAGCACGAACAATCCGGCTTCACCCGCTTCTTCATCCCAGCGGTAGTCGGTTCGGCTGGTACCGCGACAGCCTAGAATTTTGTGGGAGCGCAAGGCATACTCTTCGCACAAAGCTGAGATTTCAGCCGGCACTTGGGCGGGAAAAACATGCTGCGTCCGGCCTTCGGTGTACTTGTGCTCGTAGTCGTAAAAGCCGTTCTCGATAATCAACTCGGTGACGCCGAGCGCGCGCGGGCCGTCCAATCCATCGATAACAGCCGTGGTAAGCTCTCTTCCCTTGATGAAGGGTTCGCACAACAGCTCCTCGAATTCGTTCCAGGGGCCCGCAGCGTTCCGCGCAATCGGATTGCCAACATTGCTGTCCTCCATGATGATCGCAACGCCAACCGATGAGCCCTCGTTGGAAGGCTTCAGAACATAAGGTCTTGGCAGCGGGTCACGCTCGAAGAGATCCTCGCTCTTGACCATGCGACCGCCGGGCATTGGTATGCCATGTGGGACGAGCGCCTGTTTGGTAAGTTGCTTATCGATTGCAATCACGGAAGTGACCAGGCCGGAATGGGTGTACGGCACCCCCATCAGGTCAAGCATCCCCTGAACGCGTCCGTCCTCGCCCGGAACACCGTGCAGTGCGTTGAAAACCACGTCAGGTGACGCATCCATGATCTGCTGAGCGACGTCTCGCCCCATATCAATCTTAGTCACCCGATGGCCTTTGCTTTCCAGGGCATCGGCGACGTCTGCTCCCCCGGTCAGTGAAACTTCACGTTCGTTGGACCAACCACCCATGAGCACAGCGACATGAAGCGACTTTGCATCGGTCATGGCCGCCCTACTCGCTTGATTTCCCACTCCAATTGTACGCCAGAATTCGCGTAGACTCTTTCGCGCACCATCTCGCCCAGCCCTTCAATGTCAGAGCTTGTCGCATCACCGGTGTTGATCAAGAAGTTTGCATGCTTTTCGCTCACCTGAGCTCCACCGTGGGTGAGCCCTCGACAACCAGCCGCATCGATGAGCTTCCACGAGCTGTGGCCCGGCGGATTCTTGAAGGTTGACCCACCTGTCATGCTTCCGATCGGCTGCGAACCTTTGCGCTCGGTTGAAATACGATCCATCTCGGCCTTGATCAAATCAGGCTCGCCAGGAAAACCCTCAAACCGGGCTGCCACAACGATCGATCCTTCGGGCAATGCCGAGTGTCGATAGCTGTACTGGAGGTCGGCATTCGTCAAAGTAACAAATTGTCCATCGGGCAGAATGACATCGCAATCGACCAGCACTTGGCACGTTTCTCGCCCGTAGCACCCGCCATTCATGCGCGTGACTCCACCCACCGACCCGGGAATGCCGGTGAAGAAGGCCAACCCATCTATCCCCGCCTTCGCAGCGCGGCGCGCGACAATGCTAACCGGCGCCGCTGCGCCAGCCTCCAATGTTGTTGCTCCCGTGACTGTTACATCCGAAAATGGCTTGCCCAAGCGGACCACAATTCCAGGTACGCCGCCATCGCGGATTATCATATTCGATCCGACCCCTAGAGCCATGATCGGCATCTCGCCATCAAGGTGTTCGCAGAAAGCCTTGAGATCGTCCAGATCGGCAGGCTCAAACAACCAGTCTGCTTTGCCGCCACTCTTGAACCAGACGTGCTTCGCCAAAGGCGCTTCGCGGGTCAACTGGCCGCGAATGCCCTCCACGGGCACCGGCGAATGCGCTGCTCCCTCAACCGCACTGGTCGGCGCAGAACCATCATCCAAATCGTACCAGTCACCGGGTTGAACCATCGAACTCATGCACTCCGTAATGATTCAATCGCGGGTGCGAGACCAGCAGCCCACTGGGTGATATCCCCCGCGCCGAGACACACAATGATATCCTGCTCGCGAATTTCTGGTGCCAAGATTGCCGCCAGGGTCTTGGCATCGGCAATTGTCTGCGCTGAACGATGCCCGCGTGACTTGAGGCCTGCGACGAGCGCGTCGGCATCAACCCCAGCCAATGGCGCCTCACCAGCTTCATATACGGGTGTCACATACACAATATCGGCGTCGTTAAAGCACGATTGGAAGTCGTCCATGAGATCGTTCAAGCGTGAGTAACGGTGAGGCTGCATGACGGCGATCACCCGCCCTTCATCTCGGCCTGAGGTCACCGCTTCGCGCGCGGCTCCAAGGACCGCTTGGATCTCGACAGGGTGGTGTGCGTAGTCATCGATCACTGGCACTGTGCTGCCTGCAACGGTGATCGACCCAACTTTAGTGAATCGGCGGCGGACACCGCCAAACTGTCCAAACCCCTCGCGAATAACTTGATCCGGACAGCCCATCTCAATCGCTACAGCGATTGCTGCCAACGCATTTTGGACATTGTGTCGTCCCGGCATCGGCAAATGCACACCTTCTATCCGACGATCTTCCTCCCCGCGCTGACGAACCATAACGTCGAACGTGTTTCCACCTTCAGCACTGCGGACATTGACCCCGCAAATGTCAGCTTGGAGAGAGAAACCATAGGTCACAACTTTTCGATCTCGGACCTGTCCGATTACCGCCTGCACTTCCGGGTGATCCACGCACAAAATTGCTGCGCCATAAAATGGCACGTTGTGAATGAACTCGACGAACGCGCGTTTCACGCCGTCAAAATCGCCGTAATGATCGAGATGCTCAGGATCGATATTCGTTACGACCGCAATCGTCCCATCAAGCCTTAGAAAGCTGCCATCACTCTCATCTGCTTCAACGACCATCCAATCGCTATCACCAAGACGGGCATTTGACCCGTACTGCTCAATAATACCGCCGTTGATGACCGTCGGGTCAATATCGCCATTGTCGAGCAAGGCCGCAATCATGCTGGTGGTGGTCGTCTTACCGTGTGTCCCAGCGACCGCCACAGTCGACTTCAGCCGCATCAACTCAGCCAGCATTTCAGCGCGACGGACCACAGGAATCCGAGCTTCCAGCGCCGCTGCCACTTCGGGATTGGTGCGCTTCACAGCGGTAGAAGTCACGACAACTGCGACGCCTTCTACATTGTCCTTTGTGTGTCCGAGTTTCACTGCAATTCCGCGCTCGCGCAGCCGCTCCACGCTCGCGCTCTCGGCCAAATCACTGCCTTGCACCGAATAGCCGAGATTATGCATGACCTCAGCGATGCCCGACATTCCGATGCCACCTATCCCGACAAAGTGGATGGTCCCGATATCGGTGCCAACACCCTTCATTCGCTATGTTCTCTGCTGCTACCAGCCGGTTGAGCGCGGGCGGTATCGGTCTTTGGTACTGCTTCACCAACTCTGATGACATCCATCATGTCGGCACCCCCAAAACTCTCAACCAAGTCTGCCAGATCTCTGGTCGCGTCAGGTCTTCCGCAATTCCACGCTCCATGTGCGGCGCGAGCCAGCGATTCAGGCTTAAGCGCCAGCGCTTGAATCTGTTTGGCCAGCTCCTTGGAGTTGAAATTATGCTGACGAATCATACGCGCTCCACCCGCCCGTGTCAGTTCGCGCGCATTGGCCGCCTGGTGATCATCGGTTGCAATAGGCAGTGGGACCAAAATGCCGGGCCGCCCAACTGCGGTGAGCTCAGCAATGGTCGAAGCGCCGGCCCGGCCGATAAAGAGATGGGCGTCGGCCAATCGGTCCTGCATGTCCTCAAAGTATGTGCCAAGCTCAGCTGGTATGTCATGTGTCAGGTAGCGCTCTCGCACTTTGGCCAAGTCTTCTTCGCGACATTGTTGCGTTACCTGGAGTCGCTGGCGAAGCGCCGGAGGCAGCATCGCAAGCCCATCGGGTACCACTTCGGACAACACGCTAGCGCCCTGGCTTCCGCCAGTCACCAACACCCGCAGAAGTCCGTCCTCCGTGAATTCAGGAAAGTCTAGCTGCCGCAATGCGATAACATCAGCCCGCACAGGGTTTCCGACCAAGTGCGTCTTGTCAGCATATTTGGGCTTAAGCTTCGCCACATCCGGATAGGACGTTGCTATCGCATCTACTCTCCGCGCCAAGAGTCTGTTGACCCGCCCAAATACGGCGTTTTGTTCGTGTACGACGCTCGGAATCTCGGCCGAAGTCGAACCCAGTAAGGCTGGCAAAGAGGGGTATCCTCCAAATCCCACAACTGCAGTCGGTTCGAAGGCGTCAAATAGGCGCAATGCCATATTGCGACCTTCGGCCACAGCTCGCGCACCGCCCAACCAATTCAGAGGATTTTTGCCAAACCTTCCCGCTGGAAGCTCATGGGCGGTTAGGAAGTCAGGTTTGCCCGGAAGCTTGACGCCTCGTTCATCGGTAATGAGAGCAATATGGTGACCGCGTTCGTGCAGTTCAGCCGCCAACGCAAATGCTGGAATGAGATGGCCTCCGGTCCCCCCGGCGGCCAACACAAAATGACGGTTTGATCCTGGGTGTGCGTCGCCGCTCATGGACGCTCCTCCTTGCGGTCAAGAATATCAACCAACCCTGGAGTGGTCCGATCAAGAAAGGGGTTCCTGCGCGTAATTGCCAGCAGCAGCCCCACGGTGAAACACATGGCCAAGGTTGAAGATCCGCCATAGCTGATCAGGGGCAAAGTCATACCCTTGGATGGGAAAAGTTGAAGGTTCACTAGGATGTTGATGAAGGCCTGCCCACCGATGCTTGCGATCAGACCGGTGCCAGCAAGCAAAGCAAACAGGTTGTCTTCGTCAACCAGCCGCATCAATACCCGAAGGACTATCGCCAAATAGAGCAGGATAACGAGGCCGCAGGTGAGCAGTCCGAACTCTTCGCCGATTACGGAGAAAATGTAGTCAGTTTGCGCCTCTGGCAGGTTCATTTTGCGAATCCCCAACCAGAGACCACTGCCCGTCCAACCACCTGCCAATAGCGTCCTCTGAGCCAGATCGACTTGGTCGAAAGCCGTTCCACCTCCAAGAAATGAATCAATGCGATGGCGGGCGTTGTCGTAAAGAAAATACGTTGCAGTGAGGCCAACAACACCAGCGCCCACCAAGGCGCTGATGCGCTGAACAGAAACTCCCGAAAGGAGGACTAGGACAAACCAGATACCTGCAAATAGAATGGTTGCTCCGAGGTTGGGCTGAAGCATCAACAGTCCTGCCACAATAACCATTGCAGCAGTTGCCGTGGTCAAGACTGGAAGGTGCGGATCTCGGACCCGCCAGCTCAGTACCCAAGCCACAGCGACTGCGAACCCTGGCTTGAGAAACTCACTCGGCTGCAACGACATACCAACCTCGAGCCAACGTCGCGCCCCATTCTTCTCAACACCGAAGAACGGCACCAAGATCAGCAGAAATAGCATAATTGCAGCCACAATAATGCCCAATCGCCGCGCTTGATCGCGTGTAGCGAAAGACAGTACGAGCATCCCGGCGAGGCCGAGTAGCTGCCAGATCACATGCTTTTTGAGGAAGAAAAATTCATCCAAGCGCACCGTACCGCTTGAAAGTTGATCCGCAGCGGCGGGTGACGCGGCCGCAACAGCTGCGGTACCCATCATCATCAACAGGATGATCAAGGCGAGCAAAACCTTGTCGATCTCGCGCCACCATACCCGAAGCTCACCCCACCACGACCAAGAGCTGGTTGTCGGCCCGATAAGGCGGCGGCTCTGGCCGCGAGGAAATGCAGCGTCCACTGAGCTCATGCCACATTCCCAATCGAATGAGGTTCAAGCCCTAGTGGCGAACAGTCGGTTAGTGCCCCAACAACATGCCGGAAGTGCTCGCCTCGACGCTCGTAGTCGCGGAATTGATCGAAACTTGCACAGGCCGGCGAGAGCATCACCACATCACCCGGGCGGGCTGCTTCGAAAGCCCGCCGGACGGCTTCACACATCAATTCGCACTTCTCAACAGCGATATGGGGACTCAGCAGCTCTGCAAAATCAGGCCCTGCCTCACCGATGGTGTAGGCTGCAGCGATGTTGCCGATATGCTCGGCACATTCTCCGAGCCCGGCCTCTTTGGCCAAACCGCCCACTATCCAATGGATCCGTGGCTCGGGGTCGGGCAAATAGGCTGCCAAAGCAGGCGCAGCAGAAGCAGTATTGGTTGCTTTGCTATCGTTGATATAAACAACGCCTTCATGCTCACACACCAATTCCATCCGGTGCGGCAACCCGCGAAAGCGCGGCAGGGCATGCTCCCATTGCGGTCGAGTGACACCAAGCTCCTCGACTAACGCAATCGCCACGGCGACATTCTCAAGATTGTGTGGCCCTTGCAGGCTTGGCCAATCGCGCTGCAATGGCGCCAGAGCGGCAAGGTCAGCCTTGATAGCACGGCCGACACCGCGTGATGCGCGCTCTCGATCATACACAGCAAGAGTTTCGGCGTCCTCGCCACCGAACACGGCAAAATGACTGGAACTCTGCATCTCAAACAAGCGTGCTTTGGCTGCCGCATAAGCCGCGAACCCGTCATAGCGATTGAGGTGGTCTGGCGAAATATTCGTCAGTGCCGTCGCATCACAATCCAGCGAGAAGGTCAGGTCAATCTGATAACTTGAGAGCTCAAGCACGTAAATGCCCGCCCCTACTTCATTAGGCGAAAGCTGCTGGCGCCCCAGAATCGGTTCGCCAATATTGCCACCCATCTCGGTCGGGAAACCAGCCATTTTCAGGATGTGATGAACCAACGCGGTTGTTGTTGACTTACCGTTGGTCCCTGTGATGCCGATCACTTTGTGCGGCAACAATTCTCCGCGAGCAAGGGCAAACAGCTCAACATCTCCAATCACGGGTACACCATAAGTTGCGGCGTGTGTCTTGACTGGGTGCGTGTTGAGCGGAACCCCAGGAGACACCACAACGCCGGCGAAATCGGTCAAGTCCAGTCCCAATGGATCCGCCAGTTCGCAACGACCATCGAACTGCGCTCGCGCCGAATCCTGGCGGTCCCAAGCGGTGACCTTTGCGCCGCTCTCCAGCAACGCCTCCACCGCTGCCGCGCCGGAACGCGCCAAGCCAAGAACGGCATAGCGTTTACCTGCGAAGGCGGTGGATGTGATCATAGCTTCCGCATCACCTCAACTTCAGGGTCGCGAGACCGGCGAGAGCGAGGACGATCGAGATTATCCAAAACCGGATGACCACTTTGCTTTCGCTCCACCCGAGCTGCTCAAAATGGTGATGGATCGGTGCCATTCGAAACACTCGCTTGCCGGTGCGCTTGAACCAAAAAACTTGGATGATGACCGAGACGGCCTCGAGCACGAACAATCCGCCAACGATTGCAAGAACGATCTCGTGGTGTGCAGCGACCGCTATCGCGCCAAGAGCGCCGCCCAGGGCTAGGGAGCCTGTGTCCCCCATAAAAACCGCCGCAGGAGGCGCGTTGAACCACAGAAAGGCAAGCCCCGCCCCCATGATTGCGGCGCAGAAAATAGCCAATTCTCCAGCTCCAGATACGTAAGGAATTCCGAGATATTCCGAATAGTCGGTGCGCCCGACCAGATACGCGATCAGAGCAAAAGTGCCGGCTGCAATAATGACTGGCATGATCGCCAGTCCATCTAGCCCATCGGTGAGATTGACTGCATTTCCCGCGCCAACAATCACAAAGGCCGCGAACACGTAGTAAAATGGCCCAAGCGGAATTTGCACGTCAGAAAAGAATGGGACGTAGAGATCTGTGCTGATTTGACTGACGATTAAGTACGATGCGACACCCGCGACAACAAACTCAAGCGCCAATCGGATGCGGCCTGAAAGCCCTGCGTGACTGGCCTTCGCCACCTTGTCGTAATCATCCAGAAAGCCGATCGCACCGAAACCGATCGTAACCGCAAGACAGGCCCATACGAATGGATTGCGCAAGTCCATCCAAAGCAGCAGTGCCAGCGACAGTGCAACCAAGATCATCAAGCCACCCATTGTGGGCGTGCCGCGCTTGGCGAGGTGCGTTTGCGGACCGTCCTCTCGAATTGGCTGGCCCTTGCCCTGGCGAACGCGCAGCATGTTGATGAAACGTGGCCCGATGATAAGACCGATAAACAGCGCGGTGATCAACGTCGCGCCCGCACGAAAGGTCTGGTACCTGATGAGGTTCAGCGCACCTTCGAAACCTAACCATTCGGCGAGTAGATAGAGCATTTAGTAGTCCTCGCTCCCTCGTTGCGAGAGCTTTGAGAAGTGTGAAACCAATCTGCCCAGGCCAACCGAGTTGGATCCCTTCACCAATATCGCATCGCCATGAATGAGGCCAAAATGCTCGAGCGCCGCGATCGCCTCGACAGGTCCGTCGCAATGCTCAATGCTAATTGCTCTGCCAAGCGCTTTTGTGCCTAGTGTCCCCAAATGAGCGGCAAGGTCGCGCATTTCCTCGCCAACAAGGATTGCATGATCGATTTTCGCCTCAACAAGCGGCTCCGCCAATTGACGATGAAATTTTGGACCGAAGTCACCAAGTTCTTTCATGCTGCCGAGGATGGCGACCCGTCTATGAGCTGGCGTTTGGCCCAATTGCTTGAGCGTTGCCCGCATCGAAGCCGGATTTGCGTTATAGCTTTCATCGACCAATAGCGCCTTGCCCCCTGCCGCGGCGATTTGGAACCGTGCGCCGCGACCCTTAAGGCCGCCCATCTCCGCTAGCGCCAGGCCTGCGGCGGCCAGATCGCCGCCAGCCTCGCGGACCGCAGCCATCACACCCAACGAATTGGTCACCCAATGCTCCCCGGGTTCCGCGATCGAATAGCATACCCGTCGATCGCCAAGATCCGCTGTGACGAGCGAACCTCCGTTTGCGCTGGGGATCGCATCAAGCAATCGAACATGCGCATCGGGTGATCGACCAAAGGTTACGACCTTTGCAGCAAGTCTGCGCGCATGAGCAATCATCCGAGGGGCGTGCTCGCTATCAGCCGGGATGATTGCACTGCCCCCTTCAACCAGCCCCGAGAATATTTGCGACTTCTCGTCCGCTATTGCCTCCAGACTGCCCAAGTTCTCGATATGCGCAGGCGCAATGGTTGTTATCAACGCCACATGGGGTCGGACATATTCGGCCAACGGCGCAATCTCACCTGCGTGGTTCATGCCCATTTCAAACACACCAAAACGACTGCGCGCGGACATTCGGGCGAGACTTAAGGGAACCCCGACATGATTGTTGTAGCTTCGAACGCTGCGGTGTGTAGCGCCATTGCTGGCGCGATCTAGGCTTGCAAAAATGGCTTCCTTGACCCCGGTCTTCCCGACCGATCCGGTTACGCCGATCCGCACTGCCTCAGCGCGCTCGCGCGCGGCGCAGGCAAGTGCGCGTAGTGCCGCACTCGTATCTTCGACCAGGACATGGGGGAAATCGATCGGTCGATCGGTTATCGCAGCGACTGCACCCGCTGCAAATGCCTGAGGGACAAACCTGTGGCCGTCCATGGCATCACCTTTGAGCGCAATAAATACATCGCCCGGACGCACGTCACGCGAGTCCATTTCGACGCCAGACGCTTGAAAATGATGGCTCGCTTTTCCATCGGTGGCTGCCTCGATCTCGCGCGACGTCCATAGCGCGAGCGAAAGCCCATCGCGATGGTCAACTGGCCACGACTTAAGCGCCGGATGAGTCTTTGCTTGGGCCCTCATGCGGCGGGGCCCCATGCTTGCTGGCCAATACGAGACGCCTCTTCGCGCGCCACCTGAACGTCGTTGAATGGCAGTATCTGCATTGCCTCTCCTGAGCCTACAATCTGGCCCTCTTCATGTCCTTTTCCCGCGACAAGAACGATGTCATCTGTAGCGGCATTCTCGAGCGCGAAAGCGATCGCTTCACGTCGATCCCCGATCTCTGTGGCGTCGTTGTCGACGCCGGCCAGAATCTGGTTACGGATAACGCAAGGATCTTCGCCCCGCGGGTTGTCGTCAGTCACAATGACCAAGTCGGCATGCGCGGATGCCGTTTCTCCCATCGGCCTGCGTTTGCCTTGGTCGCGATCCCCTCCAGCGCCAAAGACGACGATCAAGCGGCCTTTCACGTGCGGGCGCAGCGCAACAATAGCGGCCTTCAACGCATCGGGCGTGTGCGCGTAGTCGACATAAACCGGAGCCCCTGATTGTCCGATAACGGCGCGCTCCAGTCGACCGCGAACGGGTTGCAATCGATCCAAAGCATCAAACACCTGTGAAGCAGGGCAGCCGGTCGCCAAAGCCAGCCCTGCCGAGACAATCGCATTAGAAGCTTGGTAGGCTCC
>Ga0207422_1004287_pt1 | contig 12109 bp, 13 predicted proteins | sample MarCyaLeptolynsp_FD_187757 | JGI IMG/M metagenome (GOLD analysis project Ga0207422, IMG submission 187757) | Marine cyanobacterial communities from Panama - species 1 Leptolyngbya sp. (SPAdes) | ecosystem: Environmental > Aquatic > Marine > Unclassified | place: Panama: Panama City | collected... | reverse complement strand
CGGGGGCGAGCCGGTCGACATCGACCGGCAGCGCGTCACCGTCGTGCAGGCCGAGCGAGGTTGTGTTGATCACCAGGTCGTAGCCGGAGGGGTCCGCGTCGGCCGCCACGCCGGTCACCGCCACGCCCGGGAAGGCCCCGTGCACCCGGGCGGCCAGCGCGTCGGCCTTGGCGACGGTGCGGTTGGCGATGGCGATCTCCGCCGCCCCCGCCTCGGCGACGGAGAAGGCGATGGACATCCCCGCCCCGCCGGCGCCGAGCTGCAGGACCTTCTTGGCCGTGAAGTCGTAGCCCGCCTTCTCCATGCCGGTGACGTAGCCCTTGCCGTCGAAATTGTCGCCCAGCATGCGGCCGTCCCCGGTGAAGCGGATGGCGTTGACCGAGCCGACCCGCGCGCCGCCGGGGGCGAGTTCGTCGCACAGCTCAGCCATCGCCACCTTGTGCGGCACGGTGACGGTCAGTCCGTTGAAGTTGCGCGTGACCTTGAGCGCGGCGACCACGGTGGCGAGGTCATCCGGGTGCACGTCGAGCGGCACCAGCACCGCGTCGATCCCCGCGGTCTCGTAAGCGGCGTTGAACACCTGCGGCGCCCGCACGTGGTCGGTCGGATGGGCGAGAATCCCGTAGACGACGGTCTTGCCGGTGATGTCGAGGGTGGGCATCGGACGGTCCTCGGCCTCAGAACTTCACCATGTCGCCGCCCTTGAGCGCCAGCATCTCGCGGGCCTCGGTCGGGGTGGCGACTTCCAGGCTCAGGTCCTCGATGATGCGGCGGATCTTGGCGACCTGCTCGGCGTTGGACTTGGCGAGCTGGCCCTTGCCGAGGAACAGGCTGTCCTCCAGGCCGACGCGTACGTTGCCGCCGTTGATCGCCGCCATGGTGGTGAAGTTCATCTGGTGCCGCCCGGCCGCCAGCACCGACCAGCGGTACTGCTCGCCGAACAGCTTGTCCGCCGTGCGCTTCATGAACAGCAGGTTCTCCGGATCGGCGCCGATGCCGCCCAGGATGCCGAAGATCGTCTGCACGAACAGTGGCGGTTTGACCAGGCCGCGGTCGAGGAAGTGGGCCAGGTTGTACAGGTGGCCGACATCGTAGCACTCGTACTCGAACTTGACGCCGTGACCCTCGCCCAACTCCTTAAGGACGTATTCGATATCCTTGAACGTGTTACGGAAAATGAAGTCCCGACTGTTCTCCAGGAATTTCGGCTCCCACTCGTGCTGGAAGTCCTTCATCTTGTCCAGGATCGGGAACAGGCCGAAATTCATCGAGCCCATGTTCAGCGACGTCATCTCCGGGCTGGCGGCGACGGCGGCGGCCAACCGCTCCTCCAGCGTCATGCCGTGACCGCCGCCGGTCGTGATGTTCACCACCGCGTCGGTGTTCTGCTTGATGCGCGGCAAGAACTCCATGAACGCCTTGGGATCCGGCGTCGGGCTGCCGTCGGGGTTGCGGGCGTGCAGGTGCAGGATCGAGGCGCCGGCCTCGGCCGCGTCGATCGCCTGGGTCGCCACCTCGTCGGCGGTGATCGGCAGGTGCGGGCTCATCGTTGGGGTGTGGATCGAGCCGGTGACCGCGCATGTGATGATCACCTTGTCCTGCTTCGCCGCCATGGGTTCCTCCGTTGTTCGGCAGTCTTTGTGTCGGCGCTACGGTAGCCCCTCGGCCGGGAGCGTCATAGACCCGGAAAACAAACCGCGACGGAAATCGGAACCGGTGCCGTTGAGGGAGGTACAGGCGGCCACCTGACCTTCTCTTCCCCCTCACCGGAGACATCAGACATGACCACCCGTATCAAAGCCCTGGCCCTGGCCGCCGCCCTCGGCAGCGCCGTGATTGTTCCCTCCCTTGCCCTGGCCGATGGCGGCTCGGACGGCCCCCGTCACGGCGGCGCCAACCTGGAGGAGCGCTTCGCCGAGATGGACGCGAACGGCGACGGCAAGGTGACCGCGGCCGAACTCACCGCCTACCAGACCGCCCGCTTCGCCAAGGCCGACACCAACAACGATGGCAGGCTCAGCCTGATCGAGCTGGACGCCGCCCACGCCGGCAAGCGGGAGCAGCGGATCGCGCGCATGATCGCCTGGCACGATGCCGATGGCGACGGCATGCTGAGCGCCGAGGAGATGCCGAAGCGCGGTCCCGGCAAGCTGATGCGTCTCGACCGCGACGGCGACGGTGCCGTCTCGCTCGAGGAGCTGCGCGCCGGCGGCTCCGGCAAGCACAAGCGCTGACGCACGGACCCGACGGGAGGCGGCGGTTTGTCGGATCGCGACCAGGAAGACCCGGATGCGACGCTCATGCCTCGGATCGCCGACGGCGACGCCGCCGCCTTCCGTCTGCTGGTCGACCGCCACGCCGACCGCCTTCTGGCCTTCTCCCAGCGCTTGCTGGGAGACAGGTCGGCGGCCGAGGACGTGGTCCAGGACACCTACCTGTCCCTGTGGCGCAAGGCCGGCGACTGGACACCAAAGGCCCGCGTGTCCACCTGGCTCTACCGGGTGGCGCGCAACGCCGCCCTCGACCGCCTCCGCCGCGTCCGGCCGACGGTGGATCCCGAGGACGTCACCTTGATCGACGCCGGCCCCGCCCCGGACCGCCGGCTGGACGATGCCGCGACGGCCGAGTCCGTGCGCGGCGCCCTCGACACCCTGCCGGAACGCCAGCGCGCCGCCATCGTGCTGGTGCACTACGAGGGCCTGTCGGGCGCGGACGCCTCCGCCGCGCTCGAGATCTCGGTGGAGGCGCTTGAATCGCTGCTTTCGCGAGGCCGCCGCGCCTTGCGCCAGGCGCTGGCCGACCAGCGCGTCGAACTGCTGGGAGAGTCCCGATGACCCGAGTCACCCATGACCGCGTGCTGGCCCTGATCGCTGCCTATGGCGGCGACCCCGCGCGCTGGCCGGAGGCGGAGCGCGAGGCGGCCGTGGCGCTGATGTCGGGTGACCCGGCGCTCGCCCACGCCGCCGAGGACGCGCGGACGCTGGATCTCACCCTCGATACGCTCGCCACGCCGCACCCCGACCCCGCCTTGCGGGTGGCGCTGAAGGAGATCCCCGAGCGCGGCATCGGCCTGATGGATCTGATCACCGGCTGGGTCGGCGTGTGGCGCCCGGCCGCCGGCCTCGCGGCGGCGGCGGTGCTCGGCATCGTCATCGGCGTCGCCAATCCCGGCCTACCGGTTCCCGGCCTCGAGACCGCGATCGTCGCCCAGGACGGTGGCGACACCGAAACTGACAGCTACTCCCTGGCCGCCGCGACCGCGGCCGGTATCGTCACCACGGACAGCTTCTGAGAGCCGCCATGACCCGTACCCGCTGGCTGATCCTCGCCCTCCTCGCCTCGCTCGCCGTGAACGTGTTCGTCGGCGGTCTCGTCATCGGTCGCTGGGTCGATCACGGGTGGCATGGCGGCGGCGCCCACTGGCGCGGCGGCACGCCGCCGGAAGGCCCTGGTCCGCGCTGGCTGCGGCGGATGGTCGGCGAAGAAGGGATGCCGGCCGTCAGGGCCGCCTGGGCCGATCATGCGGCGGTCATCGACCCACTTCGGTCTGAGGCCCATGTCGCACGCCGCGCGGTCGCGGATGCGCTGGCAGCGGACCCGTTCGTTCGCGCCGATTACGAAACCGCCCTCGCGGCCATGCGGGCCTCGATGGAGCGGATGCATGCGGCGACCCACGCGGCGATGGTCGATGTGGTGGAGAGCATGTCCAGCGAACAGCGCGCCGCCTTCGCCGAGCGGGCCAGGGCCTGGGCCGACAGGCGCCGCGGCCCGCCCTCGCCTCCAAGGGATTGACGGCTCGGATCTATACCTTTGTGCGTTCCTCGGCTTCACTCCGGAGCCTAGACCAGGCAGCTCCTGGAGCGTTGGCAGGGACCGCACACATGCCCCATCGCCCATCGACCTGGGTCCCGGATACCCCCGTGCGGTTCCGGGAAATCGATTGGGGCCAGGGTTCTCTTCCTCGACTTCCCGAAACCCCACAGGGGTATCCGGGACCCAGAGATCAGGTCAGCAACGCGTCTCCGATCACCCGGTCGCGGATCTCCCGCCAGCCAGTCTCGTCGACCGCTGCCAGGAGGCCGCCATGCAGCTCGCGCGGGCGGTAGGGACGGCCGTCCAGACGGGCGGAGTAGCCGCCGGCCTCGGCATGGATCAGCAGGCCCGGCGCGTGGTCCCAGGGCATGTTCTTCCAGTAGACCGCGTAGTGCCACAGGCCCTGGGCCAACTGGATGTAGTCGAAACCGGCGCAGCCGCGCCGGTAGTGCCGCTCGCCCAGCACCGCGTTGGCCCGTTCGCGGATGCCCGGGCGGACCGCCTCGGGGAAGAAACGGAAGTTGAACGAGCCTTCCACCGCGTCGATCCCGGCCGGCGCGGCGACCCTGAGCCGCTGACGTTCCGCGCCTGACAGCATCCAGGCCCCCTCGCCCCTGGCGGCGACGGCGGTGCGTTCCTCGACCGGCTGGTGAATGGCCCCAGCGACCGTCTCCCCGCGCAGGGTCAGGGCCACCATGACGCAGAACCTGTCCTTGCCCTCGGCGAAGTTCTTGGTACCGTCCACCGGGTCGACGATCCACACGGGCGCGTCGCCGTCGATCGCACCGAGCAGCGCGCGATCCTTCTCCACGGATTCCTCGCCGATCACGACCGAGCCCGGCAGCAGGTCCGGCAACAACTCGGCCAGGCGGCGCTCCGCGGCCTCGTCGGCGACGGTGACCAGATCGTTCGGCCCGGACTTCTCGCGGATGTCGCCGCCCGCCAGGTTGCGCCAGCGCGGCATGATCTCCTCGCGTGCCACGGCATCCAGGGTGGCGGCCAACCGCTCGAGATCGACGGACGTCATGTCAGAGCGCTCCGACAGTGAGGGGCGTGGAAACGAGAAAGGGCCGGACACGCGGCCCGGCCCCTTCCCTATCACGCGTGCGGCTGGCTCAGAAGTCCATGCCGCCCATGCCGCCCATGCCGCCCATGTCGGGCATGCCACCGGGGGCACCGGCGCCCGCCGGCTCCGGCTTCTCGGCGACCATGGCCTCGGTGGTGATCAGCAGGCCGGCGATCGACGCGGCGTCCTGCAGGGCGGTGCGCACGACCTTGGTCGGGTCGATGACGCCGGCCTTGATCAGGTCCTCGTACTTGTCGGTCGCGGCGTTATAGCCGAAGGTCGCCGACTTCTGCTCCATGAGCTTGCCGACCACGACCGAGCCGTCGGCGCCGGCATTGGCGGCGATCTGACGGCACGGGGCCTGCAGCGCGCGGCGCACGATGTCGATGCCCATGCGCTGGTCATCATTGCCCGGCTTGACCTTGTCCAGGGCCCGGGTGCCGTAGAGCAGCGCGGTGCCGCCACCGGCGACGATGCCCTCCTCGACCGCGGCGCGGGTCGCGTGCATCGCGTCGTCGACACGATCCTTGCGCTCCTTCACCTCGACCTCGGTGGCGCCGCCAACCCGCAGGACGGCCACGCCGCCGACCAGCTTCGCCAGCCGCTCCTGCATCTTCTCGCGGTCGTAGTCCGAGGTGGTCTCCTCGATCTGCGCCTTGATCTGGGTGACGCGGGACTGGATGTCCTTTTTCTTGCCGGCGCCATCGACGATCGTGGTCTCGTCCTTAGTCAGCGACACGCGCTTGGCGGTCCCGAGCATCTTCAGGTCGACGGTCTCGAGGTTGATGCCGACATCCTCGGAGATCACCGTGCCGCCGGTCAGGATCGCGATGTCCTCCAGCATGGCCTTGCGGCGGTCGCCAAAGCCCGGCGCCTTGACGGCCGCGACCTTCAGGCCGCCGCGCAGCTTGTTCACCACCAGGGTGGCGAGCGCCTCGCCCTCGACGTCCTCGGCGATGATCAGCAGCGGCCGCGACGACCGGGCGACCTGCTCGAGAAGCGGCAGCATCGGCTGCAGGCTGGACAGCTTCTTCTCGTGAATCAGGATCAGCGGGCTCTCGAGCTCGGAGATCATCTTGTCGGCGTTGGTGACGAAGTACGGCGACAGGTAGCCGCGGTCGAACTGCATGCCTTCGACGACGTCGAGCTCGGTCGTCAGCGACTTCGCCTCCTCGACGGTGATGACGCCCTCGCGGCCGACCTTGTCCATCGCTTCGGCGATCAGCTTGCCGACATCGGCATCGCCGTTGGCCGAGATCGTGCCGACCTGGGCGATCTCCGCCGACGACTTGATCTTCTTGGTCCGGCTCTCGACGTCCTTGACGACGGCGGCGACGGCGAGATCGATCCCGCGCTTCAGATCCATCGGGTTCAGGCCGGCGGCGACGGCGCGCACGCCCTCGCGCACGATCGCCTGGGCCAGCACGGTCGCCGTGGTGGTGCCGTCACCGGCGACGTCTGAGGTCTTCGAGGCCACCTCGCGCACCATCTGCGCGCCCATGTTCTCGAATTTGTCCTTGAGGTCGATGTCCTTGGCGACGGTGACGCCGTCCTTGGTGATCCGCGGGGCACCGAACGACTTGTCCAGCACCACGTTGCGGCCCTTCGGACCCAGGGTCACCTTCACCGCGTTCGCCAGCGTGTCGACACCCTTGAGCAGGCGGTCGCGGGCGTCGACGTCGAATTTCACGTCCTTGGCAGCCATGTTCCAGTCTCCGTTCTTCCGTTCGGTCAGGGAGCGGTCGTCCGGCCGATCAGCCGACGATGCCCATGATGTCGCTCTCGCGCATGATCAGAAGATCCTTGCCGTCGATCTTCACCTCGGTGCCGGACCACTTGCCGTACAGCACCGTGTCGCCCTTCTTGACGTCGAGCTTCTGCACCTTGCCGGCTTCGTCGCGGGCGCCGGGGCCGACCGCGATAACCTTGCCCTGCATCGGCTTTTCCTTGGCCGTGTCGGGGATGATGATCCCGCCGGCGGTCTTGGTGTCACTCTCCAGCGCCTCGACGACGACGCGGTCATGCAACGGACGGAATTTCATGGGCCTCCTCCATGCTCGGCCTTGCGATACGGCGGTGCGTTAGCACTCACCGAAGATGAGTGCCGGGGGTATGGAGCTTCAACCCAGTGATGTCAACCGGTTGGTCTAGGGAACCCGCTGAAACCGGTCCCCGAATCGCTTCTCGCCGCGCGCCAGCGTCCCCGGGTCCATGCCGACCGTCAGTCGCGACCCGGTCTCGTCGTCCACCCGCTCGATGATCTCGCCGTGGGCATGCAGCCAGGCGGCGACCTCGCCATCGGCGTAGTCGACATGCAGGGTCACAACCCGGTTCTCGGCCGAGAGAACCGCGTCGATCGCGGCCACCAGGTCCGCGATGCCCTCACCCGTCACGGCGGAGAGGCAGACGGTGCCCACATTGGCCCGCGCCACCTCGTTGCGCAGGGTGATGCGTCGGTCCTCCGGCAACCGGTCGATCTTGTTCAGCACCTCGAGCATGCGGCCCGGCCGGGTGCTCTCGTCGACGCCAAGATCGCCGAGTACCTCCATCACGTCGCGCTTCTGCGCCTCGGTGTCGGGGTGCGAGATATCGCGGACATGCAGCACGATATCGGCCTCCACCACCTCCTCCAGGGTCGCCCGGAAGGCGGCGACCAGGTGGGTCGGCAGATCGGAGATGAAGCCGACCGTGTCCGACACGATGACCGTGCGCCCGCCCGGCAGGTCGATCCGCCGCATGGTCGGGTCGAGGGTGGCGAACAGCAGGTCCTGGGCCATGACCGACGCGCCGGACAGCCGGTTGAACAGGGTCGACTTGCCGGCATTGGTGTAGCCGACCAGGGCGACGATCGGGAACGGCACCCGCCGGCGCGCCTCCCGGTGCAGCTCGCGGGTACGCTTGACCTCCTCGAGCTCGCGGCGGATGCGGGTGATGCGATCGCCGATCAGCCGGCGGTCGAGCTCGAGCTGGCTCTCGCCCGGGCCGCCGAGAAAGCCGGCACCGCCGCGCTGGCGCTCCAGGTGGGTCCAGGACCGCACCAGGCGCGAGCGTTGGAAGGTCAACGAGGCGAGATCGACCTGCAGACGGCCCTCATGGGTGCGCGCCCGGGCGCCGAAGATCTCCAGGATCAGCTGGGTACGATCGATGACCTTGGCGTTCAGGCCCTTTTCCAGATTGCGCTGCTGCACCGGGGTCAGGGCGTGATCGATCACCATGACCTCGACCTCCATCGCCTCGGCCAGATGCTGGAACCGCTCGATCTGGCCGCTGCCGAACAGCGTGCCCGGCCGCGGCCGGTTCACGGTCAGCACCTCGGCATGGGCGGTCTCCAGATCGATCGCCGCGGTCAGGCCGACGGCCTCCTCCAGTCGAGCCTCCGGATCGCGCACGCCCGGCGCGTCCGCGTCCTTCTCCGGAAGACGCGGATGCAGCACGATCGCGCGCGTCTTACCCATGACGCGTCCTATCCATGCCCAAGCCTACCCATGGAGGGGCGTGCGAGTCAGCTGTCGCTGTCCTCGCCGGCGTCGAACAGCTGCACCGGATGCTGCGGCATGATCGTCGAGACCGCATGCTTGTAGACGAGCTGTGAATGCGCATCCCGTCTCAGCAGCAGACAGAAATTGTCGAACCACGTGACGATACCCTGGAGCTTCACCCCATTGACGAGGAACACCGTGACGGGGGTCTTGTCCTTGCGGATCTTGTTGAGAAAGACATCTTGGACGCTCTGGCTCTTTTCCGCGGCCATGGTTTTTTCCTTCGCTCCTCAATCGGCTCGTGCGTGCTGCGGCGGTTGCGCCTCTTTCGCAGATGCGAGATCGCCGTGAAAGATATACCGCGAAATCCTTGAGACTCAACCGCGTAGCGCGTTTCGAAGCGCCGAACAGTCAAAAAGATGCGCGGCGGGCGGATGGGCGCTCAGGTCTTCGGGATGCGGGTCGTCGGGATGAAGCAGCACCGCGACGCAGCCCGTGCCATGGGCGCAGGCCAGATCCACCGCGCTGTCGCCGACGAACCAGACGCCGCCCCCGGCGCCGACGCCGGTGCCGTCGAGGGCCAAATGGACCGGATCCGGCGCCGGTTTGTCGCGCGCGGCGTCCTGGGCGCCCACGACCTTGTGAAAGTACTTGTTCCAGCCGAGATGACCGGCCTCGGCCCTCAGATACGTTCCGTTCTTGTTGCTGACGACCCCCATGGGCACGCCGTCGGCCGCCAGGGCGTCCAGCAGGTCGACCGCTCCGGGCAGCGGACGCAGTGTGTCCAGGTGGATCTCGGCGAAGCTGTCGTAGAACAGCTGGGCCGCCGCCTCCCAACGCTCGCCGAACAGTTTCGGGAAGCTGTCGCGCATGGAGTGCTTGGCGTTGGCCCGGACCTGGTCCTCGCTCCACGGCTCGATGTCGTGGGCGTCGAAGGTGATGGCGAGCGCGCGGGCGATGCCGCCCCAGTTGTCCACCAGGGTGGAGTCCCAGTCGAACAGGACCGCGTCCGGGCGCGGCAGGACGGTCACGCGGTCGCCCCTTCCCCGGCGGCGTAGGCGAGGTAGGAATCGCGGAGGCCGGTCGAGAGCGTACCGGCCTTGCCGTTGCCGATCACGCTGTCATCGATCTGCGTCACCGGCGTCACGAAGGAGGTGGCGGAGGAGATGAACGCCTCGCGCGCCTGCTTCGCCTCCTCGACCGAGAACGGCCGCTCGACGAACTTGAGCCCCTGGCGATCGGCGAGCTTCAGGATCGAGAGCCGGGTGATGCCGTTCAGGATGTCGTTGCTCGCCTGACGGGTCAGGAGCTCGCCGTCCTGGGTCACGATCCAGGCGTTGGTCGAGGTCCCTTCCGTGACGTTGCCGTCGCCATCGACCTGCCAGGCCTCGTAGGCGCCGTTCTCTCGCGCCTGCTGCTTGCCGAGCACATTGGGCAGCAGCGCCACGGTCTTGATGTCGCAACGCTCCCAGCGGATGTCGCGGATGGTGATCACCTTCACGCCGTTCTCGACCACGTCGTTCGACGGCATCGCGATCCGCTTGGCGGTCATCACCAGGCTCGGCCGCGCGTCCTTGGGGAACGGGTGGTCGCGCTTGGCCACGCCGCGGGTCACCTGCATGTACACCAGTCCGGTGCGGATGCGGTTCAGGCGCACCAACTCGCGCATCTGCGCGCGCAGGGCGCCGCGGCCCATCGGCGGATCGATCCGCAGTTCCTTGAGCGAACGGTCGAGACGGTCGAGATGTGGGATCTCGTCAACCATCACACCGTTCTGCACCAACACCACCTCATAGACGCCGTCGGCGAACTGGTAGCCGCGATCCTCGACATGGACCTCGGCATGAGCATGGGGCACGAAACGACCGTTGACGTAGGCGATCCGGGACATGGGACCTCCGAATGGGCGGGATCTGACGATGTTGACGTAGTCGCTATCTAGAAGAAATCGAGACGTACCGCGAACAGTTTCTCGACCTTCTTAACCGCCTCGTAGGTGGCGAACACGACGACGCGGTCGCGCGCCTGGATGACCGTGTCGGCGCGCGGCACAATCACCTGGTCGCCGCGCACCACCGCGCCGACGATCACGCCGTTCGGCAGCTTGGCGTCCTTGAGCGGGTGACCCACCAGAACCGACGTCTCCAGCGCCTCGGCCTCGATCACTTCGCCGAAATCCTCGCGCAGGGAGTAGACGCTGCGGATCCGCCCGCGGCGCACATGCTGCAGGATGGTCGAGACCGTGATCGCGCGCGGATTGACCACCGCGTCGATGCCGAGCTGAGTGATCAGCGGCGCGTAGGTCGACGCGTTGATCAGCGAGACCGTCCGCTCGCAGCCCGAGCGTTTGGCCAGCAGCGCGCTCAGGATGTTGACCTCGTCGTCGTTGGAGACGGCGACGAAGGTCTCGGTCTGGGAGATGTTCGCCTCGTCCAGGATCTCCGGATCGAGCACGTCGCCGTTGAGCACCATGGTCCGCTGCAGCGACTGGGCGACCGAGCGGGCGCGGGCGCGGTTGAATTCGATCACCTTGGCGTTGACGCCGTGGTGCTCGCGCTCGATCTCCTCGGCCAGGGTCAGACCGATATTGCCGCCGCCGGCGATGATGACGCTGCGCGCCTCCGGTTCCTCGTGGCCGAAACTGGCGAGCGCCCGGGACAGGTGACGGCTGTCGCAGACGAAATACACCTCGTCGCCAGGCAGCATCTGGTCTTCCGCCTTCGGCACGATGGCCCGGCCCTCGCGCAGGATCCCGACGATGACGATGGCGAGATCGGTGAACAGCGACGTCAACTGGCGCAGCGGCGTGTGAATGATCGGCGTGGTCTCGTCGCAGCGCACGCCGACGATCCGCACCATGCCGTCGGCCATCGGCACCACGTCGAGTGCGCCGGGCACCTGCAGGCGTCGACCGATGGCGCGGGCCACCTCGCGCTCCGGCGAGATGATCACGTCGATCGGCATGTGCTCGCGGGAGAACAGGTCGGCCCAGATCGGCAGCAGGTAATCCTGGTTACGGACCCGCGCGATCTTGGTCGGCACGTTGAAGATCGAGTGGCCGACCTGACAGGCGACCATGTTGACCTCGTCGCTGTAGGTCACCGCGATCAGCATGTCGGCATCGCGCAGTCCGGCCTGCTCGAGCACACTCGGGTAGGAGGCGAATCCGGAAATCGCGCGGACATCGAGGGTGTCGCTGAGCTTCTGGATCAGCTCCGGCGACTGGTCGATCACCGTCACGTCGTTGTTCTCGCCGGCGAGGTGGCGGGCGATGCTGGTGCCGACCTGGCCGGCGCCGCAGATGACGACCTTCATGGCGGTGTCAGCCGGTCTGGCGAACCGGTTTCTCAGCCTGTTGCAGGCCGAGCGACTTGAGCTTGCGGTGCAGGGCCGAACGCTCCATGCCGACGAAGGACGCGGTGCGCGAGATGTTGCCGCCGAACCGGTTGACCTGGGCCAGCAGATATTCCCGCTCGAAGGTCTCGCGCGCCTCGCGCAGGCTCAGCCCCATGATCTCGCTGCCCTTGTCCCAGCGCAGGGTCGCCGGCGTGGCCGAGCCGATCTCCGGCGGAAGCTGGTCGGCGCGGATCGCCTCCCGGGCGCCGCCGCCGGCCATGATCAGGATCCAGTCGATCACGTTGCGCAGCTGGCGCACGTTGCCCGGCCACTCGTAGGCCTGCAGCGCCGCCACCGCATCCTCGCCCATGGGGCGGGCGGCCATGCCGCTCGCATCCGACGACTGATTGACGAA
>Ga0207422_1004285_pt1 | contig 12118 bp, 11 predicted proteins | sample MarCyaLeptolynsp_FD_187757 | JGI IMG/M metagenome (GOLD analysis project Ga0207422, IMG submission 187757) | Marine cyanobacterial communities from Panama - species 1 Leptolyngbya sp. (SPAdes) | ecosystem: Environmental > Aquatic > Marine > Unclassified | place: Panama: Panama City | collected... | reverse complement strand
AACATCTCCAAAGTGGAAGGCACGTTTTCCGAACAATTCCGCAAGGAAATCCCTGGCGCGGAAGAGAGCGGCGGCCAGTTCTGGGCGAGCGGCGTCTCGCTCGTAGCCCATATGCGCAGCCCCAAAATCCCCGCCATTCATATGAATACGCGCATGATTGTGACGTCGAAGACCTGGTTCGGCGGCGGAACCGACTTGAACCCTATGGTCGAGGTCCCGCAGGACACGGCGGACTTTCATGCCGCGCTGAAGGCGACGTGCGACGCCCATGCCTGCGCCGATTACCCCCGATATAGGGAATGGTGCGACGAGTACTTCTATATCAAGCACCGCAAACAGGCCCGCGGCGTCGGCGGAATCTTCTTCGACTATTTGGACAGCGGTGACTGGGATGCGGACTTTGCCTTCGTGCGCGGGGTCGGCGAATGCTTCAACGAGATTTATCCAGCACTTGTTCGCCGCCACATCGGTGAGACCTGGACCGACGAAGACCGTGAATGGCAGTTGGTGAAGCGGGGTCTCTATGCGGAGTTCAACTTGGTTTATGACCGGGGCACCCGATTCGGATTGATGACCGGCGGCAATCCGGACGCGGTTCTGATGTCTCTGCCGCCAGAGGCTAAGTGGCCCTAACCAAACGAAGTGGACGTCATTCCGGCGAAGGCCGGAATCCAGGGCCAATCGCATGATAAGGTGACTGTCGCTCTGGATGCCGGATCAAGGCCGGCATGACGGGCTTTGACGTGCCTTGATGGCGTTACCCCAGCACCCCGCTAGTTATCCGTTCCTCGATATAGTCGAGAATCTGGCGCTGCCGGAATTCACCGAAACAATCCTTAAAGACGGTGGAGTGCGGGAACCTGTTCTCGCAGTCGATGCCCAGCACATGCCGGCCGGATAGTTCCACATACCGGACGCCCGGCATCTCAGCTAGCCAGCCCATCGCGCGGGCCGGCTCGTAAGGATCCTGTTCAAATCCATAAATCAGAGCCTCGATCCGCGGTGCTTCCGCGATCAGGTCTGCCTGACGGTCCCGTTCCACCTGCCAAACATCGAGACGGCGCCCATGCAGCCCGGCGAAAGCCGGGGCAAATCCGATCAGCCCAGCAAAGGGCGTATTCCCCCATCGCTGCACCAAAAGGCCGGCCCAAGCCCCTGCCGACTGTCCCATAACGAAAATCCGCTCCGGCGGAATGTCGTATCTCTGGATATGCGCTAGAAGGCTCTCAAGCTCTTCCGCCCGGCGCCAGACCTTCGTCACGCCATCCCCGTCGGGCTGATTGAAACCACCCACCGTCGTCGGCGTACAAAAGGCAAAGACCAGAAGCTCGTAACCGGCGACTTCCATCCCGGCCAGGTCCGTGGCTGTTTCGGGAATATTGATGCCGGGCCGGCTGGTATCGCAGCTGTCGGGAATCCCCTCCTGATCCGAGCCGTTCAGGTAAAGGATCAGTGCGTATTTGCTCGGTGACCAGAGGTAGAAGGGCGACGGGCCGCGAATATTGGGGGGCTCGTGCATATAGCGGCTGCCCTCACCCAATTCCGGTGCTGGCACATAGGCTTCCTGAAAGAAGTAGTACGCCCAGATACAGGCAAAGATGAACGCGATGAAGACCAGAATGCGCATTAACATCCGCGATAATCCCGCCTAATTCCCAACGAACCGCTTCAGGATTTCGTCGGCCCTGCTCCCATAGCCACCACCGAAGAACCAAGCATGCGCCAGCAGCGGCTCCAAATGATATAGCGCACGGCGTTCTTCGAAAAACAGAGGATCAATGGGCCGATGCTCCGCATATCTATCAAAAAACGCGTCCCCGATACCACCAAACAGCGTCATGAAAGCAAGCTCGATCTCCGGGTCGGCAAAATAGACAGCCGGGTCGATCAACCCTGCCAGAGCACCGCTGCGATACAGGACGTTTCCGGACCAGAGGTCGCCGTGAATAAGGGACGCACAAGCGCCCGATCCGGTTCTTGGAATCCATCGATCGAGTTTGGCGCATAAAACCTCCAGGCGTCCAAAGCAGCCTGGCGGTAGCTTTCCCGCTCCATCCGCGAGGCGTCCCAGGAACAGGAGCCTGTTGTCGACCAGAAAGGAGACCCAGTCTTCCGACCAGTCGTTTGGGCGCTGCAGGGGACCGACGGGCGTCGGGCTTTCGAAACCAAAGCGCGGCACCGTAACCGCATGCATCGCCGCGATGTGATCTGCCAGCGATTCCTGAGCGGAGGCCTGAAAACCGGTGCCATCATTGTCGATAAAGTCGAGGATCAGGAACTGACGGTCCGCATAGAGCACGTCCGGAACTGGGACGGTTTTGGACTGACGCAGGCGATTCAACATGAACGCCTCGTCCATCAGGGTTGAAGGCCGGAGGTCCCCCGGCTGCGGGCGCGGTTCCATTGCTTTCAAGACGACACTGCGTCCGTCAGCCAGTTCAACGCGCGTGGCATCCGCGATGCAGCCGCCACCCAGCGCTTGCGCATGACACACAGAGGCGCCCAGTTGCCGTTCGATGAGTTGCCGGACGAGCGGCCTCACACCTTCTCCCGTAGGGTATCGAGCCAGGCCTTACAGCCACTTTCGATCAGTTCGAAGGAATAGCGGTAATCATCCGCGCCACCGTAATAGGGGTCCGGCACATCATGGCGATCCGCGGTCCTATCCGCATCCAAGAACATCGCGAGTTCCGCGCGCGCGCCATCCGGGTAGCCGCTCTTCAGGCGAGCCATATGCCCGTCATCCATCGCCAGGATCAAATCGAATTCCTGATAATCCGCCGACTTGATCTGACGGGCGCGCAAAGGCGTCAGGTCGTAGCCGTGCTTGGCTGCTTCCTCGACCGCAAGACGGCTCGGTCCGTCACCGGTATGCCACCCTTCCATCCCGGCGCCGTCCACTTCAATCCGATCGCCAAGACCGGCATCGGCAACAAGCTTTCGGAGGATCCCATCCGCGGTCGGAGACCGGCAGATATTCCCCGTGCACACCATCAGCACACGGTAAGGTGACTTTCGATCGGATGACATTATTTGATACCTATTCATTACAGGGCGAATTTGGTTAGCATGATCCCACGATGACGAAAAGCAGCAGCGACGCCTTCCCCATCGTCGTTTTGACCGGCGCTGGAATTTCCAAGGAATCGGGTCTTTCCACCTTTCGCGACGCGGATGGGATTTGGGCCACGGTCCGCATAGAGGATGTAGCGACACCAGAAGCGTTTGAGCGCGATCCGGATCGCGTGCACGCGTTCTACAATGAACGCAGGGCGGGAATGGCCTCATCCGACATCAAACCCAATGCCGCTCACGAAGCGCTGGCTCGCCTAGAACGGGAATGGCCGGGCGAGGTTCTGATCGTGACGCAGAATATCGACGACCTGCATGAGCGGGCCGGTTCCATGAACCTGATCCACATGCATGGCGAGATTTTGAAGGCCCGCTGCGAGAGTTGCGGAAACATCGCACCCTGGACCCTCGATATGTCCGTCAAAACGCCGTGTCCGGCCTGTGGGCGCAAGGGCGGCATGCGCCCGCATGTCGTTTGGTTCGGTGAAATGCCGTTCATGATGGAAACGATTTATGAATGGTTGGGGCGGTGCGGTCTGTTCATGTCGATCGGAACGTCTGGGAATGTCTATCCAGCCGCAGGCTTCGTCAGCGCCGTGCGGGAAGCTGGGCAGGCCCAGACAGTGGAGATCAATCTGGAACCGTCAGAAGGCGCCAGCCTGTTTCACGAAACCATCTATGGGCCGGCGACAGAAATGGTTCCACAGATCGTGGATCAGGTCCTTACCTACACAGCATGACCGACGATACCGATCCCCTCGATAGTCTCTTGGCGGAAATCCGGGCCTGTCAGCTGTGCGCGGCGCATCTGCCGTTGGGACCAAGGCCTATCGTCCGAGCGAAGCAGACGGCTAAGCTTCTGATCATCGGCCAGGCGCCCGGCACGAAAGTGCATGAAAGTGGCATACCATGGAACGATCCGTCCGGGGACCGGTTACGGGACTGGACACGGATCGATCGGGATATGTTCTACGACGAAAGCCGGATCGCCATTATGCCGATGGGATTTTGCTATCCCGGTCGCAATCCGTCAGGTGGCGACATGCCACCGCGTCCAGAATGCGCCCCGGAATGGCACGACAAGCTGTCCGCGCATCTGCCAGAGGTAAAGCTGACCTTGATCGTCGGGACCTATGCCCAGAAACGCTATCTATCGAAGAAGGCGTCGATGACTGATCTTGTACGGGGGTTCGAAACTCACTTGCCCCAGGGATATTTCCCGTTACCCCATCCGTCTTGGCGCACGGTCGGCTGGCAGAAGCGCAATCCGTGGTTTGAACAGGATGTATTGCCCGTTCTAAGAGAGCGCGTGTCGGCAATACTGGGGAAGGATACATGACGGAATCCCGGTTTGGGGCGGCAGCTCCTTCCCTCGCGGTCGCAGTCGCAGCGGTCCTCTGGGGAATTTATTGGCTGCCCATGCGCTACCTTGAGGCAGGCGGCATAGAAAAAGCCTGGCCAAGTCTGATCCTGACCTCTGCAGTCGTCGCGGTTCTGCTGCCCGGCCTGATCCGACGCGGGCAGTTCGCGCAGCATTTCTGGGGATTGCTAATAAGCGGGCTCATCGCCGGAGGAGCGATCTCACTCTATGGTGTCAGCCTGAACCTGACCGATGTAGTCCGGGCGGTCTTGCTGTTCTATCTGATGCCGATCTGGGGGACTATTATCGGTCTGATCTGGCTTGGCGAGAAACTGACCATTCGACGTATCGCGGCCCTGGTTTTTGGATTCGCCGGTATGATGATCGTACTCCGCGCGGATGAAGGACTACCCCTTCCCCGCAACCTTGGCGACTGGATGGCATTGATTTCCGGCGTCGCCTGGGCCATCGGAACCGCCCGCATCTTCGTGGCGCGGGGCATCGGAACCTACGAAACATCCTTCTTTGTCGCGTTCGGCGCGGCGGTTGTGACGGGTGTCGGCATCCTAGTGCTGCCAATGGACCTCATGGGGGCAGTGCCAACCGCCGCCGCTCTGCAGGGCGAGCTTCCGCTCATTGCGGTCAGCGCCTTGTTTCTTATGATCCCAATGCTGGTTTTGACCCTGTGGGGTGCGCAACGCTTACCACCGGCGACTGTTGGGATTTTGCTGCTGGTCGAATTGGTGGTCGCTGTAATCTCCGCAGCGATCCTTATTGAAGAAGAGCCGTTCGGGACACGTGAGTTGATCGGAACGATCCTGATCGCCGGGGCAGGCATCATTGAATCCCTACCCTCTCGCAACGGCAAAAAAGGCAGCGCCGAATGAAAGAAGCACTCGCGGGCATCAAGGTCTTGGATTTTTCGACCCTGCTGCCCGGGCCGATGGCAACGCTTTATCTCGCCGAAGCCGGGGCAGAGGTCCTGAAGATAGAACCCCCAGGCGGTGAAGATATGCGGCGTTTTCCGCCCTTTCTCGAAGACGGCGCCGGCGCCTGCTATCGCCTTCTTAATCGAGGAAAGGAAATACGGGAGATTGATCTGAAAGCCGCTGGCGCCGCTGAGTCGCTCCGCCCTGAACTGGAATCCGCGGACGTTCTGGTCGAACAGTTTCGGCCCGGTGTGATGGATCGGCTGGGACTTGGCTATGACACCGTCCGCAAGATCAACCCCGGCATCATCTATTGTTCAATCACGGGCTACGGACAGACCGGCTCGAAAGCACAGAAAGCCGGGCATGACATTTCCTACATGGCGGAAAGCGGAATCCTAAGCCTAACGGAAGGATCGGACGGTCAGCCGATCGTTCCGCCAGTTCTGGCGGCAGACATCGCCGGAGGCACTTATCCCGCCGTGATCCAAATCGCGCTGGCCTTGATCCAGCGCGGTCGCACCGGCGAAGGTGCACATCTCGACATCTCCATGACCAACAATTTACGCCCCTTCGCTTGGTGGGCGACCGCGATAGGCGCAGCAACGGGAACGGTGCCTAAAGCAGGCGACTGGCTCCTCAATGGCGGATCGCCGCGTTACGCAATTTATCCAACGAAAGACGGCCGTGCCGTTGCCGTTGGCGCCCTGGAAGAGAAGTTCTGGCAGGCCTTCTGCGACGTCATCGATCTGCCCAAAGGGCTCCGGAACGGCCGCGCCGATCCGACCGCGACACGCAGCGCCGTAGCCGACACGATTGCATCCCGCACCGCAGATGACTGGCGCCAGCCTCTGGCGGAGGCTGACTGCTGCTGTGCTGTTGTTGAAAATCTGTCAGAGATAATGGATCCAGGGTACCCTGATACGCTTTTTTGATAATCCTTCCCCGCAGCCTCCAAATGGGCGTAACCTCTTGGCAGGTGAAGCAATACAAGCCTTTGGGGGAAGGTCATGTCAGCAGCCGACACCGCGTCGGAGGAGACACTTTTATCCAACATTCGGGAACGCTTCGTGCGTGTTGCAGGCGAAGACGGGTCCGTCGATCAGGATGAACTCGCACAGGCGCTGAGCCTGCGTGATCCGTATTACGCCAAACGCCTGTTCGACATGGTCGACAGCGACCATAGCGGCGAGATCGATGCCGATGAGTTCATCACCTTCGTCAAAGGCATCATGTCTGGTAGCGAAGAGGAGAAACTGCGTTTCGCTTTTCGCCTGCACGACCCCGACGATAGCGGGACGATCGAACCAACAGAACTCCATCAAATTCTCGAATCGTCCCTATCGCAGCATGGCGCAAGTCTGCCTGACGAAGCCATCGACAATCTGACAGACGCGCTTTTCCGGCGCGCCGATGACGATGGCAACGGCTCAATCTCGTTTGAAGAATTTCGCGCGGTCCTGGATGCCTACCCAAAACTCAAGAAGCAGATGACGTTCTCCGCCGCTACGTGGCTGCGGCCAGCGCGCCCCTCTACAAAGAAAGCGCCCGGGTTAGGAGACTGGATAAAAGAGCAAGTTTCCGCCGCAAAAAACGACCCGCTTGCAGCATGGTTTCTTGCGATCTATGCACTGGTCAACGTCGGACTGTTCTGGAATGCGGTCGATACCTATGCGCAAGAGGGCGCGAACATCTATGTCCAGATCGCTCGCGGCTGCGGAGCCTGCCTGAACTTCAATGGCGCGCTAATCCTGATCCCGATGCTCCGCCATCTCCTGACGCGGGTTCGGGCGTCGGTTCTGGGTGAACTTATCCCCGTCGATCATGCCATCGCCTTCCACAAGATCGTCGGCCACGCGATGCTGGCATTTGCACTGATCCATACTGCGGCGCATCTGGTGAACTACACGACGCTGGAAGGCGGTATTCCAACATATCTGTTCGGAACGTCGGCGGGACTGACCGGCCTGATCCTGACCCTAGTATTCCTGGTGATGTGGGTCTGTGCGTTGGACTTCGTCCGGCGCGGCGGACATTTCGAACTCTTCTACATCACCCATATGGGCTATTTCGCATGGTTTATTTTATGCCTGATGCATGGCCCTGTTTTCTGGATGTGGGCGGGCGTTCCCATCCTCGGTTATCTGATCGAGAGGGTTGTGCGGTTCCGGAATACGCGCCGAGCGTTTCAGGTGAGCGCGTTGGACCCGCTCCCCTCATCGGTCACGCGGGTTGAAATGCAGTTGCCAGACAAGTTCCGGTACAAGCCAGGCGATTACGTCTTCATAAAGTACCCGCCGGTCTCCAAGCATGAGTGGCACCCCTTCACGGTAACCAGTTGCCCTGAGGAAACAGGGATCCTTTCCGTGCACGTCCGCGGACTGGGAAATTGGACAAAGAAACTGCATGCCCACGCGAAGTCACTGCGTCCCGAGGATGATAAGGCCGCGGCCTTCATCGATGGCCCCTACGGCACGCCGAGCATCTCGATTTTCCAGTCCGAAGTCGCCGTCATGATCGGCGCGGGGATTGGCGTCACACCGTTTGCTGCCATCCTGAAATCCATCTTTGAACGCCGCGAAACCGGAACAGAGGACCTGAAGGTCAAGAAAACATACTTCATGTGGATGAACCGCGATCAGTATGCGTTTGAATGGTTTTCAGAGATGCTCTGTGGACTGGAAGCCCGAGACCCTGACGGCGCTTACTTGGATGCGCGTGTGTTTTTGACAGGGGTTAAACTGGACATGACTTCGGCGACCCTGGACGTCGCCTTGGACGTGCACCAAGAAGAAACCGGGCGCGATCTTTTCACCGGCCTTCGCAATCGAACGATCCTCGACCGACCGAACTGGAAAGGTGAATTCCAGCGTATCGCGAAAGAGAACGAGGGCAAGAAGGTGACCATCTTCTTCTGCGGTCCCGCCCCACTTGCCAAGCTGTTGGCACGGGAAGCTGCGGCCAACGGATTCGGGTTCCATAAAGAGAACTTCTAAGCGCGTTGACTTAAACCGTCGTCCCCGGCACAAATCCGCCTTTCCTGGGTGGGATATCGATGCCTTGCGCGGTGCAGGGCCGCCTTCCCGGTCGACACTTACGAAAGAAGTTGAGGAGATGTCTGAAGTCACTACCGATTCCGCATTGATGAACACTTATGCCCGGTCCCCAATTGCCATGGACCGCGGCGAAGGCGTCTATCTGTGGGATACGGAAGGCCGACGATACCTCGACTTCTACGCTGGGATTGCCGTGAACTGCCTGGGCCATGCCCATCCCCATCTGGTAAAGGCGCTGACCGAACAGGGTCAGAAGCTCTGGCACACGACCAACCTGTATACGATCCCGGAAGGGGAGAAACTTGCGAAGCGGCTGACTGAGAACAGCTTTGCCGACCGGGTTTTCTTCTGCAATTCCGGTGTCGAGGCAATGGAAGGGCTGATCAAACTCGCCCGCGGCTATCAATCGGCGAACGGCAAGGATGAACGCTGGCGTGTGATCACCGTCCAGGGCGCGTTCCACGGGCGTTCACTGGCTACGATCTCGGCCGCGAACAACCCGAAATATGTCGAAGGGTTCGGCCCCAAGGTCGACGGTTTCGACAATGTACCGTTCGGGAACATGAACGAACTACGCGAGGCCATCGGCCCGGAAACCGCGGCAATCCTGGTCGAACCGATCCAGGGCGAAGGCGGCATCCGTCCGGCCGACATAGACTATCTACGCCAGCTCCGTGCCGCAGCCGATGAGTTCGGCTTGTTGCTAATTCTGGATGAAGTGCAGAGCGGCAATGGCCGTACCGGCAAGATGTGGGCTCACGAATGGTCGGGCATCCATCCGGACGCTATTGCTACGGCGAAAGGGGTCGGTGGCGGCTTCCCGCTGGGGGCGATCCTTGCGACCGAAGAAGCGTCCGCAGGCCTGCCTCAGGGCAAGCACGGCACGACCTATGGCGGCAACCCGCTTGCTATGGCCGTCGGCAACGCTGTCATGGACGTGATGCTGGCTCCAGGTTTCTTCGAGCAGGTAGAGCGAGTCGGCTCCTATATGTGGGAGAAGATTTCCGATCTGATCGAGCGTCATCCCACCGTCTTCGCGTCCTTGCGCGGTGCAGGCCTGATGCAAGGTATCGTCTGTCAGGACGCTGCATCCAGCGGCGACCTGATTTCAGACGCACGCGAACGCGGGCTTCTCTTGGTCGGTGCCGCGGAAAATACGATCCGTATTCTGCCGCCGCTGATCATTGAAGAGGCCCACGTGGATGAGGCCGTTGCGATTCTGGACGAGGTTGCGAAAGCCTGGGAGGTGTCACATGCCGCCTAGCCATTTCCTAGACCTCGACAAGTTCGATGAGGCAGCTCTGCGGTCCATGCTGGATGCGGGCAACGCTTTTCGCAACGAAACGTCCAAGAAACCGCTGGACGGCAAGGCGCTGGCGCTGATCTTCGAGAAGCCGTCGACGCGAACCCGCATCAGCTTCGATGTCGGCATGAAGCAGCTGGGCGGCCATGTGGTCGTGATGACGCCTGCCGAAACGCAGCTTGGACGTGGAGAGACCATCGCGGACACCGCGCGCGTTCTCTCCCGTTATGTGGATGCAATCATGATCCGCACAACGGAAGAGGAAAAACTTCTGGAGCTTGCGGAACATGCCAGCGTTCCGGTGATCAATGGCCTCACGGACCGCACCCATCCCTGTCAGTTGATGGCGGACGTGATGACCTACGAACAGCATCGCGGACCGATCACTGGCAAAACCGTTGCCTGGGCGGGCGACGGCAACAACATGGCCACGAGCTGGATCCATGCGGCTGCCCGATTCCAGTTCAAGCTACGCATTGCGTGTCCAGAAGAGCTTCAGCCGCCGCGCGATGTCCTGGATTGGGCCATCGCGCAGGGCTGCGAGGTCGAAGTCACGCATAACGCCGATCATGCGGTCGAAGGGGCGGACTGCGTCGTCACCGACGTCTGGGTCTCCATGGGGGACAAGGACGCACCGGTCCGACACAACTTGCTGCAGCCATACCAGGTCGATGACCGTCTGATGTCTAAGGCCAAGGACGACGCCATCTTCATGCACTGCCTTCCCGCCCACCGCGGGGAAGAAGTCACGGCAAGCGTCATCGACGGGCCACAATCCGTCGTCTGGGACGAGGCGGAAAACCGAATGCACGCGCAGAAGGGAATCCTTCTGTGGTGCCTGGACAAGATCGAGAGCTAATGTCTGACGAAATTAGAATCAGTGCCCCTCCTGCGGAAGGAGGGGCACGCGATACCGACGACTGCGTACAGCCCTACATGATCGATGCCACCGGGCTGCATGGACGGATGGTGAAGTTGGGTCCGTCCGTTCAGGCGATCCTGAGCCGCCACGGTTACCCCGATGCTGTGAATCACCTCCTGGCGGAAACGCTGGCTCTCGCCGCCGGCCTTGCCGCGGCTCTGAAATTTGATGGCGTCTTCACGTTCCAAACCAAAGGTGACGGCCCTGTCCCGATGATGGTGGCCGATGTGACCAGCGACGGCAAAATGCGTGGCTTCGCCCAGATAAAAGGTGAAATCCCGCCACTGCATGAAGCCATCTCCGCCCCGATCCCGAAGCTTCTGGGTGAAGGCTATATGGCTTTCACCGTCGATCAGGGTGCCGATATGGAGCGTTATCAGGGGATCGTCGCTCTGGAAGGTGCAACCCTGGAAGACTGCGTTCAACGCTACTTCGAACAGTCCGAACAGTTCGCATCCCGCGTAAACCTCGCCGCCGGCAAGCGACCGGACGGGTCGATGGCAGCGGCTGCGCTACTAGTCCAGCGCCTGCCGGACGAAGGCGGCGATCAGGAACAGGTTGGTCAGGCAGACGAAGATGCCTGGCGTCGCGCCGTGACCCTGATGGAATCGGCTAAAGACGAAGAAATGTTGGATCCGGATTTACCACCCAACGACCTGCTGTTCCGCCTGTTCCACGAAGATGGCGTCCGGGTCTTCGCAAGCCGTCCCATCATGGATCAGTGCCGTTGCTCGCGGGGACGGATCGAAACCGTGCTTCAGGCGATGGATCCCGCGGAATTGCAGGACCTGAAACTGGACAACGGCACGGTGGAAGTCGTCTGCGAATTCTGTTCGCGCGCAGAGGTCTTCACCGACGAACAGATCACGTCGTTGTCTGCGACGCCTTCGGATTCCTGACGAAGGCCAGAACCAGCAGCCCCGCGATCAGGAACGGGAAGATCGTAGCCATCCCCCAATGCTGTGAGCCCGTTAGGTCAACCGCCATAGCTAGGATGGCCGGCCCCAGAAAGGCCGTTGCTTTACCACTGAAGGCGTAAAGGCCGAAAAACTCTGCTCGCAACTGCTCCGGTGCAAGTCTTGCCATCATGGATCGGCTGGCCGACTGGGCCGGCCCCAGGAACAACCCGATCCCAAGGCCAAGCGCCCAGAACGTCGTTATGTCTTCGGTCAGCAGCATCGAAACCCCGAACACAGCGATCCCCGCGACGGAGATCGCGATAACCGGCTTTGGCCCCCATCGATCATCTAGAAAGGAAAACGCAAACGCCCCAAGTCCGGCGGTCACATTAAGAGATATCCCGAACATCAGGACCTCATCCGTCGACATGCCGAATGCTGCCGCTGCGAAAATGCCACCGAAGGCGAAGAGCGTATTCAGACCGTCGATATAGAGCATGCGGGCAACGAGGAACTTTAGGACCTCGCGATACTCTTTTAGTCGTCGCGTTGTATCCAGCAGGGTTTCGAACCCCTC
>Ga0207422_1004282_pt1 | contig 12135 bp, 8 predicted proteins | sample MarCyaLeptolynsp_FD_187757 | JGI IMG/M metagenome (GOLD analysis project Ga0207422, IMG submission 187757) | Marine cyanobacterial communities from Panama - species 1 Leptolyngbya sp. (SPAdes) | ecosystem: Environmental > Aquatic > Marine > Unclassified | place: Panama: Panama City | collected... | reverse complement strand
GGGCGAAAAAGCCCAAAGCGGGGCAGCCGCCGAATCGTTCCGGGCCCCCGTCCGTACAATCGGGCACGATGGTCCGTTTCGCGACGTCACTGTTTGCCGCCGCCCTGACGTGTCTGCCGACAATCGGCTGCGACGCGCTGAGCGAGAGCGACGTCGCCCCGAAGGCTGCGCCCGAAACGTCTCGGAGTGGCGAGCAGACGGGCAAGCGACGGCGGCCTCGCCCGATCTCGGTCTCGTGTGGCTTTTCGGTCGAGCTTCCGTTTCGCCGGGCCCATGCGCCCAAGCCCCCGCAGGTGCTCGATCTGATCGCGGCCGAGGACCGCTTCCGCAAGGCGGCCGTCTCGGTCAACTGCGCGGACTTGCCTTCGGTCAGCTCGAAGTCGGCGTTCTTCGACGTCTCCTCGCGGGGCGTGCTCGCGCACCTCGGCGCGACGCGGGTCAGCACGACAGACATCGAGCTCGACGGTCGCAAGGGGGTCGAGGTTCGCGCCACCATCCCAGCCGACAACCCGCACCCCGAGATCGGCTGGACAGGCGAGCAAGACGTTCGGCTGCGGACGTATCTGTCGGGCAAGCGCGCCTACCAGCTGTTGGTCCTGCAGTCGGCGGACAACGCGGGCGCCGACGCGCTGGCCAACGACTTCTTCGATTCGTTCGAGTTCGCCGCCAATGCGCCGCCACCGGACCCGCCGCCCGTCTGGACTCGGCAGGTGATCGGCGACTTTGCCGTCGAAGCGCCCGGTGAGGTCACGGTCTTGGACCGGGACAACGACCAGGTCAGCCACGACGTCGCCTTCGAGCACGAGGGCGACCGCACCGGCTATTCGATGCGGGTCTGGACCAACGCGCTGCCGTCCCGGAGCCACTCGGCCGACGAACGGCTCGACGCGTTCTTCACGTTGGCGTTCGAGACCGGGACGTCCGAGGTGGTCTCGCGCAAGCATGTCCAGCACGGTTCGTGGCGGGCACTCGACGTCAGCTACCACCCCAACATGCCGCTGCCCGAGGCCATCGCCCCGAGCGATCCCAAGACCCGAAAGGCGGTCGAGGATGCCATCGCCGATCGCAAACCGGGAGACCACGTGAGGCTGGTCCTCGCCGGCGACGTGATCGTGGAGCTTCGCGCCCGGATGGAAGAGCGCGCCGACCGGGTGACCTGGTTCTTGGAGTCGCTCGAAGCGGCCGAGGCAGCCGAAGCAGCCGGTTGAGTCTCAGTCCGAGGCCGTCACGCGCAAGATCTCGTCGAGCGTGGTCACGCCCTCGGCGATCTTGTTGAGGCCTGAGCGCCGCAGGGTTGCCATGCCGAGGCGAATCGCTTCCGCCTTGAGCTCGGCTGTCGACGCGCCCTGGAGCACGAGGTCCTTGAGCGGGTCGGACATGATCATGATCTCGTAGAGCGCGACGCGGCCCTTGTACCCGGTGTTGCCGCAGACCCGGCAGCCCGCGCCGGTCTTGGGCTGGCACGACTTGGACTCGGCCGCTTTCATGCCCGCGTCCTGCAGCAGCTGTGGCGTGACCTGGGTGTCTTCCTCGGCGCACGAGGTGCACAGCTTTCGCGCGAGTCGCTGGGCCACGATCATGTTGACCGAGGCCGTGACGAGGAACGGCTCGACGCCCATGTTGAGCAGGCGGTTGATCGTGGACGGGGCGTCGTTGGTGTGCAGCGTCGAGAGCACCAAGTGACCCGTGAGCGCCGCCTTGACCGCGATCTCGGCGGTCTCGAAGTCCCGGATCTCGCCGACCATGATGATGTCGGGGTCCTGCCGCAGGAACGAGCGCAGCGACGCGGCGAAGTTCAGGCCGATGTCGTCGTGCATCTGCACCTGGTTGATCCCACCGAGGTTGTACTCGACCGGGTCTTCCGAGGTGGAGATGTTGACCTCTTCGGAGTTGAGCTCCTGGAGCGCCGAGTACAGCGTCGTGGTCTTGCCCGAACCGGTCGGACCGGTGACCAGACACATCCCGTAGGGCCGGTGGATGGCCTCTTTGAACTCGCCGAGCGGCTTTTCCTCAAAGCCCAGCTTGGTCATGTCCAGCTGGAGCTTTTCCCGGTCCAACAGGCGCAAGACGATCTTCTCGCCGTAGAGCGTCGGCAGGGTCGAGACGCGAAAGTCCATCTCGCGGTTTTTGCCGATGCGCAGCTTGATCCGGCCGTCCTGCGGCAGGCGACGCTCGGCGATATCGAGCTGCGCCATGATCTTCATACGCGAGGTGATCGCGTTGCGAAGCTTGTTGGGCGGCGTCATCTCCTGGTGGAGCACGCCGTCGATCCGGTAGCGGACCCGGTACGACTTCTCGTACGGCTCGATGTGAATGTCGGAGGCGCCCTTGCTGATCGCGTTGAGCAGGATCAGGTTGCACAGCTTGACGACCGGTGCCTGCTCGGCCTCGGCCTGGCTGTCGACGACGTTGAACTCCTCTTCGATGTCGTCGCCGAAATCGATCTCGTCGAAGTCGAGGTCGCCGATGACCTCGTCGTAGCTCTCGAGCTGCTCGGGCTGGGAGTAGTAGCGCGCGACCGCTTCCTCGATCGCCGCATCCGTCGTGACGACGGGCTCGATGTTGAGCCCGGTCAGAAATTTGAGGTCGTCGATCGCGTAGATGTTGCTCGGGTCGCTCATCGCCACGATGAGCGTCGAGCCGGCCTTCTGCACCGGCAAAACGGTGTGCTTGATCGCGACGTCCTTGGGGATGAGCTCGATGACCTGAGGGTCGATTTCGAACTCCGAGAGGCTGATCGACGGGACGCCGTACTGCTTGGCGAGAAAGTCGGTCAGCTCCTTTTCGCCGAGAATGCCGAGCTTGGCCAAGCTGTAGGCCAGCCGCTTCCCCGAGCGATGCTGGTCCTGCTGCGCCTCGCGAAGCTGGTCGGCCGAGATGATGCTCTCGCGGACGAGGATCTCACCGATGCGATCGTTTCCTGCCATAGCGACCTGTCTCGAGGCGTCCGTTGGGCGCCGCCATCGGCACGGGGCGGGTGCGACCACACCCCCGAGCCGGCCCGCAGAGTATCAGAGCCCTGGGGACCGCGGTCGGGCCCCGCAGGACCTTTGCGGGGTGGGGTGGGAGTTCTGCTACGCTCCCGCACCATGTCGGCGAACGGCTCGGCGAAGGGACCCGGAAACGGATCCAGAAGGGGCCCCCCAGGGGGATCCGGAAGCGGATCGTCTGGGCGCTCGGGGGCGCCGGCGGATCGCCGAGGCCGCCCTGCGGCGCGCGGCGGCCGGGGCAATCGCCCCCGACCCATGGTTCGCGGCCGAGGCGTGAAGGTCGGGCATCGGGCGGCCCGAAGCGTGCGCGCCGGTCACCCGTGGGTGTTTCGCGACAGCATCCAGCGCGACGTCGATGGCCTGCAGCCGGGGGCGCCGATCGGCGTTTACGACGAGGATGGCGCGCCGCTGGGCTGGGGGTTGGTCGAGCCCGAGGGCGCGGTCGCGGTGCGCATGGCGGGCCCTCCGGGGACCGAGCCGCGCTGGGATGCCGAGCTCATCAAGGAGCGGGTCGTGGCAGCGCTCGCCGCTCGCGAGACCCTGCCCGACGCGATCGCGGGTGCCCGTCGCCTGGTCCACGGCGAGGGGGATGGCATTCCCGGGATCGCCGTCGATCGTCTCGGCGACTTCCTGCTGGTCTACAAGTACTCGCGGGGGGCCGAGCCCTGGATGGACGACCTGGTCGCCGCCCTCGACGAAGTCGTCAAGCCCAAGGGCATCTACATGCAGGATCGGCTCAAGCCGGTCACCCCCGACGATCGGCGCCCGCCCGCGTTCCATCTCAAGGGCGCGGCAGCACCGCCGGAGATCACCGTCGAGGAAGACGGCCTGTCGTTCGTCGTCGACCCCACGGCCCCGGTGTCCCCGGGTCTGTTTTTGGACCTTCGCGACGGGCGGCGCTGGGCGGAGGAGCTCGCGGCGCAAAAGCGCGTGCTCAACCTGTTTTCGTTTACCGGCGCCTTTGCCCTGCGCGCCGTCCGAGCCGGGGCCACGGAGGTCGTCAACGTGGACGCAGCGGCGCGCTCCCATGCCCGGTGTCGACAGAACCTGTCCGCCAGCGGGATGGACCCCGAAGCGTGCGAAGGCGTGGTGGCCGACGTGTTCGGCTACCTCGAGCGCATGCGGCAGCGCGACCGGCACTTCGACCTGGTGATCGTCGATCCCCCGCCGTTTTCGCGGACCAAGGGCACGATGTTCTCTGCGCTGCGCCACTGGGAGGCGCTGATGGAGGCCGTGGCCGGGGTGGTCGCGCCGGGCGGCGAGGTGCTCGCCGTCTCCAACGCCAGCCGCCTGGCGGAGGACGAGCTGATGTTCAGCCTGGGCCAGGGTGCGGCCAGTGCACAGCGCGACGCCCGACTGGTCGGCGAGCGTGGCCTGCCCGAGGACTTCCCGGTCCCGGCCGCGTTCACCGAGGGGCGCTACCTCAAGATCAAGCGCCTGCGCCTCCCTTAGCGGAGTCGTGCGGTGCCCTGTGTCTGCGGCGCCCGGGGGGCGCCGGGAAAATTGTTTTAAGCTACTTTAGCGCCATGAACGAGATCTTCGACCGGGTGCTCCAGGCGGCGCGCAAGCTCGGTGCGTCGGACGTTCACCTCAAGGTCGGACTCCCGCCCGTGTTTCGAATCCGGGGGTCGCTGCGGACGCTCAAGGACGTTCCGCCCATGACCAGCGACGTGATCATGACGTTCGCGATGAACATCATGACCGAGCGGGTCCACGAGAAGTTCATGAAGGACTGCGAGGTCGACCTGGCGTACGCCACGCCGGACGGTCTGCGCTACCGCGTCAACGTGTTCAAGCAGCGCGGCGAGTGCGGCATGGTCATGCGCGTCATCGCGGCCGACATTCCGCCGTTCGAGCGGCTCAACCTGCCGTCGCGGGTCAAGGAGCTGGCCCGGGAGCAGCGTGGGCTCGTGCTCGTCACCGGCATCACCGGCTCGGGCAAGTCGACCACCCTCGCTTCGCTGATGAACGTGATCAACGCCGAGCGGGCGTGCCACATCATCACGATCGAGGACCCGATCGAGTACGTGTTCCGGGACCTGCGCTCGGTGATCAACCAGCGCGAGCTCGGCTTCGACACGATGAGCTTCTCCAACGCGCTGCGGGCGGCGCTGCGTCAGGACCCCGATGTCGTGCTCGTGGGCGAGATGAGAGACCTCGAGACCATCGACACCGCGATGCTCGCGGCGGAGACCGGTCACCTGGTCTTTTCCACGCTGCACACGCTCGACGCGACCGAGACCATCACACGCATCGTGCAGATGTTCCCGCCGCACCAGCAAAACGCGATCCGCATGCAGCTCGCGTCGATCCTGTCCGCGGTCGTCAGCCAGCGGCTTTTGCCCCGCGCGGACGGACGCGGAATGATTCCGGCCGTCGAGGTCATGGTCAACACGCCGCGAATTCGCGACATGATCATCGACCCCGCGCGCACCGTGGAGGTCGTGGACGCGATCAAGGACGGCGCGCATCCCTACGGCATGATTTCCTTCGACCAGTCGCTCACCGAGCTCGTGCAGCGCAAACTGGTCACCTACGAGATGGCGCTCGCCGCCTCGACCAACCCGGACGACTTCGCGCTGTACTTCCGCGGCGTCAGCGAGGGTGGGGGAACTGGCGGCAGCGGCATGCAAATCGAGAGCGGCTATGGCTGAAAACAAACCCTCGGCGGGCGAGATTCGCCGCCGATTCGTGGAATTCTTCACGTCCCGGGGTCACGCGCACGTGCCCAGCTCACCGCTGGTGCCGCAAAACGACCCGACCCTGCTGTTTGTCAACGCGGGGATGAACCAGTTCAAGGACGTCTTCACTGGTCGGGAGAACCGTCCGTACTCGCGGGCGGTCACCGTGCAGAAGTGTCTGCGCGCGGGTGGCAAGCACAACGACTTGGAGAACGTCGGCTTCACGCCGCGCCACCAGACGTTGTTCGAGATGCTCGGCAACTTCTCGTTCGGCGACTACTTCAAAAAGGACGCGATTGCCTGGGGCTGGGAGTTTCTCACCGGTGAGCTGGGGCTGCCCGCCGATCGGTTGGTGGTCACCGTGTTCAACGGCGAGGGGGAAAATGCCCCGGCGGACGACGAGGCGGCGGAGCTCTGGGCGGCGCACATCGATCCCAAGCGGATCTACCGGTGCTCGGCCAAGGAGAACTTCTGGGCGATGGGCGACACCGGCCCGTGCGGGCCGTGTTCGGAGATTCACATCTGGAACGGCGAGCAGGCCCCGGCGACGGCGGACCAGCCCGGGACCGGTCCGGAGTTCGACGAGGACAACTACCTCGAGCTGTGGAACCTCGTGTTCATGCAGTACGAAAAGCTCGCCGACGGCACGATGAAGTCGTTGCCCAAGCCGAGCATCGACACCGGCTCGGGACTCGAGCGGGTCGCGGCCACGGTGGCTGGGGTCGACAGCAACTACGGGACCGACCTGCTGTCGCCGATGGTCGAGCGGGCACGGGCGCTGGCCGGCGACGCGATGCCGTCCGGCGCCGGTGAAGCTCCGTTGCGGGTCATCGCCGACCACGCGCGGGCGACCGCGTTCCTCGTCGCCGACGGGGTCTTTCCCGACCGCGCCGGGCGCTCGTACGTGCTGCGCCGAATCATGCGGCGGGCGATCCGCCACGGCACCGAGATCGGGCTGGCCGAGCCGTTCATGCACGAGATCTGCAAAGAAGTCGTGCGCGTGTTCGGGGAGACCTACCCGGAGCTCAGCGAGCGCGCGGCCACCATCGAAGAGGTGGTGCGCGGCGAGGAAGAGGCGTTCCGACGCACGCTCGACCGCGGGCTGCGACGGCTTCGCGGGGCGATCGACGATTTTGATCGCAAGGGCTCGGGCAGCTTCCCGCCCGGCGTCGCGGCCGACCTCTACGACACCTACGGCTTTCCGCTGGACCTCACCGCGGTGATCCTGCGCGAGCAGGGCCTGTCGCTCGACGAGGCGGCGGCCGAGCAGGCGCTCAAGGACAAGCAGGGCGGCGGTGGCGGTCGCGGAGCCGAGCTGGGGCAGGACACGGCGGTGGCCGACGTCTACTTCGGCGTGCACGAGGCCGTCGGTGATTCGAAGTTCACCGGCTATGCCGCGGAGCACGGCGACGCCAAGGTGCTCGCGCTGATCGTCGACGGCAATCGCGTCGACGCGGTCACGCCCGGGACCTCGGTCGAGGTCGTGCTCGATACCACCCCCATGTACGCCGAGAGCGGCGGGCAGGTGGGTGACCACGGGAGCATCACCGGCGACGGTGGACTGGTCCTCCGCGTGGACGACACCAAAAAGCCCGTCGGGTCGATGCACGTGCATGCGGGCAAGGTGACGGCCGGCTCGATTCGCGAGGGCATGAACGTCAAGGTCGAGGTCGACCACGGGCGGCGCTCCGCGATCCGGCGAAACCACAGCGCCACGCACCTGCTGCACCTGGCGCTGCGCGAGGTTCTCGGCGACCACGTGGTGCAGAAGGGCTCGCTCGTGGCGCCCGAACGGCTGCGCTTCGACTTCTCGCATCCGCGCGCGCTGGCCTCCGAGCAGCGCAAGGCGATCGAGGACCGCGTCAACGAGCTGGTGCTCGACAACGCGGAGACGGCCACGAAAGTCGCAGCACTCGACGAGGCCAAGGCCGAGGGCGCGATGATGCTGTTCGGCGAGAAGTACGACGAGCGCGTTCGCGTCGTCCGCATCGGGGGCGACAGCGTCGAGCTTTGCGGTGGCACCCACGTGGCGCGGGCCGGCGACATCGGGCTGTTCGCGATCGTGTCCGAGGGCAGCATCGCCGCCGGCGTGCGGCGGATCGAAGCGGTGACCGGCATGGGGGCCGTCGCGCACGTGCAGGGGCTCGCCGACGTCGCGGCGGCGGCGGCCGGCCGTCTGCACGTCGCGACCCCGGCGGAAATCCCCGAACGGATCGATCGGCTCTACGCCGACCTCAAGGACCGGGACCGCAAGATCGGGGAGCTGCAGCAGAAGCTGGCCACCGGCGGGGCCTCGGGGGGCGACGACGTCACCGACGTGGCCGGGGTCAAGCTGCTCACCCGGCGCGTGACCGGGGCCGACGCGAAGTCCCTGCGGGCCGCCGCCGACACCCTGCGAGGCAAGCTCGGGTCCGGCGTGGTCGTGCTCGGGGCCGAGGCTGGGGGCAAGGCAACGTTGCTCGTGGCGGTCACCAAGGACCTGTCGGCGGGCAAGGTGCACGCGGGCAAGCTCGTCGGGCAGCTTGCGGCCCACGTCGACGGGCGCGGTGGCGGACGGCCCGACTTCGCGCAAGCCGGCGGTCCAAAGCTGGCCGGGCTCGACTCGGCACTGTCGGCCGCGAGCGAGGCACTGCAGGCCCAGCTCGGCGGCTGACGGGTCGCTCGACGGCGAACGTGCGCACCGGGCGAGGGCCTGGTACCGTCGGCGTCCACGATGGAGCTCGAAGAGCTGCTGCAGGCCGAGGGCATCGCCGGCGAAGATCTCGAAACCACGCTGTCGTGGGCGCGCGGTCGTGCCGCGGAGCTCGCGTCCGCTTTGTCCGAGGATGCCGAGCTGGGGCCGCTGCTGTCCGGAGAAGGGGTCAGCACACCGCTGCCGCCGCTCGAAGCTGCGTCGCCGTCGCCCGCCCCGGAGGCGCGCGACCCCGATGCGCCACAGCCCGTCGCGCGCGGGGGGACCGAGCCCTCGCTGGGTCCGCCGGCGGAGTCCGCTGCCGCGCTCGCCGATGAGCTTGCCGCCGAGCTCGCCGCCCAGACTGCCGTCGAGGACGAGTATGCGGCAGCGCCGAGTGGAGACACGTCGGCCGCGCTCGCCGATCTTCCGCCGCCGCCCGAGCGACCCGATCTTCCCGAGGTCGGCCCCGGCGTCGAGGCGGGCCCGATGGCGGACGCGGCATACGATCCGGGATCGGTGGCGTCGCCGCTGCCCGAGCCGCCGCAAGAGGAGCCACTGCCCGGGGTCCCCAGCACGACGCCGGCCGAGCTCCAGCCGGCGGCCGAGGGCGCCGGTGCGGTCGAGGGTCCCGAGGACGTCACCCAGCCGCGCGAGCTGATGCCCGAGGGCCATCAAGAGGCCCCCGGCGTGACCCATTCGGGCTCGATCGAGATCGACGAAGACGAGATCGAGCTGCTCGACGACGATGACCTCGAGCTGGTCGACGACGACGACGACGACCAGCCGAGCGAGGCTCCCAGCGGCGGGACCCAGCCCGGTACGCCCGCGCCCGCGCCTCCGCCGGCCGGTGGTAACGGTCACGCGGAGAACGTGCCCGAGTGGCAGGCCGCGCTGACCTCGGCGCAGCTGGGCGGTGGGGCCGAGGCGGACCAAGAGTCCGGGCTGTACCGTCTGCAGGGAACCAGCGTCGAAAAGGTCGGCGGTCAGCCGGCACCGACCGAGGAACCGGCGGCCGCCGCTCCCGCCGCCGTGGACAAGCCCGTCGAGGGCGACGAGTCCATGGACGTCGACCTGGGCGACATTTGAGTCGCGCCGCGCCTACGCGTCCAGCTCGATGCCCGCGAAGTAGTACGCCTTGGCGAACGCACGGCGTGCGTCGTGATCGGTCCCGGGGGTGTCGCCGAGCATCGCGAGCACATCGTCGCCCGGTGACGCCCCGCGGTCGACCAGGCCCTGCAGCGGCTCGAGGAATCGAGACTCGCCGCGACCCTTTTCGTCGCGCACGTCCAGGCGGTCGAGACCCTCGCGACTCGCGGCGACCAGAGCCCCGGTCAGCTCGCGTAGGCGCTCGGACTGCATGCCGGCGGTGTACGCCTCGCGCCACAGCTCGATGCGCTCCTCGAAGGAGAGCCCGGACAGGCGGTCCCAGATCGCCGCGCCCGAGTCGTCGTCGTAGAGCACGCCCTTGACCAGCGCCGGCAGGCCGCAGACGTACTTCGAGGGGACCGCGTCGGGGCTGCGCACCTCGATGTGGGGCTTGAGCCGAATCTCTGGAAAGACGGTGGACAGGTGCATCGTCCAGTCGTCCGGCGTGGCGTGGTGCCGGTGGCCGTCGGGGTCTGTGAAGCCCTCGGTCCAAAACGTCCGGAACGGCACGTGATGCGGATGGTAGGTGCCGCCGCGTTTGACGAAGAACATCGGCACGTCGAGCGCCCAGTCGACGTAGCGCTCGAAGGAAAAATCGTCCTCGAAGGCGAACGGCAGCAGGCCGCAGCGATCGGGGTCGACGGCCGTCCAGGTGCGAGAGCGGGCCGATGCGGCCCCGACGGCTTGGCCTTCGATGTACGGCGAGTTCGCAAACAGGGCGGTCAACAGCGGCGCCACCGCGCTCGCGATCCGAAAGCGGCGCCGGCAGTCGGCCTCCGAGGCGTAGTCGAAGTTCGCCTGAACCGTGCAGGTTCGCTGCATCATGTCCAGCGCGTAGCGACCCTTCGTCGGCAGGTACGCCCGCATGACGCGGTAGCGCCCCTTGGGCATCCAGTGGACCTGCTCGCGGGTCGCCCACGGATGAAAGCCGGCGGTCATCCACGACATCGACAGCGGACGCGAGACCTCGTCGAGCTCGCGGTAGTGCTGCGTGAACTCGGCACAGGTCTCGTGCACGTTGGCGAGCGGTTTGCCCGACAGCTCGAACTGGCCGCCCGGCTCGAGGGTGATCGACGCGCCGTCGCGCGCGAGCGCAACGACTTGCCCGTCCACGCCACGGTCGTCGCCCGGCGCCCAACCGAAGCGCTCGACCATCGCGGCCAGCGTCGGGGCGATGTGGTCGTCGAACGTCGGGGTGTCGACCGAGCCGTCTTTGCCGATCACCACGCCGAACTTTTCCAGCTCGGTGCCCACCAGGTGGGTCGCGGGGTCGGGTCGCGCGGCTCGGGTGAAGAAGCCGACGAGATCGTCTCGGGTCAGGGGCGTATCGTGGTCAGGTGGCACGGACGGTACGGATCCTCGGCACGTGTAGCACCGAACGCGGGCCGTGTTGCCTGCACATCGCCACCCGGCCGGCGCGGGTTACCGGTGATGGGGCAGGGCCTTCGCACCGCCCGCCCGCGGCGCCGTAGGCACACGCGAAAGAAGGATGCAGGAGCCCTTGCTACCCGCCCGCCCTTCTACCCGCCCCCGAGGCCCTTTGGCGCGCTTGACCCGCCGAATTGGGGTTGTTAGCCTGCGCCGGCTTTGGCTCACGCCCCCTCACGCCCCGCTGGTTGCGTCGTAGGCCCGCAGATTACGGTCAGCGGAACGCTCACCGGCGAGGAAGACCTCCTCGTCGAAGGGCGCATCGAAGGGGGCGTCACCCTGTCGGGGCGACTGGTCGTCGCCGCAGGTGGCGTGGTCTCCGCGGACGTCGACGTCGAAAGCATCGAGGTCCACGGCCAGGTCGAGGGTGACATCGTCGCCTCGCACTCGGTCACCATCGAAAAGGGCGCCGTCGTACAGGGCAACGTGCGCGCGCCTCGGGTCATCATTCACGACGGCGCAGGATTCGAAGGCGCGGTGGAAATGGACGTCCAGCTCCCCGAGGAGCTTTCCCGCCACGCCCGCTGATCCATCAGTCGATCTACCCGCGTCCGCTTTGCTCACCCGCTTGAGGGCGAAACCACAATGGCCAACACCGTCATAGGCAGCACCATCGTCATCGATGGCGAGATCACCGGAGACGAAGATCTCGTCGTGCAGGGCACCGTCAAAGGTCGCGTGAGCCTGCGCGAGAACATCATCGTTGAAGAGTCGGGCGTACTCGAAGCCAACGTCGAGACCTCCACCATCACCATTCACGGCACGGTCACCGGCGACATCGCGGCGTCGGAGCGAGCCGAGCTCAAGAGCAACTGTCGCGTCGTCGGAGACATCCGGGCGCCGCGAATCCTCATCGCCGACGGTGCCTCCTTCAAGGGCAACGTCGACATGGAAGGTTGATGGCGAAGGCGAGCCAAACCGGGTCCACGGCCCCTCGTGACGGTTTGACCGTGCTCGGATCGGAGATCCGGGTCAACGGTCGGGTCGAGGGTGACGAGGATCTGCGCATCGAGGGCCGGGTCGAGGGCAGCATCAGCCTCACCCGAACGCTCTACGTCGACGCCGGCGGCATCGTGGTCGCCGAAGTCGACGCCCAAGACGTGTTCGTGGCCGGCATCGTCATCGGCAACGTCAAGGCGTCCAACTGCATCACGCTGCACGCCGGCAGTCGGCTCGTCGGGGACATCATCGCCCCGCGGATCGTCATCGAGGACGG
>Ga0207422_1004280_pt1 | contig 12142 bp, 10 predicted proteins | sample MarCyaLeptolynsp_FD_187757 | JGI IMG/M metagenome (GOLD analysis project Ga0207422, IMG submission 187757) | Marine cyanobacterial communities from Panama - species 1 Leptolyngbya sp. (SPAdes) | ecosystem: Environmental > Aquatic > Marine > Unclassified | place: Panama: Panama City | collected... | reverse complement strand
ATTGCCGGGATCGTATTGACGATCGGTATGGCGGTTGATGCCAATGTATTGATATACGAGCGAATACGAGAAGAGCTTAAAAATGGTAAAAAAGCTCTGGCGGCTTTGGATATTGGTTATCAAAAGGCGCTAAGTACGATTTTGGATGCCAATATAACCACCTTGATTGCCGCACTGATTTTATTCCAGTTTGGTTCTGGTCCCGTCAAAGGCTTCGCGGTGACCCTGGCATGCGGTATTTTCACGTCTGTCTTTACCGCGGTGAGCTTGAGCCGAATGTTTATTGCCACCTGGGCACGTAAAAAACGTCCTCAGACGCTGAAGATATAAGGAACCCTGATCATGCTTTTAAAACTGGTTCCCGCAAATACCAATATTCAGTTCATTAGCCTACGTAAACTGGCTTATGTTTTTTCCAGCCTGCTGATTATTGCCTCTTTCGCTTTGTTTTTTACCAAAGACCTGAATTACGGCATTGATTTTGAAGGTGGATTCCTGATTGAAATCGGCACAGAACAGCCTGCTGATCTGGGCGATATCCGAAGATCCCTTGGCTTATTGAATTACGGCGATGTGGCCGTTCAGGAATTTGGTAATCCCACAGATATTCTAATCCGCCTGCAATATCAGGAAGGGCGTGAGCTGAACGATGTTCTGGATGCTGTGCGTGGTAAATTAACAGAAGTTATCCCTGGCGAGATCAGCTACCGCAGAACCGAAACGGTTGGTCCAAAAGTATCCGGCGAACTGATTCAGGATGGTATTTTATCCATTGTTTTGGCGGTTGGAGCCGTGTTGATATACATTTGGTTCCGCTTCGAATGGCAATTTGGCCTGGGCGCCGTAATTGCCCTGGTGCATGACGTGGCCCTTACAGTGGGTATGTTCTCCCTGACGCAGCTGGAATTTAACCTGTCGATCATTGCGGCGATTTTGACCATTGTGGGTTATTCCCTGAATGATACCGTGGTGGTTTATGACCGGGTGCGCGAGAACTTACGTAAATACCGCAAAAAAGACATTATGGAGCTGTTAAACCTCAGTTTGAATGAAACATTGTCCCGGACGGCCATGACCTCCTTAACCACCTTATTGGCGTTAGTTGCGCTTTTCTATTTTGGTGGTGAGGTAATCCACGGCTTTACAGCCGCCATGATCTGGGGTGTGGTTGTGGGTACATATTCATCTGTATTCATCGCCTGTCCAATCCTGTTGTGGTTTGAAATTCGCCGGGAAGATTATGATGAACCTCAGGAAGGTGTTGATATTATCCCGCCACAAAAGGGATAATCTTCCATGAAACTCTCTGAAATCCAGTCGCAGGATCAGACCCTTATCTCCGGGTATGGGGAAGGGGCCTTTCGCATTGGGGATCAAAAGGTCTCAGGCTCTCTGATCATCACAGCCAGTGGTTATTATCCCTGGGCCGCTACATCACCTGAAGATATGACTGTTGATAGCCTGAGCCTTATTCTGGAGCAGAAAGAAACCATTGAATTGTTGATTATGGGTATGGGCGCGCGTTTAACATTCCCCAAACCAGAAATCCGCCAATTGCTGGAACAGAATAATATTGCCCTGGAAATCATGGATACAGGGGCGGCGAGCCGGACATATAACCTTTTATTGCAAGAAGGCCGCAGAGTAGTCGCCGCTCTGATCAGCATATAAAAAAGGCCGGATCAAAACCCGGCCTTCTTCACTATTAAGTCGTTTATATTCTATGCGTGGCCATAAGTGACCATGGAATACAGCATAGGAATAGAAAGCAATGTGTTTGTCCGTGAGAATAACATCGCTTTACGGGCTGCAGCCGGTTTTGCGTCAGCTTCGGCTTCCACAATACCCAAGGCAATTTTCTGATTTGGCCAAATCACGAACCACACATTAAAGGCCATGATCAAGCCAAGCCACATGCCAAAGCCAATATATGGCTCTTTAAGCATTAAGGCATCACCCATGTATCCCTGATAAGCGGACAGAAGCAACCCAAAGAACACAGTCGAGGCGGCTCCCCAACGGAACCAGAACAGAGCTTCTGGCGCAATCACTTTGGAGATCGCAGGTTTTTGTTCATCTGGTATTTTTGGCATACTGGGGATTTGCACAAAATTGAAATACCAAAGCAAACCAATCCACATAACACCACTTAGAACGTGAAGATAACGAACAAGTACGGCAATATCGAATTCCATGTCGTGTCCTCCCTTATTTCATCATCTTGTCCAGCTCGGACTTGGCCTTATTGGCCGGGCTCTGCTGGTCTTCGATGTAATTGATTGCGAAAATCATGATAACTGTCAGCACCACCCCGGCGACAACAGTTAACGGCAATGATTCAAGTATTTTGCTCATCCACACTTCCCTTAAGTTATTACCCTATATTTTTTCGCTTCTGAATGTTATGAAGTCGAAAGAGGCAAATACTATCAGGTAAAAGCCCCTTCGTCAAAAATCCTAGTCATTATGGGCTTTTACATATTCCATGGAACCGAAAACATCCTTTGCATATTGCACCACTCTGGTTCAGGAAAATGATCCCGATCGTTTCCAAACAGTGATGTTCGCACCTGCAGGCTTCCGTGATAGTTTATGTGCCCTCTATGCCTTTAATTACGAGGTGGCTAAAACCCGGGAAACAGTATCCGAAGCCATGTTGGGGGAGATTCGCCTGCAATGGTGGCGTGATGCCATTGAAGAAATTTATAACGGCACACCACGTCAACATGAAGTGGTTCAGGCCTTATCTCAGACGATTAAAAATCATAACCTCCCCAAAGAACTTTTTGACGATATTATTAATGGCCGCAGTTTTGATCTTTACGATGATCTTTTTGCCGATGAAGTCGAATTAGGAAAATACTTGCAGCAAACAGTGGGAAGTTTAAATCGTTTGGCCATCATGATTATGGGTGGTGAGGCACAGGAAGCTGCTGACCTATTGGGACAGATATGGGGTGTCACCGGTCTGGTTCGTGCGATACCTTTTTATGTATCCCAAGGAAAACTCTTTTTACCCGAAAGTCTAATCAAACCCCACGGAATATCGTTAGAGAATATTTATCAGGCTGAGCAAGCACCTAAATTAAGTTTAGTTATTCAGGAATTAACCACGCAGATCAAAAAGAACATTGAAACACTTACAAATATGAAATCAGATATTCCTGTTTCCTGCCGTTCTGTGTTCCTTCTGGCCACATTAAGTCGTAGTTACCTGAAAACATTGGCTAAAGCAGGCAACAATCCTTTTCTGTTAGATGAAAAGGACGGCGTATTCTCCAGACAATTATCACTCACATGGAACGGATTAAGACGCCGTTTCTAACCAATTTGCCAGATCATTCAAGGCTCGTTTGGCCTTTGCAGGTTTCCGATCACGTTTTTTCAGGCGGCCTTCAATCGGCGGCATGATGCCAAAGTTGATATTCATAGGCTGGAAAGTCTTTTGTTCCGGCGCTCCGGGAATATGGCCACCCGTAATATGGTTGATCAAGGCGCCCATCGCCGTTGTTGCCGGCGGTGTCATGATGTCATGACCAAGGCGTTCGGCCGCCGCAAAACGACCGGCCATCAAACCCATTGCGGCACTTTCCACATATCCTTCAACGCCAGTCATTTGACCAGCGAAGCGAATGCGTGGCATTTGTTTCAAGCGCAATTGGTTATCCAGTAATTTTGGGCTGTTAATAAAGGTATTCCGGTGAAGACCACCCAGCCTGGCAAATTCAGCCTTTTCCAGGCCCGGAATCTTGCGGAAGATTTCCTGCTGAGCGCCATATTTCAATTTGGTCTGGAAACCAACGATATTATACAGCGTTCCAATGGCATTATCCTGACGCAGTTGAACCACTGCATAGGGTTGCTCGTCGGAATGGGGATTGGTCAGGCCAACGGGTTTCATCGGGCCAAAACTCAAGGTTTGCGGGCCACGTTCCGCCATGACTTCAATGGGCATACATCCTTCAAAGTAAGGAGTGTCTTTTTCCCATTGTTTGAAATCCGTCTTATCACCTTCGAGCAGGTCATCAATGAAGGTGAAATATTGCTCTTCTGACATGGGGCAATTGATATAATCGGCGCCTTCGCCTTTATCATATCGCGACTGGAACCAGGCTTTAGAGAAATCGATCGATTCCTTGTAAACGATCGGGGCGATGGCATCAAAAAACGCCAGCTCATCTTCGCCTGTTACTTCCAGAATGGATTGCGCCAAGGCTGAAGAGGTCAGGGGACCCGTGGCAATAATCACATTATCCCATTCTTCCGGTGGTAAAGTGGTCAGTTCTTCCCGTTCCAATGTAAACAAAGGATGCGCTAACAAACGGTCCTGCACAGATTTACTGAAACCATCCCGGTCAACGGCCAGCGCACTACCGGCTGGCACGCGGTTTTCTGCGGCGGCGGCCATGATAATGGAATCACAACGACGCATTTCTTCGTGTAATACCCCAACAGCATTATTTTCATGATCATCAGAACGAAAAGAATTGGAACAAACCAGTTCCGCCAAACCATCCGTATGATGGGCTTCGGTTTTACGGACAGGACGCATTTCATGTAGAATCACAGGAATATCCTGTTTTAAAAGCTGCCAGGCCGCTTCACTGCCTGCCATGCCGCCACCGATGATATGTACTGGTTTATGATCCATCAAACTCTATCCTCAATCAAAAAACATGCTCTAGCACTGATCGGGAAGGGCGTAAATCAAAAAAAGGCCTGTTTCCGGGTAAGAAACAGGCCTATATCACAATGGAGATTTGCGGGTACTTAGGTACTAAGTTGTTTACAGAATAAGGTTGGATATCTGCAACATTGCTAATATACCGCGGATATGGTTAACAAAAGGTTAACGAAAGTGAAAGTTTTTAACACTCATAAATTAACGATTAACCAAGAAGGGGCTTCAGATAGTGGCCGGTGTAACTGCGATCATCCTTAGCAACCTCTTCAGGAGTACCCAAAGCAATCACTTCACCACCACCATCGCCACCTTCCGGACCCAGATCAATAATCCAGTCGGCGGTTTTAATCACTTCCAGATTATGCTCAATGATCACCACGGTGTTACCCTGATCCACCAGGGTCTGGATAACCTCCAGTAATTTCTTCACATCTTCAAAATGCAGACCCGTTGTGGGTTCATCCAGAATATAAAGTGTGCGACCGGTGGAACGCTTTGCCAGTTCCTTGGACAATTTCACCCGTTGCGCTTCACCACCGGACAGGGTTGTTGCCGACTGACCAATCTTGATATATCCCAAACCAACCTTATCCAGCATAACCAGTTTATCGCGAATGGCGGGTACGGCTGCGAAAAATTCGCAACCTTCTTCAACGGTCATATCCAGCACATCGGCGATGGATTTGCCTTTATATTTAATTTCCAGCGTTTCGCGGTTATAGCGGCTGCCATGACAAACATCGCATTGCACATAGACATCCGGCAGGAAATGCATCTCAATCTTGATCATGCCATCGCCCTGACAGGCTTCACAGCGGCCGCCTTTGACGTTAAACGAAAAACGACCGGGTTTGTAACCACGGGTTTTGGCTTCAGGTAATCCGGCGAACCAATCCCGGATAGGGGTAAAGGCACCGGTATAGGTGGCTGGGTTGGAACGCGGTGTGCGGCCAATGGGCGATTGATCAATATCCACAATCTTGTCGATATATTCCAAGCCCAGAATAGCTTCGTGAGGTCCCGGAATATTACGGTTATTATTTAGCTTACGAGCTACGGCTTTATAAAGTGTCTCAATGATCAGGGTCGATTTACCACTGCCGGAAACGCCCGTCACACATGTCATGGTGCCCAGCGGAATTTCTGCATCTACATTCTGCAGATTGTTGCCGTTGGCCCCCTGAATGATGATTTTTTTGGTTTTCTTGCCGGCTTTATGGCCTTCACGGCGTTCATCAGGTAAAGCAATGAATTTTTCGCCGGACAAATAATGACCTGTCAGGCTCTTCGGATGAGCCATAATCTGTTTAGGTGTTCCTTCGGCCACAACCTGTCCACCATGTTCGCCAGCGCCGGGCCCCATATCAATCACATGGTCGGCCGCACGAATGGCATCTTCATCATGTTCCACCACCAGAACCGTATTTCCCATGTCCCGCAGATTACAGAGCGTTTTTAACAAACGATCATTATCCCGTTGATGCAATCCGATGGAGGGTTCATCCAGCACGTATAAAACGCCGGTCAGACCTGAGCCAATTTGTGAGGCGAGACGAATACGTTGTGATTCCCCCCCAGAAAGTGTACCGGAGCTGCGGGATAAATTCAGATATCCCAAACCAACATTATTCAGGAAACCAAGACGTTCACAGATTTCTTTCAGAACACGTTGGGCGATTTCCCGGTCTTTCGGGCTCAGTTTATCTGCCAGCCCCTGAAACCATTCAAATGAATCGGCCACAGAAAGTTTGGAAATTTGTCCAATGTGCCGATCATCAATCTTGACACTCAGGGCTTCTGGTTTCAAACGGTGGCCGTTACAAGAATCACATTTGGATGTGCTTTGGAATTTGGCCAGTTCTTCACGCATCATGGCACTGTCGGTTTCGCGCCAGCGCCGTTCGATGTTGCCGATTACCCCTTCAAAAGGTTTTTCCACCTTATATTTTTTGCGATCATCGCTGTAGACCATTTCGATGACTTCTGTGCCACTGCCATATAGAAGCACGTTCTGAACTTCTTCAGAAAGCTTTTCCCAAGGGTAGGTCAGTTTGAAATCATAATGTCGGCTCAGACTTTCCAATGTCTGAATGTAATAAGGCGCATTGGATTTAGCCCAAGGGGCCAGCGCACCTTCTTTCAAGCTCTTGGTTTTATCCGGCACCACCAGATCAGCATCAAAATAATGCTTCTCTCCCAAACCATCACAGGCAGGACATGCACCGAATGGGCTGTTGAAGGAAAACAAGCGTGGTTCAATTTCTTCGATGGTGAAACCGGATTCTGGACAGGCGAACTTTGCCGAAAAGGTAATACGTTCACCTGCCTTGTCTTTATCGGCATGTTCAATGATCGCCAGACCATCTGCCAGTTCCAACGCCGTTTCCAGACTGTCCGCCAGCCGTGTTTGCAAACCGTCCCGCACAATCAAACGATCAACCACAACTTCAATGTCATGTTTGAGTTTTTTGTTCAGTTCCGGCACATCGTCCAGTTCATAAAACTCACCATCGATTTTGACCCGCTGAAAACCTTTTTTGAGCAGTTCGGCAAATTCCTTGCGGTATTCGCCTTTGCGACCACGGACAATCGGCGCCAGCAGAAAAAGACGACTGCCTTCATCTAAATCCATAATCCTGTCAACCATCTGGCTGACGGTCTGGCTTTCGATCGGCAGACCGGTTGCTGGCGAGTAGGGCACACCAATACGCGCAAACAACAGGCGCATATAATCGTATACTTCAGTGACCGTACCAACTGTTGAGCGGGGATTGCGGGAAGTGGTCTTCTGTTCAATGGAAATCGCCGGGGAGAGGCCTTCGATATGCTCCACTTCCGGTTTCTGCATCAATTCAAGAAACTGCCGGGCATAGGCCGAGAGACTTTCCACATAACGGCGTTGACCTTCCGCATAAATGGTATCAAAAGCCAAGGATGATTTACCTGATCCACTGAGGCCTGTAATGACCACCAACTTGTCCCGGGGGATGTCCACATCAACATTTTTGAGGTTATGCTCTTTGGCACCGCGGATGGAAATTTCTGTTAACATGCTTGCTCAACTGTTTTGATTTATCTTTGCAATGTGGCGGTTTTTATGTATAAGTCAAGTTCTTATTTTGTTCTCATTCAAAGAGTGAGAATTTTAGTTGCCATAAACGCACCAATGGTTATGTTTATTTACGTAAAAAAATTCAAATAGATTTAAGGAAAAAATAATGGCGGGTAGTGTCAATAAAGTCATTTTGGTTGGAAATCTGGGACGTGATCCGGAAGTGCGTCATACGCAGGACGGCAATCCGGTTGTGAACCTGAGTGTCGCAACGTCGGAAAGCTGGAAAGACCGCATGACGGGCGAACGTAAGGACCGGACAGAATGGCACCGTGTGGTGATCTTTAACGAAGCCCTTTGCCGTGTGGCGGAACAATATCTGCGTAAAGGCTCCAAAGTTTATCTGGAAGGCCAATTGCAAACCCGCAAATGGACCGATCAATCCGGTCAGGAAAAATATTCCACAGAAATTGTTCTGCAACGTTACCGTGGTGAATTGACCATGCTTGACAGCCGTAACGAAGGCGGCGGCTTTGGCGGCGGTGATGACTTCGGGGGTGGTGCACCTTCTTCCGGTGGCGGTTCTTCTTCATCTGGTGGTGGCTTCGGTGGTTCCGGTCCGGCAGGTGGAAACGACCTGGATGATGAAATCCCGTTCTAGGATTTATTTAAAGGCTAGGATGATGGACCGGATTCTATCCGGTCTAATCCACATGATTTAATTTTTTAAAGCCGTATAATGGCAGTTAGTAAAGTAACAGGGGATTTAAATCATGAAGATTTACACAACATCTGAAATTGCTGGCCAGGAGATCATTGAGACAGTTGGTCTGGTTCAGGGCAGCACAGTTCAGGCCAAGCATATTGGCCGGGACATTATGGCTGGCCTGAAAACCATCGTTGGTGGTGAATTACGGGGCTATACAGAGCTTCTGGAGGAAGCCCGGGCGAAGGCTATTGATCGTATGTGTGAACAAGCCACCATGAGTGGCGCTGATGCCATCGTCAGTGTGCGATTCATCACCTCTACGATCGCTCAGGGAGCCTCTGAAATCCTAGTCTATGGAACGGCTGTAAAACTTTCAAAATAACGACTTTTCCAAGCTGAAAAGTCTATATATTTCAATAGATTGAGGTGAGGGTCATAAAAGTGACATTTTGGGGGATGTGACCCTTGCCTTACCCTTATATACTTGCTATCAATTACATGTATTTACGTCACATGCAAAGGGCGTAATATTTTGATAAATATAAGCAAGTAGGGACAAGTCACTTGACCGAAAACAGCGTTCTGGACCCCCAGGATCAAGATCCGAATATTTCCAGCATTACCATCGAAGAGGAAATGAAAACCTCTTATCTTGATTACGCCATGAGCGTGATCGTTTCGCGGGCATTGCCGGATGTCAGAGATGGCCTAAAACCGGTGCATCGTCGTATTTTATATTCCATGTATGAAAATAATTACGACTGGACCAAACCATACCGTAAATCGGCCCGCGTCGTCGGTGATGTTATGGGTAAATATCACCCGCATGGTGATAGCGCCATTTATGATGCCATGGTCCGTATGGCACAGGATTTCTCCCTCAGACTGCCGCTGATTGATGGGCAAGGTAACTTTGGTTCTATGGACGGTGATCCACCGGCGGCGATGCGTTATACCGAAGCCCGCATGGATAAGGCTGCCAGTGGCCTGTTGAGCGATATTGACAAAGAAACCGTCAATTTCCAGCCCAACTATGACGAATCCGAACATGAACCGACGGTTCTTCCTGCACGCTTCCCGAATCTGTTGGTCAACGGGGCCGGGGGTATTGCGGTTGGTATGGCCACCAATGTGCCGCCTCATAACCTTGGTGAGGTTTTGGATGCCTGTTGTGCATACGTGGATAATCCGGAAATTAGCCTGGATGAACTGATTGAGATCGTTCCAGCCCCTGATTTCCCGACCGGTGGTTTGATTATGGGCGCCAGTGGCGCGCATTCGGCTTATAAAACCAGCCGTGGTTCCATTGTGATGCGTGGACGCACCCATGTTGAAGAAAAAAACAACAATCGCTACGCCATTGTCATCACGGAAATTCCCTATCAGGTCAATAAGTCCAACATGATTGAAAAGATTGCCGATACGGTTCGTCATAAACGTATCGAAGGCATTTCTGATATCCGGGACGAATCTGACCGTGATGGTGTGCGTGTTGTTGTTGAGCTGAAAAAAGATGCTGTACCTGATGTGGTTCTGAACCAGCTTTATCGCCTGACGCCGCTTCAAACCAGCTTTGGCGCGAATATTCTGGCCCTGAATGGTGGACGCCCCGAACGTCTGAACCTGCGTCAGATTATTCAAAGCTTCATTCAGTTCCGTGAAGAAGTCATTACCCGCCGCACAAAATATGATCTGGGCAAAGCCCGCGACCGGGCCCATATCTTGGTGGGTCTGGTGATTGCCGTGAACAATCTGGACAAGATTGTTGCAATGATTCGTAAGGCTCCGAACCCGGCGACGGCCCGTGAACAGTTGATGGCCGAAGATTGGGATGCGGTCGATGTGGCCGGTTATATTGATTTGATCAATGAGCCGGGCCGGGGTGTTGTGGACGGCAAATATAAATTGTCTGAAACTCAGGTCCGGGCGATTCTGGAATTACGCCTGCACCGTCTGACTGCCCTTGGTCGTGATGAGATTGGCGAAGAGTTGAAAGAAATCGCTAAGCGGATTGAAGAATATTTGGATATTCTGCGCAGCCGCGAAAAACTCTACGGCATTATGCGTATGGAATTTGTTGAATATAAAGAACAATTTGCCACGCCGCGTCGCACAGAAATTGCACCGGCTGAATTTGGTGATATTGAAGACGAAGACCTGATCCAGCGCGAAGACATGGTGGTCACCGTGACCCATTCAGGTTATGTGAAGCGTGTGCCGCTGAATACTTACCGGGCACAACGTCGTGGCGGTAAAGGCCGGTCCGGTATGGCCACCAAAGACGAGGATTTCCTGCATAAAGTTTTTGTCGCCAATACCCATACTCCGGTCTTATTCTTCAGTAATATAGGCCAGGTTTATAAACTGAAAGTGTGGAAACTGCCGGTGGGGACACCACAGTCCAAAGGTAAAGCCCTGATCAATATGCTGCCTCTGCAACAAGACGAGAAGATTTCGACTATTCTTCCACTTCCTGAAGATGAAGATACCTGGGAAAGCCTGCATGCTGTCTTTGCTACAGCAAAGGGTAATATCCGTCGTAATCTACTGTCTGATTTCTCTAACGTGCGCGCTAATGGTAAGATTGCCATTCGTCTGTCGGAAGGTGATCGTTTGATCGGTGTTGCTGCTTGTAGTGAAGAAGATGACGTCTTAATGGCGGCAAAAGGCGGTAAATGTATCCGCTTCTCAGCCACAGCGGTTCGTTTGTTTAAAGGCCGTAATTCTGACGGTGTGCGAGGCATTAAACTGGCCGCCGGAGATGAAGTGGTTTCCATGTCGACCCTGAAACACACTGATATGGAAATGGAAGAACGGGACAGTTATTTGAAATATGCCGCCGCATTACGCCGCGATGAAACCCCGGATATTCCAGAAGGCATGACAGCCGAGCGCATTGCAGAAATTCAGGAGAATGAAGAATTCCTGCTCAGTGTCACAGAAAACGGCTACGGTAAACGCACATCGGCTTATGAATACCGGGTTGCCGGTCGTGGTGGTCAAGGTATCATCAATATCGAAACATCTGCCCGTAACGGCAGCGTCATTGGTGCATTCCCGATTGAGCAATTGGATCAATTGATGATGGTTACAGACAATGGCCGTTTGATCCGTGTACCGGTGCATGATGTTCGTATTGCCGGGCGGAATACGCAGGGTGTAACTTTGTTCAAAGTCGGCGATGATGAAAAAATCGTATCGGTTGAACGGGTGAACGAGCCAGAAGGTGATTCTGATGAAGATGATGAAGCAGTTGAAAGTGAAGAAACTGCGGACACCACGCCTTCAGAGGAATAAACTGAACGCAAGGAGCTAATAATGTCAGGTAAAGAGCGCATAGGATTATATCCGGGAACGTTTGATCCCATAACCCTTGGTCACCTTGATATTATTCGCCGTGGGGCAAAATTGGTTGATCGATTGATTTTGGGCGTATCCACCAATCCGTCCAAATCGCCAATGTTCACTTTGGATGAACGGGTAGAGACCGTATTGGCCGAAACCGATACTATTTCAAAAGAAATTGGCGTTCAGATCGAAGCCGTACCCTTTAATACATTACTGATGAATTTCGCCACAGAGGTTAATGCCGATGTGATCATTCGCGGGCTACGTGCGGTATCAGATTTTGAATATGAATTCCAAATGACCGCCATGGGCAATTTGCTGGTTCGATACATTGACTGTCACGAACAGA
>Ga0207422_1004278_pt1 | contig 12144 bp, 12 predicted proteins | sample MarCyaLeptolynsp_FD_187757 | JGI IMG/M metagenome (GOLD analysis project Ga0207422, IMG submission 187757) | Marine cyanobacterial communities from Panama - species 1 Leptolyngbya sp. (SPAdes) | ecosystem: Environmental > Aquatic > Marine > Unclassified | place: Panama: Panama City | collected... | reverse complement strand
ACCGTCATGGATTCTAAGAACTGGGGCGCTGAAATGGCACAAAAAAAGACCGGTTTGGTCTCGCTCGAGGAGGGGGGATTCGCCATCTTCCTCGTGCTGCTTGCATTCGCTTGCATAATAATTGCGGGCAAAACCTTTGATCAGGTTATGGCTTTTCACGCTGGCTTGGGCGCATTGCTCGCCGCTGTCAGCGTTTTCCTGATCTTTAAGAACTACTTCGACGACGGCGGCGAACCGATCCCGGCCGAAATCGACGGAAAACCGAATTACAACATGGGGCCGGTCAAGTTCGGAACCATCGCCGCAATGTTCTGGGGGCTGGCCGGTTTCACGGTCGGTCTCGTGATCGCGCTTCAGCTGGCCTGGCCGGCATTGAACTTCGATCTTCCCTGGACGAATTTCGGCCGCCTGCGTCCCTTGCACACTTCCGCGGTGATCTTCGCCTTCGGCGGCAACGTGCTGCTGGCGACATCGATGTATGTGGTCCAGCGGACCTGCCGCGTGCGCATGCCGGGCAAGATCCTGCCCTGGTTCGTGATCCTCGGCTACAACGTCTTCATCCTGATCGCGGGAACGGGCTATCTGCTTGGCGTGACCCAGAGCAAGGAATACGCGGAACCCGAGTGGTATGCTGACCTCTGGCTGACCATCGTCTGGGTGATGTATCTGTTTTTGTTCCTTGGCACGCTCTGGAAGCGCAAGGAACCGCACATCTATGTGGCAAACTGGTTCTACCTGGCGTTCATCGTCACCATCGCCATGCTGCACATCACCAACAACCTGACGATCCCGGTCTCGATCTATTCGACCAAGTCCTACATCGTCTGGTCGGGTGTCCAGGACGCTATGGTGCAATGGTGGTATGGCCACAACGCGGTGGGCTTCTTCCTGACCGCGGGCTTCCTGGCGATCATGTACTATTTCATTCCGAAGCAGGCTGATCGTCCGGTTTATTCCTACCGTCTGTCGATCGTGCACTTCTGGGCGCTGATCTTCATCTACATCTGGGCAGGTCCTCACCACCTGCACTACACGGCGCTGCCGCAATGGGCTTCGACGCTCGGCGCGACCTTCTCCATCATCCTTTGGATGCCGTCCTGGGGTGGCATGATCAACGGCCTGATGACGCTGTCTGGTGCCTGGGACAAGCTCAGGACCGACCCGGTCCTGCGCATGATGGTCGTCTCCGTCGCCTTCTACGGCATGTCGACCTTCGAAGGCCCGCTGATGAGCTTGCGCTCCGTCAACTCACTGTCGCACTACACCGACTGGACAATCGGTCACGTGCATTCAGGTGCGCTCGGCTGGGTTGGATACATCTCCTTCGGCGCGATCTACTGCCTCGTTCCGTGGCTGTGGAACAAGAGGGGTCTGTATTCACTGAAACTGGTGAACTGGCACTTCTGGCTCTCGACACTGGGGATCGTTCTCTACATCACCGCCATGTGGGTGTCCGGCATCATGCAGGGTCTTATGTGGCGCGCCTATGACAGCCTCGGCTTCCTTGAATACTCCTTCGTGGAAACCGTGGAGGCGATGCATCCCTTCTACATCATCCGTGCTCTCGGCGGTGCGCTCTTCGTGGTTGGCGCTGTGATCATGGCCTACAATCTCTGGATGACTGTCCGTCATGGTGAGGCTGAAGAAGCCGACACCACGCCGGTCGGCTCCCTGGCTCCGGCCGAATAAGGGAGGGACACTGAATGTCTGCATGGAAAAAACATGAAATCTTCGAGAAGAATTCCTTCGTTCTTCTCGTCGGAATCCTGGTCGCGGTCGCCGTTGGCGGCCTGGTCGAGATCGCACCGCTCTTCTACCTGAAGAGCACGATCGAGAAGACCGAAGGCATGCGTCCCTATACGCCGCTGGAGCTGGCCGGACGCGACATCTACATCCGTGAGGGCTGTTATCTGTGTCATTCGCAGATGATCCGCCCGATGCGTGATGAGCTGGAGCGCTACGGTCACTTCTCGCTCGCTGCGGAAAGCATGTATGACCACCCGTTCCAGTGGGGTTCGAAGCGGACCGGGCCGGACCTGGCGCGTGTCGGCGGAAAGTACTCCGACGACTGGCACGTCGAGCACCTGGTCGATCCGCGCTCGCTGGTGCCTGCGTCTATCATGCCGGGCTATCCGTTCCTGGCGGAAAACCGTGTGAACGCGCGGGACATCAAGGCGCACCTGTCGGCCAACGCGATCGTCGGTGTTCCCTACACCGAAGAGCAGATCGAGAACGCCATGTCTGACCTTCTCGGTCAGGCCATGCCGGATTCCGACGCGGCCTACGAGTTCGAGGAACGCTGGCCGACGGCCAAGGTCCGCGACTTTGACGGCAATCCGAGAGAAGTCACCGAGATGGATGCACTGGTCGCCTATCTGCAGGTGCTCGGCACCATGGTCGACTTCTCAATCTACGATGACGCAGCAAACGCGAGGTAAGTGCGATGAACGAGACCTATAGCGCCTTCGCCGGCTTCGCACAGACCTGGGGTCTTATCTATTTCATGATCCTGTTTGGCATCGTCCTGGCCTACGCATTGTGGCCGAAGAACCGGAAAAAGTTCGACGATGCTGCTCAGATCCCGTTCCGTGAGGACTGATTCATGGCAGACACACACAACAAGGAAGTCGACCAGATCTCCGGGGTCGAGACCACCGGCCACGAATGGGATGGTCTGAAGGAACTGAACAATCCGTTGCCGAAATGGTGGCTCTACATCTTCTACGCAACGGTGGTCTGGGCAGTGATCTATTGGGTGCTTTACCCGTCATGGCCACTGGTATCCAGCTACACCAAGGGTGTCCTGGGGGCCAACCAGCGTCAGGAAGCCATCGCCGCCTACGACAAGGGCGTCGCGGACCGGTCCGAGTTTGCTGACAAGATTGTTGCCACATCCCTGGAAGACATCACCAAGGACCAGGAACTGCTGCAGTTCGCGCTGGCCAATGGACAGGCCGCGTTCGGCGACAACTGTGCACCCTGTCACGGGGCAGGTGGCACCGGTTCGGAAGGCTATCCGAACCTTCAGGACGACACCTGGATCTGGGGGGGAACCCTCGACGATATCCATACGACCCTGCTCTACGGCATTCGGTCCGACAGCGACGATGCGCGCATCGGCGACATGCCGGCCTTCGGTGCCGACGAGCTGCTGAGCAAGGAGGAAATCGATCAGGTCGCCAATTTCGTCGCCTCTCGTGCGGGTGTCGAAACGGATGAAGGCATTGACCTTGCCGCCGGCCAGGTTCTTTACGAGGACAACTGTGCCGCCTGTCACGGCGATAGTCTGGAAGGCATTCAGGACGTTGGAGCGCCCAGTCTGATGTCGGCGAACTACCTCTATGGAAACTCGCTGGATGACATCAAGACGCAGATTGCAAATCCGCGCAATGGCGTGATGCCTGGCTGGGTCGAGCGTCTTGACCCGGCAACCATCAAGTCGCTGACCGTATACGTGCACTCCTTCGGGGGTGGCCAGTAACGGTGGCTTGAGGATGCGGCAAATTCGCCGGATCACGCAGAACCTTTGATCCGGCGCAAGGTGTGACGCTTTGCGCCGGATTAACTTCAGGAAGTGCCGGTTAACGTCGGTACTCCGGAGCGGGAAATCCGCTCAAAAGTCAGGATCAGGATCCTATTGGGGCAGGATCGCGTTTGAGAGGACGGACGGTATGTCTGCGGACACCGAAACGCATGAGGGCGAACACTCCGAGGAGTGGTTTGCGTCCGCCAAGAAAATCTACCCCATGGCAACCCACGGCCTGTTTCGCAGGATCAAGTGGACGCTGCTTTTCATCACGCTTGGCATTTACTACTTCCTGCCATTTATCCGCTATGACCGCGGGCCGAACGCCCCGGACCAGGCTGTTCTCATCGACATGGAACACAGGCGAGCCTACTTTTTCTTCATCGAGATCTGGCCGCAGGAAGTCTATTACCTGACAGGGCTGCTGATAATCGCCGCCGTCGCGCTCTTTCTGATGAACGCGGTCGCGGGCCGGATCTGGTGCGGGTATCTGTGTCCGCAGACGGTCTGGACAGACCTGTTCTTGTGGGTCGAGCGCAAGATCGAGGGGGACCGACGCGAGCGCATTGCACTCGACAAGGACCCGTGGACCTTCGACAAGGTTGGCAAGCGCGCCACCAAGCACTTCTTCTGGCTCATGATTGCCTGGTGGACCGGCGGTGCGTGGGTTCTCTATTTCAATGACGCACCGACACTCGTCTGGCAGCTTCTGACATTCCAGGCCCCGATGGTTGCCTATGTCTGGATCGGCATTCTGACGACGACAACCTACCTTCTCGCCGGTTTCATGCGCGAGCAGGTCTGCATTTACATGTGTCCCTGGCCGCGCATTCAGGCCGCCCTGACCGATGAGAAAGCGCTCAATGTGACCTATCGCTGGGACCGGGGCGAACCACGGGGGTCACTGAAACACAACAAGAAGCTGGAAGCCCAGGGCCTGCCAGCCGGTGACTGCATCGACTGCTACCAGTGCTTCCAGGTATGCCCGACCGGTGTCGATATCCGGAAGGGCATGCAGCTGGACTGTATCCAGTGCGGCCTGTGCATTGATGCCTGCGACAACATCATGACGAAGATCGGCAAGCCGACGGGCCTGATTGCCTACGATACGGACGAGAACATTGAGCGCCGGCTCGAAGGCAAGGAGCCGGTTTACGAAATCGTGCGCACGCGGACGGTCATCTATGCGGCTGTCATCGCTTTGGTCGGTGCAATCATGCTGTTTGCGCTGCTTAATCGGGATTTCGCTGACATCAGTGTCCTGCACGACCGGAATCCTGTTTTCGTCGAGCAATCCGACGGCTCCGTCAGAAACGGTTACACGGTCCGCCTGTCGAATAAACGGCGTCACCCGAGGGCGTTCATGCTGCACGTGGAAGGCATGCCGCCGAACACGCTGGTCGAGGCGGTCGGTGCCGATTCCACCTTTGCCGGTCGGCCGATTGTCGAGGTCGGACCCGACACGACGCGCGAGGTGCGCGTCCTTGTGAGCTCGCCACCCGAGGCCGAAATGCCGCATTCGACGCCGGTTGTCTTCCGCATCACCGAGAGTGTGATGGGTGAAGTCGTGACGGCAAAAGATACGTTCAAGGCACCGGACAAGCCCTGAGGAGAACGAAATGACGATGGCGCAATCGAACATGAAGGACCCGAAGGCAATCACCGGAAAGACTGTGCTTGCCTGGCTGCTCTGTTTTTTCGGCGTGGTGTTCACGGCAAATGGCATTTTCCTCTATCTCGCGCTCGGTTCTTTTCCGGGCGTCGTGGTCGACAGCTCGTATGAAGCCGGGCAGACCTACAACCAGGAAATCGCCGCCGCGAAGGCTCAGGCCGGGCTGGGGTGGCAGGTGTCGAGCGAAATTGCGCGCACATCCCCCGATGGTGCGAAACTTGTCGTGACTGCAACGGATGCGCAGGGGACACCGCTTTACGGCATCGCCGTCAACGCGGCGCTCCGGCACCCTGCGCAGGAAAACGAGGACGTGACCGCGGTTCTGCGCGCGGATGGCGGCGGCAGGTATATCGGCGAGATTGACAAGCTGGCGCCCGGCAACTGGACGCTGGTTCTTGAGATCGAGCAGGATGGAACCCGCCGGTTCAAATCCGAAAACCGTATGTTCATTGGCGACTGAGGCTTGCATCGTGACGGTACATCAGCGTGACTGGCAAGCCTTCATAACTCCGGCAGACGACGGCGCGGTTCACATGGACCTGGCAGTCGACGGCATCACCTGTGCTGCGTGCATGGGAGACATCGAGCGCGGTCTGAAGCGCTTGCCCGGCATCCGCAGCGCTCGTGTCAATCTGACCAGCCAGCGCCTCGCGGTAGATTGGGTCGAGGACCAGACAGGCGCCGAAGAGATTGTTCGTGAACTTTCCCGTCTTGGCTATACGGCACACCCGTTCGACCCTGCCAGCCAGAAGGATCGCCAGGACAAGACAGGAAAACAGCTGCTGAGATGTCTCGCCGTTTCAGGTTTTGCCGGAATGAACATCATGCTGCTGTCGGTCTCGGTGTGGTCGGGAAATGCATCTGACATCACGCCCGAGACACGCGACTTCTTCCACTGGCTGTCTGCCCTCATCGCGCTGCCCACCGTCGCCTATGCAGGACGGCCATTCGTGAAAAGTGCATTTGGCGCGCTTGCCGCCGGACGGCTTAACATGGACGTTCCGATCGTGATCGGGGTGTTCCTCGCCGTTGCGCTTTCCGTGGTGCAGACGCTCCAGCACCACAATCACGCCTATTTTGAATCCGCGGTCATGCTGCTGTTTTTTCTGCTGGTCGGTCGCTATCTGGATCACAACATGCGCGGGCGGACGCGATCCTTTGCCGAAAACATTGCAGCCCTCAAGGCCGAAGTTGCCGCGAAGCTGGGGGCGGATGGTGAAGTCCGCGAAGTCCCGCTGTCGAAAATCGCTGCAGGAGATCTCGTCCTTGTCTCCGGCGGTGAGCGTGTTCCGGTCGATGGTGTCGTCGAAATCGGCCGGTCGGAAATCGATCAAAGTCTCGTCACCGGCGAGAGTGTTCTGGTGCCGGTCAAGCCGGGACAGCGGATCTATGCCGGTACGATGAATGGCGCAGGAGCGTTGCAGGTTCGTGTTGAGGCGGCGTCGGGGGCAACCCTGCTCGATGAGGTCAACCGGCTGCTGGAGACAGCATCGCAGGCGAAGTCCGCCTATGTCCGCATCGCTGACAGGGCCGCACGCCTCTATGCGCCTCTGGTGCATGGAGCCGCAGCTCTTACTTTCCTCGGCTGGCTTCTGGCCGGAATGAGCTGGCAGCCGGCGCTGGTCATTTCGATTTCCGTTCTGATCATCACCTGTCCCTGTGCCCTGGGGCTGGCCGTTCCGGCAGTTCAGGTGGTGGCATCGGGGCAACTGTTCCGCAGCGGGGTCCTGCTCAATTCGGGCGATGCCATCGAACGCCTTGCCGAGGTGGATACGATCCTGTTTGACAAGACCGGCACCCTGACCCGGGCAGAGCCTGACCTTAGCGACGGGATCGATCCGCAAGACGAGATCATCAAGCTCGGCGGCCGCCTCGCGCTCGCCAGCCGTCACCCCCTGTCTGCGGCATTGGTGAAGGCAACCGGCGCTCTCGTGCCGCTTGCCGACGTGGAGGAGGTTTCGGGAGCCGGCCTGGAAACAATCTATGAGGGGGCAAGACTGCGCCTCGGCAGTCCGCTATTCTGCGGTGCGTCCGATCTTGAGGTGGAAAAAGCGCTTGAGCGCGTGCCCGGCGCATCTTTGCTTGCGATCCGGTATGGAGACCGGCCTGTGCGCCTGTTGACATTCCGCCAGAGCCTCAGGCCGGATGCCAAAGAGGTCATCGACCATCTCAAGACACACGGCTACAGCCTGGAGATCCTGTCCGGTGACACCCGGCCAGCTGTCCTGGACTGCGCCAGGACCCTGGAGATATCCGACTGGCAATCGGCCATGAAACCGGCCCAGAAAATTGCCCGCCTGGAGGAACTGCAGGCACAGGGGCGCAAGGTCTTGATGGTCGGTGATGGCCTCAACGATGCGCCCGCACTCGCCGGAGCCCATGTATCGTTGTCACCGGTCTCGGCCGTTCATCTCAGCCAGGCGGCGGCCGATGCCGTGTTCCTGGGAGACAGGCTGATGCCGGTTGCCGATGCTTTGCGCCTTTCAAGGAAGGCGCGTGCTGCAATCGAGCAGAACCTATGGATTTCCGCGCTTTACAACGTCGTTGCTGTACCGATTGCCGTCGCCGGCTTCGTGACACCGCTCATGGCAGCTGTTGCCATGTCCGCATCTTCGATTGCGGTTACGGCCAATGCGCTGAAACTCAGGTGGGGCGAGAAGGGCAATCGCGCCCAAGCGGAAACGGCTGCGGGCGATATGCCGCCTTCGATGCGGAGGAACAGTTGATGGATGTTCTCATCTACTTGATCCCGATCGCGCTTCTACTGGGCGCGCTTGGCCTGGGTGCCTTTCTGTGGTCGCTCAAAAGCGGTCAGTATGATGATCTGGAAGGCGCGAAATGGCGCATTCTGGATGATGACGACCTGCCTGACCAGAAGCACTGATAGCGTGCTCCGCGCACGCAGCGCGGAGGCTCGGCCACTGATGGTCGCCCTGACCGGGTAGCAGAGGTCAGGAAATCAGGCAAAAATGTTTGAAAGTGCCATCGCCACTGCCAGCAGCACGAGGCCAACACCGGAGAACAGCAAAATATTCTCGCGCGAGCCGCTGGTGTCCGGCGCAGAAGGTTCATGACTTCCTGCGAGCTTCTCGTCTTGTCTGCTCTTGTCCGGATCTGTGGTCATTAGGCTCGTGATCATTGATTGTTTGTTTCTCGTTTTTTGATTGCCAGCCTAGCATGATCGACAGCTCTGAAAGGCACGTTAATCCGCTGCGCCTAAAAGTGTTAACTGCGGGCATCATTACCAAGTGGTGAACCTGAAATCTGCAGTCGTTGCGATCATCTTTACAAATGAGTTCCGGGTTCATTTGCAAAAAGCCGGCGCCCGATGACCTGGCAAGCATCTCACAGCTAACCCAATCTTCAGAATTTCATGTCAAGACGAATTGAAACTAGGAGGGTTTGGTGAGTCTTGATCTTGCCTCTTTGACGTTTTTGCTGGTCGAAGACAGTGCTTACATGCGCACGATCCTGCGGACGATGCTGCAGGGTTTTGGCGCGCGCCGCATTGTGGAAGCCGAAGACGGTGCATCCGGTCTCGAAGCGATGGATCGTGCCAACCCGGACATTCTGATCCTGGACTGGGTCATGCCCATCCTGGACGGGGCAGACATGGTGCGCATGATCCGCAGTCCGAACAATCCCTTTGCCTATATCCCGATCATCATGGTGACCGCACACACGGAGCGCAGCCGCATCGTCGAAGCGCGCCGGCTGGGTGTCCATGAATTGCTGTCGAAACCCATCTCGGCCAAATCTCTCTATCAGCGCGTTTCAAGCGTGATCCTGCATCCGCGCGATTTCATCAAGACCGCGACCTATTTCGGGCCGGCACCGAGAGAAATCAGAAACAGGCAGAAGATCTGGCAGGGAGGACCTCCGGGCCAGCCCCCGGGCCAGGCCGCAGATGGTCAGGAAGAAAACGTGACCGCAATCGGATAGATCCGCCAGCGGCCCGTTTTCACGCGGCCGACTGTGCAGCGGCGGATGTATCTTCGGGAGCCTGTAGAGCCCCGCTCGCCCTGACCTCAAGAGCACTTGCAAATTGAGCCAGAACGTCCAGGTCAACCGTATAGTTGTCGAGCAGGAACTGTGACAGTGTGTCGATTGGGAGGTGCTGGTAGCCGTCGATCGCTTCCATCAGCGCTTCCAGAGTATCCAGTCTTTCACGCAGCTTTATCATGATTTTCCGTCGGATTGTGTTTCCGCCACGATGAATATTCATGGTTAATAGTACGTAAATACAACCGGTGCAAGACATCATCTTTTGGGTTGTTTGATGGCCGAAGTCGTCCACAGGCTAGTGGGGAGAACTGCCCGGATTTGCTGGAAATATGTGCAAAATAGGCACATCTTACGGGGATGAATGCAAGGGACCCTCATGTCTAAAGTCGTCTACATCTTGAACGGACCGAATCTCAACCTGCTCGGGAAGAGGGAACCGGAGATCTACGGTCATCAAACATTGGATGATGTGAACGAAATGTGCGCAGCCCTTGCCGGCGAACTCGGGCTCCAGATTGTGTTCCGGCAGAGCAATGCCGAGCACGATCTGATCGACTGGGTGCAAGAAGCCAGGGAGGCGGCTCAGGCGATCATCATCAATCCGGCTGCCTATTCCCATACCTCGATCGGGATTCTGGATGCGCTGAGCGCCTGCCACTTTCCCATCCTGGAAGTGCATGTTTCCAACATTCACAAAAGGGAGGCCTTTCGGCATTTTTCCTATGTCTCGCAGCGCGCGGATGCAGTGATTGCCGGGTGCGGCGTCGAGGGCTACCTGCTTGCGCTGCGGCGCGCTGCGACGCTGCTTGAGCACGCGTAAGCTCTTTGAGGGTGTGTCAGTACCCGTTCCCGTGGAAGAACTCGCGGGAGATCGTCTGTGCGATGATCTTGAGATCCAGAAGCAGGGACTGATTTTCCAGATAGTCCAGGTCGTACTCCAGACGCTTTCGCGCCGAGACGGGATCTGCCGTCTCGCCGCGGCAGCCGCTGACCTGTGCGAGCCCTGTAATCCCCGGACGCACCTGATGCCGGCTCATGTATCTTGAATCAAAGTCCTCATAGGCCATACCCGCCGCCAGCATGCCCGGGACATGGGGGCGCGGACCGACAAGCGACATCTCGCCTTTCAAGACGTTCAGAAGTTGAGGCAATTCATCGAAGTTGCTTTTGCGCAAGAACGCCCCGACCCGCGTGACACGAGGGTCGCCGGATACCGTCTGCGCAACACCGGATCCATCGCCAAGATGCGTATACATGGTTCTGAACTTGAAAATCGTGAAGACCTTACCGTTAAGGCCATGCCTTTCCTGACGGAAGATCACAGGTCCACGGCTTGTGGCCTTGATCGCAATGGAGATGGCCAGCAACAGCGGAATCAAAAGGATCAGTCCAGCGCTTGCGCCGATAATATCAAGAGCTCTTTTCAGTTTCCCATAACCAGGTCTGGGAGCCGGTGCTGATGGCAAAGGCTCGTTATCCTGATCGAAAGTTTGACAGTCGATCTTGTATTCAGGGCTTGGTCGAGATTTCTGGAAACTTGCTGACTGGTCGTATCTGAATGATCTATTTGCCAAGCCTTACAAACTCCACGCTGAAAATTGCGGTTCCGGCGCAGCGTCGTCACGGTCAGATAAGGTGACGCCGCCGTATTTCATTAACTCAAGCCCAACGAAATGCTTAAAATTTTAATATACGGCACGCTGATAGCAGCTCGCCCTGCGCGCCGCAACCGCATCACGGGAGTCGTGAACTGATTTCCGGTAAACACTGCGTGCACGCTGCCGGCCTTGGAAACAGCCGGCAGCTGAGTATCTCGTGAGAAATGATGATGTGAGCAGTGTCAGTAACTACGACCGACGCTCGTATATTCAAAGCCGCGCGCGTGCATGTAGTCGGGTGTATAGATGTTTCGCAGATCAACCACCTTCGGTGCCTTCACCAGTGTCTTCACGCGGTCAAGGTCGAGGGCCCGGAACTGGTCCCACTCGGTGACGATGACCACGACGTCTGCATTCTCCAGTGCGTGGTAGGGCCCGTCGCAGAACATTACGTCGGACATCAGATGACTGGCCTCTTCCATGCTGGCCGGGTCATAAGCCCGGATCTTGGCACCCGCGGATTGAAGCTTCTTCACGATGTCGAGGCTCGGAGCCTCGCGCATATCGTCCGTGTTCGGCTTGAAGGCAAGGCCAAGAAGCGCAATCGTTTTCCCGTTCACGTCTCCGCCAAGGAAGTCGATGACCTTGTCGGCCATCTTCTTCTTGCGCTCTGCATTTACGTCGATCACGGCATCGACAATCTTCAGGTCGGACTTGGCGTCGGCTGCAATCTTGGAAAGCGCCAGCGTATCTTTGGGAAAACAGGAGCCGCCATAGCCTGGGCCGGCATGCAGGAACTTGGATCCGATCCGGTTGTCGAGCCCTATACCACGTGACACTTCCTGGACATTAGCCCCGACGCTTTCGCACAGGTCGGCAATTTCGTTGATGAAGGTGATCTTGACGGCCAGGAAGGCATTTGCCGCGTATTTGATGAGCTCTGACGTCCGCCGCTTGGTGACGATGATCGGTGTTTCATTGAGGTAAAGCGGGCGATAAAGCTCGCGCATGACGTCCGCCGCGTCCTCGCTGTCGGTTCCGACCACGACCCGGTCCGGGCGCTTGAAGTCGTTGATCGCTGCTCCTTCGCGCAGAAACTCGGGATTGGATACCACCGCGAATTTAGCATCGGGATTTGTTTTTCGGATGATGTCTTCCACTTCATCGCCTGTTCCGACCGGAACCGTCGATTTGGTGACAATCACCGTAAAGCCTTCGATCAGTCTGGCGATTTCTTCCGCTGCCGCATAAACGTAGGAAAGGTCTGCATGGCATCTTTGAGCGTGGTTTCGGAGATCGCCATCGTGCCCGAAAGCGAATGCAGGATGCCCACCTTGATCGTG
>Ga0207422_1004275_pt1 | contig 12147 bp, 12 predicted proteins | sample MarCyaLeptolynsp_FD_187757 | JGI IMG/M metagenome (GOLD analysis project Ga0207422, IMG submission 187757) | Marine cyanobacterial communities from Panama - species 1 Leptolyngbya sp. (SPAdes) | ecosystem: Environmental > Aquatic > Marine > Unclassified | place: Panama: Panama City | collected... | reverse complement strand
TCGCACGTATCCGAGAGGTCACTGGCAAGCCGGTTGGCTTTAAGACTGTGATTGGGGCTTATGGCTGGCTCGAGAATCTGTTTGAGCTCATCAATGAGCGGGGTATCGAAAGCGCGCCGGACTTTATCACCGTGGATAGCGGCGATGGTGGCACGGGTGCGGCTCCATTGCCGCTTATGGACAGTGTCGGGCTGACCTTGCGAGAAGCCTTGCCAATGCTCGTCGACCTGCGTGACAAGGCAGGCCTTAAGGATCGCATTCGAATTGTCGCTTCGGGCAAGGCTGTGACTCCTAGCGAGGTGGCCTGGGCCTTGTGCGCTGGCGCAGATTTCGTGATCTCGGCGCGCGGCTTCATGTTTGCTCTTGGGTGCATTCAGGCAATGAAGTGCAACAAAAACACGTGCCCTACCGGCATTACCACTCACGACCCACGTTTCCAGCGCGGATTGGACCCAAGCAACAAGGCCGTTCGTGTCGCGACCTTTGTCGAGCAGATGCGCAAGGAAGTTGGCGTGATCGCGCACAGCTGCGGAGTCCGCAATCCGCGTCAACTCAAACGCTACCACGTGCGCCTAGTGTGTGCCGATGGCCGTTCGCGTCCGCTCGACGAGCTTTATCCGAATATGCAACCTGAGACCGCTTAGTCTATTCACTCAACGCTGCAGACAAGTCACGCATGGTCGAGAAGCCGGCGCGCGCTCCGCAAGAAATGAAGTCGCCCGCTTCGAATGGGGTGTCGCCAAGATTGCCCGAATAACGGAAGAACAATCGATTATCCCAAACCCGAAAGAGCGGCACAAAGCCAGCTTCTCCATCAGCTCCGTACCATCCCGTCTTCAGGTCGTATCTTGCCTGCACGTTCAATGAGCACATATGCGCATTTCCTCCAACGGCATCGCCGGTGACGTCGATCTGACCGTCTTCCCTTCCGGTAAGCGTCGCCGATTGAAAACTTGCAGATTTCAAGACTGGCAAAAGCCGCGCGTACACCTCGCCTTGGCGAGCCACAGGTGGGAGCGGCAGCACATCTTGGTCGAATTCGACGGAAGCATCGGGCGCCAGTGAGAACTGCGAACCGAGCGTCACGAACAAGTCGCTTATCCGCTCCTCATAGCGTCTCGCCAAACAGGTCCTGTCATCACATTCCGATCGTGATCGCAACCACGCGCGCTGTTCACGTAAAGATCCCTTGCCGGAAGCCCGGACTTGGCTCCAAAGCTTGGCCATATCTTTGTCAAGCCGACGCAATGCGCTTTCATAGGGCGCGCAAATAAGATTCTCGACCTTGTTTGCAGCTCTCAAGCAATCGAACGCAGGCTCGTCCTGTGACATCTGTGACGCTTGCTCCTTGAGGAGGTTAAAGTCAGCAGCAGTCAAACGCGCACTGGGCAGCGGATAATCATCCATCTCAGCGGCGGCAGCCAGAATCACATCTCCGACCAGATCAAGTCCCTCAAAGTAGACCACGGCGCGCGGATGCAGTCGCGTGTTATCAATCTTTGCCCCGACAAAACTATGGGATCCCCAGCTCGGGAACTCGGCAAAGTCAGCTCCCGCAAGGTTCGCCTTGGAAAAACTGGCCTCGCCCGCGTTGCAGGATTCATCCATCGTTATCCCGCACGAAAACTTAAAGCCCGACATGTCTGCCTCGGAGAAGTCGGCCTTGGAAAGATTGGCTTGCCAGTACGCGCCAACAAACGCGCCTCCGCTAAGGTTCGCGCCGGAAAAATCAGCTGCCTCGGCACCGGTTCCAATTAGCCGTAGTCCCGGGAGTTGAGCTCCCGAAAACTTGCCTGCGTTGAGGTTAGTTCGAACAAATGTGAGGTTCTTGATAGCGGCTTGCGCCCAATTGCTGCTCGGCAAATTGCTGTCGATTATGCATCCGCCAGACAGCATAGGAGCCAGCGCGGTCATGTCCTGTTTCTCGAGATCAGCCCCGAACAATACGACCGGACCGGCTTTGACGGCTTTGACCTGCGAGGCGAGTTGTTCCGGAGAGAATTCACGCGCATCGACCAAATGCCCACCTGTGATGCCGCATTCCTTGAGCGCTTGATCTATTCTATGTTCATTCGATGGAGAGTTAGCTTGCGATTGAGCGCTCAAGAGAACCGCCGAGACCAAGTGCAAAATCACCGCCATGCTATTTCTCACCCTCATGCTAGTCCATGTATGGAATACCGTGCCGCAAAGCGCATAAGCAGACCCTGAACGAAGCCGCTCAAGCAGCGAAGTGGTAGCGCAAATGACGCGCTCAAGCAGCGAAGTGGTAGCGCACAAGAAAATGTCAGGGAGCCTGTAAGCCGGGTTCTGTGTCCGCGATCGGTATCCTTTACAAGACCTGCACCGCGACGGCAGCCATTCATCTAGGCCGCGCATTGCTGCGCGGCTCAAGCAGCCAACCCGGATCTCTCAAAGCGAAGCGCTCCTGCCGTGCAGCGCGAGATCCCTATTTGGCCTTGCTCCAGGTGGGGTTTGCCATGCGAGCTCTGTTGCCAGAGCCCCGGTGCGCTTTTACCGCACCCTTTCACCCTTGCCTGTGACCTTTAGGGTCCATCGGCGGTATACTCTCTGTGGCACTTTCCCTGACCCCGAGGAGAACCCAGAGCCGGCGGGCGTTACCCGCCACCTTTGCTTCGTGGAGCCCGGACTTTCCTCGACTGAAGCATCCCGAAGATACGACAAGCGCGGCTGCCCGGCCCCCTGACCTGTGTCGCTCTAACTGAATAAACGAACCAAGGAAAGCGCAGGTTCTCGTCCTATTCTTCGTCGGAGGCTAGCAGCACCTTCCAGATCAGCGCTCCGATCGCGGCCCCAACCAACGGCGCAACCCAGAACAACCACAATTGGGGCACTGCGCCCGTTTCAGCATAAAACGCCACACCGGTCGACCGAGCCGGATTCACTGACGTATTCGTCACCGGAATGGAGATTAAGTGGATAAGAGTTAGCGCGAGTCCAATCGCGATCGGCGCAAACCCTGGAGGCGCCTTGTCTGATGTGGAACCGAGAATGACAACCAGAAACACCGCCGTAAGGACAATTTCGACCAGCAGAGCGGACGTCATCGAGTAGCCACCTGGGGACAGTTCGCCGAAGCCGTTTGAGGCGAACCCACCAGGGCTCCATCCATCCAATCCGCTTGCGATCACGAACAGAAGTCCAGCCGCAGTAAAGGCACCGATAACTTGCGCAGCCCAATAAGGCGCGAGCTCACTCCAGGAAAACCGGCCTCCAACCGCCAAACCCAGCGAAACCGCCGGATTGAAATGCCCGCCCGAAATATGCCCAACAGTGTATGCCATAGTGAGCACAGTCAGGCCGAACGCTAGCGAAACGCCAACAAACCCAATACCGAGCTCTGGAAACGCAGCAGCGATAACAGCCGCGCCGCACCCACCAAAAACCAACCAGAATGTTCCTAAAAACTCGGCGAACAGCTTTTTAGTCATATCCAATCCCTCCCCCAAAAGATGTCACTTTCCAGCTTGATGTTCGAACGGGCCAAGCACATACCCTCTCACCAATTTCCCTTAGCGCGCATCTCCACGGTCGCGCTGCAGAAGCAACTGCCACAGAATCGCGCCGATCTGCTGATCGACCTGGCCATCAATCAATTGCGGACGCCAGCGCCGTTGGAAGGCTTCAATCGCTTTTTTTGGTTCAGTGATATCGTAACCGAACCGTTCGAGCGCCAAAACAAATGCTCCATCATTATGAAACGGATCACCGCTCTCCAACTTGGTTGGAATGGGTAAGCAGAGCCCATACTCTGCGAGTCTTGACCAAGGAAACAACTCACCCGGATCGGTTTTGCGCGCGGGCGCAACGTCCGAATGGCCAACAACATTGGCGCGCGGTATGTCGTGCTGCTTCGCAATTCGCGCGGCCAGCGGCACCAAGGCTTGAAATTGCGCATCGGAAAATTTGCGATATCCGTTGGCATGGCCGGGATGGTCGAGCTCAATGCCAATGCTTGCTGAGTTCACGTCCTTGGTCCCGCGCCAGTAGGACTGACCGGCATGCCAGGCGCGTTTCTCCTCCGGCACCAGTTGATAGACTTGGCCTTCCTCTGTGATGAGATAGTGAGCGCTGACTTGCGCTTCCGGGTCGGTCAAGCGGTCCAACGCGGTCTCAACAGGCTTCATCTCTGTATAATGCAGCACCAACATCGAAATCGGTGCTGCACGGTCGTTATAGTTCGGCGACGGCCGCATGTGATGGACGAGTTCACTCTTCTCCATCGCACTCAAATCCTAGCCGATCATTCCGCTTGGCTGAGGCAAAACTGCGCCCATTACCAGCGCGTCGTCAGTTAACTTGTACTGCAACCCGCCTCCGAGCTCTTCCGCGACAAGAGCTATCATGTGCGCGGCCGCTGTTCGGCTCGAGATTTCGCTCGCCGCCAGTTCGTTCTGCAACGCTTTGCCAATCGTTTCATCGAATGCGATCCGATTGCCATTTGATCGGACCACGATCTCGATGTTACCATCCCGGTTCTCAGCACCCACGTCCATGGTGCCGCCGCGGATCAGCGCGTCAAGCCCGATCTGAGCGAGATTTAGCATCACTTTGACAGCAGGCTTTGGAAGCGAATTGCCTTCGACCGCCCAGTTGAAGTCGACATCCTTGGCATCAGAAGCGAGCGCAGCAATCACATCGTGTGCCTCCTCGACCGGCACAGCATCGCCAAACCCGCCCGCGGCCCCAAAAGCCAATCGGAAAAATTTGAGCTTGTCGGTGCTGATTTTAGCGCTTTGCTCGAGCAATTCGATGCAGCGACCGCGCATTTCAGGGTCGTTTTCGTCTCGGAGCAACTCAAGCCCGTTCGACAAGGCACCGACCGGCGATAGCATGTCGTGGCACAGCCGCGAGCAAAGCAAACTTGCTAGATCAGTTTGGGAGGTCATCGGGTCGCCGTTTTCCTTGTGGGTTGAACACCTGGAACACTGCCATAATGCAAAAAAGAGTGTTCGTCAGTCTGATGCGTGCGAATGCGCCCATATTTCCAACAATTGCGTGGCAGGGATCCTCGCGAGGGCGACCTTAGGTTCGTTCGACAACGTCGGAAACTGGCTCGAATCCTGTCGGGGTGGCACGCCAGAACCCGAGCTCTCCGCCTCCAAAGATCACCCAGATCCGGCCATCACCAGCAGACAGCCTTGCGTCTGTCCCGGAGGGTTCGGGGCGGCCATCAGGGTGAGAGTGGAAATATCCCATCACTTGCAACCCACCATCGCGTGCTGACTTGTGACAGGCGATCAAAGCGCCAGGATCAATTTCGAAATGGGTCAGCGGCTTTGGATGCACGTTGATCGTTGGAATGTATTGCTCGATTCGGTTCTCGCGGCCGAGCAGAATACCACAAGCCTCTCGCGGCGCATGATGGATCGCTTCTTCGCGCATCAGAGTCAGAACGGCACTTGAGACTTCGAGGGTCATGACGCATGGCCATACCCATGTCTGTGGGCGAAATCATCAGCGGGGTCATCAAAGCACCTGCGCGATTGGACAAAGCGCTGGCTGAAGCCTGCAATTTGTCGCGCGCCCGAATTCAGGGGCTCATCGCGGAGGGCAAAGTTTCCCTTAATGGCGTGACCGCCGCCTCATCCTCAACCAAAGTGTTCGAGGGTGATGGCTTTCAGATCCAGGTTCCGCCCGCTGCTGAAGCCGAGGCGCAGCCGCAGAACATCCCGCTCGATGTTGTGTTCGAAGACGAACATCTCATTGTCGTCAACAAATCTGCCGGTATGGTGGTCCACCCCGCCGCGGGCAACGCTGATGGCACCTTGGTCAATGCGCTGCTGTTTCATTGCGCTCAGAGCGGCACCGGCCAGCTCTCGGGCATTGGCGGGGTCGCGCGCCCGGGGATTGTGCATCGAATCGATAAGGACACATCCGGCCTACTTGTCGTCGCAAAGAGCGATGCTGCACATGAAGGATTGGCTGCGCAATTTGCAGATCACTCGATTCATCGACGCTATCTTGCAGTCTGCGGCGGCACACCCAGGCCACCAAGTGGTTCAATTGAAAAAAGAATTGGTCGTTCCGACGCCAACCGCAAGAAAATGGCCGTGCTGGAAAAGAATTCCTCACGCGGCAAACACGCCATAACCCACTACACGGTGGTTGAGCGATACGCAGACGCGGCCCTGCTGGAATGTCGGCTGGAAACCGGACGAACCCATCAAGTCCGCGTTCACTGCGCATCAATAGGTCATGCGCTATTAGGAGATCCACTCTACGGCAGGACGCCCAAATCGCTGAAATCTCTACTTTCTGAACTGAAATTCGACCGGCAGGCTCTGCACGCGGCCGAATTGGGCTTCGTTCATCCGATTCGTAAGGAAAATCTGAGGTTTGAGGCTGATCTGCCAACCGATTTGCGGGAACTAATCGACGAACTCGTACGTTCTAATCGATGAAAAGCGCACCAAAATGCGCAATTCTCGCGTATATGTAACCAAGTGGCCCAATCCGCCGGATGCCCATTAGGGGTCCAGCATGCTGGGTTGACGCAAGAAAGGTTAGGGAAACAGTGAGTAAGACAAAAACCCCATCGGTCCCGGCACTCAGCGGTGAGCAGAGCCTCAATCGCTATCTTGCCGAGATCAAGAAATACCCGGTGCTAACGGCTGAGCAGGAATACATGCTTGCCAAGCGCTATCAGGAACATGAAGACCCCGAAGCAGCGGCACAGCTTGTGTCCAGCCACCTGCGCCTCGTCGCGAAGATTGCGATGGGTTATCGCGGTTATGGTCTTCCGGTATCCGACCTCATTTCAGAGGGCAATGTCGGCCTGATGCAGGGGGTCAAGAAATTCGAACCCGACCGTGGATTCCGCCTCGCTACCTACGCGATGTGGTGGATCAAAGCTTCGATGCAGGAATTCATCCTCCGCAGCTGGTCGCTCGTCAAAATGGGTACGACCGCCGCTCAGAAGAAGCTTTTCTTCAACCTTCGGAGGATGAAGAAGCAGCTTGAAGCCTACGACGACACCGATCTGTCGCCTGAAGACGTCACCAAGATCGCGACCGATCTCGGTGTGCCCGAGCAGGAAGTGATCAACATGAACCGTCGGATGATGATGGGCGGGGATGGCTCGCTCAACACACCGATGCGCAATGGTGAAGAAGGCTCAGGCGAATGGCAGGATTGGCTGACCGATGATCGTCCGTTGCAAGATGAGACAGTGGCCGACGCCGAAGAGGCTCAGGTCCGCCACGAGATGCTCGTCGAAGCGATGGACTCCCTCAACGAGCGTGAGCAGCACATTCTGACCGAGCGGCGCTTGACCGAAAAGCCGCAGACGCTTGAAGAGCTGAGCCAGGTCTATGACGTGTCGCGGGAGCGGATCCGTCAGATCGAAGTCCGCGCCTTTGAGAAGCTGCAGAAAGCTATGCAGCGCATCGCGGGCGAGCGGCTGCTCCCAGGCGCTGCGTAAGATTCAGCCAGGCAAGCGCGTCAGCAGCGCGTCAAAAACGGAAACATCGAAGCGCCGGGGGTCCTTCTCCGGCGCTTTCGATTCGAGCTCAAGACGCAGAGTTTCGTGATGTGGAAACCCAAACTCCACCCGACCAGGAGCAACCGAGGAGAGCGCCTTAAACCAGTGAATCAGGTGCGGCTGAAGAGCGAGGTGCATTTCAAAATTCCGCCGTGTTCGTGTGGGATCGCCTTCTTTTTGAGTGCGCGCAATTTCAGGCGCAATCTGCTTGACGTAATAGCGATCACCAAATCCAATCCGCTTGCCACTTATCGCATCTCGGATCATCGGGACCGCCGCCTTAAACACATCCATCGATGTGAAGCCTGCCCGCGCGCAGCACCAATCGAAATGGCATTTCAGCGGCTCGGTGTCACAGATCGCAAAACCAAAATCCGCCTCTACCCTAAGCGCAGCCGAGAAACGCCGGACGTTGTGCTCCAGCCAATACTCGGCTCGCACCGAGGCAGGCGCATTCGGGCCGGGCTCCTCGCCAAGACACTCAAATTCGGGGACCCAGTGCCGTTTGCCGATCCGGCTGGCGAAGGTCGATTTGCCAGCGGCGCTGATCCCTTCGAGCACGACAATCATCGTGACAGCCGCGCTCGAAGGTCGATCTGAATTAGGATGCCGGAGCCAGGTCCAGCACCGCCGCAATCATCGCCTTGGTGCCTAGTGTAACGGATTCGCGCGGCGCAATCTTGAACAGCGGAGAGTGGTGGCTAGGCACCGGAGGCCCGCCATTGGCTGCGGCTTCAAAATCCTCCATCGGCGTACCGCCAACGGCAAAGTAGTAGCCTGGAATGTTGTACTCCTCGGCGACGAAATAGGCGAAGTCCTCCGCCCCCATGCCGCGTTGCTGGAATGGAATGAAAGCATCCTCACCCAGCTCGCGCTTCATCACATTGTTGAGCCGGCGCGCAAGCATCTGGTCATTGTTGGTGACAGGGGTGCCTTCGCTGACCGTAACCTCGACTGGGAGGTGATCGGGCAGCCCATGCGCTTTGCCTACATTCACCGCAATCCGTTCGATCGCCGCGAGCAGATAGGCGCGGGTTTCTTCGTCATTCGCACGCACGGTCAATTGCAGATCCGCGCGATCCGAGATGATGTTGTGCTTCGAACCGGCCTGGAACGACCCGACAGTGATCACCCCCGGCGCAAGCGGCATGATCTCGCGGCTGACGATCGATTGCAACGCGGTGACAATTTGCGAAGCGATGTAGACCGGGTCGCGCCCAGCATGTGGGCTTGCACCATGCGCGCCGATCCCAGGGACCTTGATGTCCACCGAATCCGCGCTTGAGTACTGGATGCCCTCTGATGCCGAAACCTTGCCGGTCGGCAACACAGAGGCGACGTGAAACGCCAGTGCGTAATCGGGTTTGCCAAAACGCTCATAAAGGCCGTCAGCAAGCATCGCCTTGGCGCCGCCGACTCGTTCCTCGGCTGGCTGGACGACGAACATCAACGTTCCGCTCCACTTGTCTTTCATCGCCATCAGCTGGCGCGCGGTGCCAACCATCGATGTGATATGCACATCGTGTCCGCAAGCGTGCATGACGGGGTATTCCTTACCATCTTGGCCAGTCTGCATCGCGGTCGAAGCGTATTCGAGACCAGATTTCTCTTCGACTGGCAATCCGTCCATATCCGCGCGCAACAGAATCAACGGCCCATCGCCGTTCTTCACCATTCCGACCACGCCGGTACCGCCAACCTTTTCGGTCACTTCGAGGCCCGCATCGCGCAATTCGTTGGCCATGCGTCGTGCCGTCGCAAACTCAAGGAAAGACAATTCCGGATTGCGATGGAAATGTTCGAAAAGAGGGGCAAGATATGCGTCATAGTCATCGGCAACGGCCTTTGCGATTTGCTCGCTTTCCGCTTGCGCAGGCAAAGCGAATAAAGCTGTGGCAATGGCCGCAGCTGCGGCTGCAGTAGAAAAGATGCGCATGAAAACCCCCGTTCGATATCAGCGCAGGTATCCAAGCATGGCTTTTGATCCATAGCAAGTCAGCGGTGATTGCACCCGTGGCTGGCGCTGCCTACATCGACGCCATGCGAACCACCGCCGCCTTTGTTTTGCGTTTTTTCGCCAAGTCTCTCTTGTGGTTCATAGGCATCAGTCTTGCGCTGGTGATTCTGTTCAAATGGGTGCCGGTCCCGGTGACGGCGACTATGCTCATGGACGAAAGCAGCATCACCAAGGATTGGGAGAGCCTCAACAATATTGACCAAGACCTTGTCAGTGCGGTGATCGCATCAGAGGATGCGAAATTCTGCAAACATTCCGGCTTCGACCCCGAGGCGATTGCGAAGGCGGCAGTCAACAATGCCCAGGGCAAGCGGTTGCGAGGTGGGTCAACGATCACCCAGCAAACCGCCAAAAACGTGTTTCTCTGGCAAGGTGGCGGATACTTCAGAAAAGGCCTCGAAGCTTGGTTTGCTTTCTGGATCGAAAAGGTCTGGGGCAAACGGCGAATCATGGAGGTGTATCTCAACGTAGCCGAGACCGGAATCGGTACCTATGGGGCCGAGGCAGGGGCGCAACGCTATTTCGACAAGTCTGCAGCCCGGCTGTCGCCCACTGAAGCCGCGCGCATGGCGGCAGCGCTGCCGCTGCCTAAAGAGCGTGAGGTAATCAGCCCGCAGGGCTGGCTACGGAGGCATGGTGAGACGATAGAGGCACGAATGCGCGTGGTGCGCAGTGAAGGTCTCGATTCGTGCATCTACGACTGAATGTCCCGGTTGACGCCGCCACCTGGCCGCGTCATTTGGGAACTTAGCAGGGACATATTCATTGCGCAGAGACTTGATAAGTTTGTTGAATCGGAGCGGGGAAAATTCTGATGCAGCCCGCGAGCGCTGAATCTCGAGAAGCCTTGCGAGCGGCGATGGCGCGCTTGGCAGATGGTGATCGTTCGGCGCTCGAAGATATTTATCGCGCCACTAGAGTGAAACTGTTTGGAATCTGCTTTCGTATCTTGGGAGATCGAAAGGAGGCCGAGGACGCCTTGCAGGACGTCTATGTGAATCTTTGGCAGCGCGCGGATCGCTACGATCCGGAGCGCGCGAGTCCCATTTCCTGGCTCGCAACGTTCGCACGCAATCGCGCGATCGACCGATTGCGCACGGGCAAAGTCCGTGGTGGAGCTGTGCCGGTGGAAGAGGCTGCACCGCTGCCAGATGAAGCGCCCTTGGCCGACGCCATGCTCGTTGATGCCGAACAAAGCGCACAAATTCACAAATGCCTTGCTGGTTTGGACGAGCGCACTCAGATTCACATCAAAGCTGCGTTCTTCGATGGCAGCACCTATGCCCAATTGGCTGAGCAGGCGGACGTGCCGCTTGGCACTATGAAAAGTTGGATTCGCCGCGGCTTGCAGAGGCTGCGCGCTTGCCTGGAGGCGAGCGAATGAGCACTCAGCCGCCAAAAGAGAATGACGTGCAGCGCGATGACCCAATGATCGCTGCGGAGTATTCGCTGGGCTTGCTGGAAGGCGAAGAGCTGATGACGGCGCGCGGAAGGCTCGCGTCCGAGCCTGACTTCGCTTGGCGCAAGGAATGGTGGGACAATTGGTTTGTTCCACTGAGCGATCAAATCGCAGGAGCGGAGCCAAGCGCAGAGGTCTGGACACGTATCGAAGCGCAGCTCGATGCAGCATCCGCTCCGAAGTCGGATGCCAACGTAGTCGAACTACAAAACCGCGTTCGACGCTGGCAATGGACTGCAGGACTGACATCCGCCGCTGCTGCGATTGCGCTTGCTTTCATAGCATTGCCGGCGGGAAATGGTCCCGGACCAGCTCCGAACCCGACAATCGCCGCGGCTCCTCTGATGGCGACTGTGCCGATTGGCGACACCGGACTTCGGCTCGACGTGACGTACATGCCACAAAGCGAGAGAATGATGGTCACGGCGATAGGGCTTACCGCTGATGGCGTTCACGATCACGAGCTTTGGTTGGTGCCGGCCGACGGGTCAGCGCTCCAGTCTCTCGGCGTCGTAGCGCCGGGCGAGGTCCGCAGCATGGAGCTCCCTGCCGAGGTCATGAAAAATGTTGGTGATGGCGTCGAGCTCCTGCTGACGCGCGAGCCTCTGGGCGGCAAACCCGTTGACCAAAATGCTGGCCCGGTCGTGGCTCAGGGAACATTTTCTCAAGTTTAACAAAGTCTTCGCAAGAAATTGCAACTTTTTCGCATCCGCATTTGTGCAACATGCGTAGCTGTGGGTGCAAGTTCGGGAGGCTTGCAGACAAAGGAGATACCAATGCCTGTGACCCCTAAACTCAAAGCTGCAGCTTTTGCTGCCATCGCTGCAACCACCGGTCTCGCTGCCGTCGCCGCAGCCCCCACCGCAGCCCACAAAAACACCAATGCAGCGGCCGCACCCAACATTGTCCAAACCGCAGTCAGCACTGGTGTGCACACGACGCTGGTAGCCGCCGTACAAGCCGCTGGCCTCGCGGAGACACTGTCGAGCCCCGGACCTTTCACCGTGTTCGCGCCGACCGACACCGGATTCGCCAAGCTCCCTGCTGGCACCGTTGAGACTCTGGTAAAGCCTGAAAACAAGGGCACGCTCACCAGCATTCTTACCTATCATGCTGTTGCCGGCAATGTGACCAGTCGCGACCTCGTGAAGCTGATCAACAAGCACG
>Ga0207422_1004274_pt1 | contig 12158 bp, 22 predicted proteins | sample MarCyaLeptolynsp_FD_187757 | JGI IMG/M metagenome (GOLD analysis project Ga0207422, IMG submission 187757) | Marine cyanobacterial communities from Panama - species 1 Leptolyngbya sp. (SPAdes) | ecosystem: Environmental > Aquatic > Marine > Unclassified | place: Panama: Panama City | collected... | reverse complement strand
TATGAGGCTGTAGTTCCCCAGTCCGAACATCAAGGGTTCCGTTGAGGAAAGCGATGAGATGTTCGTTAGCTGGGGGATTGGAGACGGTCAGGGCAGCACGGCAACACTTGAAAGCGGATTCAATCTTTGAGGCGGTCATGAAGCAGTGCAAGCGTTGTGGGGGCGCGTTGGGACTGGAAGCGACCAACTTGTAAGCTTTTCCAGCTTTGTCAGCCAGTATCTTCTTAACCGCCGCGTCTTCTTGACGCTCCCAAGACCCAGAACAGGTTAAGTAACGGTAGAATGCGCCATCTAGAACTGACCAATTTTCAGCAAAGAGGGTTTGCAAGCAGTTCTTCTCAAAGGTTTCGGTGTCTAGGACGTGGTTTGAGTCGTAGCGCTCGCCGCCGTCATCGTCTCCACCATCACCCCCATCGTCACCGCCGTCATTGCCCCCTCCAAACTGAATCTCGTCAAGGGAGATCTGGATCGCGCATTCCAACTCTTTGGCAATGTCTTCAGCGCTTTTTGACTTCAGGCGCAGTTCAACGAGATCGGCAATGTCAAAGCCCTTGATTCCCTCAATCTCCTCGTCTGTGGCGACTAAGCCTAGGTCAAGGGGTAGAACTGGAAATTCAAGCTTTGCCGCACAGCGCTGAACAAGTTTGGCTTTCTTCTGCCCTTCGGGGTCGCAGTCCGGAACCACAACAATCCCCGCCACTCCCGAAGATTTGAGGTCGGAGATATAGCCTTCAATCTCTTTTTCAGTCCATCCCGCACCGGGAGGAGTCACAGATGCGAATCCCAGAAAACGAGCGGCTTCGACAACCTTCTCGCCCTCCAACCAGAGAGGAAAACGATTGGCCAATGGAACATCTTGCAATTCGTCCAACCTGTAGAGCGGCCAAGCGCAATTGCCTTTCCCTTTCTCCACTTCACCCGAATCGTTGACATGGTAAGGGATACAAATCTTGTTAACTCGCTTGCCGTTTTTGTAAAACTCAACGCGCTCGACATACAGCCCATCGCCATATTGATACTGAATGGTTCGGGTTTGACAGTTTCCTAATTCGCGATCGCGCCGCGTTCTCTTCTGCTTCTGTGGATATTGTCGGTGTTCGGGCAACCGCGCCAGTTGAATCTTCTGGGGCAAAGGAGCAGGTTTTGGAGTTTTCCGCCTCAGAGCAATGACTTTACGCGGTTTCCAGGTTGACAAGTCCCGGTTGTCGAGGGGAGCGATCGCGTTCCGAATCTCGGCGTTGTCACAACGGTTATTCCAGCACTGATATTTTCCGGACTTCGGCTCGATGGTGAAGTCGTTTCCATCGCAAACCGGGCAGATGTATCGATTCTTTCCCTTTGCCGGGGTTAGCCGATCTGCGTAGTCGCGGATGTCAAAGGTTTTACGTTCTAGGGCGGTAGCGAACATAGCGAGTCTGTCCCCTATGCGAGTAGGAGCTTCCAATGAGTATTCGGGATGGGGTTAAATCTGTTGGGGCCTACGCGGATCGGCGCTGACCTCGATGAGCCTTGTTGTGAGAACTTGGGGAGTTTCTTTTCCGAGCCTCCTCTGAAAAGTGCAAAGCCCTACTCTACTTGGGTTTGAGCGAGTCGTTCCAGATGTTATATTGAATTCCAATATTTCATCCTTCAAAGCCTTGTCTTTCCTTGGTTTTAGCTATTGTTACCGGAGAGGGTAAAAATTCCAGCGCGATCTAGCTGTTCTAAACCGCCAGCACATCACAACCGATGGCGTAAAACTGTTCCATCAAGCCATCTTGTTCGATGCAATCCAATTTCTTCAGTCCTCGGTTCTTAGCTCGTTCGCCCGCATTGTACGAGCACCGATAGAAGAATTCCTTGTACAAACGATTCCAGACTTCGCGGTGAGGGATGTTAGTACGGCCAACGTAATTTCGGACAAGTTGATTGACCTTGGCCCGCATGGTCATCTGCGGAGCCTCAACCGTGGGAGCGGGTAAAGCTTTCAATTGTTCGGTCGCGATTCGTTTGTCTTCAAGGATTTCGGTGACAGCCAAAGATTGTTCGCGCTGTTGAGTTTCTAATTCCTGCTGGCGGCGTTCGAGTTCTTGTTGCTTGCGGTGTACTTCAGCCGCGTTGTCTAGCAGAAGTTGAAGGGCTTTAAGGTTATCTGGAAGGTCGCGATCTACTGAGGGTTGAGATGTTGCGGTTGAGGTAACTTCATAGCCAGCGAGTTTGTGGAGGAAGACCGTTGCTCCCACTTCCCCCATTTTTTCGGCTAGCCCTGGATTGTCTTTGATCGCCCATTTGAAGCAAAGGCTGGCAGGAATTAATTCAACCCCTTGTATCCCTCCCGGTGTCTGGACTTCACCCCGATTTCGCTCTGTGGGATTCAACCCCTTTAAGCGCTTAGATATGGTGGTTTTCTTTGCGCCGCTCATTCGGGAATACCCAGCAGCCGAAGCAAAAGCTTCTCCAGTTTCCTGGTTGATGATGACTTCGATCCCATCATCGGTTTTGAACTGTGTTAGTTGACTCATGATTCCTCCTGAAATGTATCGAGTTGAGGTGGCAACGTTGCCAGGTAAAAATCTGGAAACACACTTGAAGCCCACGCAGAGAAGAGCTTCAGTTATTTAGTTTGGGAAAATCCGTTGAGGTTGAAGGGTTGAGCGAGGTGAAGCGAGTGTGGCGATCGCGCGCAATCATGCCGCCATATCCTGAGTTGATTGACCCGCATCATTCTTTTCAACCCGCTTTCTCGCTCGCCTTGAACGACGAGAAAAACCATCGTTCCCCACTTCTTCTTGGAGAAGGTCAGTCTTGCTTTCGGGATTTTTAGGGTCTTGCTCATAGCCGATCAGCAGACCTGGGGTAATGACTTCATGTAACCCAGCAATGTCGTTTAGGGCGTTGCAGAGCTTGTTTAAGCTGTCGCCGTTTATCTGTGGCATCGTATCTCGATTTTTCATCCGAGATACCGAATTATTGCTAAGAGACAAGGCTTCGGCAAGGTCTACCCCCTTGATTTTGTACTTCGCCATTACCTCTCGCAACTTCCACCGAACCGCCATGCTTCTCATATAAATCACTCTCCTAAGTGTACTTCCTAACGTATTACCTAATATCTTATTCACGTCAAGTCATATTGTCAACGTGAGATGTATAAAATTGAGATTTATTATATTGACAAATTACACCTCTCACGTGTAAATTAGAAACAGAAGGAAACGGAAAGCACCCGCCCACCGCCTAAGAAAGGGACACAAAGAGGAGCAAGACACAGCAAAAGGCGACCGCCCTCCGTGGAAAGAATGCGATCGCCAAATCACCTAGCAAAAGGTAATTATGAATACTCTAACACTCACTCAATCTGAGAAGACCCTCACCGCAAAGGTCGCCACCTGGGATGGCTTCGAGTCCCAAACCTACACCGCCTCCGACATCAAACAAATCATCCTCAACCGCGACATCGTTGTCATTGAACTCGTTGAAGGGGGCTGCATTCCCATCGATCGCGCCACCTTCAAGCAACGCATCCGACGCGAGAAATTCAAGCAAGAAGTTCGAGAACTCACCGCTCTCAACACCCATCAATCCGAACTCGTTAAAGCTTGTGTTTGCAGTTTCTATCACGGCACGGTTAACCTTCGCTCTTGCACCGCGACCTTGACCCTGGATAACGAACAAGTCTTTACCCGTATCTGGTTCGACGATGGCAAGCGAGAAGCTCCGTATAACGATGTCGAACCCGGATGGCGGAATTCCTACTCTTGCCCAATGAAAGATGCCCTCTCTTCTCCTCAAGAGGCGATCGCTGCTGCTAGCGAGGGCTTTGAAGTGACGGTACGGCGATATCTCCAAAACGAGCTGTATGCCTTTCATTACCTTGACGAGGACATCCAAGAATCCATCAAGGCTGCGGCTCAACGAGTCCTCGAACAACCGATTTTCTAGACCAATCCATTGCTGCTCTCAACTGGGGAGTGGCGACACCGAAACCGCTTCATTCAAAGGAAATCATGGAAACCAAAACTTATCCCTTCAGTCCTGCCCTCTTTCCCCAAATCCGCTACATTCTTCTCCGTCTCGACCCAGACCTCTATGAACCCTGGAAATTTGCCTGGAATGAAGAGCATCAAGATCATCTACTCGAACTGACGGCCACACCTGATGGTTTCGAGAAATTTGAGAGCGAGATTGAGTTGTGGCGCATTGAAAAGATTAAGGAACACCTTAAGCATCTCAATCCCGGTTCTCTGGTGTTCGTGGCTGGGTATGCCCGGAAAAAGTACGAGATGAGCGCTTCCACCTAATCCCCATCCCTGACTGGCCCCTCTACATCACCACATTGAGGAAATCATTATGAACGCTACAGACCGACTCCACAGCCGCAAGGACACGTTAGAGCGAGAGATTACCAAGATTCGAGATTTACTCTCCCGCACAATGACCGAGCTTGCCGCTTGCTCGGACAAAGTAACCAGGGAAGAACTCAAAGACCGAGCTGGCATCCTACAACGCAATCTCAACGAACGCTGCAACAAGTTAGACGAGATTGATATGGCAATCGCTTCAGATGTTCGGACTCGGTTCAGTAATTCATCAGGGTGATGGCTATCGAAAGTAGAGCGGATTTTCTACGCCGCATTAGCCGCGAATTCGAGGAACAACAGAACAATACTGAAAGGAAGAACAATGACAAAACCGAAACCCCCAACCAACGAAGCAAACAACCCAGAAAACAGCATTCATCCCCAACACGGAAAACTGCTTGAGTTCTTGAATTACGTTTATCAGTCCCTACCTCTCTATAACCACGACGCAGACTCTAACGTCCTCGGTTTCATCTTCGAGAACAATGTACTGGCATTCAGGACAACCGACCCTTATATCGCTCAACATATCTGTCGCGAGTCTCAAGAAGCACTAGTTAATGAGACTCAGATTGGGGTGAGGGTGATGTTGAATAATCGGCTCTTTGTGACCTTTGGCTGTCCTGGAGATTACTGACCTGACCTTTGACCCAACGCCCAACCGTTATGGAACAGAAAACTATGGATTATCGCTTAGAAGAATACTGCTTTGCCAGCAACGCTGAGAGGAAAGAGGCTTGCAATCTCGCAGACAGTCTGAGCATCGACTACCACTTCTCTCCTCATGCAGACGATTCAACCCTCTGGCTTGAAGGAACGAACGATCGCCTCGAACAGTTTGACGAAGCTTGGGAAAAACACCTCGCTCTCGGCGCAAAGGAACATCTCCTGAAGGTGGGGATAAGTTCTCTGCTCAAGCACTTAAACGTCGAAGAACTTGAATCTCTCGCTCACGGCGTTGCGATGGAAGCATTGCGTCGTGATGAGGCAGTGGATTTTGGCGAGCCAGACGAGCAGACAGTCTCAATCCTGGTGAGGGAATAGTCTAACCTCCCATTTCGCTATCAACGGAGAATTCATCATGACCCTTCAACTTCAAGTTTGTACCGAGAATCGGAGCTACCTTGTCCCACTCTCTAAGGGCAAAGCTATCTGCGAACTGGCTGACCGTATTGGTTTGAACGATTACGAGTACGACCCAGAAACCCAAGTGTTTGCGGTGACCGGGAGGGTGGAGCTTTTAGAGCAATTAGAGGCTCGGATTTGACCTTCCCTTTGGGGATAGAACCCTCGTCCTATCTCCAGGGGGCGGATCAAACTGCCCAATTTCTGCCTCGGTTGCGTCACCAGCCGGGGCAACTCAACCCTTACTCATCAGGAGGAGCTATGACTCAACAAGCATTAGACACTGCTCGCAGACAGGACGCTCAAGATGATTGGGCTGTTCAAGAGCGAATTAAAGCGATCGCGAACGTCATCGTTTTTCCCAGTAACGAAGCTTGTTCCTCAGCGACGGGGATGACGTATCGCCAATGGCTGTTAGGTAAAGCGATTGAAGGGGGTGCAACTCATAGCTGGAGTTCCCATGTTGCCCGGAATGCCATCGCCCTCGTTGATTCAGTTATCGAACATTTAGCACGGGAGGAATAGGAGATGTTTCATATTGGCCAGCAAGTTCAAATCATCGACCCCTATGAGTCACCGAATGAGTGGGCAACCTTCACCATTTCGGATAAACAGGAAACTTCGTCAGGTTATTGCTATCGGTTGAGTCCTAGCTATGACCAGTTTTGGGCGCAGGAACGAGATTTAGTTTTGGTTGCGACTTAGATACTGCATTGCTTACTGCATCACTGCATTACTTACTGCATTGCTGAATTTCTGAATTGTTTAGAGAAGATTGAACTATGAACCCACAAACTTTAGAACGCATTGCTACTGCCCTGGAAACGTTAGCTGGACTCAGACCTAAACCCGAACTGGGATTCTGCGAGATGGCCAGGCAACTCGTCTACATCGACAACAACGGGGACAGTCCTTGGTATTTCCTCAATGGGGATGCACAACAACCCATCAAGCAGAACGCTCTCATTGGAACCGTTGTAGGAGTTGAACTGAGAACGGTTGAGGTGAGGGGCGAGCGGAAAGAGAAGCTGGAAGTGTCGATACAGGCGGATAAGCTCTACGTCCTGCGAACTGGCTTTGGAACGACGGCATTCCGGAAGTTGCTTCTATGTTTGGGGCAAATCAAAGATTTTTCCGTGCCAGTGAAAATTGGGGCGCGACCGGGTGAGGAGAGAGTGGTGTTGATATCGGTGTTCCAGAAGGGACAGCCCATCTTCGTTAGCAAGGAAGACTGGGGACGTGGATGTGACTGGAGAGCCACTGTTAATGAGATTCGTCAGCGCTTGGGTTTGAAGGCGCAAGCGAGTCAAACACCCAGCCCGGTTAACCCAGCGACGGGAGAAGTTGAGATATCGGGTTTGATTGCTCGGACGGATATGGAGATGGAGCGCGTCGGGTGGAATCGAGAGATGGGACAAAGCTTCATTGAACAGGCTTATGGGAAGTCCTCAAGGCATGAACTGAGTGATGAGGAGTTGATGGAGTTTTTGACCTATTTGCAGGGGATTGTTACGCCAGAACCTGAAGCTGCACCGATTGCTTGAGAGGAGAAGGATGATGAGCCAGACCGAACCGTATCTGATGGATATTTACTGCTTTGTTGAACAGGCAAAGAGCGATGCTTTAGCCCAAGTGTTGAGACGGTTAGTTGAAAAGAGTGAGGGGACGATAACGGCAAGAGAGTTGATCGAGGCAGTTAGAGAGAATTCGGAGGCATTTGGGTTTAATCGTCGCGCTTGTCAGTTGTTGGGAGAGTTGATCGCCGAACTGGGAAGTGAGGGTTGTCAGAGGAGGGCTTCTTAATACATTTGCGCTGCCGTCTGGATCGTTTTTAGCCAATCCACTTCAGCCTCGCTCAACTTGAACCACTCCCCAACACAACGCTGTCCCAGGAACCAACTGTGAACCCGTTTCTCAAAGCCTAATGCTGGAATCCCTGGATTGATCTCGATTTGATGTACCAATTGCAATCGAGAAGCACATCCCGTCTGAAGTTGAGCGAGGCGTTTGGTGGGATTGCCAGCAATACCGAGCTTGTAGCGATGAGATTGATCGCGAATGATGTAGAGGAACACGGGTAAAGGGGTAATTCTTCAGTAGTTTGATAGTACTACTTTTCGCTCAGAGCGGTTGAGCTTTGTACTATGCCTCTCCTGTTTCTTTCTCCCGTTCCATCTTTTCGCGGATCGCTGCTCTGAGCCACTCCGCACGGTTGGGGAGCGATCGCACGTATTTATCTAAGTCGGGAGGGAGGTTGACAGAGACAGGATGGTTTGAGTGCTTGATCCCAAGTCCCCGTCCCTTGAACTGCGTTTCTTCTTTGGGCATGGTGGTATTAATATCGTTTGCACTATCTTAACAAAGACCGAATGCATTCGGATTTATAGAACTTATCTATTGAATGTCTTGCTATAGCCAAATATCATATAAAATCACTTGAATACCGAATGCATTCGGTATATAGTAATAAATATAAGGGGCAAACGACACAGCCCACACAACCGAATAGACAGCCTTCCCCAGGCAAAAGGGGCGCTAACTGCGAGCGAGAGCAGACAACCAGCCGAAGGTATGTTGGTTCAACCAAGTCATCTTGGGAGAAAGCGGAAAATTATTCACCAACCGCGCAGGTTTGCAAGGTTGAGGTTCGAGTCCTCAAGCGGTTCTGTCCTATCACTACATTTAGGAATTTCATCATGTCCAAGAAACTTCAAGCCCTACTCGCCAAGTCCGCTGGGTTGCGCGTTATTGAGCGGGAAATCCAGCTCACGGTAGACGAAGCGCTGTCCGAAAACCGCACCTACCCCGTTGCCCATGCCGAAGCCAAGAAAGCGATCGCGCTCCTAGAAAGCGTGGGGATCGACGACTACGAGTACGACCCAGAAGCTCAAAGGCTTTTCGTTACGGCTCGCCCTCAATTACTTGAGGAGTTCGAGGCAGATCTTGCCACGCCTGACTTTGAGGAGGAGTGCGAGGATATCAAGCGCGAACTCGCTAACCTCAAGGCTGAATTGGAAGAGGGCTATCGCTACCTCGATCGGATTGCGGAAGAAGCCCTAGCCAAGTACAAACCGCTCTAATCCGCGAGCGTGGGAGGGCGTTACAACCCTCCCCCAAAAAAACTTCTCTCAACCCCTTGACACATAGAGCATAATTGGCTATATTGGCATACATACGGGGCAAACGACACAAGCTCACTCGCCACACAGTAAGGAGTACAAAATGTTTTTCTCAGATGTAAAACCCGAATTATTCCAAAGGGTCAAAGAAATCGCTGAATACTACGGATATACCGATTGCGACGAACGCCCTGAGCATCGACAAATCATATTTTGGGGAGCGTTCAACCCAGAATTTGACGAAAAAACAAGACTCTTGGTTTGTGCATATAACATGACCCAACAAATCCTCACCCTCGAAGAGGCAATTGGCTAAACCCTTCGCAAGGAGGGCGTTGTAGCCCTCCTAACCCATCACCCTCACGGATGCAATGAGCGACCCAAAAGAACGCACAAACGAGGAAATGCTCGCCCTCTACCAAGAGGGACTGAGTTATGCAGACATCGGTAAGAAGGTAGGGCTAACCCGGCAGGGGGTCAGCTATCGGTTGCACAAAATACCAGGGTTCAAGGCGAGAGAGGGTCAATTTCAGAAGGATTCCCAACGCAACTATCCCCTTTGTCCCGTCTGCAACAGCAAGAATACAAGGATAGTTAGCCATTCGACTGGACGACTTCCCTTTTACCACTGCAAGGATTGCGATCGCCAATTCTCCTCTTCGACTCCCTTACTCTGAAACCTGCTCTACGAAAGCAACACAAAGAATTTCTCTCAATCTCTTGACACGTAGAGCGTAATTAGCTATATTGGTAAATGTAAGGGGCAAACGCAACAAGCCCGCGCTTCACATCACATAGGAATCACGCCACATGAAACTTTCAGAAATCAAAACCACCATCTATCGCCTCACTCAAACCCAGTCCACGAAGGAGTTCAAGCAAAAGTACTCTCACCTGTGCAAGGGTCGTAACCTTCGCACCAAGGCATCCTGGACAGCCATCCTAGAGGCACTTCAACCCACTCAACCCGTTCAAGACCCACGCCAACACTTAGAGAATTGCTTTACTCTGGATGCGATCGGCAGCGCTCCACTCTCAGGCAATCGCCAACATCTAGAGCGCTGCCTAGAAACCTCTCCAAAGGGCGCTAAGGGACGCATTCAGTTCTATCTCGACCGCCTCAAAGCTTTCAACGAGGCAGAGGAGAAATCTTTGGAAGAACTATTCCGCCAAGCCGACGAAATCGGTAAGCGTTACCAATAATCCAATCGACCTGAGGTAAGTCGTGAAACTGCCTCATTGCCAAGAGACGAGGCGATTCCCTCATCACAGATCGCCTTCGCTGTCGGACTGCATATCTACTCGCCACATTGAACTAAGGAATTTTAGACATGACGACACAATTGTTATTGACCGATCTCATCATTGCAACGCTCGCCTACATGGGCATCCTTATGGGAGCCGATCTGGTTACCAAGACGATAGCGCTCTGGTGCGAATGCCAGAAACGGGCGTACTGCGCTTTACAAGAGCCACCGAGCCGATCTGAGGCTATGAAGCCAGAAGTGGTTGCCGAACCCCCGATCGCTAATCCGATAGAGGAGTCCAAACCCATTGAGACTGCTGACGATGTAGCGATCGCTAATGCTAACCCGATAGAGGAGTCTGAACCCATCGTTGAGGAAGAGCAAATCTCACTGCCCTCTGCCATCGTTGAGAGCAAGCCAGTCCTGGTTGAGGAAGTGGAGGTTGCTGGCAAGGAAGAGAAGTCCTTTGCACAGATGACGATTCGGGAACTGAAAGCGATCGCGCTTGACTGGAACAAGGGCAATCCCCAGCAGACGATTAAAGGGATACGCCGGCTCAAGAAACGGGAATTGGTAGCAGCCTTGGAGGGTTGTAGCTGATACAGACTGGGGAGAAAATCTCCCCACCCACTCATCGGGAATCTTTCATTAGCCGATACCGCGATCGCTTATGGACTCTCTACCAACTGAAACAATAACAATCTCATTCGCCGCGAAGAAAGCCAAGAAAACTTGTAAGAAAGGCTATCCCTGCGGGGCAAGCTGCATCTCTAAATCTCGAAATTGCAAGAAAGCTCTCAAGGGTCAGGCTAAGACCTACAACGATTGGCTGGCTTCCCAGGCGAAGCCCAAGTCCAAGAAGTCATCTCCAGCTCCACTACCATCCGCCCCAGACGAAGATTTATTTGATGATGCTGATTCCAGTGTGACGGGTGATGGAATAGGTAGTATTTTCGATGTGGAGAAAGGCCATTTCTCCAGAACCCCACTTAGATTTGTCGAAGGGGATTCTGATGCAGACCCCGCTGTAGTCAAGGAGATCGCAAAACATCTCAAGAAAAGCAAAAAAAACCTGACTCCCGTATTTGTCGAGCATCTAGGAGGGGATAGCTATAAGGCTGTCCAAAACGGTCATATCCTGGAAGCAGCGAGGCAGGCGGGCTTGGATTTTGTTTGGACAACAGTCATTGATAACCAAATGCGCCAGCAAATTCTAGCCGAGTCAGGGAAAGCGCCATAACTGAAACGGAAATTTTGTTTGACTGTTTACCACTCCCAACCTTAAATCCTTACCTTAGCTGGTCTACCAACCCTAACCTCACCCGCCCTCTGGAGAGAAGTTAACGAGTGGCTTTACCGTTTGTTGCTGTCTCTTTTATAAGCTTTCAAATACTCTCTTAAGTCCTCCATGTTCTTGATCTGACCCCAGTCCACATCTATGTCTCGTAACAACTCAATCGCCACGCCAATCAAATGTTGAGGGTAAATGCGATTACCCACTGCTACAGGCTCAGGATTATTGTTTCTAACCTTCTGGGCAGTATTGGCTAGCCACTCGCGATTAGAGCTTGGAATTTTGATATTGACATTGACCATTTTTTCCTTGGGCTTAACAGATGAGGCAGAAGAGTCTTGTTTGTTTTTGGGTTGGGTTTCTGGTAGTGGTTTTGCGGCATCTAGCTCTTCTATCTCCTCTTGACTTTTAATGCCAGAAAACTGACTCAACTTACCCAAACCCCCTAATTTTTTCTTCCTTGTCACTGCCACACCCTCAAACACTCTTTTGCTAATGCTCTGTAAGCTTTTGCTCCTGTCGAGCGTGATGCATAAACCGTCACGGGGACGGAGTGAGCGATCGCCTCAGCCACCGAAATGTTTTCTGGTATGGCCGTCTTAAATAGTCGATACCCTAGCTCTTCTTCGGCATTAGTAAGTAATTCCTCAGATTCCTTGCTAATGACGAGGCGAGATCGATAGCGAACCCTAACAATATCGACTGGAATACCAGGGCGTTCCTCCATAATTAGCTGTAATGCTTCAGACAGACCTTTGAGGACAGCAGGCTCGCAAATCACTGGAATGAGAATCCGATCGCAATTAAGCATTGCCTGAACGGATGCAACTCCTAATCCCGGCGAGCAGTCCATTAAGCAAATATCAAACTCAGTCAATTGAGTCAGCGCTGGAGCGAACAAATCGCTATTGGTACTTTAGCGAAAAAAGACTCTGTGGAGGAGTTAAAGTAGACAGAGCAATCATTTTAGGTCAGTTCTCGTTCGATGAGAGAAACAAAATCCACAGCCATGCCCCCCTGCTTCGAGCGATGGTGC
>Ga0207422_1004272_pt1 | contig 12161 bp, 9 predicted proteins | sample MarCyaLeptolynsp_FD_187757 | JGI IMG/M metagenome (GOLD analysis project Ga0207422, IMG submission 187757) | Marine cyanobacterial communities from Panama - species 1 Leptolyngbya sp. (SPAdes) | ecosystem: Environmental > Aquatic > Marine > Unclassified | place: Panama: Panama City | collected... | reverse complement strand
CGGGTGGCGCGTACCAGCCGGGCATGAGTGACTATGTCATCGGCATCAAGAAGAACGGCATGGCGGCGCTGGCCGGGGCTGCCCTGGTCAAGGCCGCCACGGGTGAAGTGGCGGATTCTGAACAGCTCGGCGGCTCAGAGATGCATGCAAGTGTCTCCGGTCTGGTGGAATATCTCGCGGAAGATGACGCGCAGGGTATCTCCATTCTGCGCGATCTCATTCCACGCCTGAACATCAACGATCAGATCGCCCCGCAGCCTGAACGCACCTATGCGCCGCCGGTGCTCAGCCCCGATGAACTTGCAGGCGTCGTGCCCGTTGATTACCGCCAGCCCTATGACGTGCGGGAGGTCGCGGCCCGCATCGTCGACGGGTCTGACTTTGTCGAGTTCAAACCCCGGTTTGGACCGGCGACAGTCTGCATGCAGGCGAAGATCATGGGGCATGCCTGCGGGCTGATCGGCAATAACGGGCCGATTGACCCGGCCGGGGCCAACAAGGCGTCCCACTTCTTCCAGCTGTGCGACCAGTCCGACCTGCCGATCATCTTCCTCAACAACACCACCGGCTACATGGTGGGCACGGAATATGAGCAGGCAGGGATGATAAAGCACGGGTCCAAGATGATCCAGGCGGTGTCCAATGTCCGTGTGCCGAAGATCACACTCTATATCGGCGCAAGCTTTGGCGCAGGGAACTACGGCATGGCGGGATACGCCTATGATCCTGAGTTCCTGTTTGCCTGGCCGAACGCCACCACCGGCGTGATGGGCGGCGAGCAGGCAGCCGGTACAATGGTCGAGGTCGCCCGCGCCGGTGCTGCACGGCGCGGCCAGGAGATTGATGAGGAGGCGCTGGCCAAGCAGCACGCGGCCATTGTCGAGATCTTCGATAGCCAGGCATCGTCCTTCTACACATCCGGGCGCTGCCTTGATCAGGGCATCATTGATCCGCGCGACACACGCAAGGTGCTTGGCTTCTGCCTTCAGACAATCTGGGAAGGCCGCAACAAGACCGTGTTCCCAAATTCCTTCGGCGTTGGCCGTCACTAGCAGCAGGACCCATCATGACAACACTCCCTGACGTGACCGGCGTAGAGCTGGAACTGGACAATGGCTGGCTCACCATCTGGTTTGACCAGCCCGAGACCCGCAACGCGCTCACCGATGAACTGGTGGATGGCGTCCGCAAGACGCTCGAAGCCGTCCGTGATGACCGCGACGTGCGCGGGATCACCCTGCGCGGCAAGCACGGCGTTTTTTGCGCCGGCGGCAACCTCAAGCAGTTCAAGGCATCCTTTCAGGGTGGCGGCAGCGACGGCGGCGGGTCGCGGGAAAACACCATTGAGATGTCGAAGGGCGCGGCAGTTCTCTTTGATCTCATCAACGAGGCACCGCAGGTCGTCATCGCCATCATCGAAGGCGCTGCCATGGCCGGTGGCTTTGGCATGGCCTGTTGCGCAGACGTCGTGATCTGTGAAGCGGATGCCAAGTTCGCCATGACGGAAACGGCCATCGGCATTTCACCGGCCCAGATCGCACCCTTCGTCATTCAGAAGCTCGGCTATGCAACAGCCCGGCGGCTGATGCTGACGGCAGCCCGCTTCAATGGCGAAGGAGCTCACGAGCTGGGCTTTGCAGATTTCGTCGCCAGCGATGTGGACGGTCTCAACGCCATTGAACAACAGATCCGCAGTCAGGTGCTCAAATGCGCGCCGGGCGCCATTGCCGACACAAAATCGCTGATCATCGCCTTGCCGGAGATGAGCCGCGATGAAGCCATTCAGGCTGCGGCTGAGAATTTCACCGGACGGCTCCTGAGCGACGAAGGCCGCGAGGGCGTCGCCTCCTTCCTTGAAAAACGCAAACCCGTCTGGGCACAGAGCTAGGGACATCACGCAGATGCGCTTCAATTCCATTCTGGTGGCCAATCGCGGAGAGATCGCCGTACGCGTCATGCGGACGGCACAGTCGCTGGGCTATCGCACCATTGCCGTGTATTCCGACGCTGACGCCGACGCGCCACATGTGAAGATGGCTGATGACGCGGTGTGTCTTGGTCCGGCGCCGGCGGGGGAGTCCTATCTGGACCCAGCCCGCGTTCTCAAGGCGGCTGCGGACACCGGCGCGCAGGCCGTCCATCCCGGCTATGGCTTCCTGAGCGAGAACGCCGACTTTGCCCGCGCCTGTGAGGCTGCGGGGCTGGTCTTCATCGGCCCGCGCCCGGACGCGGTTGATCTCATGGGCAACAAGGCGGAAGCCAAGCGGCGGATGATTGCCGCAGGTGTCCCGTGTGTGCCCGGCTATGAAGGCGAGGATCAGGCGGACCAGGCGTTTATTGCCGCCTCAGCCGACATTGGCTTCCCGGTGATGGTGAAAGCCGCGGCCGGCGGCGGCGGTCGCGGCATGCGTCTGGTGCATGACGCGGCTGAATTGCCCGATGCCATCAAGCTGGCGCGGTCAGAAGCAGAGAACGCGTTCGGCTCCGGCGAACTCATTCTGGAAAAAGCCATCATTAAGCCGCGCCACGTGGAGGTGCAGGTCTTTGCCGACGAGGCGGGCAACACCATTCATCTGGGTGAACGCGACTGCTCGGTGCAACGCCGCCATCAGAAGGTCATTGAGGAAGCCCCATGCCCGGTGATGACGGATGACCTGCGCACGAAGATGGGTCAAGCCGCCGTCGAAGCCGCGCGAACCATCAATTACCGGGGCGCCGGCACGGTCGAGTTTCTGCTCGGTGCCGACGGCGCGTTCTATTTCCTTGAGATGAACACACGGCTTCAGGTGGAGCATCCGGTCACGGAGCTGATCACCGGGCTCGATCTTGTCGCCCTGCAGATCAAGGTTGCGCAGGGCGAAGATCTTGGGCTGACGCAGGATGACATCACCCTCAATGGTCATGCCATTGAGGTGCGTCTGTATGCGGAAGATGTCTCTGAAGACTTCCTGCCGAGCACAGGCCATGTGGACCTGTGGCATCCGGCGGAGGGCGAGGGCATCCGCATCGATTCAGGCATTACGACCGGCCTGGAGGTTTCACCCTTCTACGACCCGATGATCGCCAAGGTGATGGCCCATGGGCCCAACCGGGATGTGGCGCGCCAGCGGGTCATCGACGCCCTGCGCCGGACCGGCATCTTTGGCCCACAGACCAACAAGGATTTTCTCATCAACGCCCTGGCGCAGCCGGTGTTTGCCGCCGGGGACGCCACAACGGCCTTTATCGGCGACACCTACTCAAGCGCTGACCTTGCCCGCAAAGCGCCGGACGCCCGTGCGGCCGCCTGCGCTGCGGTTCTCCTGTACCGCGATGAGAGCGCATCGGCGCAGTCAGCGGCCTACGCGGTCGACGACGAATTGATGGGGTGGAGCAGCTCGGGGCGTCTTTCGTCCTCCTACCAGTTTGGAACTGCTGACGACCCGATGCCGGTGACAGTCATCGCGAAGGGTCAGACCGCCTGGCTGGTGGAGGTCGATGGCGGGCAGATCACCCTCGAGCTTGAAAACGACAGTCCACACACCTGCCGCATGCGTATCGACGGTGCGCCTTACGAGGTGGTGTTTGCGATCCCGCAGGCAGGCAGTGTGCATCTGAGCATGGATGATGTCAGCTACACTCTGCATAATCTCTACGCCGCTGCCGGAGGGACCGACGATGCTGCAGGCGGCGGACGTGTTGTTGCCCCCATGCACGGACTTATCCTTGAGGTCCATGTGCGTGAGGGGCAGGCGGTCCGGAAGGGTGACCGGCTGGCGGTTCTCGAAGCCATGAAGATGCAGCATCAGATTCTGGCGGAAGTGGACGGCACTGTGTCGGGAATTGCCTGCGCTGCGGGAGACCAGGTACCGGCCGGAGACCTGCTTGTTGAAATTGAAGTGGATGAAGAAGAGGCCGCCTGACGATCCGCGGCCCGGGAGAGAAACACATGAATTCCCCAATCTGCGACATGCTGGGCATCGAGTTTCCGCTCATCGCCTTCACCCATTGCCGCGACGTCGTGGTGGCCGTCTCCAAGGCAGGCGGCATGGGCGTGTTCGGCGCCGTATCCCTTCCGCCGGACCGGCTGGAAGAAGAACTCGCGTGGATCGATGCGCACATCGACGGCAAGCCTTACGGCGTTGACCTGATCGTGCCCAACAAGTTTGAAGGCAAGAATGATGCTTTCGATCCGGATGCCATTCGCGCCGCTGTGCCGGAGGGGCACAAGGATTTCGCTGCCGATATTCTCAAGCAGTACGACATTGATGCAGACGACATTCGCAATCCCGGCTCCAACTCCCTCAACTTCGCGCAGAATCTGCGCGATGACGGCGCAGCCTCCAGCCTTGAAGTCTGTTTCCGCCACCCGATCAAGCTGATCGCCAATGCGCTGGGCGTACCGCCGCAGATCATGCTGGACCTCGGCAAGAAACATGATGTGGCGGTCGCTGCATTGGTGGGCGCGCGTGAACATGCAGTGCGCCAGGTGGAGGCCGGCGTCGACATTCTTGTCGTTGCAGGCGGTGAGGCAGGGGGCCATTGCGGCGATGTATCGACCATTGTGCTTGTGCCGGAAGTGCATGAAGCGCTGCAGGCTATGGGCGCTTCAACACCGATCCTGGCTGCGGGCGGCATCACGACCGGACAGCAGATGGCCGGGGCCATGGCCATGGGCGCCGCCGGCGCCTGGTGCGGATCCGTCTGGCTGACAACCGCAGAGGCCGAGACCAATCCGGTCGTGAAGGAAAAGATGCTGGCTGCGTCCTCGCGGGATACGGTTCGGTCGCGCTCACGCACCGGCAAGCATTCCCGGCAGCTTCGCTCACCGTGGACGGATGCCTGGGAAGCCAAGAACGCGCCGGAACCGCTCGCCATGCCGTTGCAGGGCCTTGTATCCGAACCGGCGCTTGGCAAGGTGGACAAGCTTAGCCAGTCCGGCCACGAAGGCGCGAAGCAGCTCGCCACCTATTGGGTCGGCCAGGGCGTGGGGCTTATGAACCAGAGCATGTCGGCGGGTGCCGTTGTGCAGCAGTTCAAGCAAGATTTTCTGACCGCCTATGAGCGGCTGACAGGATATGTGGGCGGCTGAGGCCACTCGGTTGAGACACGAAAGAGGAAACACCGATGTTCGATCAACCCAATGACTTCAAGGCCGAGAGCGATGCGCTCTATGCACTCATCAAGGATCTGCCGGAAGAACGTCTGCTCGAGCCCACCCAGTTCAAAGGGTGGACCATCCGCGACGTGATCGGCCACCTGCATATCTGGAACAACGCTGCCGATATGTCGCTCAATGACGAAGATGCGTTCAACGCTTTCTTTGAACGTGTCGGTGCTTCGGTGGCTGGGGGTGGTCTGCGCGGGTTTGAAAACAAGGAACTCGAAGGCGTCAGTGGCCGCGAAATCGTTGAGCGCTGGCACGACTTCTACCCCGGCATGGTGGACCGGTTTCTTGGTGCCGACCCCAAGAAGCGGGTCGTATGGGCGGGACCAAGCATGAGCGCGCGATCAAGCATCACGGCCCGTCTCATGGAAACCTGGGCCCATGGGCAGGAGGTCTATGACACGCTGGGCGTCGAGCGGCAGAACGAAGACCGCATCAAGAATATCGCAGTGCTGGGCGTCAACACCTTCGGCTGGACGCATATGGTCAACAAACTGCCGGTGCCGGAGAACGTGCCCTATGTGAAACTGACGCTGCCGTCCGGCGAGGTACTTGAATTCAATGAACCGGACCCGGACAACATGGTGGAAGGCACAGCCACTGAGTTTTGTCAGGTGGTTACGCAGGTACGCAACATCGCCGACACCAGCATCAAGACAACCGGCGACGTGGCCATAAAATGGATGGCCATCGCCCAGTGCTTTGCCGGACAGGCAGAAACGCCGCCGGCTCCTGGGACCCGACGGCGTGTTGTTGCTGCGTAAGAAGAGAAAAGCCTAGGCGGCCTTTGCCTTGGCGGATGGCTTGCCGCGACGGCGGTTGCGCTGCGGCGGACGACCCGCATTCTTCTTGCCACCACCTTCATTGCGCTTGGCGCCATTCCGGTTCTGCGCGGGCTTGCGGCGGCGCGGCTTGCGCTGAGCCGGTTCAGGCTGCTGCAGCACCTGGCGTTCCTCTTCAGGTACGACCTGGCGGCCGCTGTCTGCCGGGCGGTCTGCCACATCAATCTTGCGCTTGATGAGCCTTTCAATGTCACGCAACAGACCACGCTCCGCTCCATCGCAGAATGCAATGGCATGACCGCTCTTGCCGGCACGCGCCGTGCGGCCCACGCGATGCACATAAGCCGCTGCGACCTGTGGCAGTTCGTAGTTCACCACATGCGACACGCCATCAACGTCGATACCGCGTGCGGCGATATCGGTAGCCACAAGCACATTCACCTTGCCGTTCCGGAAGGCATTGAGGCTGCGCACGCGCTGGTTCTGGCTCTTGTTGCCGTGGATGGCAGCCGCCGCAAAGCCGTACATCTCAAGATGCTTGCACACCTTGTCGGCGCCACGCTTGGTGCGGGTAAAGACGACAGCCCGCTCCATGTCCGGCGTGGCCAGATAATCGACAAGCGCCCCGCGCTTTTGTGCTGACGGGATCATCACGACTTTCTGGTCGATGCGATCAATCGGCTTTGAGTTCGGCGTGACTGTCACTTCGATGGGCTTGTGCAGGAACTCCTGCGCCAGCGCGCGCACCTGCTTTGGCATGGTGGCGGACAGCAGCATGGTCTGCCGCTTCTTGGGCAGGTAGTTCATGATCTTCTTGATCTGCGGCATGAAGCCGAGATCGAACATCTGGTCAGCCTCGTCGAGCACGACCTTTGTCGTTGCATCAAGACGAAAAGTCTTGGACGCCACATGGTCCAGCAAGCGGCCGGGCGTTGCCACAACGATGTCGACGCCTTTGGCCAGCGCCTTGATCTGCGGCGGGATTTTTGCGCCGCCGACAATCACTGCGATGGAAGGCCGGGAATGCTTGCCATAGGCCCGGATGTTGTCACCAATCTGCGCGGCCAGTTCGCGTGTCGGCGCAAGGATCAACGCCTTGCAAGTGCGCTGCTTGGCCGGCATGGGGTCATCGCACAGGGCATGCAGGATTGGCAGCGTAAAGGCTGCGGTCTTGCCGGTGCCGGTCTGGGCGATGCCCAGAATGTCCGAACCGGCCAGCATGGCGGGAATGACTTTGGCCTGAATGGGGGTAGGGGTCGTATAGCCTTCGTCGGAAATCGCACGAAGGATCGGCTCGGCAAGGCCGAGCGATGTAAATTCTGTCACTTAGGTACTTTCAAAAATGAGTGCCCGCAGCCAGCCGGATGATCCGGAATAGCGTCATGGCACGGGGTCGTGTCGCGGGGCCTTCAGTTACGCAGAAGGCTTTATGAGGTCGTCTGTTTGACCCTCATCTTGGGCACCTGGCGGACATCTGAGTGTCCGGCCCGTACCGTTCGCGAACGCCAATGCCGTTTCCAAATCACTTTGGAATTCGACAAGGCATGGGACATGACAGCTAAAGCGGACAATTACAAGGCATGGCTCCCATGCGCCGGACACCAAACTTGACAAATCCGGCAGCACGGAATGTATTGGCATAATAAATGTCATTAAATTGGGGTTGGGATCGTGATCAGGAAAATAGTCCTTGGGGTGGTTGCTGCCGTTGCCGTACTCGGCGTACTGGCCTGGATCATGCGCGTCGACATCATCCTCTTCATGGCCTCTGCCACGGGCAAAACTGATGTCGGTCCGCATCAGGAGATCACCTGGCAGACAGGCGCCCCAGAGCGCGCCAGCAAGGCCGCTGCGGGCGCACCGAACATCATCTTCATTCTGGCAGATGATCTGGGCATCAACGACATTTCCACCTATGGCGGCGGCATGAACGGGGGCGCCTTCAAGACTCCCCATATTGACCGGCTGGCCGCTGAGGGCGCGAATTTCACGCAAGCCTATTCCGGCACCGGCACCTGTGCGCCGTCGCGCGCCATGCTGATGACCGGCCGCTATCCTTCGCGGACCGGGTTTGAGTTCACGCCAACACCGAATGGCATGGCAGGGATTGTCCAGATGGTTGCCGCGAGCATGGACAGTGGTTTGCCTGATGCCTTCGTGCCGGACCGATCAGGTGAGTTAGAACTCGACTATGAGGACAAGGGGCTTCCGGGGTCTGAGCTGACCGTCGCCGAGGTTTTGCAGGAGGCAGGCTATCACACGGTCCATATCGGCAAGTGGCATCTGGGCCGGGGTGAGGAGTTCGACCCGACATCCCAGGGCTTTGATGAAAGCCTGTTGATGGCCAGCGGGCTGTTTCTGCCGGAAGACGATCCCAATGTGGTGAACGCCAAGTTGGACTTTGACCCGATCGACAAGTTCCTGTGGGCGCGCATGCAGTATGCGGCGAGCTACAACGGCAGCGACTGGTTCGAGCCGGGTGGCTATCTGACCGATTACTGGACGCAGGAAGCACAAAAGGCCATCCGCGCCAACAAGGACAATCCGTTCTTCCTCTATCTGGCCCATTGGGGCATTCACACGCCGCTGCAGGCCACCAAAGAAGACTACGAGGCAGTCGGCAATATCCAACCGCACCGCGCGCGGGTCTATGCCGCCATGATGCGGGCCGTCGACCGTAGCGTCGGCGACATCATGAAGACCCTTGAGGAAGAGGGGATTGCCGACAACACGATCATTGTCTTCTCCAGCGACAACGGCGGTGCCGGCTATATCGGCATCCCGGAGGTCAACGCACCCTATCGCGGCTGGAAACTCACTTTGTTTGAAGGCGGCATTCGCGTGCCGATGCTGATGCGCTGGCCGGCCCGTATTCCGGCAGGCACGGATATCGCGTCACCCGTCGCGCATATAGATGTGATGCCGACGCTTGTCGCGGCAGGTGAGGGGACTATCCCCGGGTCCGTCGAAATCGACGGCAAGAACCTTCTGCCGCTGGCGACCGGTGCCACAACCGAAGATCCCCATGACGCAATCTTCTGGACCAGCGCGCACTATCGCGTGGTCCGCAAGGGAGACTGGAAGCTGCAGCTGTCGGCGCGACCTGAAAAGGCCTGGCTGTTCAACCTGGCCGATGATCCCACCGAGCAGACCAATGTAGCAGAGGCCGAGCCGGGGATTGTCAGTGAGTTGACGGCGCTTCTGGATGCGCATAGCGCCGGGTCACGTGAACCGCTCTATCCCCATCAGGCGGAGTTCCCCGTGGCTGTCGACAAGACACGGGCTGAACGGTTTGAGGACGGTGACGAGATCGTCTACTGGCCGAACTGATCTTCGCGTGACAATGCAGCCGCCGCCGCGCAGGCACTCCTAGGGAGCATCATCGCGCACGACGCGGAAGCCGATATGGTTAGTGGAAAAATCTGTTTCCAGCGGCTGCCGGGCTTCCGGGCGATAGCGAAGGCAGAAATTGTCTGCACACAGATAGGAACCGCCTTTAATGGTCTGGCCACCTGCCGCGTAAGGCGTGTCTGTCAGCTCCCAGACGTTCCCGATCATGTCGTGCAGGCCGTTTCCGTCCGGGTCAAAACATCCAACCGGTGACGACCCGGAAAAACCATCCGTGTCCTGATTGAAAAAGGGAAAGACACCCTGCCAGGTATTTGCGCGAGGTGTTCCATCCTCGCCATAGGCGCCCGATGTCGTTACGTCCGGGTCCGGCAGGCCAATGGTCGCGGCATACTCCCACTCAACTTCTGTCGGCAGGCGTGCATCAGCCCATTCGGCATAAGCGCGGGCATCTTCCAGTGAGACATGCACCACCGGGTGCTGGTCCTTGCCGGCAATGCTAGAGTCAGGCCCGTCCGGCGTTTTCCAGGTGGCACCGGGTACAAGTTCCCAAGGATTCTTGGCCATGCTGCCGTCCAGCACCTGTGCGAAGACAGCTGACCCGGCATCCGAGCGGCCGGCTGCCAGGTCCTGTTCTGCGGTTGTCAGATATCCCGTGGCAGCGACAAACTCAGTAAACTGCGCATTGGTCACTTCATGCATCTGCATCTGGAAGCCGACTACATGCAGCCGCATATTGCCGCGTTCTTCCGGGTAGCGGGCATTCTTGCCCATCACAAAGGCGCCGGACGGGATGGCTGCAAAAGTGCCGATCTTGTCCTGGGTCAGACCGCAGGAAACGGATAATCCGGCATCCAGGACCGACGCGCTTTGCCCGGTGTCGTCGCTATCGCAGGCAGCAAGCGCCACGGCACATGCCAGGGCAACGAGATGCCGCATCTAGATTCCCACCAGCTTGTTCAAGGCAAAGCGAATGGTTGCCTCCGCCTGCTTGGCGCTTAGTCCCTGATCCTGGCGCAACCGTCTCCAGGAATTGAACCCGATAAGCATCTCCAGTGCGGCACATAAAGTTTTATCCGCCTTTATCTCATCCGGAAGCACCTTGTTCAGGCCTTCGCGTTCCATCCGGAGGAAGCGCTGATAGTCTTCCATGAGATAGCTTGACCGGAAGCGGCGGAGCCCTGCTGCCGTCTTGATCGGCATGATGCGCTCATAGACATCCACCCGGCGGTCAATCATCTGCGACAGACGGCCCTGCCAGGTGGGAGCGGTGAACGGCTCGGACACAATCGGTATGATGACAGCTTCCATCTGCGCCGACATTTCCCGGTAGAGCCCTTCAACGTCATCGAAGTGGCGAAAGACGGTCCGGATACCCACCTTGGCTTCCTTCGCCAGGGTCGCAGCGCTGGGGTCCATGTCACCGCTGCGAAGAACCGCAAACATGGCCTCGACGATCCGCGCCCGGCTTCGCTCGCTGCGCTGCCGTCGCCCGTCACTTGAGGTCGCGGCTTCTTTTTCTTTGGTGGCTGAGGTCTTTGCTGCCATGGGGCTGCGCTGTTCTCGTCTTGCTGCTGGTTCGATGGATCAACCTATGAATTGGCATATCGCACGTCAATAAACACGGCACCTTGATGTCGCACCGCTGCATATCGGCTTTTCAAACACGGCGGGGCCTTGCTTTTTTTGCGACGCACCCATCAGTATGTTGCATCGCACAAACAACCGGTAGCCCATGCGCGACGCGTCCCTTCGTATTCTGATCTATGACGAGAACCACATCCGCGCGTCCATTCTGGAGGAAGGGCTGCGGGAGGCGGGGCTTGAACAGATTGCCGTCGTCACCGAACTGACCGGCATCGTTGCCCGCATTGCCGAGTTTGACCCGCAGGTCATTTTCCTTGATCTCGCCAACCCGAACCGGGACAGGCTTGAGAGCATGCTGCAGGTCTCCCGCACCATCAGCAGACCCATTGCCGTCTTTGTGGATGAAGCAGACAGCGCAACGATTGATGCAGCGGTTGATGCCGGTGTGTCCGCCTACATCGTGGATGGCCTCAAAAAGGAGCGGGTGACATCGATCCTCGATATCACGATCAGCCGCTTCAACGCCTTCAACAAGCTGAAATCCGAACTCGACGAAGTGCGGACGGAACTCGCGGATCGCAAGGTCGTTGATCAGGCAAAACTCCTGTTGATGAAGCGCCGCGGCATCAATGAGAACGAGGCCTATGCTCTGCTGCGGCGGACTGCGATGTCCCGCAGCTGCCGTATAGCGGAAGTTGCCCAGAGCCTGGTCATGACCGCCGACCTGTTTCCGGAGGAGGATGTATGACCCAGGGCACCCGGCACATTACGGTCGGCTTCATGCCGCTGCTGGACGCGGCGGTGCTGATTGCGGCGCGGGAACAGGGGTTTGCTACCAGGGAAGGCATAACCCTCGATCTCATCAAGGAAACATCCTGGGCCAGTATCCGCGACCGCGTGGTCATCGGCCATTTTGATGCCGCCCATATGCTTGCTCCTATGGCGATTGCCGGGTCTCTGGCGCTTCCGCCATTGCCGGTCCCTTTTGTAGCGCCGGTTGCGCTGGGAACCGGGCGCAATGCCATTACGGTGTCAACCGATCTGTGGCGCATGCTGAACGATGTCGGGCTTGGTGACCGCGCCGACGCCAGAACGGCGGTACAGGCGCTCGCCAAAGCCAAGCGGGCGCACCTGCCCGACAGGCCACTGGTCTTCGCAGCGGTTCATACCTACTCAGCGCACGCTTATCTGTTGCGCTACTGGCTGGCGGAGGCCGGGCTGCATGATGGCGATGAGGTTCGGCTGGAATTTGTTCCACCACCACTCATGGAGAAGGGGGAGTTCATCACGCTCATCGG
>Ga0207422_1004268_pt1 | contig 12169 bp, 6 predicted proteins | sample MarCyaLeptolynsp_FD_187757 | JGI IMG/M metagenome (GOLD analysis project Ga0207422, IMG submission 187757) | Marine cyanobacterial communities from Panama - species 1 Leptolyngbya sp. (SPAdes) | ecosystem: Environmental > Aquatic > Marine > Unclassified | place: Panama: Panama City | collected... | reverse complement strand
TTATGCGCAGCGGATCATGTCTTGGGTTTGCCCGTCGCACCGCCTGCTCACCGGCCAGCTTGCTTGCACCATATATATTGATCGGTTCAGCGGCATCATCTTCAAGATAAGGCGCCGGCCTCTGGCCATTGAAGACATAGTCCGTGGAGACGTGAATGACGGGAATGTCACGCTTTGCTGCTGCAGCTGCGACAATACCTGCGCCATCCGCATTCACGAGATGGGCAATCCGCGCTTCTTCTTCGGCCCTGTCGACAGCAGTGTATGCCGCCGCGTTGATCGCAACGTCAGGGCTACCAGCTGACTGGAACGCAGCTTCCACCTGACCGACATTACTTATGTCGGCTTCAGCATGTCCGTAAGGTGCAAGCGAGATTCCCTCACGTTCGCTGAACGCACAGAATTCAGCGCCAACCTGCCCGCGCGCACCAAACAGAATGATCTTCATCCTGCTTCCTTTGCGGCTGTCAGGTTACGCAGGCTGGCACGCTCCCGAAGCGGCTGCCACCAATCCGAATTGTGCAGATACCAGTGCACCGTCTTGCGCAATCCCACGTCAACACTGGTTTGCGTGCGCCAACCAAGTTCCGCACCGATCTTGGAAGGGTCAATCGCATACCGCCGGTCATGCCCCTTCCGGTCCTCCACAAAGGAAATAAGGTCCGCATGCGGACGAGAGGTACTTTGAGGAAGTGCCTCATCAAGCACAGCACATATCCGGGTAACAAGGTCGATATTGGTCGCTTCATTGTGACCACCGACATTGTACGTCTCGCCAGGCACGCCCTTTTCGAGGATTACCATCAGTGCCGCGATATGATCTTCAACATACAGCCAGTCCCGGACATTCATGCCGTCGCCGTAAACTGGTATCGGCCGCCCCTCAAGCGCACTGAGAATGACGACCGGTATCAGTTTTTCCGGAAACTGATATGGCCCGTAATTGTTTGAGCAATTGCTGATAAGCACCGGAAGTCCATGAGTATGGAACCAGGCCCGCGCCAGCATGTCAGATGATGCCTTGCTCGCAGAATAGGGCGAATTGGGTGCATAGGGCGTGTCTTCGCGAAACAGGCCCTCAGCCCCAAGAGAACCAAACACTTCATCCGTGGAGACATGAAGAAACCGGAATGCGTCTCTTTGAGGAGCCGGCAGATCATCACGGTACCGGCGCGCAGCTTCCAGCAACGTGAAAGTCCCCAGCACATTGGTATCAACAAAGTCCCGGGCTGCCAGTATCGACCTATCAACATGTGACTCGGCCGCCAGATGCATCACGGCATCCGGCCTGAATTCCCGGAATGCTCTGTCTACGGATACAGCATCACATATGTCGACTTGTCTGAATTCATAGGTCTGCGCCCCGGCAACATCCAGAAGGTTGTCCGGATTGGCCGCATAGGTCAGCTTATCAAGATTCAAAACCGAGTGAGTGGTCTGGGACACAAGATGGCGCACCAGCCATGATCCGATAAAACCCGCTCCTCCGGTAACAATGATCCGCATGCCGCTTTCCTTGCATTCTCTCCACGTCTTGCAACGTGATCACTGGGCGTCAGTGTAGGTGAACGGGCTGTTGAAGTCTGAAATGCCGGGCAGTAATTTGTCTTTACCTGACGTCACTGGAGCATTGGGGAAAGAAGGCCAGTTGATACCAAGCGCCGGATCATTCCAGATCACACCTGCTTCCGCATCGCGATTGTAATAGTCCGACACCTTGTAAATGACCTCGGTATCAGGCTCCAACGTCATAAACCCATGCAGAAATCCCTTGGGAACAAATATCTGCGCCCAGTTGTCGGAACTGATTTCTGCGGTCACATGTCTGCCGAAAGTCGGCGACCCGACCCGCACATCAACAGCAACATCCAGTATCGCCCCCTTTACAACACGCACTAGCTTGTCCTGAGCGTGAGGCGGCGCCTGCATGTGCAGACCGCGCACGGTGCCGGGCAACTCGGAAAGAGAGTGATTGTCCTGCACAAACGTTACATCAATTCCAACGGATGCCATCAGGGACTGATTGTAGGTCTCGGAGAAAAACCCGCGGCTGTCTCCATGCCGGGCAGGAACAAGCAACCGAACGCCGGAGATACCCAGGTCTTGCGCATCCATGTCAGATCCTCCCCCGCCCGAATTCATTAACCTCAACGCAGCAACAGCAAAAATTCACAAGCCGCATGGCGCTGTCACGGGCAGCATTGTGATACTGTAAATGTGACCTTTCGTCGATTTCAAACAGCGCACCACTCCGGAACCGATTGATATGCGTGATAATTCTCCGCACCCGACTTTTGCGCTCATCATTCCCACGCTGAACGCTGAACCGGATCTGGACGCTCTTCTGCCGGCCATCGCCGCGCAGTCTGTCCAGCCGGACCGCTTCATCGTTATTGATTCAAGTTCCAACGACATGACGGCCCGGCGTTTTAAGGACGCCGGCGCCGACGTGACAGTCATCCCAAAATCCGAATTCAACCACGGGTCAACGCGCAACAGGGCCGTGCGGATGGCGCCCGACGACGTCGAGATTGTGATTCTTCTGACGCAGGACGCGTACCCGGCCAGCCCGGACGCATTCGCGAACCTTCTGGCAGCCTTCAAGGCTCCCAACATGGCGCTGGCCTACGGCCGCCAGCTGCCAAAGCCGCACGCGGACCCGATTGAGGCCTATGCGCGCCTGCACAATTATCCCGACGTCAGCGATACGCGAAGCAAAGAAAGCATCCCGGAGCTCGGCTTCAAGACGTGCTTCTGCTCAAACTCTTTTGCCGCCTACCGGCGCGACACCCTGCTTGGCGCTGGAGGCTTCCGGGATGATCTGATCCTCGGCGAAGATGCAGCAGCAGCCGCTGAATTCATTCTGGACAACAAGCAGATTGCCTATGTCGCAAACGCGCGCGTCTATCATAGCCACGGCTACACCCTGCGCCAGGAGTTCAAGCGCTACTTTGATATCGGCGCCATGCATATCCAGGCGCAGCAGATCATGGAACCATTCGGCACCTTGTCTGATGCCGGCGGCCGGTACGTCCGTGGAGAACTGACCTATCTCGCGCGCACAGCACCATGGCTTATTCCCGAAGCCTGTGTGAGGACACTCGCCAAATACATCGGATACCGCATAGGACGGCACTATCGCCGCCTGCCCCAGACCGCGCGGATGCGGCTCAGCATGCACAGCTACCACTGGACGCAGACATAAGACGATCAGCCCTGACAGCAGGCCTAGGCAACCTCGATTGAGGTCCCGAGCCCTGTGACGTCGCTGCCGATGGCATCACGGTCCGGGAAGCCGAGCCACTGATTGCCCGCGCCCACATGCACGATCAGGTGGTTACCGTCGGCAAGCTCCATGAGGATGTCGTCATCCCCATCTCCGTCAAAGTCACCCACAGCTGTTGCTGACCGGTTGGTCTGACCAAGCCACGTGCTCCCGCTGCCCACATTGGCGATGATCTTGTTGCCGTCAGCGAACTCGAACAGGATGTCGTCGTCCCCGTCCCCGTCAAAGTCACCCACCGCCTCGACAGACCGGTCGCTGTTGCCCAGCCACGTATTGCCGACACCGGCGTTGAAGATGAGTTTGTCGCCATTGGCGAACTCGAACAGGATGTCGTCGTCCCCGTCCCCGTCGAAGTCACCCACGCCCTTGGCCGTGCGGTCAGAGGCACCAACCCAGATGTTGTCCTCCCCGAGCCGGGAGATCAGCTTGTTGCCGTCAGCAAACTCGAACAGGAAGTCATCATCCCCGTCCCCGTCGAAGTCGCCCGTGGCGATGAGGGAGCGGTTGTTCAGGCCAAGCCAGGTGTTGCCCTCGCCCACATTGGCGATGAGCTTGTCGCCATTGGCGAACTCAAACACCACGTCGTCATCACCGTCGCCGTCAAAATCACCGACGGCCTTTGCCACCCGATCATTTGACCCGAGCCAGGTGCCGCCCTGGCCCACATTGAAGATCAGCTTGTTGCCGTCGGCGAGCTGGAAGAGAAGGTCCGTGTCCCCATCGCCGTCAAAGTCACCGGTGTCCAGCAACGTCCGGCCTGCGTAGCCGATCCAGCTGCCGCCGGACCCGTCCGCATGATTGATCATCGCGTTGGTGTCCGACACAAACGAGAAGACAACATCATCGTCCCCGTCGCCGTCAAAATCGGAGGACAGCTGTGGTTGGACAACAGCATCCGCAATCGCAACATCCGTCGCGCCGCCACTGAAAGACAGGAACTCGATGTCGCGAAGCGTGTCCGTTCCTTCGTCACCGCTCAGCGCCGTGACAGTGTAATCCCCGGTCCCCGCATCATATGTGACCGTGTACTGATCAGCGGAAAGAGCGTAGACGGCAGTATCCGTACCACCAGCGCCGTCGATTGCGTCATCGCCGCCAAGACCGCGGAAATAGTTGTCAGATGATCTGCCAATCAAAGTGTCGTTGAAGTTGGAACCTTCCAGCGCATTGATGTAGTTTAGCGTATCACTTCCACCAAAACCGTCCTGGGCGGAGCCGGTTGCAAGGTTTGCTACAACAGCTTGTGGGTCAAGACTGTAGCTCGCCCAATCAATCGCCGGCGATGTGATCCGGCCCGTCAGTGTGTCGTTGCCGGCCAATCCCCTGAATACAAAAGTATCGGCATGCCCGCCAATCATGGTGTCGTCGAAGCTTGACCCTTCACCAATTTCGAATGAACCGAAACTTATGACAGCCCCTTCCGAGTCAGTCACCGACCGGTTGAAGAAGTCGATCATCACGCCCCGCGCGTGGCCAGCCAGAGATATAGTATCGAGATCGTTTGTCCCAAAAACCTCGCTGATACCGGTAAACGTGTTCACTGCTCCGCCAGCTTCGGTGGCTTGACCCGTCGACGCATTCACAACGACCGGACCGCCGCGAGCGTCAAAAAACAACTGGTCCGCGCCTGACCCGCCCGAATAGTGATCAGTGCCTAGGCGGTCATAGAAGCGGTCCAAGTGATCCGTTCCAACAAAGCTTTCAATATTGGATATCGTGTCATTACTACCGAATACGTCGTCTATGTTTTCGACACGCCCCTCAGTCCGGTTGACCACCACACCATGTGAAGACCCCGCATATGACAACGTGTCCAAACCACCAGCGCCATCAATGATGTTGCCGCCGTGAGTTACCTGAAAAGTTTCATCGGCAACGCTGCCTGTCAGATTGTCCGCAAATGCTGAACCAATAATCCGCTCAATACTTGTCAGCGTGTCAGTGCCACCCATCCCGTCGTCAACAACGCCGGTTGCAAGATTGACCGTCACGCCGGATGTACTGGCCGCATATGTAACTGTATCGAAACCACCTCGACCATCTACGGTGTCGTCGCCGTCACCCGGGTCAAAGGTGTTGTCTCCGTCGTCACCTACAAGCGTCTCAGATCCCGGCGACGAGCCGCCACCTATTGTGGTGATGTCGACAAGACCACCGGCCAACGCAAAGCTCAAAAACTCCACATTGCGGAGAGTATCTGACCCTTCGGTGCCTGAGTTTGCGGCAACGGTGTAAGTGTCGCTGGCTGCATCATATGTGATCGCGTATTGAGAAATGTCCAGATTGTAGAACACCGTATCAACGCCATCACCGCCATCGATTATGTCGTTGCCGCCACGGCCATCAAATGCCTCATCGGCGGATGAGCCCGTCAGGGTATCAGCATGTTCGCTGCCGATAACGCCCTCGATACTCGTCAGAGTATCGGTTCTGTTGTACCCATCCTGCGCACTCCCAAGAGACAGATTGACGACAACACCGGCAGGGGAGACCTGATACGAGACAAAGTCGAAACCACCGCCACCATTGATGATGTCCGCACCATTGCCACCCAGGAACCAGTTGGCATTGCCATCTCCCGTGAGGGCATCCGCATGCGCGCTACCAACAATGCGCTCAAGGCCGGAGAGTGTATCTGTGGTTCCAAAGCCATCCGACGCGGTGCCGGAAGACAGATTGACGGTCACTCCACTTGTGGAGCTTGAATAGGTGACCGTATCAGTCCCGCCGCCGCCACTGATGATGTCTGCCCCACGATCACCAAGAAAGGTATTGTCACTAGCATCTCCAGTCAGCGTATCGGAGTATTCCGTACCGATAACACTTTCTATCTGCGAGACCGTGTCGACGCCGCCGAGTCCATCCGATGCAACGCCCGTCGCAAGATTGACGCTGACCCCGCCGCCACCCGCACCGACGTCTTCATAGGAGAGCGTGTCAAACCCGCCGCCGCCGTTGATAGTGTCGTTGCCATGCAGGCCAAGGAAGAAATTGTCACCGCTATCGCCTGTAAGGACATCGCCGAACTGGCTGCCGATCAGGGCCTCAATCGAGATGAGTGTATCGGTGCCGCCATGGCCATCAGATCCAACGCCGGTGGCAAGATTGATGTTCACCCCGGCAGGAGAAAGAATGTAACCCGCGATGTCATCACCATCACCGCCATTTAGCGTATCATTTCCGCTCTCGCCGGAAATGAAATCATCCCGGTCACCGGTTGATATGATGTTGTTGGACGAATTGCCCGTGATGAAGAATGCCGACGAGCCTTTGGCATTCAGTTGAACGATACCCGTTGCCATCGACAACTGGATAAGGCCGACATCCTCAAACGCATTGATGGTCAGATTTTCGTCGAGAACGATTGCCGGATCATACGGCACACCGCCGGGCTTGCCCCCCAGCACCACAATCGTGTCACCCGGCGATGCAGCAAGTGTGGCCTGTGAGATTTCATAGTAAGGACCAAAATTCCAGACTGTCAGACTTGCCATCACTTCAACTCATCACTGCTGCGGAACGACCGCATGAAACACAACATTGGTACGAAAACTTTAGCGCAAAGGTAGAGACAGAGTAGAGTGGCATCGCCGCCACATGCGCCCGATATTTTGCTGCGCCGGAACCACTTTGGGTTGCCTCAAGGGCACGGCCACGCGCCCAACGGGCAGCGACCCTGCACCATACAAACGCGCATGGACACCGGCGTACCCAAGCAAGTTGCTGGTATCAAAATCGAGACAGGCACAGCGCATTGGACACTAGGCGACCTCGATCGCGAGCCCGAGCCCGGTTAGGTCGCTGCCAATGGCATCCCGGTCAGACAGCCCAAGCCACTGATTACCGACGCCCACATTCAGGATCAGCTGATTGCCATCAGCAAATTCCATGAGGATGTCGTCGTCACCATCCCCATCAAAATCGCCAACCGCTCTCGCTGTCCGGTCACTGGCACCCAGCCATGTGCCGCCGCCTCCAACATTGGCGATGATCTTGTCGCCATTGGCGAACTCAAACAGGATGTCGTCGTCACCATCACCGTCAAAGTCACCGACGGCCGCGACAGACCGGTCATTGAAGCCGAGCCAGGTATTGCCCTGACCGGCGTTGAAGATGAGTTTGTTGCCGTCGGCAAACTCAAACAGGATGTCATCGTCGCCGTCGCCATCAAAGTCACCCACAGCCTTCGCCGTGCGGTCGCTGGCACCTAGCCATGTATTAGCGCTGCCGATATTGGCGATGAGTTTGTCACCGTTGGCGAACTCGAACAGGATGTCATCGTCGCCGTCACCGTCGAAGTCGCCGACTGCCTCAGCTGTCCGGTCGTTGGCACCCAGCCACGTGTTTCCTGACCCCACATTGGCGATGAGTTTGTCACCATTGGCGAACTCAAACAGGATGTCATCATCGCCGTCACCGTCGAAGTCACCAACCGCTTCAGCCGTCCGGTCACTGGCCCCAAGCCACGTATTGCCAGCCCCGACATTGGCCACAAGCTTATCGCCATTGGCGAACTGCAGCAGAATGTCAGCGTCACCATCACCGTCAAAATCACCAATGCCGGCAGCCGCCCGGTCGGGTATGCCCAGATAGGTATTGCCCGTCCCGATGTCAGAAATCAACTTGTTGCCGTCAGCAAACTGGAACAGGAAGTCGTCATCCCCGTCACCGTTGAAGTCCGTGCTCGTGCCGGCGTCAACAAAGCTGTTGATGGCACCGACTTCTGCACCGGCACTGAAGGCCAGTTGCTCTATGCCGGTCAGAGTATCGACACCTTCATTGCCCGCCCTGGCTATGACAGTGTAGGTGCCTGCCTGGCTGTTGAATGACACCAGATAGTTGTCAGAGGACAGAGCATATACAGCTGTATCCAGATCACCCGCACCGCCATTGAGTGTATCATTGCCTGCACCGCCAATAAGCGTGTCATTTCCAGCCAGACCGTTGAAGGTGTCATCACCCAGACCAAATTGACCATTGAGGATGTTATCAGCCGCATTGCCGGTAACGACAAAGGCTTCCTGACCTGCTGTGGACACAGTGCGAATTGCGTCATTCACCGCAGCGGTGTCCGCGTTATCGTCCGCCAGAAGAAGGTTCACACCCGTTGCACCAAAATCAGCGGAGAAAGCAAGCCCTTCCTTCGTGACCAACTGTGCCCCAAGGCCGGAATAGTCACCACCATTGGCAGAGAATGTCACGGTATCGCCATCGCGGACCTCGGCAGGTATGCCGAAGCCATTGCCACCCAATTGCGCTGCGGCAAGAGATGTGAACACAGGCACCGCAAGGGCTCCAATGGCACCTTCGGGAAAGACTGATGTTGGATCGACGGTGAAAACAAAGCTGAGCGAGTCACCAAACTGGCCAATCGCAGTTGCGGTCTGTGGCATTGAAAGCGCTACGAGACCTGTATCTGCGGCAGTTTCATCAAAAGGTGCCCCAGCACCATCAAGCAGCACATTCCACGCTGCCTGATCCGCAAGCGCTATCACATCATGAAATACAATGGCGTTGTTGTTACCCGGTGGTAGCCCAAGGAATGCTTCCCAGTTGAATTCGACCACCAGATCCCACGCTTCACCGGGGCCAGTCGGATTGGCATAGCCCGCACCTGCGAGATGCTGGGCAAACGGCACATCCCATGCATCCGTTCCGCCGCTCTGCCCGGCTTGGCCAACATGGATCGTGATGAATCCGCCTGCGAGACCAAGATCAAAGACAGCCCTGTCGATACCTGACATAAGCCAGTTGTCAGATATGCCGTCGATCAGACCGTCAGCCGGACCGCGCACACCGTCAGCAACGAAACCATAGAACTGATTCAGTGTTCCATCAGTGTCGATGTCAAAATTGAACACAGTGTCGAATCCGGAACCGAGTCCCCAGCCGACGCTTTCCGTGAAACCACGATTGGCATCAACCCCATACAGAGGGTCCTGGGTCCCCACCAAAGAGGAGTCGCCCAAATCAACGGCATCATTACCGCCAAGCCCGATGAGGATGTCCTGGCCGCTCCCCCCACGCAGAACGTCATCCCCGGCAAGCCCGCCAAGGATGGTGTCGTGGCCGGCTCCGCCATTGATCGTGTTTGAGCCTTCGGTACCTGACAGGTGGTCGTCCCCATCGCCGCCAAGAATGAGATCATTGCCGGAACCGCCGACAATGCGGTCATTGCCACCTTCACCAAACAGGAAATCATTCTCGGACCCACCAAAAATGACATCGCCCTGCGCACCGCCTGTGATCGTGTCACTACCTGCGCCACCATCCAGAGTGTGGGAACCGAGACTGGATTCGACGTCAATGATGTCATCACCGCCAAGACCAGAGATGGTGTAATCACCATGACCGTACTCACCAATGATCCTGTTGGCCGCGTCATTCCCCACAACGGTTGCGTCGCCGAAACTGAACAGGTTGATTTCCTGTACGGCATCATTGACAGCCGCCGTCCTGATGTTGTCGTCGGCAAGCACCAGCTTCACACCAAGCGCATCCCCACCGATGAGCAGGTTCAACGCTTCCACGCCGACGGATACGTAATTCTCCGTATTCAGAATGACTGACCCGTCATTCGTGTAATCGCCGTTGATCAGCGTAATCCAGTCGCCTGTTTCCGGAAGCGCGGAGAAGAACCCGGGAGGTGTCGCACCGTTTACAGCGGCCTGAAGCGTGGTGAATGTCTGAAACGGCAGATTGGGCGCATAGGTACCGTCAACATGCCCGACAAGGTTTGGATCAACCCTGAAGTAGAAGGCAAGGCTGTCACCCAGATAGTCGATGAAGGCATTGGCCTGGGCAGTTGTAAGCTGTTGCAGGCCCGTATTGGCCGCCGTGTCATCAAAGGTGCCCGGTCCACCTGCAGCCTCGAGGAGGCCATCCAGCGCGGCTGTATCATTCGCGGCAATCGCATCATGAAGAATTGTAGCATTGGTGCCGGGTGGAAAACCCAGACCCGTGTAGTCAATCTCGATGACGATATCCCAATCCGTATTAGCCCCGGTCGGGTTGGAATAGCCGGTCGCCGCTAGATGTGATGCAAAGGCATTGTCCCACGCAGCAGCACCGCCACTCCCCTCAACCTGACCGATATGAAAACGGATATTCGCACCGGGAATAAGTCCATTTGCGGCAAGATCAAAAATCTGCCTGTCCTGGCCGTAGAGGATGATCTGATCGCCCCCGGCGTCGAAAGCACCGTCACCAGGATCACGCGTGCCGTCAGGTAGGTTGGTCATCACGCCGTTCAGCGAATGATCCGCATCGATATCAAAATTGAAGACGGTATCAATGCCGGTGCCAAGACCATCAAAGACATACTCATTGGGTCCCCGGTTCTCGAAATCCGACGCAGTAGACACGCCAAAATCCAATGCATCATTCCCTGTACCCGGGAACAGACCGTCATCACCGTTACGGCCGAAAAAAACATCGTCTCCGGCGCTGCCCAGCATCCCGTCCAGTTCACCCCCAAGCACCGTCAGCGGGGCAGTACCTCCCGTTGTGTTGAGCACAACTGCAGAGCTTGTGATCGTTGTCGGGTTGTCATTGCCGGTGACGTCAAAGCCATTGCCTTCAAGAGTCACGTTGGCGACTGAGGTGCCCGGCACCAACGTCAGCCGGGCGAATTCACCCGTGGCAGTGAAGATTGTCAGGTCATTGACGTCGAGATTGGCAATGTGGTCGTCACCGGTGAGTGGTGGTCCGATGATCTCAATGCGGTCTCCGGCAGACGCGGCATCAATGGCCGCCTGAAGTGTCGTGAAATCCGCACCGGCTGAGCCAACTGTTCTGGTTGCCATGTCTGTTCCCCCCAACAAGCGTTACGCATATGAATGCAACGCTTTCTTTTGTGGTGACCCGCTCGCGACGGGTCAGAATTTCCCTAATAAGTAGTAAAGCAGTTGAGAAGCCGCTTCACAACCAAACATGGTGAAAAACGCGAGTTTCCGAGACTGCCGCAGCTGTTCGAGGCCGCCTTCCAAAATCCGACAGACTTCTGCTACGCGTCGCGCTGCTGAAAAAAGAAAAGGGCCTCATCCAAGCGAGATGGATGAGGCCCCTTCCGGAAACGATTTGTGTCAGGCGCTATGCGATCTCGATCGAAAGACCAAGTCCTGTGAGATCAGCACCGACGACACTACGGTCATCAAGGCCGAGCCACTCATTGGCACCGCCAACATTTGCAATGAGCTTGTTGCCGTCAGCAAGCTCAAACAGGATGTCCGCGTCACCGTCACCATCAAAATCACCGACAGCCTTCACGCTGCGGTCACTGTGTCCGAGCCATGTATTGCCACCGCCCACATTGGTGATGAGTTTGTCGCCATTGCCGAGCTCGAACAGGATGTCGTCATCGCCATCCCCATCAAAGTCAGCAACGGCCACAACCGTGCGGTCGCTCAGGCCGAGCCAGGTGTTACCGGCACCGACATTGGTGATGAGCTTGTCGCCATTGCCGAGCTCAAACAGGATGTCGTCATCTCCATCGCCGTCAAAGTCACCAACGGCCTTGGCTGTGCGGTCATTCAGACCAAGCCAGGTGTTGCCGGCACCGACATTGGTGATGAGCTTGTCGCCATTGCCGAGCTCAAACAGGATGTCGTCATCCCCGTCGCCATCAAAGTCACCGATGGCTTTGGCTGTCCGGTCATTGAGACCAAGCCAGGTATTGTCGGTCCCGATGTTGGCAATCAGCTTGTCACCACCGGCGAACTCAAACAGCACGTCATCGTCGCCGTCGCCGTCAAAGTCACCAACGGCCTTGGTCGACCGGTTATCCCAGCCAACCCACTGGTTCGCACCGCCAACATTGACGACCTGCTTTTCGCCATTGCGACACGCTGCTCGCCCTCACACTCATCGTAGCGGTTGCACTTG
>Ga0207422_1004266_pt1 | contig 12171 bp, 12 predicted proteins | sample MarCyaLeptolynsp_FD_187757 | JGI IMG/M metagenome (GOLD analysis project Ga0207422, IMG submission 187757) | Marine cyanobacterial communities from Panama - species 1 Leptolyngbya sp. (SPAdes) | ecosystem: Environmental > Aquatic > Marine > Unclassified | place: Panama: Panama City | collected... | reverse complement strand
CTCATCATGCCAATCAGCTGCCATGATATCGTGCTGAAACAGGACCAGACGGCGATGATTTCCGACCCTTTTCAGGACATCCTTTCCATCTTCCGGCAAGTCGAGGTCTTTGGCATCAAAATGATTTTGAAGACGGATAAAAGCCATCTCCCGATTCCGCTTACTTTCGAAATCAGATTTCCTGGGGAATCCCAGTTCGTATCGAAAGTATTTCCCGGGATTTAAGGGCTCTTTCAGCCGCTTTAATACATCTTTAACCGTGTACTCATAAAATCGATCTGCCAGGCTTCCAGGCAATTCTTCATGTATGCCATGAAGGAAGAAAAATTGAGGTTTTCTATGCTTATCCTTCAAGCTGAGTTGGAGTTCGTAATCAAAAAGACTGTTAGATTCATACCTGTCACATAAGAGATAGGCCCTTTCCCCAGAAGGTTTTGCTTCCTCGATAATTCCTCCCGAGCTTTCTTCCAGCTTTTCTTTCCCCCAATCCTTGATTCCCTGATCCCCGATTCCTTCTTCTCCTTTTTTCAGCTTCAATTCGTAGGGGAATTTTTCGGCTTCTTTTTCATCCCCAAAATCCAGGCTACGCACATTTCCACTTAATCCATCGATGGACTCTATGCTAGCTTTGGCTTCCTCAAAGGATTGATGTATGCTCCGGCCTTTTACCAGGCTTTTGTAAAATTCTTCAGAGAAACGACGAGCTTCCCGATCTCCCACACTACGATTGGTGCCAATTACACAAGGGATACCGGCAGTATGAAAGACTTTATGCTGTTCGATGGTATTGCAGGCATTTAAAAAGGCAAGTCTCACTCCTTTTTGTATACCGATAAATTTTGCCAGACCGGAAATATGGGTGTAAGCTTCTTTTTCTAGTTCATCCGCCTCTGTATGCAAGCCTTCCTTTTCTGCATGTCCTCCATAATGGAAAATACTTACTTCATTAGTATAGTCTCTGAAAACTTCTTTGATGCTGTCTCCACTCGCAGCAGATTTCACCAATGGATTTATCACAGATTGCAGGATAGAAACCAAACTCTGTTCTTCCTTTCTGAGTTCAGTAAGGAAGCGCCCATTAGCCATGCGATCATTGGCAAATGCAAGTAGTATGACAGAAGTTCTAGCCATTATTTCAGATCATCCAGCAGCCGATCCCGATCTTCATAATTTTTAGCCAGAACCACATAGGTATCTCTGATTTGATCCTTCAATGGCCCATCATCTTTTTCCGCCAGACCTGCCTTCAGATCAATATTCTTTTTATTGAGGAGGTGAATCCAGGACAAAAGTTCGGCAGTAGCGGGTGCTTTCTTGATCCCACTATTTCTCACATCGATAAAATGTTGGATGGCATGCTCCAGCATATTGTTTCGGAAATTGTCGCTGAGCGTCAAATTAGCTGTGACGATCTCCCGCAATCTTTCCGGCCCAGGAAATTCGATATGATAATAAATACAGCGACGCATAAAAGCATCCGGCAAATTCTTCTCTGAGTTGGAAGTCAGGATGAGGATGGGTCGATTGCCTGACTTTTTATCGTAACGGAAGAATCCCTGATCATCTGGATTCAATTTCCATTTTTGCTCTTTTGCCCATGATTGAGCTTCCTCTGCACTTGCTTCGTCAATCTTAAATCCCAATTGCTCAAATTCAAACAGCACATCATTGGGGAAATCCCGAGGTGCCTTATCAATCTCATCAATCAAAACCACAGAGCGCTTTTCCGGAGAGGATAATATTGCCCTGCCCAAACTCTCATAGGAAATGTATCCCATGGTATTCACCTTATTTTTAGGATCACGGGAATCCCTGAAATGACTTAAGGCATTGTATTTATAAAAGAGGTCTCGGGCCTTTGAACTGGTCTTGGTATAAAATTCCAAAAGTTCGCAGCCCATTTTTTTCGCTACATAGGAAGCCAGCTTGGTTTTTCCGGTTCCCGGCTTTCCTGTAACCAGTAGGGGCATTTCAAGATCGAGGGCAACTTCGACTGCCGCTTCCAATCCTTTATCAATGAGGTAGACAGGTTCATTCAGGTCGAAGTTTTTGTCGTTTTGCATGGACGGATTTTTAGGTCGCTAAGGGAAGGATTTCATCCCAATATAGGAAAAGTGTGCATTTTTCGTGCCTAATTGCTTTTTCGGGAAATCGGAATTTCCCATTTTTACGTATAGAAGACAGATTGGGAACCCATGGGAAAAGCGTTTTTAGTCATTTTTTCATTTGCGCAAACTGCTGACCTGGCTCGGCAGAACGCAGGATTTCTCCTTCAAGAAATCCTGTGAGATCATTAGTTTTTGTGTATTTTGCGTGGCTTTTGAAAATTTATGAGAAAGATTGTCATCTCTGACATACACGGTTGCCTAAAATCCTTCAAAGCTTTGTTGGAGCATCAGGTCGTACTTGATAAAAAGGACGAGCTATATTTGCTGGGAGACTATATAGACCGTGGGCCAGATTCAAAGGGGGTGATCGATCACATCATAGCACTCAAAGAAGCGGGTTATAAGGTTCATGCACTTAAGGGAAATCATGAGGAGATGATGGCGAAAGCTGTCAGGCAAAATGATGACACTTCTATGTGGCTCTACAATGGAGGGCACCAATCTCTGGAAAGCTTTGGCCTTCGTGATCCCAAAGAAATCCCTGAAAAATATCTCAAATTTATCGATGACCTGGATAATTTCTTCGAGGTTGATGAATACATCCTGGTGCATGCCGGCCTGAACTTCACCGGTAATAGCTCCGAAGAAGAAGGCGACGACTTTCTCTGGCGGATGCACAATCCCCTCTCTGACCTCAAATCCATGATGTGGATTCGTTGGTGGTATGAGGACATTAATTGGAGTTGGTTGAAAGATCGCATCATTGTACACGGCCATACTCCGGTCGATATTGATGATATTTGGGATATGGTCGAACTTTTATCCGAAGATCAGGTATTGGATATAGACAATGGTTGTTTCGCCAAATACAATGCCGGGATGGGAAGATTATGCGCCTTTGATCTGGTAAATCGCGATCTTTACTTCCAGGAAAACATAGAAGGCAAATCCACTTAACAAAACTTAATCTGGAATGGCCGTTAAACGACAAATAGAAATAGAGAAAGCGGCCACCTATTCTGGCCACAGAGGTTCGGTCTTTGCACTGGCTTTGGACGAAAGTCATACTACTTTGTATAGCTCAGGAGATGATGGAGTTGTCGCTAGCTGGGATTTAGAGAAAAAAGAGGATCAGGGGAAAGGAGTGTTAAAAACAGAATCCGCTATTTACAGCCTCCTTTGCCTGAGTGAGCAGGATTTATTGATTGCCGGAGGGAGTAATGGCAGTTTGTACCTGATCAATACCCGAGACAACAAATTGATCAAGCAATTCAGAAAAGCAGATCTGGCTATATATCACCTGCACTACGATCCAGGATCAGATCATTTGTACGTCCTTTTCGCCAAAGGCTTCCTTTCCATCATCAGACTCCTGGACTTCAAAGAAATATACTTCAACCAAATCTCCGAAAACCACCTCCGCAGTCTGGTACAATTGGGCCAGCATTTATACATAGGAAGTAGCGATGGAAAGATACGGGTCATGGATGCTTTAGACGGCCAAATCAAACAAAGCTGGGAGGCACATGACAACTCAGTCTTCTCTATGGCCTACCACGAAGCCGGAAAATATTTAATTAGTGGCGGAAGAGATGCACACCTGAATGTATGGGATCAGCAGAGTAAATGGGAACGGATTCATCACTTACCTGCCCACAATTTTACTATCAACGACATCGACTTTTCGCCCGATGCTGATTATATCGTTACAGGGAGTAGAGATAAGACTTTCAAAATATGGGATGCTTATAATTTACAATTATTGAAAGTTATTGACCATGTTAGGTACGATTCTCATTTTCACAGCGTTAATAAAGTTAAATGGCTGAAATATTCGAAATATTCCTTAATTTCGTGTAGCGATGATCGAATGATTCATCGTTGGCTCTTGAGGATTAATACCTAAGAATAGATATCATGATTACTCCGATTGAAATACGGCAGCAAAGCTTCAAAAAAGCCTTACGCGGATACGACCGTGAAGAGGTAGATGCTTTCTTGCTTGCCCTTTCCCAGGAATGGGCAAGGCAATTGGAAGCCCATAGAGCCGTCAAAGACGAGCTCTATCGAGTACAGACAAGTTACAATACCCTCAAAGAAGTCGAGGGCATGCTTCATAAAACCCTAATCCAGGCTGAACAAAGCTCTCGCGACACCATGGAGAGCGCCAAGCAACGCGCCAATCTTAAGATGAGAGAGGCCGAAACAGAGGCTCAGGCCATTATTCGACAGGGTAGAGAGGAAAGAGACAGACTCCACAGAGAGATTACTGAGCTTTCCCGCAAACGCGAACAATTGATGGTTCAGCTCAAAGGTTTCCTATCTACGCAGCTGGATTTTGTCAATACTTATGAAGGTCGTGAACTTCCACCTTCTTCAGAACCGATTCCCAAGCATCTTCATTCCGGCTTCGAAAAAATGCCTGTACTTCCTCAAGTTGAAGAAATGACGGGTAGTACTCAGGTAGAAAAAGAGCAGCCAAGAGAGGAACTAAAAGCTGAAATGCCTGAGGCTCCCAAAGAAGAAGTTACACGGGAAGAAGCACCTAAAGTGAATGGCAATCACGCTCCCGCTACCAATGGCAAGCAAGTAGAAAATATCTTCGAAAGCCATAAGAAAGGAGTAGAGGATACTAATTTATTAGAAGATATCATGAAAGAATTGTAGGCAATTGTGTAATTTTGCCCGCTTCATGAAATCTTTAATCCATTCTATATGATTCTTACCGATGCCGGTATCCTTGCTGAAATTGAGCAGGGCAATATCGTTATTGAACCCTTTGAGCGCAGCTGTCTAGGAAGTAATAGCTATGATGTACATCTGGGCAAATATCTGGCTGTGTATAAGGATCGCATACTTGATGCGAAGAAACACAATCAAATAGAAGAGATCATCATTCCCGAAGAGGGATACATTCTCCAACCCAATACCTTATATCTCGGCGTTACCGAAGAATATACAGAAACGCATAAGCATGTGCCTTTTCTCGAAGGAAAAAGCAGCATCGGTCGCCTGGGCATCCATATCCACGCCACCGCCGGAAAAGGCGATGTTGGTTTTTGCAATACCTGGACCCTGGAAATCACGGTTGCACAAGCCGTACGCGTCTATGCCGGCATGCCCGTAGGTCAGTTGATTTATTTCGATGTACAGGGAGAAGTCATCAACGCCTACAACAGCAAAGAAAATGCGAAGTACACGACTCGCACGGTGAAACCTGTGGAGTCGATGATGTGGAAAAATAAATTTTAAGTGTTCACGTATTCTGGTGTTCTCGTGTTCTTGTTAGCGGATTTATAGTAACCTGAACACGAGAACACAAGAACACTTGCGCACATTCCACCATTTTAACATAGCATTAACACTATCTTTCTTGACCTTCATCATGGGCTCTTTTTAGATTTATGCCCAAAAATTTCCTTCTAGACATTGGAAATACTACTATGGATATTAGCGTAAAGAACCTAAGTAAAAAGTACGGGACGCAAAAAGCGGTTGATAATATTTCCTTTACGGTAAAGACAGGAGAAATCCTGGGCTTTCTGGGACCTAACGGAGCTGGGAAAACAACCACCATGAAGATCCTGACCACCTATCTTTCTGCAACAGAAGGAGAAGTAAAAATCGGGAGCTTTGATGTATCCGATAATGCCGAGAAAATCAAGCCTCACATCGGCTACCTTCCGGAAAATAATCCGCTTTACCTCGATATGCCTGTCTTAGAGTATCTGTGGTTTATGGCAGAGACTCAGGGCGTAGGCAAGGAAAGCATCCCCGGACGGATTGCCACTATCGTGAGCCAATGCGGCCTTAATAAAGAGAAGCATAAGAAAATCGGAGAGTTGTCCAAAGGATACCGACAAAGAGTAGGACTGGCTCAGGCCCTGATTCACGATCCTGAAATTCTGATTTTAGACGAACCTACAACGGGACTTGACCCGAACCAGATTGTGGAGATCAGAAACCTGATCAAAGAGATTGGAAAAGAGAAGACGGTTATCCTGAGTACACACATTCTTCCGGAAGTAGAAGCCACTTGCGACCGCATCCTCATTATTAATGACGGTAATATTGTAGCAGACGGCACACCGGAGAGTCTGAGTAAAAAAGCAGAAGAAAGCTCTGTTTTTCGGGTTCAGATCAAATCCCCCAAGCCAGACGAATTGGCTGATGAGCTTCGCAAGCTGGAAGATGTCAGCCTGGTGGAAGTATTAAATCGTGCAGAAGGTAAATTTGAGATCACCAGCAAAAGTGATATGCCTTTCCGCGAAATGCTCTTCAATACCTGTGTGAAAAATGGCTGGATTCTGACCGAATTACAATTCATGGAAGCCAGTCTGGAAGACATTTTCCGCGAACTTACCCTCAACTAACCTCATCCTGAAAAAGATCATCTAATGAAAAATATATGGATCATAGCAAAACGGGAATTTCAAACCTTCTTTGACTCCCTGGTTGCTTATATCTTATTGTTTGCTTTCCTCGGACTGACGGGATTTCTGACCTGGTTCTTTGGAAACGACATATTTTTGGTGAAACAGGCCGACCTGAGTGGCTTTTTCGATTTCGCCTACCTCCTCTTCATTTTCTTCATTCCTGCCATCACCATGCGGATGATCGCGGAAGAGAAAAAAGCAGGAACCCTGGAAGTATTGGTAACCCGAGCCATCTCAGATTGGGAGATTGTAGCGGGGAAATACCTGGCCTGTTTACTCCTCGTGGGAACTTCTCTCCTCTTTACCCTTCCCTACTACTTTACGGTAGCCTGGTTAGGGCCTATGGATCACGGAGCGACCATTATGGGATACTTTGGTTTGCTGCTGCTGAGTTCGGCCTATATCGGCATCGGACTTTTTGCCAGTAGCATCACCAACAATCAGATCGTAGCCTTCTTACTGGCTTTGCTGATCGGATTTGTGTTTGCCTTCATCTTTGATTTCTCAGCAAGTCTTTTCCCCGGAGGCGTAGGCAACTTTCTGGATTACCTGAGTTTCAATACCCATTTCAACTCCATTTCAAGAGGTGTAATTGATTCCCGGGATTTGATCTTCTTCCTTACCCTTACGGCTTTAGGCCTTTTGTTAACCGAGCGTCAACTCGCTCAAAGAAACGTAATCGACTAAGCCTGAGATCATGAAACTGACAAAATCGACCTTAAATATACGGACGCTGCTGTACATCGGGATTTTCCTGATTGTCAACCTGATTGCCTATCGGGCGTTCTTCCGGATTGACTTTACCGCAGACAAAAGATATACCCTGAGCGATAGTAGTAAGGAGATACTGCAGAACCTTGCCGACCAGGTAACCATTTCGGCTTACTTTTCGCCCAATCTTCCGCCTGACTTCGAAAATGTAAAGAATGACTTTCAGGACATGCTTTCGGAGTTTGCCAGTTATTCAGATGGACAGGTGGTCTACGAATTTCTGGAAGTTCCCCAGGAAGACGCAGAGAAAGCCAAACTGCAGCAAAGCGGTTTGGCGCAGGTACAGATTCAGAGTAGGGAAAATGATGAAATTAAAGTGGTGAATGGATTCATGGGAGCCATTGTGAAATTGGGGGCACAGCAAGAACCTATTCCCCTGATCCGCGATGTGAGAGGAATGGAATACTCATTGGCATCCAGTGTAAAAAAGCTAGCAATAAAGGATAAACCCAAAGTGGGCTTTGTACAAGGACATGGCGAGCCTCCCATTCAACAGATGCCTCAGGTAGCCCAAATGCTACAGGTTTCCTATCTGGGAGATACCGTAAATCTTGCTCAGCCCAATTCCTGGTCTGCCTTTAAGACCCTCGTCATCCTCAAACCTCAGCAACCCTATTCTCCACAAGAACTGGCGCAGCTTGATGAATTTCTCGCAAGCGGCGGAAGTCTCTTTGTCGGGTTGGATGCAGTTCAGGCAAATTTGCAAGGACAAGGTCCCTGGGGTCCCTTGAATACAGGACTGGAAACCTGGTTAGGAGAAAACGGAGTACGGGTAGAGCAAAGTTTTCTCGTGGATCAGCAAGGTATTCAAATCGGAGTACAAACGCCGCAGATGACGCCATTCGGGCAAATGAATGTAACCAGTTACATCGATTTCCCCTACATCATGCAGATCAACAATTTCGAAGACCATCCCATCACCGAAGGGCTGGAAGTTATGCTGATGCAATTTCCCAGTCCAGTTAGTTTGAGCCTGGATAGTGCTTCGAAAGGAGGAAATCTGGTTTACACTTCTCAACTCACAGGAAAACAACCAGCTCCGGTCTTTTTCAATCCCAATAAACAGTGGACCCAAAACGACTTCACGGCAGGACCTCAACCCATGGCTGTTTGGGTAGAAGGTAGCAATGCGAATAAAGATTCAAGAATCGTGGTAGCGGGAGATGGAGACTTCCCCATTTACCAGCAAGGCCAACAATTCATCCCAGACAATGCCAACTTCCTCGTCAATGCCATTGATTGGTTGACGGATGATACAGGTCTTATTCAGCTTCGGACGAAAGGGGTTGTTGCACGACCTTTAGAAAAACAATTGGAAGCGGGAGAAAGAAGCCTGGTCAAGGTGCTCAATTTCCTCTTGCCGATTCTGATCTTACTGGGATTCGGTATTTATCGAAGACAAAAAAGAAAAATGCAGACCCTTAAATGGAAGGCGATTGATTATAGCTAAAACGTGTTGGCGTGTTGGTGTGCTGGAGTAAAATCATAGATCAACACCAACACGCCAGCACTCCAACACGTTAACACTCGACTATAATGTTTAAAAGATTTACAAATAAACAACTGGGTATAGCTTTAGCAGGACTGACGGTCCTCTATTTGGGTATGGTAGCATTTGGAGGAAGGAAAGCCCGGACCTTTGAAAAGACGCTGGCAGTGGTGGATACTGCTTTAGTGAATACCATCATCGTAGATGCTCCGCAAAAGGACCAGGTACAATTGGAGAAGCAGTCTGGGATATGGCGCCTAAAACTGGCCGATGGAAATACCGCTCCAGTTAATGGAAATGGATTGCGTTCGGCGCTGGGAGGCTTGGCTTTACTGGAAGCTTCTCAATTGGTAAGCAGAGACGAAGATGATTGGGGCGAATACCAGGTCGATGGTGAAGGGACACGTGTACAATTGTTAGGAGCCGATGGGAAATTACTGGATATCATTCTGGGTAACTTCACCTATCGGACTACGGGTATGAATTACGTTCGTCTGCAGGAGGATGAAGACACCTATTTAGTAGAAGGCTATCTGGAAGGCAATTTCAACAAGGCCGCAAATGATTGGAGGAAAAATAGCATTTGCGACTTTACTACTGCCGATGTTCAGGGATTGGGCTTCGCGATGGGAGATGGCAGTGATTTTAAAATCAGCAAAGATTCTGCACAGCAATGGATCATGATGGGCACAGAACAAGTCCTCGACCAAGCGGAAGTCAGCAGCTTCATCAGCGGCATCTATGCCTTGAAAAGCAGCAATTTCGTTGATCGGAAGCCTCTTTCTATGAGTCCTGCTATGCAGCTAAGCATCCAAACAGGAACCAAAGGCATTGTAACTGTAAAAGCCTTTCCCGATGCCGAGCATGGTTTCCTCATCCAGTCCAGCCAGAATCCAGAATCTTATTTCTCCGGAAATCAGGAAGCTCTTACAGAAAAACTCTTTGTACCGGCTGAAAGATTCTTTGCCAAGGAAGAAGAATAGATCATCTGATGATAAAATATATAAGCCTTCACAGTTTGTGAGGGCTTTATTTTATTATTCAGTTTTTCCTAAAGCAAACCAACGTACCTTATTTAATTTTAAGATTGCAATTTTAGACAAATAACAGGACTCCGAATCTATCCAAGTGCGCCGGCCCTGCAGAGCCCATCGGGAAACGGGGCGGCTTGTGCGCTTGGCTTTGGGCTCTGCGATTTTTCCCCCTTTTTCTAAAAAAGGGGAATAAACCTTCAAAATTATTCAAATGAAAACCTAGATAAATGGACTGAGACAGCTCGACTTAGCTCGCTGTGACACAATTTTTATTGAACTTAAAATAATTGCAGAAATGAAAACTTTTAGGAAGTCTCCTCTACCCACTGCTTCCTCAAAAAATACTTCCCGAGGATATCAAATTCCAAATTCACTGGATCACCCACTTCCAACTGATTGAAACTGGTATGTTCGTAGGTATAAGGAATGATGGTAATGGTGAAATAATCCTTACCTGCTTCAATAAGCGTCAAACTCGTCCCATTTACACAAATCGAACCTTTCTCCACCAATAAATGGGCAAATTCTTGAGGATAACTAAATTTAAACAACCAGGAACCATCTCTGTCCTCTATTTCCTCTACCCTACCCACCGTATCTACATGGCCCTGTACAAAGTGTCCGTCCAGGCGATCACCCACTTTCAGACACATCTCCAGATTTACTTTATCACCCGCCTTCCAGGAATTCAAACTCGTCTTCTTCAAGGTCTCCTCTACTGCTACTACTTTATACTGACTGCCCTGCTCATTAGACATCAGAATATCTGCAACTGTCAAACACACTCCTTCATGCGCAATACTCTAATCAATCTTGATCGGCTCATCAAAGGGCGCATACACCTCTATGACCTTTCCACTACCTTCTGATTTGACTGAATAAATTTCTCCGATATGGGTAACGATTCCTGTAAACATGATGATGTATTAAAAGCTGTAGGGACAGATAATCATCTGTCCCTACAAATTTACTTTTTCTGGAAGACTTTGTTTCAGATTAGGCAGTCTGAGGTACTCTCTCTTGCTTTTTCTTAGCCGGCTTTAATATTCCTTTCTTCTCATAATACCTCCTCGCAAAAGCCAGGCCCACAAAGGTGAGGATGGTTGGGAGAATCCAGGGAAGAATTTGCCAGTAGCCTGTCAGGATTCCATCCAGGTATTGACGACCTCCGAAAGCAAGGAAGGCAGTATAGGCAGCTGTTCCGGTCGTAACCATGCCTACATAATGCTCCTTGAACCAGGACTTCCCTTGCATCTGAGTTTTGTAATCTCGGATTATTTGAGGAATAGAGGCTATACCCAGCAAGCCAAAAAACATCATGAGGATAGAGGCGCCATTCTCCAAATTAAAGAGTGCATAGGTGATCATCATGATGCTGAAGAGTATGATGGCGATATTGATGGAAAAGTGGATTTGTTTGAAGCGCGGGCTGACCTTCTTTTTATTTTTAAGAATGGCCACTCCGTACCAGAGAGGATTTCCGGTAATGAAGGTTAAGAAGCCGAGGAAAATGGCTGCATTGTATTGTTGTATGATTACATTTTTCACACTCAGGATAGCAGCAGTAATCACCACGAACCACATGCAATAGACATAGAGATTGCCGATTTTTCTATGAAGCTTCCCTCCTTTTCGGGTAAAAACAGGAAGCCAGAATAAGATAAGACTGATGAAGCCTACGATGACATGTGAAAGGGTCGTGATTTTAGTAAATGATTCCATATGATTGCTTTTTCTCTTGCTTTACCCAAATGTAGGACAGGAGTTTCAGCAATTAAAAAAGCAGTGACGGCTGACAAGGCAATATTGACGAAAAACAAGCTTTAGGGATGAATGACAAACTTTTGGGATAAGCGGTTTTTCAATTCCTTGATCTTATTTCGGGAAACGGGGACCTGCAAATCAGGGGCTGCTTTTAAATTCAGGGTCAATCCCTGTGCATTTCCGTCTACCTTCGAGATTTGGCCCAAATTCACAATGAAGGATCTATGGCTGCGGTAGAAATGTTCATCCGGCAATTCTTTATCTAATTGGGACAAAGTGCTACGAAGGATTTCTTTTTCAATCCCACTTTCCCCTACATAATAAACCAGTACATAATTTTGCATGGCTTCCATAAAAAGAAGCTTATCCAGTTCCACCTCAAAGGATTGTTTTTTATTGGCGGAGGAAAGACTGAGTTTTTCAGCCGGATGCTCTTCTGATGCAGGCAATTGAATTTCACTCGCATGTTGCAGGTTTCTCTTTACGTAGCGCAGTTGATTGATCAGCCCACTAAAAATGATGGGGAATATCCCAATCGCAAAGGTTGCTATAAAAGAAAAGAACAGATT
>Ga0207422_1004264_pt1 | contig 12175 bp, 13 predicted proteins | sample MarCyaLeptolynsp_FD_187757 | JGI IMG/M metagenome (GOLD analysis project Ga0207422, IMG submission 187757) | Marine cyanobacterial communities from Panama - species 1 Leptolyngbya sp. (SPAdes) | ecosystem: Environmental > Aquatic > Marine > Unclassified | place: Panama: Panama City | collected... | reverse complement strand
AAACACGGGAACACCATGACGTTGTGCTTGGCATATTCGCGGCGGATGATCTCGATCCCGCCGCCGGTCCACATCCATGAAGACGAGACTTCCGACGTCGGGCCGAAGGGCAGGCCGCCGTAGAATTGCGCCACCGGGACGACGCTCGACCAATAACCCATCCAGTCCCAGCCGGCATCGACCGCGCCGCTGCTGACCGCGTCGAACACTTCCAGCGTCGGCACCAGATCGCCGGGCTCGTGAAGTTCGAGCTCCAGTTCGCCGCCGGTCGCGATCTTGACGTTTTCGGCGAACTTTACGCCCATCTGGCCGAGCAGATTGGACGTGCCGAAGGTGCTGGCGACGTCCAGCTTGTCGGCCATTGCCGGCGTCGCGCATGCGATGACCGCAGCGCCTACGGCCGCTAGCAGGTTTGTTCTGTTCATGTCTGTGATCTCCCTGTTTCACTATCTCGACGACGTTATGCCCGCCGTTTGACACCCGCGTGACGTCCCTTGCGGACGCCGCGGCGGTTCTTCACGCCACCATGCCCCGGTTCGTGAGGCAGCGCTCGGAGCGAGTCGAACTCTTGCGACATGTTGAATGGATCTGATCAAGCCTGTAAAATAGTATTATAATATCAATTAATCTCAGGTTTTCTTATGTTGATCCCTTTTCGTCAGCTTGCCTATATCGTTTCCGTTGCCGATTACGGCAGCATTTCCGCGGCGGCGAAAAATCTGGCCATCTCCCAGCCCGCAATAAGTGCGGCAATTCAGAAGGTTGAGGAAGAATATCAGCTCAAGCTATTCATTCGCGAACGGCCGCACAATGTGGTGCTGTCGCCCGTCGGCCGTCGTTTCGTTGCGCGCGCCCGGCGTCTCCTCGAAAACGCCCAGGATTTCGATGACGATGCCCGAAACCTGCGGCAGACCCTGAAGGGCAATGTCGAAGTCGGGTGTTTCCTGCCGACCGCCGCCTTTATCGTCCCGATCATTCTGCGGGGCCTGAGGGAACGGAATTTCGATATTTCCGTTCAGGTTCACGAGGCCGACCTGGATGAAATCAACAGCATGCTCGTCCAGGGCCGGATCGATGTCGCGTTGACCTACAACATGCACCCCAGTCCCGGCATTGAATTCGAAACCCTGATCGAGGCGCCGCCCTACGTGCTTCTGTCGAGAGACGATCCGTTCGCCAACGAGAGTTCGGTCTCCCTGGCTCAGCTTGCCGATCGCGACATGGTCGCCCTGAACCTGCCGATTACCCAACAGTTTTTTCTGTCGCTGTTTTCACAGGCCAATCTGAAGCCTAGGATCCGCCATCAGGTCAAATCCTACGAGCTCGTCAGAAGCCTGGTCGGCGCCGGAGAGGGATATGCGATCCTGATCATGCGGCCGGTGAACGAACGCGCCTATGATGGAAGCGAACTGGTCTATCTGCCGCTGAGCGACGACGTGCCCACGCCGCAATATGGACTGGCCTTCACCAATCGTTCGGTGCCGACCAAACTGGTCGAGGCTTTCGCGAATGTCTGCCGTGAAGCATTGAAGTCCGAGGAAAAGGCAAAAAACTATTTTGTTCCGCTGCCGGCAAACACAGCTCTCTGATTGGAGGTGCACCGATTACGGCTGCCGTTCGGAGCGACGCCGAATTCCCGTTTGTAGAGCCTGCTGAAGACGGATTGATTTTCGAACCCGCAGGCCAGGGCAATCTCCGTCAGCGGCATTCTGGTCTGTTCCAGCAACTGACGGGCGCGGTTCAGCCGCAACCGGGCATAATATTTCAGCGGCGACTGAAACCCGTTTCCGGCGAATATTCTTTCGATCTGGCGAACCGACAGGGCCATTCGACGGGCAATTTCCGCGACCGAAACAGGCGTTTCGATATTTTCGATCATGATGCCGAGCGCCCGGTGAAACCTCTCGTCCTCGCAGATCAGGGCATCGGAACTCAGCACCTGGACGGTTTCCCCGCTGCGTTTTCCGCAAGCCAGGAAGTGATTGCAGATTTCGCCGCCGACGGCAGCTCCGCAGACCCGTTCGATGAAGTCGACGATCAGGTCGAACGATGCCAGCTCGCCGGCGCAACTCGTGATCCGGCCGTCGGAGGCATAAAGGACGTTTTCAAACGTCAGATCCGGAAATCGCTCCCCGAGCGGCGCCAGGGATTTCCAGTGCGCCGCGCATTTTTTTCCCGCAATCATTCCCGCGGCGGCAAGGGCTTCGCACGCCGCGCCCAGGGCGAAAAACGGTATCCCGGCGCGAACCAGTCTGCGGGTGAAAGTCCGCAGCAAGTCCTGCTCCTGCGGGTCCATTGTCAGGCCGCAGCACAAAATCGCCAGATCCGGGCCGTCAACAGGATTGTTATGCGCCAGCACATCTCTGGCGGCGGCCTGACACGGTATCGGAATGCCCGCCCGCGTTGTCGGATCGGTGTTGCCGAGCGAGACGAGCTGAATGTCGAATTGCGCCCGGTTCAGACAGCTGTTCGCCTGCTGGAACGGTTCAAGCGTGGACGAAACCGTGGTCAGCGACACGCCGTCCGCCAAAAGCAGCATGACGCGTGTCGCTGCCCCTTCAGGGGCAAAGGGACGGGTCAGTGTCTGAATTTCGGGCAAGCGCGGACTTCTTTCAGGATGAGTTCGACAAGCTCGAACTGGGACTGGCCGTTGACATCCTCGAAATAGATATGGCTCGGCCAGGACTGGTTCACGTGTTTGTCCCCCGGCAGGTCGACGGTTTCGCAGACGCGCCGCACCGCGCCCACGAACGCGCGCGCCTTTGCGGCGGTTTCCGCCTTGGTCGCCTCCAGGTCCTCGATGCTGTTGCGGTCGATTTCCGGGGAGCCGATGCCGACGGTGAGCGGCATGTTGCGCTCGATCGCCGCCTGCTCGTAGAACGAAACGTCCACCCTGTCGGCTTCCAGGCGCATGATGAAGACCGGATTGACGCTGACCTTGGCCTCGGTCAGTTCCCGCAGCCTGAACCGGTCCGCCACGGCATTCTCCGCGGCGACGGCTCCCCTGCGGCGCGCGGCGCGGCCCTTTTTCCGGACCTCGGTCACGAAGTCGCCGCGATAATTGTTGTCGAACACGCGCCCTGCATAGGGTTTGTCCCTCAACATGTGCCGGATCGAGCGGATTGACATGGTCATGCAATTCTCCGGCCCGATGAAGAAGGGAGAGCCCGACGCATCCGACAGTTCGACCCAGCCATCTGGAAACATCTCGAAATGATGGTCCATCCACGGCGCCAGCACCGTGTCGCCGAGGTGATCCAGGAGGGCATTCACGGTGTCCGGGTCATTTGCGACATCGGCAAGCAGGGGTTCCTGTCCGTAAATGTCGGCCGCAAGACTGTAGGGCGCGGAAATCTGCAGGGTCGGCGCAACACCGGTCAGGTCCTGGGTGGCGCGCAGGATGTTGTCGATGGCCCGCGGCACGCCGGTGGTGAAGTCGGGCGTCTTCAGGTCGCGCCAATTCGTCTTGTTGATCAGAACCGCATCCGGGTCGGCGCCCGGCGGAAACTTGTCCGGATACATCATCTCCTGGCCGAGCGGCTCGCATGTCCAGGCGTAAAGCGCCCAGGTCATGTAGAACTTGTCGATCCCGAGAAGGCGGCTGACCGCGAGGTTGGCGCGGACGTAACGATAGGGTTCGTTGAAATAATAGTCGCGGGATTCGATCCCGTAGAGGTCGTGCAGCAGCGCCAGTCCGAGCATGTGCACTGACGCGGTCGAATGCACCCGGTCGGCAGGGGGCGGGACCGCAAAGGTCTTGTCGAACGCGCCGGCTATGGCGGCATCGAAGACGGCCTTCATCTCCTGTTTCGCCTGTGCCTCCCCCGCCTGCCAGCGCCGAAGCAGGCGCAGGCCCTCTGGGAAGTGGAGAGTTTCGAGATCGGTCATGGTCCGGCATCGCTCCTGATCTGACTTGTTCTGCCGTGTGACAGTCTTCGGTCGGAAAAGGCTATTCGAATGCGGATATGTCGAATATATCCATTAATGGGAAACCTGTAGATCCATTTGAGTGAACCCATGTCGAAATCTCCCGGAGGCGCCTTGTTGCAGGGGTTCAGCGTGGACCGTGGATCGGCGATCCCGATTTACCGGCAACTGGACACTGTCCTGCGCACATTGATTCTGGACGGCGTGCTGCAGCCCGCCCAGAAACTGCCGTCGACCCGTGAACTGGCCCGGGACCTGGGGGTCTCGCGCATCACCGTCAAATCCGTCTACGAACAATTGGTCGCCGAAGGCTATGTCGAGGCGCGGACCGGGTCCGGCACCTATGTGGCAAAAGGGCTGGATCCCGACAGCTCTCCCAATATCGGTTTGCCGCGCCGCCGGGCGGACCCGCCGGACATCGCGGTCTCGGACCATGCCCGGGCGATCATGGCATCGCGGGCCAGCGTGCGGCATGGCAAGACGGAGGCGTTTCGACCTGGCGTGCCGGCGCTCGACCTGTTTCCGGTGAAAATCTGGAACAGATATCTGTGCGACGCGATGGCCGGCAATGAACGCAGAGACCTCAGCTACGGGCACATGATGGGCAGCCCGTCCCTGCGTGCAGCGATATCCCGGCACCTGGCCGACGCCCGCGGCATGCAGGCCGATCCCTCCCAGATCGTGATCACCTCCGGCGCCCAGCAGGCTTTTGTCATGATTGCCTTTGTGCTGCTCAGGCAGGGCGATACGGTGTGGTACGAAAATCCGGGCCATATTGCCGGCCGCGATGTCATGCGGGGCATGGGCGCAAACATTGCCCCGGTCTCCATCGACGGTGAAGGTCTGGATCTTGCCGACGCCGTTTCACGCCATCCCCGGCCGGCGCTCATCTTCACCACGCCGTCGCACCAGCAACCGCTGGGAACGACCATGTCGCTGGTCCGGCGATTGGCCCTGCTCAACTACGCGCGGGAAAACGATGCCTGGATCATCGAAGACGATTATGACAGCGAATTCCGCTATCGCGGCCGGCCGCTGCCGGCGCTGAGCGCGCTGGATAATGAGCGCCGTGTGTTTTATGTCGGAACCTATTCGAAATCCATGTTCGCCTCCATGCGGCTGGGTTATGTCGTGGTGCCGCCGCAACTGGTCGATGCGTTTGCCAAGGCGCGGAATCTGTTGGGGCAGGGCTCTTCCACCGTGGTGGAAACCGCGATGGCCGGTTTCATGCGCGACGGCCGCTTTGTCGAGCACATTCGGAAGATGCGCCGCGTCTACCGGGACCGGCGCGATCGTCTGTACGAATGCCTGACCCGCGACTGCGCCGATCATTTCGATGTGCAGATGACGGATGCGGGCATGCACATGCTGGCCTGGCTGAAGCCGGGCGTCGACGACCAGGCGGCGCATGCCGCGCTGCTGGAGGCCGGGATCGAATCCCTGCCCCTGTCGGTCTATGCAAGCGAGCCGCTTTCCCGTCAGGCTTTGGTGCTGGGCTTTACCGGGGTCAGGGAAACGCGCATGCCGGCCCTGGTCGCAAAAATGTCCGGGACCCTGTCCGGGCTCCGCCGGGGTGAGGCCGGTTCGGTAGGTCCGAGTGCCTCCAAATCGCGGGATGGCCGCCGATGATCCGGGAAAGCCGCACCCGGGACATCGTCGCATTGGTCGCCCGATGTCTCAAATCGCGCCGCACAAGGCTCCTGATAGAGAACCAGAGCTTGACTCCCGAAACATCGCAACTTCTTTGCAGAGGTACTGGTTTTAATGGCTGTTTGGCAATTTCCATTGATGCTTGTCCCGGAGCAGTGGGCAGATACGCATAGACAGCAGATATCAAGATATCTGGGTGAAGATGGTTGGGATCTGTCGGAGGCATGGTGCGGTTACCGGCTGACCGAAACCTGTGCACAGGTCATCGATGGGTACATGGCAAGGTCGCCCTCAATCTCCGACGGAATAATTTATTGGGGGGATGAATTCAGCCACGACATTCATCTAAGCCATGGCAACGGTTTTGTCGAAGAAGTCCGCGTCCGCATGGACATGCGTGCAGACATAGGATCAATAGCAGACGCCACCGTCGCGATTGCCAAAGAGTTGGGCTGCGCCATACTGATCATGGAGACGGCCACGCTGCTGGAGCCCGACGTAGATGGTCTCCGTCGGTGTGCAAGGTCATCAAGAGCCGCCGAACGGAGCGGAACAATGGGCGGGGAATGATGCCTCTTTTTCAGGGAACAATCCGGCGAGAGGCGGCGGGCCTGGAAAATACGTCTATCGCCGCAATCGGAAGAAAGCCAATGACCAGTCTCAACTCCTCTCGACGAACCGGCGTCAAACGGGAATCCTTGTGGATGTTCATTCGGGCGGCTCCTGGAGAGTTGACGGGTGGTACTCCAGTCTCCTCGCTTCGGCTCGAATGAATACCCTATTGACAACTCACAGCTGGTTTGACTGCGTTGCAAACGAATTCACGAACCATTTGGATACGCGAAAGCTGCCGAAAAGATCCCACGACCCAACGATATTCATGTTCCTCAACCTCATCCTGAGGCGCGAAACGAAGTGGAGCCTCGAAGGACCGATGGCGGACACTGGATCGTCCTTCGAGGCTCCGCTCTGCATCCACATCGGGTGTTCCCGATGTGGACACTCGAAATGTCAAACAGGGGAACACCCCTGTTTGATGCGCCTCAGGATGAGGTCTCTGGGTCTCAAGCTTTTGAATAATTGGATAAATTCTCCTCAAGCGGCTTGGTTCAAATCCTGTTGTGTCATGTGCTGACAGGGTGTCAAGTTAACTGTCCCCAGCCCCTAAAACCGGTCCGAGCCTCCTTCATCACATCCCGCCAAGAAAAAGGGAGTGCCTGCCGGGCACTCCCTTCTGATAAACCGGTTGGATAGCTCAAGCGGCTTTTTTCAGCGCTTTTTTGGCTTTCTTCAATTTGGCTTTTTGAGCGTCGACTTTTGCGGAGCGGGATTTCACTTCTTTTTTCAGGGCCTTGATTTTCGACTTCTTGGACATGATCGTTCCTTGTTCGGGGCGTGCGGTCAATCGTTCGCACCATCCCCTTGCTCTTTGTGGTGACGAAGAAATTCTTTGATGAACCGCCGAATTTCCCGCGACGCACTGGTATCCAGCGCGTCGCACATTTGGACAAATTCATCCCGCTGTTCTCCGCTGATGCGAATGACCAACTGGCTTTCTCGTTTCGTCTTTTTTGCCATGGCGAATTTGTTTCCCAATAATGTATATACAAATTCTATACAAGGTAAAGTATATTGATGTGCGACATATAGACCAGACGAGATTAATCCCAAAGAAATGGGAGATCAATGGTGAGGCGCGCCGGACCTGCCTCGTCGCATGTCGCGTTTGATATGCCTCAGATCAAACGAAAGCGGTTTGCGCAAAAAGGGTCTGCAGCTTGTCGGGTGAATCCGGTTTCATGTGACACGCCGCAGAGCTCCAATGTCAAAAACGCCTTTTGATCGACAATACGCAGTTTTAACAATTATCAGCGAGGCTCCGGGAGCATGGAAGGTCGAGGACATTTTCAGGAGCGGCGTGTTGTTTTGGCATCCCAAATCCCCATTGAGTCCGGAAGACGAACACTGGCAGATCGAATGCTGGCACTGGCTGCTTTCCAATTTCGGCGGCATCTCCGCGCTGTCCGGCACAGACCTGATACTGCCGACCGGAACGTTCTTCCCGCCCACGGAACACGGCGGCCACGAGCGGGCACACCATATCTTCACCTGTGTTGCGGGATACATGAACATCTCCGTCGAGCAATTCGACCTGATACCGCAAGAGGATTCGGTCGATCCTGCGCTCGGGCCGCTCATGGTTGTTCAAAACGCACCCAGGTCTCCCGCCGGGACGTTTTCGACGGCAAATGGCACAAATCTGCGCATCACATACGACCCGGCAATGCTGGACAGACCGGATGAATTGATCGCGACACTCGCGCATGAACTGTGCCATCCCTTGCTGCTGTCAATCCAGGATCCGCCTCCGGGTGGCGATGACTATGAAGAATTCGCGACCGACCTTGCGACGGTTTACTTCGGATTTGGGCTTTTTGGTGCAAACAATGCGTTCTCCTTTCAGCAGTTTTCAGATGCTGCAACCGGGACGCAGGGTTGGTCGACACGACGGTTGGGCTATCTCACCGAGCCCGAATGGGGGTTTGCTCTGGCGATCTTTCACTTCCTGACAAAACGGCCGGATACCGAACTCGAAAAATACCTGAAATCCTCGATAGGCAACTATTTCAGAAAAAGCGCCAGATACATCGGGGCCAACAAGGAAAAATTTGAACGTCTGAACATTTGAAGCGCGCCAGGCCGGTAGGGACACCAAGGGCGCATTGGTGCGCGTTCTGCGGACCCATGAAAGGGGCCGGCGAACGGCGCTGAGTATGGACGCGTCGCACTGGCCTTACGCTATTGAACCTGCCGATTGACGGTCTTCGGATCGGACGTCTTCTTCGCCCGGCGCACTCGATCCGAAGAAGGCTGTGGCATAATCCGACGCTGCCGAAGACAGGCCGTCTTCGGTGAGCGTAAGGATGCCGGAAACCGACTGGATGTTGACGCTGTGCGTCACGAAACGGGTCAATGCCGCGTCGCGTTCGGCTTCGTTTTCGGCGTCTTTCACATCCTCCTGATAGGCGCGAAGCGCTTCCGCCGTGGCCCGGAGCGTGTGGAGCGTGTCCACAGTCTTGAGATCTTCGACGAGGGCCGGATTTTCCTCCAGCAATTGTTCGATTTTTTCCTTGTACGGGCCGTCGGTGACCAGGTCTCCGGAGGCATCGAACCGGAGCGTGATGCCATCTTCCCCAATTGGAATGTCTTCGTTCGCGAAAAGATCTGTCAGTTTCTGGGCGGCTTCGTCGGTTTTCAGGGCCACGAGCTCATCCAGCGTTTTGGGAAGGTTTTCCAGCGCGTCGCTGGCGTCCCTTGCATTCTTTAAGGCCGAAATTGCTTCATCGGAAAGATCGACGATCGTTGCGGCGTCGAGGGCACCCGATGCCTGGTGGGTCGCTGTCGCGGAGAATACCCCAGATCCATTGGCGGAAACTGCCGAAAAGGCGCGATTGTCATACAATGGCGCGTTGTACAGGCCGGCAGCGGCGGCAGAAGCGATTGTCGTCATATCCTGATCATCCACGCAAGTGTCAAAGGATGCGCGCTCGTGGAATGTCGATCCAACATATCGTCGACCGGCGGCACGCGTTTCGCGATAGGGCGCAATTCCTGCGCGCAGCCTGAATGCTAAAATGGTTTGCCAGGGTTAATTTTTTGTTTCTGGATGATAAAAACACCAAAAAGTAGATTTTCGCCAAGGCGCTTGGTTTATCGCGTGCAACGAATGATGGTGGAGCAGGGGCAATGGGATGGGCGCTCCACTCGCTTCTCGCCCCGTCGTTTCGAGGAAAAAGGGTGGGAGGGGGATTCCCCGGCGATGCGGATTATCAAGCCCGCACTGATCGTTTGAGGGCCGCTCAGATAAAACTCCGCCTTGTCATCGTGCCGCTGGCCCTGCGGTTCAAAGGTCATGCCGCCTGCGGCGACCATTTCAGGCCCGTCTTCTGTTCGGACAGGTCCCACAGTCTGGCGGCCTGACCTGTGTCCAGGGCGAACGCTTCCAGCGGGCACGCGCCGACCGGGCCGACCATTTCGAACCGCGTCGGGCCGTAATAGGTTTCCGGTTCCAGTTCCGCCTGCGTTGCGCACATGATTTCGGGCCAGGATCCGCGCTCGGCCGATTGCGCCAACGGTGAAAGCAGGGCGGCAAGCACCCGCGTGGCGAGGCCGGCCGTATCCCGGATCAATCCGGTTCGCGACGCGCCGGGATGACAGACATGAACCTCCACGGCCGTGCCGGCCGCCCGCACCCGGCGCTGCAGTTCGTAGCCGAACATCATCTGCGCCAGCTTGCTCTGGGCGTAGGCATTCCAGGCGGAATAGTTTTTGTCGTAATTCAGGTCCTCGAACCGAATCCGCTTGTCGCCCATCTTGTAGCCATTGCTGCCAACGATCACGATCCGGCCATCCGATGCCTCTACGCGTTCAAACACGAGCCCGCACAAAAGAAAATGGCCGAAATGGTTCACGCCGAGCTGGCTTTCGAATCCGTCCTCGGTGAGTTGCTGCGTGGCCACCTGGGCGATAGCGGCGTTGCAGATCAGAGCATCGATGCGGGGAACCGTGTGCAACAGTTCCGCCGCCGCTTGTCGCACGCTTGACAGCGCGCCAAGGTCCATGCGCACGAAACTTACGTCGGCGCCGGGCCCAAACTCCTCTCGGAGGGCTTCGATGGCTTTCGCCGACCGCTCGGCGCTGCGGTTCATCATCACCACGCGCCCGCCTTTGGAAAGCAGCACCCGCGTCGCCTCGAACCCGGCGCCGCCGTTGGCGCCGGTGATCACATAGGTCTTTCCCGCAAGGGAGCCGAGGCGCTCCGGCGTCCAGCCTCCCGGTCCAAATCTCTTCGTCATTCCATGCTCCTTGCCGCCGGGGACCCCTCGGCTTTTGCGCCGCAAACCTCGCGGTTGGCTTGAAAGGACAAATAGGCCTCGTGCATGAAGCAAAACAGGCCAAATGATCGCCAATGCTTGCCTGATTGTATCGTTTGGTTGCATGCCGTGCATTCTTCAGGCAGATCCGGGAGATGAGCAGACAGAAAATTAAACAAGTCATCGAACGGTGTCTGCCCGATGCCGGCCTGGTCGAATCCGGAATAAGCGGTGTGAAGCTGTTCCGGGTCACCGAACCGGTGCCCTGCATGCCCGCGGTCTACGAGCCCACAATTGTCGCCATCGTCGGCGGGACAAAGGAGGCGATCCTGGGCGGGAAACGGCATGTCTACGACAGCGATCGATATCTGTGCTGCCCCATGTCGATGCCGGTCGCGGCGGGCACGCCCACAGCCTCAGCAGACAACCCGCTGCTCGGCGTTCTGGTATCCCTCGACGTGGGGATGATGAGCACGCTGATCATAGAAACGGCGAACGCCGCCGCGCCGGGCCGGTTCCCGGGCGACGACAAGGCCGCTCCGGGTCTTGCGCTGGCGCATTGGGACGCGCCCTTTACCGAAGCGCTCCTCAGACTTGTCCGGTTGGGCGATGATCCGGTCGACGAGGCGGTGCTCGGGGCGGGGCGCTTGCGCGAGTTCTTCTACGCGGTCTTGAAGGGGGAGGCGGGCGGTTCGGTTCGGCGCGCCTTCGGCGTCGGCAACGAAATCGCCCAAACGATCCGGTTCCTGTCGGCGCGCCTGAACGAGCCGGTCACCATCGACGACATGGCTGCGCGCGCGGGCATGAGCCGGGCCGTGTTCCACCGCAAGTTCAAACAGGCCACCACATTGTCGCCGATCCAGTTTGCCAAATGCATGCGTCTGAACCACGCCGCCATGAGCATCGCCGGCGGCAAGAGTGTCAGCGAGGCGGCGTGGGACGTGGGATATGCGAGCCCCTCACAATTCAGCAGGGAATTCAAACGTCTGTATGGGCAGTCTCCCAATCGGTGGAGCCGGGCCGGACAGCTTCCAAAGGAGCTTCCAAAGGGAATCATGTGAAGGTCAAAGAGGGGGCTGACGCGTGGTGCGGCCTCCGGCGCCCTCTGCCGGGCAAACTGGGCAAGCCGACAGTCAAACTGCATTTCCAGCCATCGGTATTGTATGCTTTCGGAGATGGCGTCGTGACCTGTTGAACGACGGCTACGGGACGTTCGTGGCTGCTCAAGCCAAGAGTAGCCTTTCGACGGTTGCAGCGCCGTATCCTGCTGACGACAGTGTGCGTCAAACCCCTTGCCCGATGTCCCACATCGCGCTGCGCGGTTTTCCTACCCTGTCGTCAGCACGACGACGCGCAGACCATGCAGAGTGTGAGATGTCCGGGCTAGGAACCAGGCGCCAATTTGGATGATATCGCAGCTGAAACACCTCTATTCAGCCGGCATCAATCGAAAATGCTTCCTGTCAAACCAGTATTATTAAAATCTGCGAGAATTCGATTTTAGACAAGACTGTGCCCACCAATATCCAATCTACGGAATCGGTTGAACTAACCCGAATCTCTCAAAGTAAAGGGTGCATCGGCCCCAAGAATCTGAGAATATTCTTTAGCTACAAAGAGTTACCAGATTCTAGGACGGGGTCCGATGCAAACACACTGTATCTCTGAACAAATCGAATTTGAAGGCTTTGATGGGCGCAAAGTTGTCGCTGCTTTTGACGGTG
>Ga0207422_1004263_pt1 | contig 12176 bp, 6 predicted proteins | sample MarCyaLeptolynsp_FD_187757 | JGI IMG/M metagenome (GOLD analysis project Ga0207422, IMG submission 187757) | Marine cyanobacterial communities from Panama - species 1 Leptolyngbya sp. (SPAdes) | ecosystem: Environmental > Aquatic > Marine > Unclassified | place: Panama: Panama City | collected... | reverse complement strand
TCGAACGTGGTCGAGCCCTCGCGGATCGAAAACACGAGCATCGCCATCGCCATGCCGCCGTGAAAGCCGTGGTGGGCCATCACCGAGACGTCGGCGCGCGCCATGATCTCGGAGTTGATGAAGTACAGCAGCAGCGGTGCGTTCATCCCCCCGAGCTCGCGGGGAATCGTCATCCAGTGCAGATCGAGGTCTTTGATCTGCGAAAAAATCTCGCCCAGCTCGTCGCACATGACGGCTTCACCGTCGTCGCCGAGGTGCACGCCCTTGCGGTCGATGGCCTCCGCGCGCGGTGCAATCTCGTCGGCGCAGAACTTGCCCACCATCTCCGCGATGTCGCGATAGATCTCGAGCGCCTCCTTGGTGTCCGCCGGTCCGTCCTCGTCGGTAAAGCCGCGCTCGGTGACCTCGATCAGCGGGTTCCAGTCGATGCCCTTGTCGAAGTAGTACAGCAGGTCTTCGTTGTCGTTGAGGTAGTTGGCCATGGTGGTGCTGCCCGTGCGTGGTGAAAAGCGGTGGTGCGGGTCGATGAACAAGTGGGGCCCCCGGCCTGACGGGGGAGAGGGGAAGGGGGTTGGTCAGGCCGGGGGATGAGGCGAGGACTCCGGCTCGGTGCCGGCTTCGCTGTCGGGATCGCCGTCGGACGCCTCGCGGGCTTCCTCGGGCGTGGGATCGATGAACAGGGCGGCGCGGGCGACTCGCAGCAGCTCGGAGACCTGTCGCTTGGTCATCTCGCGCTTGTCGTCGGTCGTTGCGCCGGGGGTCAGGGCGGAGAAGGTGTCGAGCATCGCCACGCCGCACACGACGAGGTTGATCATGTGGGCGACGTACGCGGCGGGATCGATGTCGGCGTGAACGCGACCTTGCTCCCGACCCTTGACGATGTAGTCGGTCATGATCTTGGTCCACGGCTGAACGTGGGCCTCGACCAGGGGCTGCATCTCCTCGGGCCGATCGAGCATCTCGCGAAGCAGCAGCCGCGCGCGGTCCGGGTCCTCGACGAAGAAGTTGACCGTCTCGGATGCGACGGCCTCGAACTGCTCATGGCCGGAGGTGGCCGCCTTGAGCAGGCGCGGCACCGTCTCGTTCCAGTGCGACAGCATCTGCTCGAGCACGCCGCGCCGGAGCTCGTCCTTGGAGGGGAAGTGGTAGAGCAGGGACGGCTTGCGGATGCCGACCGCCTTGGCGATGTCCCGCAGCGAAGCGCCCACAAAGCCGCGGGCCGCGAACAGCCGGGTGGCTTGCTCCAGGATCTGCTTGGGAATGTCGGTGCGAGTGGGACGATCGGACGCCACGTGGGACCTACCAGTCGTTCAGACTCTGCCTACCACTCGGTAGAGAGACCGTCAACCGACCGGTAGAGAGACTGAGAAGAACCGCGCGGAGAGGCGCCTATGGGCCGTTCTCGGGACAATGCCGGCAATCGCGCCGCCTGCGGGCGTCCAGCCGGGATTGTCCGTACGCTTCGCGATGGTGCCGGCGAATCAGATCGCCTCGATCATCGCGGACGGGTTCGACGTCTTCTACGGGGAGTTCATGCGCCTGACCCGGAAGGCGCGGCGCTTCTACGACGAGGCGCAGTGGCTCCGGCTGCACGAGCAGTCGCAGGCACGAATCGACCTTTATCAACGGCACGTCAGCCGCACTCTGGCCGCCCTTGCGCCGCTGACCCGTCGGTTTTCGCAAGACCACGCCCTGTGGCGGCAGGCCCATATCGCCTACGCACAGCGGGTCGCGGACCGCGTCGATTTCGAGGTCGCGCAGACCTACTTCAACGCGATCACGCGCAAGATTTTCCACACCGTCGGTGTGCACGCCGAGATCGAGTTTCTCGACTCGGACATCGGGCGCCACGCCCAGCATCGCGTGGTCGGACAGAGCCGGGTCATCGAAAACCCGGGTGACCTGGTCGCGCTTTTCACCGAGATCCTGACGCACCCCCGACCAGCCCTGCAGTGGTTGGACCTGGCCGCCGAGGCGCGGTGGCTGGCCGCACAGTTCGCCGAACGTACCGGCGGCGCCGACTTCGAGCACGTCGAGGTGTTCAAGACCCTCTTCTTTCGCGCACGCGAGGGCTACATCGTTGCTCGCGTCGCATCGCGCGGACCGAGCGGCGCGATCGAGTACCGGCCGCTCGTCATCGCCGTCGAGCCGGCCCCGCGCGGCATCGTCGTGGACGGTCTGCTGACCACGACGGAGGAAATCATGCCGGTGTTCTCGGCGACGCGGTCGTACTTCTTCGTCGACCTCGAAAAGCCGGCGGACATCGTCGACTTTCTCGGCTCGGTGATGCCGCAACTGTCGCGGTCCGAGCTGTACGTCTCGATCGCGCACCATCGGCACGGCAAGTCGCTGATTTACCGTGAGCTGGTCGACCACCTGGAGACGTCGACCGACCAGTTCATCATCGCGCCGGGGATTCGCGGGCTGGTCATGACCGTGTTCACGCTGCCGTCGTATCGCAACGTGTTCAAGATCATTCGGGATCGGTTCGAAAAACCCACGACGACCCGGGAAGGGGTGCTTGCCTCCTATCGCTCGGTCTTCCGAGGGCAACGGGTGGGGCGGCTCGCCGACACCCAGGAGTTCGAGCATCTGGCGTTCGAGCGCGCGCGCTTTTCCGATTCGTGCCTGTCGGAGCTGCTCGAGCTCGCCGGCAACAGCGTGCGCGCCGAGGGCGATCAAGTCGTCGTCGACCACTGCTACATCGAGGAGAAGATGACGCCGCTCAACATCTACCTCCAGCAGGCCACACAAGCCGAGGCATGCGCGGCGATTGTCGAGTACGGCGACGCGATCAAGGAGCTGGCGGCGCACAACATCTTTGCCGGGGACCTCTTGTGGAAGAACTTCGGCGTCACCCGCTCTGGACACCTGGTCCTCTACGACTACGACGAGATCCAGCCGCTGCTCGAGCTCGACTTTCGGTCGGTTCCCGTCGCCCGCACGTGGGAGGACGAGATGTCGGCGCAGCCGTACTACCCGGTGGGAGAGAACGATGTCTTCCCCGAGGAGTGGCGCCCATTCGTCGTTCCACGCAACCCCACCGCGGTGCGGGATGCGTTCGAGGATGCGCACGCCGATCTGCTGTCGCCGGAGTTTTGGCGCCGAATGCAAGAGGACCTCGTCGCGGGTCGCGTTCGCGTCAACCTCCCGTATCGACCGCGACACCCCGAGCTGTCTGCGCCCATTCGCGCGACCGAGTAGGGGGCAGCGCGCGCTCTCGTCGCCCGTGAGTCCTGTCCGCCCGGCCAGGCGTGCAGGTCACGGCTCCAGCGACGCTTCGGGTCGAGCAACTCGGACGGGCGTGCTATCTAAAACCACTCTTCGGCGTACCGTCCCCGCGCTCCCCCAAAGTCGGCTCATGAAGCACATCCTCCGAGCAATCGTCGGACCGCAGGCGGGCGAGGTCATCGTGCTCGGCTCCCGGACCACGCTCGGGCGCGCCGCCGACTGCGATATCCAGATCGTGCACGAGGGAGTCTCGCGACATCACGCGAAGTTCCGCGTCTCGGGCACGACGGTCGAGCTGATCGATTTGTCGAGCGACAACGGGACCTACGTCAACGGCGAGCGCATCGATCGCTACACGCTCGCGCCCGGCGACTCGGTACGCGTGATGAGCTCACGTTTTGCCTACGAGATGCTCGAGGATGCCAACCCGATCGCGACGTCGCCCGCGTACTTCCGCAAGGTCACTTCGGGAGATTCGCTGCGCCGCACGGGGCCCGTCGAGATCCGCTCGATGACGGGCCGCCCCGGTCGCGCCACTTCGCCGCGACGCCGCTCCAAGGCGGAGAGCGCCGGGGCGCCCAACGTGGAGCAGACCGCGATCGAAAATGGCGTCGTCGCGGAGGCGCCGCGAACGTTTCCCGGTTCTCCCCTGTCTCGACCGCGCAGTACCGGAGGTCCGTCGTCGCCGGCAGCCGAGCCCACGACCAACCCGCCTCATCGCGACGAGCGGTACAAGGCCGGCAGCTCGGGAATGTGGCGACGCTCGGTCGAGCCGGCCACGCGGGAGCGGCCCGCGACGGGCGAGGGTCCGGTGGCTGCGGCGTCGGTGCCTGTCGCCACGCCCCCGCGGGGCTTGGTGGCGCCACCCATGCAGCGCGCGCCATCGGCTTCGTCGGGCGCCGAGGTTGCAGCGCCTCGCGCCGAGCGAGTGATGACCGAGCCGCCCCCAGTCACCTCGGGGTCGGGTGCGTTCCGCTATCCCACAGACCCCAACGCTCCCAGCAGCGGCGAGGCGTCGGGGACGTTCCGCCCCGGTCGCACGGGCGAGGGCTCGGGCCTCTTTCGTCCCGGCCGCACGGGCGAGGGCTCGGGGTCTTTTCGGCGGCCGAGTGACTCGGGACGGTTTGGACGGGGTGAGAGCTCGGGTCTCCATCCTCGACCGGGTGCGGCCGCCCCGGAGTCGGAGCCACAGGAGCGCATCGTTCCCCCGGCCGCGCGGGGGGGCTCGGTCGCCGTCCCGACGACCCGGCGCGCCAAGCCGACCGCCGAGGTTGCCCACAGCGTCGGCGTCATGCCCGACGATGAAGGGTCGGGGCCCAAGCGCCGGACCGATGAGTACGGCACCGCGGGAGTCGACCCACGCGCGGAGCCGGAGCCCGGTCGGTCATCCACACGCAACCGGGTGGATGCAGTCGGGGCGGGCGTCTCGAAGATTGCAGCACCGGGGACGAGCACCGCAAAGGCCGCCGGCAAGCCCACCGAGAACGCCCACGCGAAGAACGAACCGGTCACCGAACCGCGCACCGCGGAGGCTGCCCAGCAGCCCGGTAAGACGACGGGTGAGTTCCTTCCGTCGCATCGTCGCCAGACCGGTGCGTACGCTCGAATCCCGGAGATCGCGATCGACGAGGTCAGCGCGCACGTCGGGGTCGACGATCGGGCAATGGGCGCATTGACCTCCGAGCTGACCCGTCGCACCGGGCCGGCGCCGGACGACCCGAGCGCCGAGCAAGAGGACGCGGATGGTCGGCTCGCGCTGGCGGCGGTGCTGCAGTACCGCGACTTTCGGCTTCGCACCCTGCACGGCGGGCAGCTCACGTCGGTGGAGCGGCGCCGGTACGACCATCTCGATCGCTACCTGCAGCGCACGCTCCCGCAGAAGAACAATCCGCTCGCGGCCAAGCGGCGGTTCACCCGGTTCGCTTGCGAGCTGGTCGGGGAGCTGACCCACGCCGAGATCCGCGGCCTGACCACGACGCCCGTCGCCGTCTACGACATCGGTGCGGGGGGCGCGAAGCTCGACATCGGTGCCACCAAGATCGCGGTTGGGGACGTCGCGTGGCTGAGCGTGCAGCTCGCGGGAATCCCCGACGTGCCCGAGCAGGACGCGGAGATCGTCGTCTTCAAGGCGCGCGTCGTCTGGGTCGAAAACGCGCAGCTCGGCCTGGCGTTCGCCGGCGCCCCGCAATACGACTCTGGCGCCGTCGGACGCTGAGAAAACGCAGATCCTCGTCGCGCCTTTTTCTCAGTTCCTACATTGAACCACAGGTAGGTGTAGGTACACTGTGGGCCATGAACGTGGGGCTTCATCGGGGGACGCGGTTTCGCGTTTTGGGTGCACTTCTTCTCGCGCTGGGCGTGTCGGGCTGCGACGAGGCCGGGTCCGAGGGCACGGACCCCGCGTGTGAAGGGGCCAAATGCGACGCGGCTGGCGACAAGGATGAGGCCGATGCGACCCGTACCTGCTTCGGCGTGCGTGGCAACGGCCAGCTGATCTTCGCGCACTTCGGAAGCCTCGCGAGGATCTACGAGAACTACGGCCTGATGTGGGGCGCCTCGGGCGGAAGCTCCGGCAGCATCACCACGTTCATCGCCGACTCGATCCAGATGAACCCGCAGCTGACCGACTGCGGCGACGAAGCGTGCAGCGCCGAGGAGGCGGGCAACCGTGCCGCGCTGCTGTTCAAGTCGATGGAGGGTTACCTCGAGGTGCTTGGCCAGACCGAGGAAGCGGTCGCGCTGCTGCAGCTCGCGCCGCTGGTGGCCAAGATTCAACAAGCCGGCATCGAGGGACTTGCCGCCGAGGATGCTGCCGCGGCGCAGGCGGCTCTGCTCGAGCTGCTGCAGTCCGAGGATCTCCGCGACCTGATCAACGACGAGCTCGTCGACATGGTCGCCGCTTCGCCCGACCCGGCCTTTCACGTTCAAGACGTCGCCGGGGCGATTGCGACGCTGGCCGAGTTCAACGCCGACAGCGACGTCATCTTCGTGCGGCCCGGCCTCATCGACTTCGAAAAGTTCGGGGAGAAGATCGGACGGATCGCCAACTTCTACGCCGCATACGGCCCGTACCGAGCGGAGGGCATGGCCACGTTCTTCGAGTCGTGCGCCACGCCTGGCAAGGGCAAGATGTGGAGCGAGGTGGCCGAGCTGCCCGCCGGTGACGGCGCGACCTGTGGCTCGCTGTTCGGCGACCTGGCCAAGGAGTATCGCGAGGCACTGCTCGCCGACGAAGCCAGCTTTCCCAAGCGCATCGACGACACGGTCGGCTCGAACATGCATGTGCTGATCTCGACCTCGGTGCTCGAGGGCGACGCGGTGGGCCAGTGGCAGGCGTCCTTCGATGCCTACCTCGCGGCGGAGCCTCGCCCGCTCGATGTCGACTTCAACGACGTGCGCTTCGGTTACTTCGGCGCGTCCGAGGACCTCGACCGCGTCGAGGAAAACCGCGAGGGCTACAAGGACGCCAAGACCGGCAAGTTCCGCAGCCTGGGCGAGGTCAAGTGGCGGACGGCCCTGAGCTACTCGCCGGCGGAGCCCGGCCTCACCCGTGCGCTCGAAATCTCCGAGACCCAGGTCTCGGCGGGCGGCTGGTCCGACCTGCATCCGACCTTGGTGCTCAACAACCTCGGCTGCGAGCAGACGATCTACGTGACGCGTCGCGGCGCGACCTCGACGTTCGTCTCGCACGATCGCCGTGACGACGAGGCACAGCCCGGCGGTGTCGCCACGCTGCTCGGCATGACCGACGCGCAGTGGGCCGACCTCTACGACGTCTTTTCGCCCAGCTCGTTCGACCTGTCGCTCAAAGAGGCCGATGCGGTGTGGTGCACCGACTGGAACGCGCAGGCCGCCACCGACGTCGCGGGGACGGTCAAGGACGCCTACAACGCGCTGCTGGTGAGCGACGACGAGTACTGGACGGCGGCCTACGACAACAACGGCGACGGCGAAGGCATCGGCGGGTGTGCGTCGGTGGCTCCGGCGGCGGCGGCGGACTGAGCGTCCCCGCGCTATGCTCGGCCGATGCGGACGGCCGAGCAGTACATCGCGAGCCTGCGTGAGCGGAGCCTGGAGCTGTGGGTCGACGGCGAGCGCGTCGCCGACCCGACGGCCCATCCCAAGGTCCGTCCGGCGATCGAGGCGGTCGCTGCGACCTATGAGGTCGCCCACGAGGCCGAGTATGCGGCCCTCGCGACCGCGCATTCGGACATCATCGACGCGCCGGTCAATCGCTTCACCCACCTGTTCCGCGAGCCGGACGACCTGGTCAAGAAGGTCGAGCTGCAGCGCGTGCTCGGGCGGCGAACGGGAACCTGCTTTCAACGCTGCGTGGGGATGGACGGGCTCAACGCCCTGTTCATCGCCACCTGGGAGGCCCAGGGAACCTTCCACGAGCGCTTCGTGCGGTGGATGGCGGGCGTGCAGACCCGCGACGAGGTCGTGTGCGGGGCGATGACCGACGCCAAGGGCGACCGATCGCTGCGCCCCGCCGCCCAGCCCGACGCGTATCTCCGCGTGGTCGAGCGGCGTGACGACGGCGTGGTCCTGCGCGGGGCGAAGATTCATCAGACCGGGGCCGCCAACAGCCACCAGATCCTGGTGATGCCCGGCATGGCGATGCGCCCCGGCGAAGAGGACTTCGTCATCGCGGCGGCGATGCCGGTCGAAACGCCCGGGGTCACGATGATCGTAGGGCGGCAGCCCTCGGACGAGCGCAAGGGAGGCCCGGACGCAGGCAACGTGCGCTACGCCGGCCAAGAGGTCGTGGTGCTGTTTCGCGACGTCTTCGTGCCGAACGAGCGCGTGTTCCTCGACGGGCGGGAGGACGGCCATCTGCAGGCGGCCGCGACCTTGGTCGATGCGTTCGCCGGCTTTCACCGGGCGTCCTACGGCGGCTGCAAGCCGGGCAACCTCGACGTGCTCATCGGCGCGACGGCACTCGTGGCCAAAGAGCATGGCGTGCGCAAGGCGTCGCACGTGCGGGACAAGCTGATCGAGATGACGCACCTGTCCGAGACCGTGCACGGCTTGGGCCTGGCCGCCAGCAACAAGTCGACGCGCCACGACGCTGGCGTGTGGCAGGTCGACAAGGTGCTGGCCAATGTCTGCAAGCACAACGTCACGCGGCTGCCCTACGAGATCGTGCGCCTGGCCGAGGATCTGGCCGGCGGTCTGATGGCGACCATGCCGTCGCTCGCCGACCTCGACCACCCCGAGTACGGTGAGGCCCTGCGGTCGGTCGTCGGATCCGAGACACGCGCCAAGACCCTGCGCCTGATCGAAGCGATGAGCTACGGCGCCCAGGCGGTGCCGCTGCGCATCGAGTGCATGCACGGCGCCGGGTCTCCCCAAGCCCAGCGCATCGTTCTCGAGCGCGAGATCGACTGGGCTGCGCGCATGAACGCGGCACGCCGTCTCGCGGGACTGCCCGAGCAATGAGCATCCGGCTCGGTCTTCTCGGCGCGCCGCTGGCGGTTCTGACGTCCGCCTGTGCGCCCGTCGACCCCGCCGCATGCCCTCGGGGACAAACGCTGGAGGTCGTCCCGCCGGAGCGGGTGATTCGAGCCATCGCGCACGACGAGCGAGGCAACGAGCTGCTGGTGACCGTCGCCAAGTGGGAGCTGGGCAATGCTCGGCGCGCACCCAAGCTGTTCTTCGGTCCGGCCGAGCATGTCCTGCAGCGGCGGGTCGACGGCTACGGCGTGCAAAAGGATGGCGGGACCACCACGATCCACTTCGACCTCGACAGTGAACAGGCCGTGCTCACATTCCCCACGCGCCTCACCAAGCGGACCCCGCGACCACCCACCCTGCAGGTCGGCGACACGGTCTTCGGCGTCAGCGAACCCACGAAGGCGCCGAGCGACATGGCCGGCAAGACCTACGTCTGCGCCGGCCATATCCCGCCGCCGGAGCGTTAGCCAGTGCTGCCGTCCATGCCGCCTTCGCCGGTGCCGGTGCCGGTGCCGTCTTCGCCGCCGGTGCCGGTTCCCTCGCCTTCGACCTCGTCGTCACCGCAGCGCAGGTCGATCGAGTAGATCCCGTTGCAGGCGGCGCCGGCGTTGGGCCAGGTCACCCCGGTGTCGGGGTTCACGAACTCGTCGTTCTTGGGGTCGAACGCGTTGGGGCACAGGTCGCAGATGTCGCCCACACCGTCGTAGTCCTGATCGAACTGGGGCAGGAAACACATCTGGTCCCACAGGGCGGCGAGATCGCCGTCGAAGTCGCGGCCCGTCAGCTGGCGGTTGTCGAGCGGGCTCATCCCATTGAGCGCTTCCTCGCACCCCGACGGGGCCTCGAGAACGCCCGGCGTCGCGGCGACTTGCGACGGCAGCAGGCGGCAGAGATCGGCGTCCTCGTCCCTCTCCGAACACTCGACCATGACCGGAATCCCTTCGGGGTCCAGCAGCGGTCGCGGGTCGTCGGGGTCGTAGGTCAGGCGGTTGAACAACAGCCCGGCCTCGTCCTCGATCAGCGCCACGGTGCAGCAGTTGCCGTTCGCCGCCACCTCGAAGAAACCAAACGGTCGCGCATCGGGCTGGTTGTAGCAGTCGGGGTTCGTCTCGCAGGCCTGCCCGACGAAGTCGCCGTCCTCGTCGTCCTCCTGCATCTGGCCGTCCATGACCTGCATCGGGTTGGCGACGAACATGCACGTGTCGCACAGGTCGCCGACATCGTCGCCGTCGCTGTCGAGGTGGTCGCAGATGCCGTCCGTCTCGCACTTGCGGCCGTCCGGGCACTCTTCGTTGCTCGAGCACTCGATGGTGTCGGTCAACGGCTGGCGCGGGCACGCATCCCGAATGTTGATGATGCCGTCTTGGTCGAAGTCGTCGTCGGGGCCGATGCCAATGGGTCCCGCGGCGAACTCGAACAGTTTTTCGTCGGGCTCGCTGGGCGCACACGCGTCGCCGATCATGTCGTTGTCGAGGTCCTCATTGCACAGCGCCTCGACGTCCCACGCGATCGGGTCGCCCACGTGGTACGGGTTGTCTCCCCCGTAGTTCTCGCAGTTGGGCGTGTGCACGCAGTTGTCGCACGCGTCGCCGATGCCGTCGCCGTCCGTGTCGAACTGGAACGGAATGTTGCGGACCAGCATGTAGGCGGGCGGGTTGGCGGCGTCTTCGTTGTAGTTCTTGGCGAGCTGGCGACAGTTGTCGCACTCGTTGCCGACGCCGTCGTCGTCGCTGTCGGCCTTGTTGTTGGCCGCGCTGACCACCGTGGGACACAGGTCGATGGCATCGCCGACGCCGTCGCCGTCCATGTCTCCCTGCAGCGGGTTGTAGAAGTCGGGCGCGTTGTCGCACGACAGCGGGACATCGTCTTGGTCGGGGTCCTCCTTGCACTTGGGTTTGTCGACCGTGAAGTCGTAAAGGAAGTCCGCCTCGCTGGCGCCGCCGAGAACGAGCGGCATGCCGCACGCATCCCAAAAAGCCTGCTGGTACTGCGCCTCACCGTCGGGGCCCTCGAGGTCGGCCATGCTCTGCAGCCCGGGCACGGTCATGCGGTAGCTGCTGCCGTCATCGAGCACGACTCCAAACTCCGCGGAGTCGACGAATACACGGAGCATGCCGCTCGCCGCGTTGGCCACGTCCACCGTCAGACACGGGGGTCGGCACGGATCGTCGAGACGCTCTTCCTTGGTCAGCGCGCAGCCCGGACCGCCCGCGACCGGCCCGACGGGGCACGCGGACCCGTCCGGACTGTCGTCGTCGCTGCCCTGCGTGGGGTACGGCTGCAGGAAGTTGTCGGCGGATGTGTCGCCGCGGGTGGCGATGCGCCACAGCTGCACTTTGTTCACGTTTTCCGGGGACAGGTCGTACTTGTTGGAGAACCGCAGCTCGAAGCTGTCGCACGCGCCGATCCGCAGGTTGTCGGTGGGAAAGCCGCTGCCCGGCACGATGTGAAAGTCCGGCGTCTGAAACGTGTAGACCGACTTGCCGACGAGCGTGTTGTCGGCCTTGTCCCTGACGTGTTGGCCATCCTCCGGTTCGGCGAAGACGACGGTGTACTCCTGACCCGAGCACATCGCCCGGTCGAAGTCCTCGTAGTTGTCGATGAAGCCGTCATCGTTGGCGCGCCAGCCGTCTTCGCGGTTGCGGTCGCCGATCAGGCCCCGGGTTTCGGCGCACACCTCCAACGTGGCTCGCGGCACGCTGCCGGTGTCGGCGGGGCGGAACTCGAAGCCCTTGACCGCAGGATCGTAGATGACACCGCCGGGGCGCTCGACGAACTTGACCGCGTACTGACCCGCACGCTCCGGCCGGAGGTTGCCCTCGGCGTCGAAGCACCCGGTCTCGAATGCGAAAGCGCAGACAGGATCGTCCGCGACGTCGGCAAAGCTACCGCTGGTCGGGCAGCGGCAGTCTCGCGTCGGCTCGGGCAACGTCTCGTTGCGGGCGTAGTTGCTGACCGCGGTCACGTCCTGAAACGCGGGGTCACACAGTGAGTCGCCACCCAGCGAATCCTGGCAGCACTCGGCGGCGGTCATCGTGCCGCTCTCGTCGTTGTCGCAGTAAGCCAGCTGGGTGTTGGCCGGCGCGGACTGACAGTTGTTGCCGTCGACGTCGCACAGCGCCTCGAACCCGGCGTTGGAGCGGTAGCAGGCTCCAACCCCGGCGTTGGAGAAGCGCTTGTCGAGGCAGAAACCCACCGGCCCGGTGAGGTCCGACTGTTGGCCGCAGCCGACGAACCATTCCGCGACGCAGCGGCCTTCGACACAACCCTCGGTGTTCTCGGGGCTGCACGCCACCGAAGGGTCCGACTCGAGGTGTCCGACGCACTCGGTGCCCGGCAAGCCGTGCCCGGAGTCGGCCGAGGTGCAGTGGTTGTCGGCGGCGCACGGAGCGTTGCGCCGCTCGAGGTTGTCGGGGCGATCGGAGGGATGGGTCTCCCGCAGCTGGTCGTAGTAGGGCAGCTTGAACTCTTCGGCACTGCAGGCGAGG
>Ga0207422_1004260_pt1 | contig 12191 bp, 13 predicted proteins | sample MarCyaLeptolynsp_FD_187757 | JGI IMG/M metagenome (GOLD analysis project Ga0207422, IMG submission 187757) | Marine cyanobacterial communities from Panama - species 1 Leptolyngbya sp. (SPAdes) | ecosystem: Environmental > Aquatic > Marine > Unclassified | place: Panama: Panama City | collected... | reverse complement strand
TCCGTCATTACATAGCATATTTTGAGGGCTTGCTTGCCTCTGAACGGATAATTTTTGTGCAGACTGCGTAAAAAGTGATAAGCGAGCCTCCCTGTGCCTGACCCAATTTCGATAATGTAGACTGGCTCATCATGGGTGAGGGACTCCCAGCAGTCGCGCAAATGTGCAATCATGACTTCTGCATATGCTTTGGCAATATACGGGCTGTTGGTTATGTAATGCGGAATTTGATTATCCGACCATGTATCCACACCTAGCCCGGCATAATGTGCATTTTGTAGTTGCCAGATCAGCGAATTTGATAAGGGTTTCTCTTCTTCTATGATAAAGTTAGCCGTTTTTTCAGGTTGTGCTGCATCGCTCATAATAGCTATATCCATGTTGTTGAATGAGAGTTGTTCTGGTGGGATTGTAGTACAAATTGTGGATCAAGGAAAAAGATAAGGGGCATCTTTCTGCCCCTTGCAAAATTATAGGTTCAGCATGTGACCCTCCAACCCATGAGCAACTTCTTTAATTGCTTCACTGAGGGTTGGATGTGCATGAACATTCCGTGCGATTTCGTGAGGTGTCAATTCCCAACGCTGTGCCAGTGTGATTTCTGGGAGTAGTTCGGTGACGTTAGGTCCTATCATGTGTGCGCCAAGAATTTCGCCATATTTTTTGTCGCTGATGATTTTGACAAAACCGGCTGTTTCACCCAAGCCAAGGGCTTTCCCGTTGGCAGAGAAGGGGAACTTAGCAACATTGATTTCGTAGCCTTGTTCTTTTGCTTGTTTTTCTGTGTAACCAAAGCTCGCCACTTGTGGCTGACAGTAAGTTGCACGGGGCATCATGATGAAGTCCATCTCAACGGTTTCTTCGCCAGCAATATTTTCCGCCGCGATAACGCCCATTGTCTCTGCGACATGTGCCAGCATCAATTTTGCGGTGACATCCCCAATTGCATAAATGTTGGGGACGTTGGTTTGCATTTTGCTGTTGATGTCAATTGCACCGCGTTCCGTTAATTTGACTCCAGTATTTTCCAGACCATAGCCCTGTGTATTCGGTGCAAAGCCGATTGCTTGCATGACTTTATCGGCTTCGAGGACTTCTGTTGAATTATCTTTCATTTTGGTGACGGAAACTTTAACCCCATCCCCTGTATCCTCAATATTATCCACGCGATGACCTGTCAATACTTTGACTTTCATCTTTTTGTATGCTTTTGCCAATTCCTTGCTTACATCATCATCTTCAAGCGGCAGCATTTTATCGAGAAATTCTACAATGGTGACATCGACACCGTAGTTTTTCATCACATAGGCGAATTCCACACCGATGGCACCTGCGCCTGCGATGATAATAGAATTCGGCAAGTTGTCTTCCATGATTTGTTCTTCATAGGTGACAACATTTTTACTGAGTGATGTGCCGGGAATCAAACGGGTGGTTGACCCTGCTGCAATGATGCAATTTTTGAAGTTAAGGGTTTCTGAACTGCCGTCATTGAGTTCAACGGTCATGGAGGTGTTGTTCTGCAAGGTTGCCCAGCCTTCATAGGTGTCAATTTTGTTCTTCTTCATCAAGAACTGCACACCCTTAACCAATTTACCAGAGACATCCCGGCTGCGTTTGAAAGCAACACCGTAGTCCATCGTGACATCACCAGAGATGCCCAATTCTTCTTTTTGGTGGGTGAGCATATGGGCGACTTCTGCATTATGCAGCAGGGCTTTGCTGGGGATACAACCAACGTTCAAACAAACGCCGCCCCAATATTTCTTTTCAACAATAGCGGTTTTTAAACCGAGTTGGCTAGCACGGATGGCAGCAACATAGCCGCCGGGACCCGCACCCAATACCACAACATCATATTCTTGTGCCATGTATGGTGCTCCATATCAAGTTATCTGTTTATCAATCGTATTGATTATACCTGCTAGGTTGGGGTAATCTCAATGTGTGGTTCGCTTTCCTATAGATTTCTATGGATTGCTGCTTAAAATATTGCTTGTCATAATAATCATGCACCCACCGTACAAAACGAGATGTTCATTATGAATAGTGAGAAAAGTGTCTTTATTAGCTACCGTCGCAGTGCGAGTCGTCATCTTGCGCGCGCCATCTTTCTTGAATTATCGCAACACAACTATGATGTGTTTTTAGATGTGAACACAATTGATAGTGGGAAATTTGATACGATTATTTTGCGCCAGATTGCAGCACGGACGCATTTTGTGGTTTTGCTATCGCCCGGTGCACTGGATCGCTGTGTCAATAAAGGGGATTGGTTGCGGCGCGAGATTGAGGAAGCGATGCGCTTAAAGCGCAATATTGTACCAATTATCGAAGAAGGGTTTGATTTTGGGCGCGAAACAGCCTTTTTACCAGAAGAATGGCGTGATACTTTTACACGGTTTAATGCACTCCCCTTAAACCATTTTTATTTTGATGCTGCAATGGATATGCTGCGTACTCGCTATCTAAAGATGCCAGAATATCATGTCGAATTATTGCCAACTGCCGAATATGACATGAAGGAAGTCCAGAAAATTATCCAAGCAGCGACTTCTGAAATGGAACAAGTGGAAGTGACTTCTGACCCCATTAGCATTTTGCCGCCGCCATTTGAATGGGTTGATATTCCAGCAGGGAAAGTGATGTTACGCAAAGGTGGCTATTTAGCGGAACAGACAACTTTTGATGTGCCAGACTTCCAAATCACAAAATATCCCATTACCAATCGTCAATTTGCCATGTTCATCGGGGCAGGTGGCTATGATAATCCGAATTGGTGGACAAAATCGGGATGGCAAATCAAGCAGGATGCTAATTGGCAAGAGCCACGTTTTTGGCACGATCCTAAATTTAATGGTGCGAATAACCCTGTTGTCGGCATTTCTTGGCTTGAAGCAGTTGCGTTTTGTAATTGGTTGAATGACAAGATAGAAAAAGCGGTTGCGGAAGGCAATGTCGATGTGTCGATGTATAAGGTCGCTTTGCCGGCTGAACAACAGTGGAAACGTGCTGCGACAGGGGATGATGATAGAAAATATCCTTGGGGAAATGCGTATGACAAAAATCGCTCCAACACAGAAGAAACTGGCGTTGGCAAAACCACCCCTGTAACCCGTTATGAACAGGTGGGTGATAGTCCCTTTGGTGTATCCGATATGACGGGCAATGTTTGGGAATGGTCATTGACTGATTGGAGCAATGGCTCAGATGAGCTTGAATCGAATGCTCAACGGGTTGTGAACGGTGGGTCATGGAATTTAAGCTATACATTTTCGCGTTTGGGGCATCGTAACAGCGATCATCCGTTTGATTATTACCCTGATCACGGATTTCGGATCGTGCGCTTGGTGGATTAGCAGGTTACGTTGACACTGTGAATTTTTGTCGTTGTGCCTCGAATAGAATCACGCCTGCTGCAACCCCTGCATTGAGCGACTCTGTTTCGGCAGCCATTGGGACGACAATGCGCTGTGCGGCGACTTTAGCCGCAACATCCGATGCGCCGTGTGCCTCATTGCCAATGATGAGTCCCCATGCTTGTGTCCAATTGACATGCGTGTATGTTGTATCACCATCTCCTGCTGCTAGATAAACGGTTACTTCTTCGCAATAATTCTGGATTTCGTTCCAATTGGCTTCGACGATAGGTACACGAAAATGGGCACCCATACCAGCCCGTAAAACTTTCGGATTATAAGGATCAACGCTATCCGGCGCAAGAATCACGACTTGCACCGCCGCAGCCGCAGCCGTCCGTAACATTGTACCAAGATTTCCGGGTTCACGGATCGCATCCAGAATGAGGATGCGCTGTGGATTTTCTGGTAATTTGGGGCGGGGTAGTGGGAAAACCGCAATTATTCCTGATGGTTGCTGTGTATCACTGACATGCTTCATCACCTCACCGGAGACAGTCAGTAGCGTTACGCCACTATCTTGCAACTGAGCAATCAGTTCGTAATCGGCAGATTCGGGTGTGTAGAGGGCGAATTCTGGCGTGTTTCCGCTAGTCAGTGCATCACCAATCAGACGCACACCTTCCAGCGCGACCTTACGCTCCTTGCGGCGTGATTTAGCGCGATTTTGCAAGTTATTGGTTAACTTCACGCGCTGATTTTGCAGGCTCGTGATGAGTTCCATATGATGGCTTTCAACAGACAGCTTATCAGGTGATAAATGCGTTTTACAACCATCACCTGCATTGTAGAGGTTTGATGCATCAAACCTCTACTGCAACGCAATAAAACTTATTGGTTTTGTTGAGAAATTGCTGCAATTTTGCGGAAGGTATCGCCATCTGTGACTGCGATGTGTGCCAAAGATTTGCGATCCAACTCGACATTTGCTTTTTTCAAGCCATACATAAAGCGGCTGTAGCTGAGTCCATTGAGACGTGCAGCAGCGTTGATGCGTGTGATCCACAAGCGGCGCAGTTGGCGTTTGCGCTGGCGGCGGTCACGATACGCATAAGCAAGGCTTCGCATCATGGCTTCATTCGCACGGCGGAAGAGGGTGCGACGAGTGCCCCATTGCCCTTTGGTCATTTTGATGATTTTTTTGTGTTTGCGTCGTCTTACGACACCTGTTTTTGCTCTTGGCATGATAGAACTCCTGATTAACTACGCAACGAGGGACACGCTATGAACGTGTCCCTACGAAATATCCAACTTTGAAAAATTGCGACCTGCAATTATGCAGGTGGATTTGCTTTATGGCGACCCAAGTAGGGAGCTAGGCGTTTGATGCGCTTGGCTGTTGATGTGTTGGCGACTTCCTGCATTTTATCCAGCCCTTGCAGAACGCGGGTGGATTTACGACGACGGAAGTGACTTTTACCGCCTTTTGTACGCATAATTCGCCCACTACCGGTCGTACGAAAACGCTTGGCTGTTGCCTTGTGCGTTTTGAGTTTAAATTTTTTGCCCACGATAAAATCTCCAGTTTTTATTTCTTCTCTTTGCTATCCAGTGGTGCCAGAATCATGAGCATGTCTCGACCTTCCATATTCGGCATTTGCTCAACGACACCCACATCGCTTAATTCTTCTTTGATACCCTCAAGGCGATCTCGCCCGATTTGAGGGTGGGTGATTTCGCGCCCACGGAAGCGAATCCGCACACGTACTTTCTTGCCTTGTTCCAACCAACGACGCGCGTCGCGTACTTTGAACCCAAGATGATGGTCATCCGTTTTGGGTCGTAGCTGGATTTCTTTGATCTCTATCTTTTGCTGATTTTTGCGCGCCTTGCGTTCTTTACGTGCTTTCTCATATTGGAATTTCCCATAATCCATCAGCCGGACAACAGGTGGATTTGCATTTGGCGCAACTTCAACCAAATCGAGGTTTTGCTCCTCAGCCATTTCGAGTGCGCGATTGAAGGACACAACGCCGATATTGTCGTTATCATCCGTAATCAAGCGTACTTCTTTTGCGCGAATTTCTCTGTTTATACGATAGTCTGAGTCAGCTATTGTTCGATCCTCTCTTAGTTTTTTACCAAACACAAAATGGGCTAGATGGTTTAGCTAGCGGAGAAGATTGTAGCATAATGGCTCATGAGCGTCAATCGTCATATCAGCAAGGACGAACAAAAACCTGCGCTTATTTCTCTGGAAGGATTTCAATCTGTGGTGCTTTGACCCGAAATGCTTGTAAGTCTTTTCGGGCATCTTCAAAGAGTTGGATAAGTTCCTCATCTGTTCCTTTGTAGCGACGCAATGTTTGATGAGCGCAAGCAGTGCACCCGCGCATAGCGCGATAACTATCCGTTTCACAGGACATACAGCCATTGAGCCGGATCATCATCAGCATGAAACTCAATGTATCTTCATGATTTTCTGGTAGTGATGCGATTCGTTCAATAAGACTTTCCCATTGCTCGCCTCGTAATTTCTTTAGGCTTGGGATTGTGGTGTTCGGGAACAATATTTCATTGTCAGTATACATTCAATGGAGTCCCATCAATAAATCAGAAAATAATTAACAGTTACTTTAGCATAAGGTTGATTATTGCTCTATACAAGTAGGACTCTGGTACTATCTCTGTGATTAGTAGACTAAACATGAATAATTTGCGCTATACTACGGTCATCATGTTAAAGTCGAATTGATTTAGGATGATGCCCTTGTCTCATCTGCGACAAATAATCTCAACAATAATGGTGGTGGTATTGTCTGGCTGTGTTGGAGGGGCAGTAGTGTATGCGCCAACACCCTTACCACCGGATCAGTCACCCCTTCGATATCAACATCCATCGGGTGCATTTACCTTAATTGTCCCGCGCGATTGGTCGGTATTTGAAGCTGATTCTTTAATCCCGATAAACACCTCATTTTCGCCACCGGATACAGATACACCATTGATTAATGTATCAATTGTGAATGTTGGTGGTGATGGCACTGATACAGCCCAATTCGGGGAATATTTGTTGCAATATCAAACGCAATTGCGCCCCGATCTTGAACGCTATCAAGAACAAGATCGGCAAGCGATGGGAGATGGTAGTTGGCGTTTGACAGGTTTGCGAACTAGCGTAGGGGGGCAAACAGAACAGGTTAATACGTTCATTCAACAAGATGGCTCTCTATTTAGTGTGATTGAAGTGTTGATTCCTGCTGATCCAGCGCAACGCAGTGCAATCCAGACGATCATCAATACCTACCAGCTCAACCCAACGATTGAATTGCCACAAGCTCCGTTATCTGCTTTATCTGCTTCGGCAACGTCGGACTTAGAGATTGTAAATGTTGCGGTGTGGCATACATTGGATAATGTCTTTTATATTACGGGTGAAGTTGCCAATCATGGGACAGAAACTTTTGTAGATGTGCCAATTCGGGCAGTCTTACGGAATGGCGATGTGAATGATATTGCAGAAGCGATTGATATTGTCATGGGGCATGGCTTGCGTCCGGGTGAATTTGCGCCGTTTAGTTTGCGTTTTGGGCAAGGTCAACCCGTCACAGCGACGAATTATGCGCTGTTCGTCGGCGGCGAAAGTTGGGAACCTCAAATTACTGATGCTATCATTGCCGGGGACGATTTAACGATCACTGACGAAAGTAGTTATGATGAAGATGGTGTGTTGCAAGTATCTGGTACTGTGACCAACAATTCATCACAAACTATTCAAAATCTGAGAGTGACTCTGACAATATTTGATGAGCGACAACGTGTTGTTGGGGCACGCTTTGCAGAAGTACCGCCCACCCTGTTGGCAGCAGGTGAATCGACTGATTATTTTATACCTGTGCCTGAATTAGGTGGGACGGCTGCAAATTACATTGTCAATGTTCAAGCCCTGCCTTGTGATGCAGACTGCTCATGATTGTAATGCGAGATTTAAAATAGTACCGAGAAGTTGCTCGTATTCAGTTGGCATAAATCCATCAGTTGAGGTGATTGCTAATGTGTCAGGTCCTCGATTAACGATCAGCCCATATTGATATTCGGTTCCTTCAACCAATGGACCCATCATATTGTTTTGTAAGCCAAAGAAATTCATTTCATCCAACATCAAGTCAATTTCTAAGATAGTTTCAATCGGGATGAGGGTTGTCTCACCATTGAAAATCATGCGTCCATCTTGGAATAGTTCAACTTGGATGCGTTCTGATCCTTCGGGTCCACCTGTACGGGTGAAGAAAATGCTATCAAAGACAAGTGCGACGTTGGGGTCTTCTGTCTCGGATGCAACAAGTGTTCCGGGTAATGGGACTTCTAGCGCAAAGTCCTGCGTCAGTGACAGATTGGTATCCTGTGTGACAATGACGATATTGGGGTCATCGGTTGGTTCGGCATTCTCGACTTGATCATCAGGTACGGTTTCAGGTGCCTGCATAGGATTTGTTTGAGCTTCAGGCGAGGGTGGTTGATTACCACCACATGCTACGAGCAAAACACTTGCAATGAGGGACACTATCACAAATAAACGCATTGTCTACCTTTCGTCGTGGTCACAATTGCTATTTTACAGTGTGACGCAAAAGGATGCGCCTTGACAATGAAGAAATTGTGCGGAAATTGTCAGTATTCTAAATTTTGATTTGTCGAACATGCCGAACAAAATCCAGATTTTGTAATTTGGTCATCATCTTCTCGGTTAGAGGTTGGTCGAGTGTCAGGATTGTTAGCGTGTTGCCGCCCGGCTCTGCGCGACCTGTTTGCCAGCTAGCGATATTGACTTCGTTTTCTGCCATAAGGGAACCAATAGTGCCGATAACACCGGGTTTATCGTAACTGCCCATAATTAGCAAATGTCCTTCAGGGACGAAATGTGTGCGATATTGATTGATCTGGACGATGTGCGGTTCTTTGCGGTCGAGTAATGTACCTGTGATTGTGATTTCTTCGCCATCATCCAATGTCACTTGACATATCACAACTTGAGAGTAATCAACTGATTTCAGACCCTTTACCTGTGTGATTTGCCACCCCCGTTCTGTAGCGAGAATCGGCGCATTGACAAAGCTCACTTTATCCCCAAGGATTGGGGTGAGAATGCCCTTGAGTACACCGACCGTCACAGGTTTAATCAATCCACTCATTTCTTCGCCTAAGATTTCAATACCAACCCGTTTAACGGGATTGCGTGCAAGGGCATAATGCAAACTCCCGATACAGTTAGCAAGGTGCATATAGGGTCGCACGGTTTCATAATCGACACCGGGCAAAAGCGGCATATTGACGACATTGCGATAATCGTCATCATTGAGTGCATCGATTACCTGTTGAACCATGTTCAAAGATAAATCTTGCATTGCCTCTAGGGTGTTATCCCCAATATGGGGCGTATGCACAACATTTTCTAGTCCGATGAGTGGACTACTATACGGTGGTTCTTGAGTGAAGGTGTCAATCCCTGCGCCTGCTACACGACCTTCTTTCAGTGCTTGTGCTAAGGCATCTTCATCTACAATAGCACCATGTGCTGCGTTGATAAAACGCACACCCGACTTCATATGACGGATGGCTGTGGCATCGATCATCAATTTTGTTTCGCGGGTGAGTGGCACATGAACAGTAATGTAATCACTGCGTCCTAGTAATTCATTCATCCCAACTAACTGAATTCGCGAATCAGGCACAGATTCAACACTCAGATAGGGGTCATATGCAAGAACATCCATACCGAAAGCCAATGCCCGCATTGATACAACCCGACCGACTCTTCCTAAACCGATAATGCCGAGTGTTTTGCCGTAGAGTTGCGTGCCGACTTGTCGCTTACGATCAAGTAGCCACCAGCCTTCTTTGATACTGTTGTGGTTCACCACTAATTTACGACTGAGCGCAAGCATTAGGGTCAGGGTATGTTCACCTGCGGCAATCGCGCTGATGCCGGGCATATTCATCACAAGAATACCGCGTGCTGTGGCTGTCTCCATATCAATACCACTGAGTCCCGCAGCCATCCGACCAATTAAGCGTAAATTTGGAGCATGATCCAGCAACGGTTCATCAATTTGTAAATCCTCGCGTGTGATCATTGCATGCACATCATGCAGCGCATCTCGAACAACGGCTGTTTTAGGTGGAACAACCTCGATGCTAATATTTTCGGCTGCACGTAGTGTTTCGAGACTTTCGTCGGTTAAATCGGTGGCAACTAGAACTTTGAGGTGTTGCACAGTTGATTCCTTAGGAGTTGCGTAAATGGTCAAGGATGCTATGTAAATCAGAATAGACGTGAGGGGTTAAACTTTTGAGCGTTTCGACAAGATCGTCGCTATCAGGTATGGCGAAGACGGTCATACCCGCAGCATTCCCGGCACGAACCCCATTGGGACTATCTTCTAGCACAAGGCACTTAGCCGGATCAACGTCTAGCTTCTCCGCAGCGTACAAGAAGACATCTGGCTCTGGTTTGCCACGTTCGACCTGTTCTGCTGAGTAATACTGTGGCACCAAATCTTTCCAATTCTGGCTTTCTAACACAGCTTCAATAATGCTAATGGATGATCCTGAAGCGATACAGAACGGGATGTTTTCTGCGGCGATGTATTCGATTAATGCTTGGGCACCGGGTTTTGCTTGTAATTTCGCACGAATTTCATCGTACATACGGGAGACTAGTTCTTCGTGTAGTTCTTCGACCGATTCCGGAAAGTTATCAAACTTTTCTTTGAAGAGCTTCAGCATATCACGAATGCCTAACCCGAGTGTCATTTTTTGCAAATCGCGTGTGTATTCATGCCCGCGTCTTGCTAGGAGTGCGCCTTCTTGTACAACCCATAGCACCTCAGAATCAACTAGTGTGCCGTCCATATCAAAAATTACAGCTTCATACCGCATGTTTAAGAGGTCTCCTCGTTGTTATCGGGTTGGAAAATTTGTTTGAATAGCTCGAATGCTTCTTCTGATTTGAAGAAGACATCTTTTTGATTCAGCGCAATCTCGATACCTTTTTCAAATAGGGCTTGATGTACGCTATCTCGGATGCGTTCATAGCCTTCATTGCCTGTTGCGAGTGGAAGAATCGGCGCGAGAGATGCACTTTCTACAAAAATCTCTGATTCTGATTTCACATTATCGCGTGCCACCACTCCCCCAAATCCGACAAATAGATCAACGACGACGTTTGTGGCTAAGTCGGATGAGCCATCGCCGATCATCATGCGTCGTCCGGGTTTATCGCCAGCAAGTTCTTTGATGATGCGTGGTTTGCCACTGGAAATGGTTAGAGGCCCTTCTTTGTACTCCAGATATTTTTGGGAATGTTGGGTTTGAGGTTCATGGTATCGCCACCATTCGCCAGAAAGCTGATTGTATTCGAGTTCGACAGCGCAGATGTGATTGGCATCAACACCCATCCGTACACCAAAACCGCGAACAGCTTCCGCTAAACCGCCACTGATGATGAAGACCTGCTTGCCTAAAAACTGCAATGCTTTGATGACTCCTAGCGCGTCTTCTACGATTGTTTCCCAGTAGCGGTCTTCAATCGCTTTAAGTTCGCCGCGAGTCGGATTAATCGCTTCCAACCGCTTGCCATAAACTTCAGATAGGTCAAGTTCACCGTTCATCGCTTGGTTGGTGAGGACGCTAATGCTATCTTCCTGCCCTTTGAGCTTGGCTAGCTCATCAATACCTTCAATTGTAGAAAGTGTGCTATCACAATCAAAGAAAATGAGATCATACGTTGTCCAGCGTTGATGGCTCATGATGTTGGTTATTCTCTGCAATATGTCATTTGTAGCTGCATTATACTCATACTCTGTTTATTTTAAAGCGATTGCTCTTTGTGATGTTGGACGAAGATATGATGTATAAATCGCACAAATAGGTAGGCTGTGTCCCTTGACCGCTTTTCGCACTGATTTATAATCGAATACACACTGACAAATAAAGAAAGCAAAATTGCGTGTATAATCCGCAGAATATTTTGATCACCGGAGCCAATCGCGGGATTGGTCTGGAAATGGTGAAGCTCTTTTTAAAACAAGGGAATACACAGGTATTTGCAGCTTGCCGTACACCACATTCAGCCGATGATTTGCAAGAGCTTTTGCAATCCAGTCCTGAAAATCTCACAATTGTTCAACTCGACATCATGAATCAGGATTCGATTCAAGCCGCCGTTGAAACGGTGAGCCAACAAACCCACAAGCTGGATATGTTGCTCAATAACGCGGGGATTTTCCCAAATGAAGCGAATTCTAAAAAATTAGGCATGTTGGAAGTTGATGCAGTTTCCGAAGTTGTGATTACAAATTCTGTCGCGCCTTTGATGGTGAGCCAAGCATTTATTGATTTGTTGAAAGCAGGTGAAAATCCGCGTTTGGTGATGATTACCTCGCAGATGGGGTCCATGGATTGGACAAAAAGCGGCGGTAGTTATGCCTATCGCATGAGCAAAGCTGCAATGAATATGGCTGCAAGGACGTTAGCAGCAGACCGTACTACGGATGGAATCACCACAATCATGATTCATCCCGGATGGGTGCAAACAGATATGGGTGGTCCAACGGCTGATATTACGCCACAAGCCTCTGCTGAAGGTGTTGTCAAGGTTGTGAATCGCACGACACCTGCTGATAACGGCAGTTTTTTTCGATGGGATGGCAGTGTGCATCCTTGGTAACGAATAGGATAAATTTCTGGGATGATTGATCAAATCAAGAAAGTGGTGGTGGTTGGTTCTGGTACGATGGGAAGCGGAATTGCTGCTTTACTCGCAGGTGTCGA
>Ga0207422_1004257_pt1 | contig 12195 bp, 7 predicted proteins | sample MarCyaLeptolynsp_FD_187757 | JGI IMG/M metagenome (GOLD analysis project Ga0207422, IMG submission 187757) | Marine cyanobacterial communities from Panama - species 1 Leptolyngbya sp. (SPAdes) | ecosystem: Environmental > Aquatic > Marine > Unclassified | place: Panama: Panama City | collected... | reverse complement strand
TCGCACAGCTCGACGAAGACGGATTGGCTCAAGCTCGCCGAGGCCGCATTGGCATCGTGCTGCAGGCCTTCCATCTGCTGCCGACCATGACCGCTGCCGAAAATGTCGCGACGCCAATGGAATTGTCGGGCGATCCGGATGCCCGTTCACGCGCCGAGGCAGAGCTTGAATCGGTCGGCCTTGGCCATCGTCTGGGCCATTACCCGACCCAGCTGTCTGGCGGCGAGCAGCAGCGCGTTGCCATTGCGCGGGCCATTGCACCTCGACCGAGCTTGATCTTCGCGGATGAACCTACCGGAAATCTCGATGCCGCGACCGGCGAAGAGATCGTCGAATTGCTGTTCGCACGGCGCGCAGAAACAGGTGCCACCTTGCTGATCATCACGCACGATCCCTCACTGGCTGAGAAATGCGATCGCGTGCTGACCATGGCTGATGGCGTGATCGCCTCTGACACGGCCAAGGAGCCGATCTCAGCGTAATGAGCACGCTCGCGGTACCCTCACCTATCCCGGACGCAGAATCGGCTTCAGAAGGCCTTCAGACGGCCGACAAGGGACTTTCCTGGGCCGGAGCCTGGCGCATTGCCAGGCGAGACCTCAATGCGCGCTTTCGCGGCCTTCGCCTGCTGCTGGTTTGCATCTTCCTGGGTACGGGCGCGCTGGCAGCGATTGGCTCGCTGACAGCAGCGATTGAGCGCGAGCTCGAAGCCAATGGCCAGGTCCTGCTGGGTGGTGATCTGGAAGTCGAAGTGTGGCAGCGCGATCTGTCCGCCGAAGAGCAATCGGCGCTCAGCTCCTATGGTTCAATCTCCGGCGGCACGCGCTTGCAGGCGATGGCGACAACCGCTGACAGCGCCGCTCCGGTGGAACTCAAGGCGGTCGACAATGCGTGGCCGCTCTACGGTTCGCTGACATTGGCTGACGGGACAGAAACAGGCGCGCCGCAAGGCAATTCCGCATGGGTTGCTCAGGGCGCGATCGACCGGCTCGGCATATCCGTCGGTGACACATTCACGATCGGCACAGTCGAATTGGTGGCGCAGGGGATCATCGATAATGAGCCGGATCGCCTGTCCGAAGGGTTTCAGCTTGGCCCAACCGTCATCGTGGCCGAAGAGGTGCCTCTTCAGGCAGGATTGATCCAGCCAGGCTCGCTCTACGAAACCAAGTATCGCGTCGCGTTCGACGGATCCTATGACGCTGACACGGTCGAAGAAGAGCTGACCGAGCAATTCCCCAATGCCGGGTTCGACTTCCGCTCAAGCGATCGCGCATCGCCTGGCGCGGACCGCTTTGTTCGGCAGATGAGCGACTTTCTGACATTGGTTGGCCTCGCGGCTCTCGTGATTGCCGGGATCGGGATCGCAGGCGGCGTGTCGTCCTATCTCGAAGCGCGGCGCGGAAGCATCGCAACCTTCAAGGTCCTCGGCGCGTCATCGCGCGACATTGTTCGCATCTACGCGTTGCAGATTGGCGTTGCGGCACTGATTGGCAGCCTCGCCGGGCTGGCAGTGGGCGTGCTCGTCACGCCGTTCCTGGCGCTGGCGTTGGACGGCCTGCTGCCGGTCGAACGAGGCTTTGTGATCGAGGCAGCCCCTCTGATCCTGGCCGCCTCCTATGGCCTACTTGTGGCGTTCGCCTTTGCCGCCACGCCTTTGCTGCGCGCTCGCACCTTCCCGGCCATGGCGCTGATGCGGTCGACCGTCGCCCCGCTGGCTCGCGACAAAGCGGCCCTGCTTTGGACTGGCCTTGGCATCACAGCCATTTGCGCTTTGGCGCTGACAACCACCGCTCAGCCAATCCTGGCCGCCGGGTTCCTGGTTGGCGCAGCAGGCGCTTTGCTGGCACTCGCGGCCATCGGCGTCGGGATCCAGACATTGGCCCGCAGACTACCGCGGCCATCCAATCCAGTTTTGCGCAGCGCGCTTGCCAATCTTCACCGTCCCGGAGCGCCCACCGGTGCACTGGTGACCGCGCTTGGGTTTGGCCTTGCGTCTTTTGTGCTGCTGGCTGCCATTCAGACCGCACTGGACGGCAATATTGATCGCAGCGTGCCACAGCAGGCGCCGGACTACTTTGTGCTCGACGTGCCGGTCGCGCAGGAAGACACATTCACACAGCTGATTGAGTCCCGCTTTGAGGGCGCCAATCTACGGACCACGCCTACTTTGCGCGGCGCGGTCCTCGCCTATGGCCCGCAAGATGACATGACGCGCGTGGCCGATCTTGAGCGGTTGCCCGAAGGGGCATGGATGCTCAATGGCGAGCGCGGCATCACCTATTCAGACACACTGCCGCCGGGCAATCGCTTGGTCACCGGCGAATGGTGGGATCCTGCGGTCGACGACACGCCTCTGGTGTCGCTTAGCCAGGATTTTGCCGAGGTCGTCGGCCTTGAGGTGGGCGACTATCTCACCATCGGTATTTTGGGCGTCGAACGCACCGTTCGGATCGCGAATTTCCGCGAGATCGATTGGGAAAGCATGGGCTTCAATTTTACCATGGTGTTCTCGCGCAGCGCTATCGCCGATGCTCCGCACAATCTGGCCGCGACGGTCGAATTGCCTCAGACGGGTGACAGCGAAGCGCGCGGCGAATTGCTGCGAGCCCTGGTCAATGAATTCCCCTCAAGCTCGGTAATCGAAACACGCGAAGTGCTAGACGAGGCTCGAACCATCCTTGAGCAGGTTGGCTTGGCAACTCTCGCCGCCGCCTCAGTGGCAGTCCTTGCCGGCTTGGCCGTGCTGATGGGCGCCATCGCTGCAGCCCGCGCTGCACGGATGTATGACACTGTCGTACTGCGCGTATTGGGCGCTAGCCGTCGTCAGGTGCTGCTGATGCAGCTCGCCGAGTACGGCCTCATCGCAGGCTTGCTGGCGGTGGTCGCGCTTGGACTGGGCTCAGGCCTCGCCTGGGTCGTCATCACGCAGATGTTCGAGTTCGACTGGCTGCCCGATTGGGGCCAAGTCATCGCGGTTCTCGGAATGGGCCTGGCCATGGTGCTGGCCTTCGCGCTCGGTGGATCGCTGCCGCTGCTGCGTGCAAAGCCCGCGCAAGCCCTGCGCGAACTTTAGCCCAACCAAAAGACTGTGCGTCTAGCTATGCCAGCTCCATCGGGGGTCGTCGCCATAGGCGTTGGCTCCTGATGACCCTGGCAGCATCATCACGATCAAGAAAAGCAGGGGCGCAAACAGTCCGAGGATTGGGACCACCATCAGGAAGGCAAATCCCAAATACAGCCAGCCTGTGAGATTGATGTCATGCAACCGGCGAACCGAAACCGCGACGCTCGGAATCAAGATGAACAGACTGTAGGTGATATACGCCACCGTCAGCAGAAAGATCGCAGTGTCTTGGAAGAACAGAAAGCCCAGCTGTTCAGCCTCTGCGGGTGTAAGCTGGTCCTTCGCCATCAGCGCGTGGAGCTCTTCGGGAGCAAGCGCAAGAACGAGCCAACCGAACAGGAACGTAATTGCCAGGTTGATGAGCGTGAACAGCCAGAACTCGAGGCGCCGCGAGCGGCCCCTGAAATCGAAATAGCGGTGGTAGGGCAATAGAATCAGATGCATTTGCGGCACTCCTAAGAAGTGGCCGCATTCACGATCTCTAACCCGAATAGCTTGGGAATCCAGACGGTTGAATTGAAATTCCCACAGCAAGGGCCTTGCTAGCTCTGCCAGGGCCCTGGGAGAGCAACCAGAGGCATCAGATAGCTGTTCAAGCCTCTGTGATGATTTCAAAGATACTGCCGGTATCCAATTCCAGCGAATAGAGCGCGGTCAGGGATAATGTGCGAACGAGCACGGGCACTGGTCAATAGAAAAGGGGCCCGAAGGCCCCTTCCCCATTTTCTCAGTCCTGATGGACGCTCTTAGAACTTGAAGCGTGCCACACCACCATAGGTGCGTGGCTGACTTGGGTAGCCAGACACTGTTCCGGCCTGCGCCACACCATCAAACACGGTGAGGATATACTCGTCGTTGAGCAGGTTGCGTGCCCAGGCACCAACCTCAACACCATTGTTGAGTTTGAGCGTCATCGACGCGTTGACCAGGTTCACTTCGCGCATGAAATTGTTCGGGCCAAAGGTCGGCAGACCATTGTTGATCAGCGTGTTGCTCTCGTGGTTGTAGTCCACGCGCGTCACCAGCTGGGTGCCACTGCTCCACTCATGCGTGTAAGTCGCCGAGGTCGAGATCGCCCATTCGGGGATACCGGCTGGCGTCACACCTGTGAGATCGCCGAGGACGCTTCCGGGGAAGTCGTCAAACAGCGGATCGAGGTGTGTCACAGCGAAGGTAAGCAGCAGTCCGTCAGCCGGGTTGATCGTTGAGTCGATCTCAAAGCCGCGCACCGATTGCTGACCAGCGTTGCGAAGCGCAAAGCCCGTGCCCGTGAAGGCGAAGCTCTGGAAGCCCTGGATCGTCTGGTCGAACACAGCCAGGTTGATGTTCAGGCCAGGCCAAGCAGCCTTGACGCCGATCTCATAAACCTCTGCTTCCTCTGGACCCGCAAAACGCGAACCGGAGCGAAGGTTAGGCACAGCCAGACCTGCATTGATGATGTTCGAGTCCGGAGCGGCAAAGGTTGAACCACCCGGGCCTGCTAGGAAGTCAGTGTTGGCCGGACGCGAGTCACGCGACAGGTTGACCGAGCTTGCCTTAAAGCCGGTTGCGTAGCTGGCGTAGACGTTGACTTCGTTCGAAATCTGCCATGCAGCACGCAGCAGATAGGTGAACTTGTCATCATTGGTCTCGCCCGGCTCAACCGAGTTCGGGAAGTTCAGGAATGGCGGCTGGAACTGGAACGCAGCCAGACCGAGCAGCGGGTTCTGCGCCGGATCGGTTGCAGCAGCCAGCAGAGCAGCCTGGTTGGCAGCTGGCAGTGCCTGGAATGCGTCGCGGCTCGTGACGGCACCACCACTTGCCAGAGTGATAAAGGCATCGACAAAGTTGACTTGCGCCAGCGGGTCGAAGCTCTGCTGCGTCACACCGAATGATTTCTGGTCATCGGTGTAGTTGAATCCACCAGTGAGGACAAAGTCCGGGAATACTTCGAAGTCGACGGTACCGAAGACCGACCATGCCTGGTTGTCCATGAAGAACTGCTCATTGGTGAGCAAAGGCGTATTGAAGATGCTTTCCTGTGGGAAGCCAAACTGCAGCTCAAGGCCATTGAAAAGCGTTGGTTGACCGGTCAGCACGGCTACCGGATCTTCGCCGGCCAGGATCTCGAAGAAGTTACGGATCTGGCTGCCGTTCTGAATTGCGCTGTCCTGCGTGATCGATTCATCAAAGTAGAAACCACCGAGCAGGAAGTTGATCGGGCCGTCAAAGTCCGAAGCGATCCGGATCTCTTGCGTGAAGGTCTGAACGTCTTGCGCACGAGTTTCCGTGGCGATGTCAGCGCTTGAGAAGTCGATATCGGTCAGGAAGCTGTTTTCCAGCTCACGATAGGCGGTGATCGACGTCACCGAGATCGCGTCTGACTGCCAATCGACCTGGATCGAGCCACCGTAATTGTCGACTTCGTTGGTCGGCACGAAGTTGAGGAACACTTCACGGCTGAAGAAATCGGTCGGCAGCTGTCCACCAACAGCGGCGATGCCGGCAGCGGTCGGTCCAGCGACAACCGTTCCAACGGTGCAGCAGACTTCGTCAATCTTCGAATAATCAGCAATCGCCCGGATCCGCAGATCGGGAGACGGTTCGATCAACAGCTGACCGCGGGCTGACCAGCGATTGCGGTTGTTGATCTCTTCATTGAGGTTGACGATCGTGCCGAAACCGTCGCGGCTGTTGTAGCTGCCGTCGAGCGAGAACGCGATGTTCTCTGAGATCGGACCGGTAACGTCGCCCTTGAGGACGAGTGCGTTGAAATTGCCGTAGCTGGCTTCAACCGAGCCACCGAATTCAAATTGCGGCTCACGCGTAACAACCGAAATAACGCCGGCTGATGCGTTCTTACCGAACAGGGTCGATTGCGGACCGTTGAGGACCTCGATCCGCTGGACGTTGGGAAGGTCAGATAGAGCGGCGGCCGAGCGCGAACGGAACACGCCGTCGATGAAGACACCGACCGAAGGCTCAATACCGAAGTTGTTATCGCCGTTACCGAAACCACGAACGATGAAGGTCGAGGCCGAAGCCGTCTGCAACTGGCTAACCCGCAGCGAAGGAGTGACGGTTTGAAGATCAAGCACATCGCGGATCTGCGCGTTCTCAATCGTCTCGCCGGAGGTCACCGACACCGAAATCGGCGTTTCTTGCAGGGTTTGCTCCCGCTTGGTTGCCGTAACGATGATGGTGGTGCCGCTAAAGGCGCTATCGGCCTCGGGCGTGTCATTGTCTTGCGCCATGGCAACGCCAGGCACGGACAGTGCCATCGCAGCTGCGCCAGAAAGCAGGGTGAATCGGGTAGCGCCGGCAGTGCCGGTCGAAATCGAACGCATGGGAACTCCTCTCCTCAGTCCACTCGGCCACAGGTGCATCCCCAAATGCGATCCTTAAGCGGCCGATTAGTCAATGTGATAGGGTAGAGAGCGTCCGACGACAAGTTTCAAAAGCACGCAATTCCGCGGCGGAATCGGGCTTGTTGCAAGTCCGACACACCGAAAATTTGCTGCATTGCAACACAATGCCACACTCCTCGTGCTTGCCGTAACGTTCCAGCTGCGCTAGGCGCGCGCTGATTGTTGCATCGCAACACGTGGTGAGAGTGGTTCTCGCCTAATATTCTTACCCTTCCACGCCATTTTCGGCCTGTCTGAAAGACCGACGCTATGTCACGCCCCCTCCGCAACGTCGCAATTATCGCGCACGTCGACCACGGCAAGACCACTCTGGTTGACCAATTGTTCCGCCAGTCCGGCACTTTCCGTGACAATCAGCGCGTCGAAGAACGCGCGATGGACTCCGGCGATCTCGAGAAAGAGCGCGGGATCACCATCCTGGCCAAATGCACTAGCGTCGAGTGGGATCATGACGGCGGAACCACTCGCATCAATATCGTCGACACGCCTGGCCACGCCGATTTCGGCGCAGAGGTGGAACGTATCCTCAGCATGGTCGATGGCGTGATCCTGTTGGTCGACAGCGCCGAAGGCGCGATGCCGCAGACCAAGTTTGTGACCGGTAAAGCTCTGGCTCTGGGTCTGCGCCCCATCGTCGTGGTCAACAAGATCGATCGTCCCGATGGCCGTCCCCAGGAAGTGCTCGATGAAGTGTTCGATCTCTTCGCCAGCCTGGACGCCACAGACGAACAGCTCGATTTCCCGTCATTGTTCGCTTCGGGCCGCGACGGCTATGCCAGCGACGATGAGAATGCCCGCGAAGGATCACTCGCACCCTTGTTTGACCTGATCGTCAACCACGTGCCTGCGCCGGGCCTCGACGAGGCTGGCCAGTTCAGCTTCCTCGCAACACTGCTTGATCGCGACAATTTCATGGGCCGTGTTCTGACTGGCCGCGTCCAGTCAGGCACGCTCAAGGTCAATGATCCAATCCACGCAATCGATGTGGACGGCAATGTCGTCGAAGCCGGTCGCGCGACCAAGCTGCTTTCGTTCCGTGGCCTGGAGCGCGTGCCTGTCGACAGCGCCAGCGCGGGCGATATCATTGCGCTTGCTGGCCTCGAAAAGGCCACCGTCGCCAACACGATCGCTGACCCGGCGGTGAGCGATCCTATCGCAGCTCAACCGATTGACCCTCCGACGTTGGCCATGCGCTTTTCGGTCAATGACAGCCCGCTGGCTGGCCGCGAAGGCGACAAGGTGACGAGTCGCATGATTCGCGATCGCTTGCTGCGCGAAGCTGAGACCAATGTCGCGATCCGCATCACCGAGGCTGATGACAAAGACAGTTTCGAGGTCGCCGGTCGCGGCGAATTGCAACTGGGCGTGCTGATCGAAACCATGCGCCGCGAGGGCTTTGAGCTTGGCATTAGCCGTCCAAAGGTCCTGTTCCGCGAAGAAGATGGGCAGCGCATGGAGCCGTACGAAACGGTCGTCATCGATGTGGATGACGAACATTCGGGTACGGTCGTTGAGAAGATGCAGCGTCGCAAAGCCGATCTCACCGAGATGCGCCCATCAGGCCAAGGCAAGACCCGCATCACCTTCTCCGCCCCATCGCGCGGATTGATTGGTTATCACGGCGAATTCCTGTCCGACACGCGCGGCACCGGCATCATGAACCGGCTGTTCGAGAGATACGGGCCTTACAAAGGTCCAATCGAAGGCCGTATTAATGGCGTCTTGATCTCGAACTCTGACGGCGAGAGCGTCGCTTATGCTCTCAACGCGCTGGAAGAACGCGGCGAGCTGTTCATCGCACCGCAGATGAAGGTCTATGAAGGCATGGTGATCGGCGAGAACGCCAAGCCTGACGATCTTGAAGTGAACCCGCTCAAGAGCAAGCAGCTCACCAACATCCGCTCATCGGGCAAGGACGATGCGATCCGCCTCACTCCGCCGCGGCGGATGAGCCTGGAACAGGCAATCGCCTATATCGACGATGATGAAATGGTCGAGGTGACGCCGCAAAGCATCCGCCTTCGCAAGACCTTGCTGTGCCCGCACGAACGCAAGAAAGCCAAGCGCAAGTCAGCCGCCGCGTAAGAAGCGAGATCGCGCTCGCTTGCCACTCCGGAACCCAGCGCTTAGCAATGGGTTGGCTAATAAACCTTCCGGAGTGACCCCTTGCGCCATCTTATTGCACTCGCGCTTTCCGCGAGCCTGATCGCCCTTCCCGCCACCGCCCAGGATGAATCCGCAGAGCCCGAAGCGCGGCCTGTGGGCGAACAGATCGGAGCAGGTGGGCGCCCGATCGGCACAGGCTGGTCGCGCAGCCCGGTCATGGCGCAAAACGGCATGGCCGCTACCGCGCATCCGCTCGCCACACAGATCGCACTCGATATTCTCAAAGGCGGCGGCAACGCTGTCGATGCGGCGATTGCCGCAAATGCCGCTCTCGGCCTCATGGAGCCAACCGGCAATGGGATTGGCGGAGATCTGTTTGCGATCATCTACGATCCCAAGACCGGCAAGCTGCATGGGCTTAATGGCTCTGGGCGCAGCCCAGCTGGGCAGACGCTGGATCAGCTCAAGGAGAAGCTTGGCGAGGCCGATCGTTTGCCACCGGTTGGCCCGCTGCCCGTGACGATCCCCGGCACGGTTGATGGCTGGTTCGCGATGCACGAGAAGTTTGGGTCCAAGCCGATGGCCGAGATCCTCGCGCCAACCGTGCGTTACGCTCGCGAAGGTCACCCGCTGGCGCCGATCATCGCAATGTATTTCCGCCGCAGTCTGTCTGCCTATGAACGGCGGTTGGAGCGTCAAGAGTTTGAGTTCGACAATGCGCGGGCGACCTACTTCCCCGATGGCGCGCCGGAGGCCGGTTATGTTTTCAAGAACCCTGACCTTGGCGACACCCTTGAGCGGATCGGCGCCAATGGCCGCGATGAGTTTTACGAGGGTGAGACCGCGCAGGTGATGGTCGACTATCTCCAGCGTCAGGGCTCAGCCTACACACTTGAGGACTTTGCCGGGCACACATCGGATTGGGTAGAGCCAGCCTGCGCGACCTATCGCGATGGATACGAACTGTGCCAGCTCCCGCCCAATGGCCAAGGCTTTGCCGCCTTGCAGATGGTCAACATCCTCAAGAATGTTGACCTGCGCCAATGGGAGCGCGGCAGCCCGGAAGTGATTCACTACATCACCGAAGCCAAGAGATTGGCCTATGCCGATGTCGCGCGTTTCTATGCCGACACCGATTTTGCGCCATTCCCGATGGAATTGCTGAGCGAGGAATACGGCAAGCAGCGCTTTGCGCTGATCGATCCCAACAAGGCGACACCCGAATTCGACCCCGGCGAGATATCAGTCGAGGACAAGCTCGAAGGACCGGGCGACACGACCTATCTGACCGTGGTCGATGGCGACGGGCTGATGGTGAGCCTGATCCAGTCCAATTATCGCGGCATGGGCGGCGGATTGGTGCCTGACGGTCTTGGCTTCATGCTGCAGGATCGCGGCGAATTGTTCAGTCTCGATCCCGCGCACCCCAATGCTTACGAGCCCGCGAAGCGCCCATTCCACACGATTATCCCGGCATTCGTCAAAAAGGACGGCAAGCCGTTCATGACGCTTGGTCTGATGGGTGGCGGGATGCAGCCGCAAGGGCACGTCCAGGTCCTGATCAACATCGTCGACTATGGCATGGATCTGCAGGAAGCCGGCGACGCTGCGCGGATCAACCATGATGGCGGCCGGCAACCAACCGAGCCCCTCACAGGCCCGGCGCGCGATCCGCTTGGCACGCTCAATGTCGAACCCGGCATCCCTGCCGAAACTGTCGCTGCTCTCGAAGCAATGGGGCACAATGTGCGTGTCGTCAGCAACGGCATCATGTTTGGTGGATATCAGGCGATCAGCCGCGACCCCGAGACGGGTGTGCTGACCGGCGCGACCGAGATGCGCAAGGACGGCCAAGCGCAGGGATTCTAAAGCAAAAAAGTTTGCCCGCGCTGTAACCCTATGCCGCAGGGCATCGAACTTCATGGTGAACACCGGCAATTGCGCCGGCCATTTGCTTTGGAGTTACCCCTATGTTGCGCCTTTTTGCCCTAATTGCTGTCATCGGAACGCTGATCGTCGGCGCGATGCAATTCACAGCGTCTGCAGAGACCAAGGGCTGGTCGACATATGACGCGCGCGAATTCGCGATGGCTCAGGCCAAAGGCGAGACGATCGTCGTCGATGTCTATGCCGATTGGTGCCCGACATGCCGCGCTCAGGCTCCTATCCTTGAGGAGCTGCGGGTCGAAAATCAGGGCAAGGGCGTCAAGTTCGTCAAAGTGAATTTCGATAACGAGAAGGCATTCCTTCGCGCCCACCGGATCCCGCGCCAATCGACCATTCTGGTCTTCAAGGGTGAGACCGAAGTCGCACGGACCATCGCTCAGACCAACCGCGCTGAATTGCGGCGGGTTGTGCTTGGCGCCCTCTGATATCGCCTGGTCGTTTTTCCGTCGCGATTGAACTCTGATGCTTGGCAGCACGCTTCTTTCCTTCGTCGCCGGCCTGGTGACGATCCTGAATCCCTGCGTGTTGCCGCTGGTACCAATCCTGGTCGCATCGGCGATGGGCAAGAGTCGCTTCGGCCCGCTTGCTCTCGCCGGAGGATTGGTAACCAGCTTCACGCTGTTCGGCTTCACAGTCATTGCCTTCGGCTATTCGATTGGCATCAACGAGCAGGCGGTCCGTTTGATTGCGGGCGCGCTGCTGGCAGTCGCTGGCTTCGTGCTCCTGGTTCCGCAAGCGCAGGCAGCGCTCAGCGCCGCTGCAGCCCCGATCGCAAATTTCGGCAACCAAAGATTGGCCAAGGTAAGCGGTGATGGCTGGCATGGCCAATATGCCATCGGATTGCTGCTCGGGATCGTTTGGGCGCCTTGCGTAGGCCCCACGCTGGGCGTCGCGATCGCTGCGGCAAGCCAGGGACAGGATCTCTTGGCGAGCTTCTTTATATTCCTTGTGTTCGGCCTGGGCGTCGCGACATCGATCCTTGCCTTTGCCTATGGATCGCGAAAGGCGATTGGTGAGCGCCGTCAAACGCTTCAAGTGCTGGCCAAATACGGCAAGCCGCTGTTTGGCGCCGCCTTGCTGGCCGTCGGCCTGATGGTCGTGACCGGCTTTGACAAAGTCATCGAGATCGCATTGCTCGACGCGCTGCCACAGGGACTGATCGAGTTTACGACGCGCTTCTGATCAGCTGCGGTTCGCACTTGGCCCTTCCCTAATCCGACAGTCCGGTCCATCCTCTATTGAGAGACTGATTTACCGACTCGATGAGGGGAGAATGCTCGATGGCCGACAATGGACAAGCGCGCGTTACCGGGCTTGGCGGCGTGTTTTACGTGGCTGCCGATCCGGAGGCGACCAGGGCCTGGTATCGCGAAAAATTGGGTGTCGATGGCGAATATGGACCGCAGATGGCGTGGTCGGATGATCCAAAGCCCAATCCCTATTCGCTGATCAGCCATTTCAAGGATGATGAGTATATCAAGCCCGGCAGCGGCGGATTCATGATCAATCTTAGGGTTAATGATCTCGATGCCTTTGTCGTATTGCTCAAAGAGCGCGGTGTGGATGTGCTCGACACGGCTGATGAAGGCTATGGCAAGTTTGCCTGGG
>Ga0207422_1004254_pt1 | contig 12204 bp, 9 predicted proteins | sample MarCyaLeptolynsp_FD_187757 | JGI IMG/M metagenome (GOLD analysis project Ga0207422, IMG submission 187757) | Marine cyanobacterial communities from Panama - species 1 Leptolyngbya sp. (SPAdes) | ecosystem: Environmental > Aquatic > Marine > Unclassified | place: Panama: Panama City | collected... | reverse complement strand
GAGATTGCTTCGCCAGGTAAATCTTGCCCTCTTGCATCTGCATCATCGCGACATTGAACCACAGAGATTTGTCGAACGGTGCCAAGGTGGCTGCGCGTTCGAGTGCGGCCTTGGCATTCTCGCTGGGCTCGACGCCGCGCTCGGCGTAGCTACGATAGTAATAGAGTAGCGGCAGAGGATGATCATTCTCGCGCGCATTCAGGCTGGCAAAGGGTTGCATCGCGCGCTCATAGGCAGCGTCTTCATCCTCGGCATCGCGCGCCATCCGGAACAGGGCATAGCCCTTTTGCACGTAGGGATTGGTCAATTCCGGATTGAGCTCGATCGCTTTGTTGGCCGCCGCGATCGCTGCCGCATCGTTGCCAGCGTCGTATTCAGCTTCTGCAAGCGCGGCAAAGACAGCGGCGTCTTCGGGATGCTTTTCGGCCACTTCGCGCGCCTCGACGACAAGCTCTGCAGCTTGCTCTTCGTTGACGCCGCGCTGCGAGCGGATCCGCAGCGGCATCATCTCAGCTTCTCCTTTGGGCAGTTTGCGCATGGAGACCGGACTTGCGTTTAGACGTTCGGGTGGAATGTTGAACGTGAACATCCGTCGCTGGCGAATGTAGGAATCGAGCTCTTTCTCGAGTTGATCGAGATCGCCAAAAATCTTCTCGCCGGCCTCGATTGGCGGTGACCCATTCAAGACCTCAACCCAATAATCGGTGATTTGGCCAGCGCGATCGGCGTTGAAAGTCAGATAATGGTAGAGCAGCCAACTGCGACCATAGAAGGCGTCATAGCGTTTGCCCTTATTGGCTTCGTAGAGCTCCGGATCGAGCAGTTCGCGCACAGACACGTCATCAGCGAATGCCAATTCCGCGCCGCGATGCTGTGCCGGTCGGCCAATCAAGACGCTGCCATCTTTGTTGAAGCTTGCCGAAGCGAAGAATTCAGCGGCTCCCTCACTCATCCAGCGCGGCATGGCGAAGCGCGAGCTCGAGATCAGAAAGTGATGAGCATATTCGTGCAGCAGGATGATCGTAGAAAAATCCGGATAGCCATTGCGGTTGCGAATATCCTGGACGAAGGCGCGGCTTCCGCCTGCGCGCGGAACATAGAAGCCGGCAATGGTTCGACTGTTGCTTCCCGCGATGCGCCTGATGTCGCGCTGGCTGCCGACCACAAAGATCACCACACGGTTTGACGGGCTTGGCCTCTCGACGTCGCGTCCGGTCACCACTTTCATGGCGCTGTGATAGCGCTCCAGATTCTCGGCAAAGCGGCGAATATCCTTTTCGCTGTCATCGGCGTAGATCACGAAGTGATCGCTCGATGCTTCATACCAGTCGGCGTAAGCAGGGCTGCTGGCAAGCAGCGCTACGAGCCCCCAACCTATGAGTGAAATTAGTCTGGCAACCATCCAGCAAGCGGCCCCTCTCATCGCGCCGCGAACGGCGCCGACTGAAGGGCAGTATATTCAACGTCTGGCGTTTGACCAGACTTGCCGCCAATCCGTGCTAAGCCTGCGCCTCGGCAATGTAGCGCGACACCGTTTTGTCGACGACGTCGAGTGGTGCATTGCCGCCCAGGATCACGGCCGTGTTGAACGCCTTGAAATCATAAGCATCGCCCAGTTCCGCTTCCGCGCGAACACGCTGACGGACGATCTCGCTGTGGCCGATCTTGTAACTGCAGGCTTGGCCCGGCCAGCTGCAATAGCGATCAACCTCGCTCGCCACTTCTTCGTATTTCGAACCATTGCGCTCTACGAAGAATTGGCGCGCCTGTTCGCGGGTCCAGCGCTTGCTGTGCAACCCGGTGTCGACCGCAAGGCGACACGCGCGGAAGGCCAGGCTTTGTAGATAGCCGAGCCGCCCAACCTTGAAGTCATCATAGGCGCCAAGCTCGTCAGCTAGCTGTTCTCCATAAAGTGCCCAGCCTTCTGAGAAGGCGCCAAAGGCTAGGATTGATCGGATCAGCGGCAAGCGATTGGAATATTCGCCCTCCCACACATGTCCTGGAATGCTCTCGTGGAAGGTGAGATCGGGAAGATCATATTTGCGATGCAGATCGGTGGTGCGCAGATTGATCCAGAAGCGGCCAGGGATGGTGCCATCCTTGCTGCCTGCGCCGCCATAGGCGCCAGGAGCGCCAGCCTCTTCGGTCACCGGGATCCGGGTCACTTCCATATTGGGATCGACCAATTGCGTGAACGCCCGCGGCATTTGCGCTTTAATCCATTCGATCTGCTCATCAATGAAGGCGAAGATTTCCTCGCGACCCGGATCGCCTTCCGCGAATTTGTAGCGCGGATCTTGCGACAGCGCCTGCATCCGTTCGCCAACGCTGCCTTGGGTATAGCCGATCTCGCGCAGGATCGGGTCCATCCGACCGTGTAATTCGTCTAGCTCATCCAGGCCTTGCTGGTGGATTTCCTCAGGCGTCATCGAAGTGGTGGTCGATGCACTCGTTGCCCAGGCGTAATAGGCATCGCCATCAGGCTGAGCCCACATGCCAGGATTGCTGTGCGCTTCGCTGCGTTGGGCTTCCAGCTCGGCCAGCTGCCGTTCGAGCGCCGGGACAATCTGCTCGGCGACAATAGCTTCAAGAGCAGGCAAAGCCGCGCCCGCTTCTGTCAGTTCGCTGCCAGCCATGGGTCCAACATAGCTGTCATTGGCAGCGCCAATGACGGTCTTCATTTGACCGATTGCTTTGTCCAACAGGAAGTCGGGTGGGATCAGGCCCTGATCGCGGGCCTGTGCGATGCGATCCGTCTCCGCGTCGAGTATCGCGCCAACCTCACCAGCGCGAGACATGTAATACTCAACATCCGGTGCTTCGCGCAGAGGCTGAGTCGCGCTGAAGAAGCGAGGCATATCGATATAAGCTCCGACATTCTGGATCACGACATAGGGCGCGTTGCGCCAGCTGCCGACGGCGACATCGCCATAGGGCAGGGCAAAGCCTTCCAAAGCGTTGGAATAGGCGCTCTCGACAACCTCAAACCCCGTCAATTGATCTGCCGTCAGGTTGTCCTTGGGATAGGCTCGCGCGGCGTCGCGCAATTGCTCCAACCGTGCAGCGTATTCCGCACGTCCTTCAGACCCTGGCGTGCCGAAGGTCCCGCGCCAGGCGGCGTATTCGCCGGTGTCGACGCCAAGCCCGGTCGCGCGTGCAGGCTCATGGGCAAGCATGGCATAGCCGATCGCTTCCAGTGCCGCGTCAGGTTCAAGCGCGTCAAATTCGCCGCTGCCGGCTAGGCCCAGTTCCTTGCAGCCCGAAAGCAGCGCCAGTGAAGAAACGCCGCCAAGCCCATAGAGGGTCTGGCGGCGTGTGAATGTGTGTGATGTCTCTCTCATGGGTGCGGTGTTACCGCCCACATGGAGCGAGTCAATCAGTCGAGGAATTCGGCGGGCACCTTGCCGCCATTCTTGGCGAGTTCCTGCATCGTCTGCTTGTGCAGCAGGATATTGTCTTCGGCGCTGCCCGAATAGTCTGCATTGCCAAGCTCGACGGCCAATTCCTTGCGGTTGGCATAGCTGGAATCGACTCCGATCAGTTTCATCAGGTCAACGATCGATGTGCGCCAATTGAGCGCGTCCGCGCCGTCCATGGCGTCAAGCTTGGCTTCGACGTCAACTTCGCTGATTGCCACAGGCTCCGGAGCCGCGGCAGGAGCTGCCGGAGCCTCTGGCTTCTTCTCTTCTTCGTCCGAGCCAAAGATCGCGTTCTTGATTGAGCTGAAAATTCCCATCTGTACCCTCCTGTTATGGACTTTCTTGGTGTAGCGGCCACTTGTGCAAGCCAGATGACCACTTCATTGTCGGGCCTAACACAGTTAAGTGAGACCGAGCATGAATATCCTCGATATGGTCCTGCCGATTTTGATGCTGGCAGCGTTTGCTCTGTTTGCCGGCGCGTTTGTTTACTGGCGCCGCACGGGCGAAACCAAGCAACCGCTTCTGATGGTGCTGCTGGCGCTGATCGCGATTGGCAATGTGCTGATCTGGACGGTGCCGACCGCCGACGGCGAAAGTCCGATTGAGGCCGCGCAGTCGGCCGAAGATGGAAGAACTTCGACCGACTGACGCGGTTGCGACCCTGGAAGAGACCTTCCAATCAGTTGGGCAATCTCCAGCGGACGGAGCTGGAATAGACTCCCTCAACAGGCTTGCCGGTAGTGTCGCGCGCTGGCTCAAACCGCGCGCGCTTGATGATCAGCGCGCAGGTTGCATTGTCGAGTGCCGAGTGGCTGGTCGAGCGTGTGATCGTGCAATCAACCACGCGGCCGCTGGCATTGACATCGAGGCTGAAACGAGCGGTTCCTGCCATTTCGCGCCGGATCCAGCTGCTGCGATAGTCGCGATCGGTGATCCATCGCGCGGGATCATTGCTTGGATTCGCGGCCACAGGATCAAACACTGGTGTGATCGGCATCGTGGTTCCACCGCCCACGCTCGGCACCACAATCGGATCGACAGGAATGTCTGGCAATCCGCCCACCTCAATCGGGTTAGACGTTCCGAGATTGATCGCAATATCGGGTATCACCGGATCTGACATTGGCGGAGTTGGGGCGTCCGTCACCGGTTTGTCGGTAACCTGCTCGCGAATGTCAGGCTCCGGAGGGGGTGGGGGCAACTCAACTTCTTCTCGGATAAACACGCCGATCGGATTATCGGGTTCGCTTTCGATCGCCACAGTCACCGCTAGGCCAGCAATCAAAAAGGCGCCGATTCCGGCGGGAATGCCGATGGCACCAATCATGGCCGCGGGATTGCGTGAAGGGGCGTATCCACTCGTTAGGGTAGTGCTTGTCATAACAAGGCTCCTCTCTCACTTCGTCAGAGCGAGGGCCGTGAGCGTTCGGGTTGTGCGGGGTGTGCAAATCGGCCTCGCTCAAGCGCGATGTTACAACGTTACAAAGCGCGAACAACAAGTTTCGCGTTGTTTTTCAATACTTATCGCTTGGTAAGCCGGTTAGCGGGAGCGGCAAACTCCCGCTATTTCCATCACTTAATCGGACAATCCGGAGACAGCCTGAAGTCCAAATAATTATCGACTGAGGCCATCATGTCTTCCATTTCATTCTCGAAGAAATGGTTCGCGCGAGGAATCTCGTCATGATGAATCGTGATGTGTTTTTGCGTGCGAAGCTTGTCGACCAGCTTCTGCACTGCGCTTGGCTGAACAACCGTGTCAGCCGCTCCCTGCACGAAGATCCCTGAAGCCGGGCACGGCGCGAGGAATGAGAAATCATACATATTGGCGGGCGGCGCAATCGAGATGAATCCGCGCACTTCGGGGCGGCGCATCAACAATTGCATGCCGATGAGCGCGCCAAACGAATAGCCGGCAACCCAGGTCGTCTGCGCTTCGGGGTGGATCGATTGGACCCAGTCGAGCGCGCTGGCAGCATCAGACAATTCACCAATTCCGCTGTCAAAGCTGCCCTGGCTGCGGCCGACTCCACGGAAGTTGAACCTCAGGGTCGCAAAGCCGCGATCAGAGAAGGTCTTGTAAAGCCGCTGGACAATCCGATCGTTCATCGTTCCACCGCCCTCGGGATGCGGATGAAGGATCATCGCAACCGGCGCACGCGGGCGTGGGGGCGGAGAGAAACGGCCTTCAAGGCGGCCCTCTGGACCGGGAAAGATGACTGATGGCATGGATGAACCTTATAGATTTGGATGGCACAAAGTGTCGGCTGACACTTGTGGATGCGCGCTCTATAGACAGCTCAATTCGGTAATGCAATTTGTTAAGAATCGTTCTCAATAAGCGTCCAATTTGACCCAACGCATCTATCTCGATCACGCTGCGACGTCGCCGCTTCGTCCTGAAGCGCGCGCGGCTATGGACGAGGGTTTTGCGCTGTGGGCCAATCCGTCATCGCCGCATGCTGAGGGACGCAAGGCCAAGCAAGCGCTCGAAGATGCACGCGAGCGGATCAAGCGTGCACTCGATTGGGATGGCGAGCTGATCTTCACCAGCGGGGCGAGCGAGGCGCTGGCTATTGGGATGCAGCGCGCCAAGGTCGAGAGGCGGATCGTCAGCGCGGTCGAGCACGATGCAGTGTTTCGAGCTGCACCGGATGCCGAGCTAGTGACCGATGAAATCCGCTTTGACGAACGCTGCGTAGTTGCAATCCAGCACGTCAATTCAGAAACGGGCACGATCAATCCGGTCGATCAAATGGCTGTGTCTTTGCGCGAGAGCGGTGCGGTGTCGCTGTCCGATTGCGCGCAGAGCGCTGGCAAGCTTGTGCTGCCAGATGCAGATTTGGTGGTTGTCTCTGCGCACAAATGTGGCGGACCGATTGGAATTGGAGCGCTGTTGGTGCGGGACTTCAATCTGCTCGAGCCTATCGGCGGGCACGAGAGGGGATACCGGCAAGGAACGGAGAACGCCCCGGCTGCACTGGGAATGGCAGCGGCCCTCGAGGCGAGCGAGTGGTCGACATCTGAGGAGCAACGCGCCAGCTTTGCGAGTGAAGTCTCTGACAGCCGCCTCAGCATTGGAGATCAGGTCGATTACATCTTTGCACTCGCTCACCCGACGATGTCTGCCCAGGCACTGCTTATCCGCCTCGATGCCATGGGATTTGCGGTGTCGGCCGGCAGCGCCTGCTCTTCGGGCACACTCAAGAAGAGCCGGGTGCTCGATGCGTTTGGTGTGTCTGATGAGGTCGCTGCACGGACAATCCGCGTCAGCCTTGGCTGGAACACGACCTCCACGGAGCTCGACCAGTTCCTCGAGGCCTGGAGGACGCTGACATGATCTATCTCGATTACCAGGCGACAACGCCTTTGGCGCCCGAAGCGCGCGAGGCCATGCTGCGTTGGCTCGATGGGCCGGAGGGCAGCACGTTCGGCAATCCGCATTCGCCGCATCGCATGGGGCGCCAGGCAGCGGCGGCGATTGAGGCTGCGCGCGACAAGGTCGCGGCTTTGTTCCCGACGGGAGGCAAGGTCATTTTCACCGGTGGCGCGACTGAAGCGCTCAATCTCGCCATTCGTGGGACTTCTGGCGAGGGCGCAGTGGCCTTCTCCGCAATCGAACATTCGGCTGTCGGCGACACGGCCAGAGCCGCAGGCGCGCATGAAGTGCTTGCCGTGAACGAACACGGCCTATGCGATCCTGAGCAGAACCTGCCGCAATCGGCGCGAATGCTGGCGGTGATGCAGGTCAATAACGAGATCGGGGCCGTCCAGCCGATTGATCAATGGATCGACCGTGCGCACAATATGGGCGCGCTGATGCTGGTCGATGGGGTGCAGGCCTATGGCAAAATGCCTTTGCCTGAAGCCGATATGATCGCGATTTCGGGTCACAAATTCCATGGGCCCAAGGGCATTGGTGCGCTGTGGGTGCGCGATGGGGTTGAGCTCAATGAAATGCAAACCGGCGGCGGGCAGGAGCATGGCTTGCGCTCAGGCACTTTGTCGCCTGCGCTGATCGCCGGGATGGGCGCAGCGGCGCAGCTTGCGGGCGAGCGGATGCAAGCGGATGCTGAGCATGTCGAGCAGCTTTGGAATCGCGCGCGCGAACTGTTCGATGGGTGGACACTCAATGGAAGCGCCGAGCATCGTTGGCGCGGTAGTCTCAACATCCGCAAACCGGGCCTCGATGTCGCGAGGCTGATGTCTGACTGCCGCACCTTGATGTTCAGCGCGGGCTCTGCCTGCGCCAGCGGCTCAGGCCGCCCGAGCCATGTCCTCAAGGCGATTGGACTGTCCGATGCGGAAGCCAAATCGTCAATCCGTCTCGGATTTGGGCGCTACACCACGCTAGAACAAATCGAACAGGCGGCAGCGATGATCAACGCTGCTGCCAAGGAGCAAGGCCTATGAGCATCGCTGTGACCTTCGTCGACGCGAATGGCGTGCGGGTGGAGACCAGTGGCGAAGCAGGCGATAGCCTGTTGCGGGTGGGCCAGGCGGCTGGCTTGCCGCTCGAAGGCACGTGCGAAGGCCAGATGGCTTGCTCAACCTGTCATGTCATTGTCGCAGCGGAATGGTTCGACAGACTGGCAGAGGCGAGCGAGGAAGAAGAGGATATGCTCGATTTTGCTGCGGGCGCTCGGCGGACGAGTCGCCTCTCCTGTCAGATCGACCTGAGCGATGATCTCGATGGCCTTACGGTCAGCGTGCCGTCCGAAAGCCACGATCTGCAACGGATGTGAGCAAGGCAACTTGGCCTGATCGTACCAATACTGCGAGTTGTGAGCCCGGCGTCGCAATGCGATTTCCCATCGCAGTATTCTAAGAGAGGCCCGCATGAGTTTCGAACACGACCTTGTCATCCGCGGCGGCACGATTGCCGATGGCAGCGGGGGTGCGCTGATCCAGGGCGACATCGCAATCCTGGACGGCAAGGTGTCGGCGATCGGCGAAGTCCCAGGGGCTGGTCGCGAGGAGATCGACGCTGCGGGCCGGATCGTCACTCCCGGCTTTGTCGATGTGCACACGCACTATGACGGGCAGTGCATTTGGGCTGAAGAGCTCAGCCCTTCTTCGTCGCATGGCGTCACCACAGCTGTAATGGGCAATTGCGGTGTCGGGTTCGCGCCCTGCCGCAAAGAGGACCACGATCTGTTGATCAATGTGATGGAAGGGGTCGAGGACATCCCCGACGTGGTGATGACCGAAGGCCTGCCATGGGATTGGGAGACCTTTCCCGAATATCTCGACACGGTCGACAAGGGTAAACGCGATATCGATGTCGCGGCGTATCTGCCGCATTCGCCTTTGCGAGTTTATGCGATGGGCGCGCGCGGCGCGACCCGCGAGGCCGCCAATGACGAAGACCTCGCCAGGATGCAGCAGATCGCGCGCGAAGCGATGGAGGCCGGAGCGCTTGGGTTTGCGACTTCGCGGCTGTCGATCCACAAGACCGCAGACGGCGAGAGCATTCCGACTTTCGAAGCCGATATTGCTGAGCTTGAGGCGATTTGCGGCGGCATGAAGGAAGCTGGCAGCGGAACCTTTCAGATCGTGCTCGACGCCTTTGTCGGTTGGGACAAGGAATATCAGGTGATCGAGCGTGTGGTGAAGACTTCGGGTCGTCCGGCGACCTTTACGCTCGCATCTGGCAATGACGCGCCGCCACGCTGGCGCAATGTGCTGGCCATGCTCGAGCAGACCAATGCTGAGGATGGTATGGCCACAGCGCAGATCATGCCGCGTCCGATTGGCCTGATCGCTGGGCTGGAACTGACGGTGCATCCCTTTGTGCTTTGCCCGAGCTGGGCCAAGATCGCGGATCTGTCGATCGACGAGCAAGTCAAGGCAATGCGCGATCCGGAACTGCGCGCAGCCTTGATCAGCGAAGAGTTCGAGCACGGGCATCCCTTCAACGCCCTCGCGCGGGATTGGAACTGGCTGTTCCCGCTCGATGATCCGCCTGACTATGCGCCTCCGCGCGAGATGAGCATGGCTGGCCAAGCCGCGGCCAAGGGCTGCACGCCGCAAGAAATCGCCTATGATCGAATTCTCGAGACAAATGGGCGGGGCCTGTTCCTGGCGGCGCTTGGCAATTACGAGAACGCCAAGCTTGATAGCGCGCATGAGATGCTTAGCCATCCCAATTGCATTCCGGGACTGGGCGATGGAGGCGCGCATTACGGTGCAATCTGCGACGCCAGCTACTCAACCTATCTGCTGACCCAATTCGTCAAAGGCGAAGGGGAATTGCGGTTTGGCCTGGCCGAGGCAGTGCATATGCTCTCGCGAAAAGCGGCGCGGGCTGTGGGTCTCGATGATCGAGGTCTGCTTGAAGTCGGGGCCAAGGCCGATATCAACGTGATCGATCTGGAACGGTTGCAATTGCATCTGCCCGAAGTGGTACGCGATTTGCCGGCTGGAGGCCGGAGGCTGCACCAACGGGCGACAGGCTATGACGCCACGATCGTCTCAGGCGAAGTGATCCGTCGGTTTGACCAGTCGACCGGCGCACGGCCTGGCAAGCTGGTCAGGGCGGGGTGAGCTCTGCCTCTTTCTCGGACGTTTGAGCACCTTCTCCTCGCGCCAATTGACGCGAATAGACCCAGCCGATCCCGATCAGGCTGAAGCCCAGCGCCATGAAGCTGGCAATGCGCAGCAATCCATCGAGCACGGCTGCATCGAGCAGGAACACTTTGATCACTGCGGCTAGCATCAGAACCAGCGAACCAATCCGCCATGTCCGGGTTTTGCGCCATGAGCCCCACCACAGGAATGCCAGCGCCAGGAGGATGCCAAGGAGCGAGATGAGCAGGCTCTCGGTCTGTTCGATTGAACGCGACGTCAGCACGCTGCCGGCAAACATCTGTCGGAGCAATGAGTAGGCAAGCAATGAGATCAGCAGCATCGTCGCGATATCGGCGCTGCGGCGTCCGAGCTTTGACGGTTCATCCCATTGCGACATGGCCAGCCACAAACCGGCGATTGCCGAAACATAAGCAAGGGTCAGCCAATTCGCGATCGGGGTTGGGCCGACATATTGGACCAGGAATAGCGGATTGTGCAGGACCAGCGTGAACCACACGAAATGCGCCAGTGACATGGCGAGGAAGCTGAGGCTGACCGGCTTGCGCAGTGTCGCTGGCAGGTATTCCCTGGCACCATAGGCCGCCAGGACGAGTGCGGCCTGCCAGATGGTCCGCTCGGCCATGCCATAATGCTCGAACCGCAGCATCGAGGAGATATTCCAGATCTGCTTGTAAAGGCTGTGCAGCGCGATCATTACGACCAGACCGAGTGAGAAAAATGTGATGGCGCGGGCATCGATCCGCTGCGTGTCCAAACGCCAGGCCAACACGCCCAGCGCGGCGAGCAGCGGGGCAATGCGTAGGGCGAGGTCGAGATTGCCGATCGCGGATTCTGAAAGGAAGGGCGCGCTGACCAAAGCGCCGCCTCCGGCCATGAACCACAGGCCGACCGGCTCGACTGCCCACAAAATCGTAATGCCGAGGGCAGTCGCCCATGCGGCATGACGTGCAGGCTGGAAGTGGAACAAGGCAATTGTCGCAACGCCTGCGATCCACGCCAAGGATTCGCTTGGGGCCGCTTGTGCAATCGCTCCGTAAAGGATCGCCACAGCCAGGCCCTCGCCGATGCGACGCGAAATCACATCGCGACTGATTAAAGCGATGCCCAGGCTTGGCAGTGCTGTAGCGATCCAGCGTAGGGCCGGGCGGAAGACGCCCAGGTCGACGTCGGATGTCCCCAAGCGGAAAATCTCTTCCTCGAAATTGGGAGTCACCACGAGCGCGAGGATGGCGATCCCTGCGCTTGTCCAGACCGCACATTGCAGGGAAAGCGCCGCACGTTGGCGATGGAGCAATAGCAGGCCCGATGCGACAATGGTGGCCATGACAGGCGCGAGCCAGGCATCGCTCAAGAGCAGAAGGGCTGCGAAGAGCAGCAGGGCGGCTGGCCCCAAGAGGATTAGCGCGTTGCGAGTCTCGCCTTCCTGGCCGCGCTTCCACAGCAAAGCGAAAGCCGCAGCGGGCAACAATGCAAGGCCTGCCAAGCTCGCAGCCAAACCGGGTTCAGAGGGAAGGTCGCCCCAAGTCCCGAATTGCGCGTAGGTCGCGATACCGAGCGCGAAGGCGACGCCGCTCAATTGCGCGAGGTCCAGTGTCTTCGCCTTTTCGAACCAGTGATAGGCTAGCGGCACGATCGCGAAGATGGCCATCTGGCAAACCGCCACTAGGCCAAAGGATGTCGGGGAGGGATCGTCCCAAATCAGCAGCAACCACACACCCAGGCCGGCGGCAACCAGTGTACTCAGGCGAAGATTGGGATAGCGCCAGCCAAGCCCCGCAAGTGCTGCTCCGATCAGCAGGTAGAGGCCCCAGGTCAAAGGCGCGAAGCCAGCATCGCTGACCAGCACCGCCATTTGCAGCGTTGCGATCGCCCCGGCTGCAAGTTTGGGCAGGCTTGGGCCGCCATTCGCGTGGAGAAATGCAGGGAGCGCGGTCCCCAGCACAATCAGATAAAGACCGAGCGCAGCCAGGTCTGACGTCGAAGACACTCCCGCGAGCATCATCAAAACACCCCAGGCCAGGCCGGCAGCGAGCGCAACATAGCCCAGCCAGCCGCGGCCTTGGACCTGACCGCTCCATGCCAGACCTCCGCTGATCAGAGCGAGGTAGAAAGTGAGCAGCGGGACGTTGGAGCTGTCGCTGTCGACCATGAGCGGAGCTGCGAACCCGCCGACTAGGCCGATGATCGCGCT
>Ga0207422_1004253_pt1 | contig 12204 bp, 9 predicted proteins | sample MarCyaLeptolynsp_FD_187757 | JGI IMG/M metagenome (GOLD analysis project Ga0207422, IMG submission 187757) | Marine cyanobacterial communities from Panama - species 1 Leptolyngbya sp. (SPAdes) | ecosystem: Environmental > Aquatic > Marine > Unclassified | place: Panama: Panama City | collected... | reverse complement strand
GAGATTGCTTCGCCAGGTAAATCTTGCCCTCTTGCATCTGCATCATCGCGACATTGAACCACAGAGATTTGTCGAACGGTGCCAAGGTGGCTGCGCGTTCGAGTGCGGCCTTGGCATTCTCGCTGGGTTCGACGCCGCGCTCGGCAAAGCTGCGATAAAAATAGAGTAGCGGCAGAGGGTGATCATTCTCGCGCGCATTCAGGCTGGCAAAGGGCTGCATCGCGCGCTCATAGGCAGCGTCTTCATCCTCGGCATCGCGCGCCATCCGGAACAGGGCATAGCCCTTTTGCACGTAGGGATTGGTCAATTCCGGGTTGAGCTCAATCGCTTTGTCGGCCGCCGCGATCGCTGCCGCATCGTTGCCAGCGTCGTATTCAGCTTCTGCAAGCGCGGCAAAGACAGCGGCGTCTTCGGGATGCTTTTCGGCGACTTCGCGCGCCTCGACGACTAGCTCGGCAGCTTGCTCTTCGTTGACACCGCGCTGCGAGCGGATCCGCAGCGGCATCATCTCAGCTTCTCCTTTGGGCAGCTTGCGCATGGAGACCGGACTTGCATTGAGACGTTCGGGCGGAATGTTGAACGTGAACATCCGTCGCTGGCGTATGTAGGAATCGAGCTCTTTCTCGAGCTGGTCGAGATCCCCAAAAATCTTTTCGCCGGCCTCGATCGGCGCTGTTCCGTTGAGAACCTCGACCCAGTAATCGGTGATCTGGCCGGCACGATCGGCATTGAAGGTCAGATAATGGTACAGTAGCCAGCTGCGACCATAGAATGCGTCATAGCGCTTGCCCTTATTGGCTTCGTAAAGTTCCGGATCGAGTAATTCGCGCACCGACACGTCATCGGCAAATGCCAGCTCCGCACCGCGATGCTGTGCCGGTCGGCCGATCAAGACGCTGCCATCCTTGTTGAAGCTTGCTGATGCGAAGAATTCAGCGGCTCCCTCACTCATCCAGCGCGGCATGGCGAAGCGCGAGCTCGAGATCAGGAAGTGATGGGCATATTCATGCAGCAGGATGATGGTTGAGAAATCCGGATAGCCATTGCGGTTGCGAATATCCTGGACGAAGGCGCGGCTACCGCCTGCGCGCGGAACATAAAAACCGGCAATGGTTCGACTGTCGCTACCGGCGATTCGTCTGATGTCGCGCTGGCTGCCGACCACAAAGATCACCACACGGTTTGACGGGCTGGGCTTCTCAACGTCGCGCCCGGTCACCACTTTCATGGCGCTGTGATAGCGCTCCAGATTTTCGGCAAAGCGGCGAATGTCCTTTTCGCTGTCATCGGCATAGATCACGAAGTGATCGCTCGATGCCTCGTACCAGTCAGCATGGGCCGGGCTGCTGGCAAGGAGGGCGATGAGCCCCCAACATATGAGTGAAAACAGTCTGGCAATCATCCAGCAAGCGGCCCCTCTCATCGCGCCGCGAACGGCGCCGATTGCGGGGCAGTATATTCAACGTCTGGCGTTTGACCAGACTTGCCGCCAATCCGCGCTAGGCCTGCGCTTCGGCAATGTAGCGCGACACCGTTTTGTCGACGACGTCGAGCGGTGCATTGCCGCCCAGGATCACGGCCGTGTTGAACGCCTTGAAGTCATAAGCGTCGCCCAGTTCCGTTTCTGCACGAACACGCTGGCGGACGATCTCGCTGTGGCCGATCTTGTAACTGCAGGCTTGGCCCGGCCAGCTGCAATAGCGATCAACCTCGCTCGCCACTTCTTCGTATTTCGAACCATTGCGCTCGACAAAGAACTGGCGTGCCTGTTCGCGGGTCCAGCGTTTGCTGTGCAACCCGGTATCGACAGCCAAGCGACACGCGCGGAAGGCGAGGCTTTGCAAGTAGCCAAGCCTCCCAACCTTGAAATCGTCATATGCGCCGAGCTCATCTGCAAGCTGTTCTCCATAGAGAGCCCATCCTTCCGAGAAGGCGCCAAAGGCCAGGATCGACCGGATCAGTGGCAAGCGATTGGAGTATTCGCCCTCCCACACATGTCCGGGAATGCTCTCATGGAAAGTGAGATCGGGAAGATCATATTTGCGGTGCAAATCGGTGGTGCGCAGATTGATCCAGAAGCGGCCAGGGATGGTGCCATCCTTGCTGCCTGCGCCGCCATAGGCTCCAGGAGCGCCGGCCTCTTCAGTCACAGGGATCCGGGTCACTTCCATATTGGGATCGACCAATTGCGTGAACGCCCGCGGCATTTGCGCTTTGATCCATTCGATCTGCTCATCAATGAAGGCGAAGATTTCCTCGCGCCCCGGATCGCCTTCCGCGAATTTGTAGCGCGGATCTTGCGACAGCGCCTGCATCCGTTCGCCAACGCTGCCTTGGGTATAGCCGATCTCGCGCAGGATCGGGTCCATCCGACCATGCAATTCGTCCAGCTCATCCAGGCCTTGCTGATGGATTTCCTCAGGCGTCATCGAAGTGGTGGTCGATGCACTCGTTGCCCAGGCATAATAGGCATCGCCATCAGGCTGAGCCCACATGCCAGGATTGCTGTGCGCTTCGCTGCGTTGGGCTTCCAGCTCGGCCAGCTGTCGTTCGAGCGCGGGGACAATCTGTTCTGCGACTATGGTCTCGAGAGCGGGTACCGCAGCACCAGCTTCGGCCAGTTCGCTGGCTTCGATCGGCGGGAGATAGACGTCGCGCGCGGCACCAATGACGCCGTTCATTTGTGCGATGGCTCTGTCCAAAAGGAAGTCAGGCGGCACCAATCCCATTCCGCGCGCCTCGGCAATACGGTCAGTTTCGCCATCAAGAACGGCGCTGACTTCACTCATACGAGAGATGTAATAGTCGACATCTTGGGCTTCGCGCAGCGGCTGGGTCGCGCCAAAGAAACGAGGAAAGTCGATATAGGCTCCGACATTCTGGATCACGAGATAGGGCGCGTTGCGCCAGCTGCCGACGGCGACATCGCCATAGGGCAAGGCAAAGCCTTCCAAAGCGTTGGAATAAGCGCTCTCGACAACCTCAAACCCGGTCAATTGGTCTGCCGTCAGGTTTTCCTTGGGATAGGCCCGTGCGGCGTCGCGCAATTGCTCCAGCCGAGCGGCGTATTCCGCGCGTCCTTCAGACCCTGCCGTGCCGAAGGTTCCGCGCCAGGCGGCGTATTCGCCGGTGTCGACACCAAGCCCCGTCGCGCGTGCAGGCTCATGGGCCAGCATGGCATAGCCGATCGCTTCCAGCGCTGCGTCAGGTTCAAGCGCGTCAAACTCGCCGCTGCCGGCTAAGCCCAGTTCCTTGCAACCCGAAAGCAGCGCCAGTGAAGAAACGCCGCCAAGCCCATAGAGGGTCTGGCGGCGTGTGAATGTGTGTGATGTCTCTCTCATGGGTGCGGTGTTACCGCCCACATGGAGCGAGTCAATCAATCGAGGAATTCGGCGGGCACCTTGCCGCCATTCTTGGCGAGTTCCTGCATCGTCTGCTTGTGCAGCAGGATATTGTCTTCGGCGCTGCCCGAATAATCAGCATTGCCAAGCTCGACGGCCAATTCCTTGCGGTTGGCATAGCTGGAATCGACACCGATCAGTTTCATCAGATCAACAATGGATGTGCGCCAATTGAGCGCGTCTGCGCCGTCCATGGCGTCCAGGCTTGCTTCTACGTCGACTTCGCTGATTGCCACAGGCTCCGGAGCCGCGGCAGGCGCTGCCGGAGCCTCTGGCTTCTTCTCTTCTTCGTCCGAGCCAAAGATCGCGTTCTTGATTGAGCTGAAAATTCCCATCTGTACCCTCCTGTTATGGACTTTCTTGGTGTAGCGGCCACTTGTGCAAGCCAGATGACCACTTCATTGTCGGACCTAGCACAGTAAAGTGAGACCGAGCATGAATATCCTCGATATGGTCCTGCCGATTGTGATGCTGGCGGCGTTTGCCCTGTTCGCGGGCGCGTTTGTCTATTGGCGTCGCACGGGCGAAACCAAGCAACCGCTTCTGATGGTGCTGCTGGCGCTTATCGCGATTGGCAATGTGTTGATCTGGACGGTGCCGACCGCCGACGGCGAAAGTCCGATTAAGGCCGCGCAGTCGGCCGAAGATGGAAGAACTTCGACCGACTGACGCGGTTGCGACCCTGGGAGAGATCTTCCGATCAGTTGGGCAATCTCCAGCGAACAGAGCTGGTGTAGACTCCGTCAACGGGCTTGCCGGTATTGTCGCGCGCAGGCTCGAACCGCGCGCGCTTGATGATCAGAGCGCAAGTCGCATTGTCGAGCGCCGCGTGACTTGTCGAACGCGTGATCATGCAATCGACGACGCGACCGCTCGCATTGACGTCGAGGCTGAAGCGGGCAGTTCCAGCCATCTCTCGCCTGATCCAGCTGCTGCGATAATCACGATCGGTGATCCATCGCGCGGGGTCATTGCTCGGACTCGCTGCCACAGGATCAAACATTGGTGTGATCGGCGTCGTGGTTCCACCGCCCACGCTCGGCACGACAATCGGATCGACAGGAATGTCTGGCAATCCACCCACCTCAATCGGGTTAGACGTTCCGAGATTGATCGCGATGTCGGGTATCACCGGATCTGACATTGGCGGAGTTGGGGCGTCCGTCACCGGTCTGTCCGCAACCTGCTCAGGTTTGTCGGGCGAAGGCGGGGGGGGGATCGTCACATCGGGGTCTTCGTAAAAGATTGTGTCGGGATTTTCGGTCTTGCCCTCAATCACCACGGTGACCGCGAGGCCCGCAATCAAAAAGGCACCGATGCCGGCGGGAATGCCGACGGCGCCAATCATGGCCGCGGGATTGCGTGAAGGGGTGTATCCACTCGTTAGGGTAGTGCTTGTCATAACAAGGCTCCTCTCTCACTTCGTCAGAGCGAGGGCCGTGAGCGTTCGGGTTGTGCGGGGTGCGCAAATCGGCCTCGCTCAAGCGCGATGTTACAACGTTACAACGCACGAACAACAAGTTTCGCGTTGTTTTTCGGTACTTATCGCTTGGTAAGCCGGTTAGTGGGAGCGGCAAACTCCCGTTATTTCCATCACTTAATTGGACAATCCGGAGACAGCCTGAAGTCCAAATAATTATCGACTGAGGCCATCATGTCTTCCATTTCATTCTCAAAGAAATGGTTAGCGCGAGGAATCTCGTCATGATGAATCGTGATGTGCTTTTGCGTACGAAGCTTGTCGACGAGCTTCTGCACTGCGCTTGGCTGAACAACCGTGTCAGCCGCTCCCTGCACGAAGATCCCTGAAGCCGGGCACGGTGCGAGGAATGAGAAATCATACATATTGGCGGGCGGTGCGATTGAGATGAATCCGCGCACTTCAGGGCGGCGCATCAGCAATTGCATGCCGATAAGCGCGCCAAACGAATAGCCGGCGACCCAGGTCGTCTGCGCTTCGGGGTGGATCGATTGGACCCAGTCGAGCGCGCTGGCAGCATCAGACAATTCACCAATGCCGCTGTCAAAGCTGCCCTGGCTGCGGCCGACGCCACGGAAGTTGAACCTCAGGGTCGCAAAACCGCGATCAGAGAAGGTCTTGTAAAGCCGTTGGACAATCCGATCATTCATCGTGCCGCCGCCCTCGGGATGTGGATGGAGGATCATCGCAACCGGCGCACGCGGGCGTGGGGGCGGAGAGAAACGGCCTTCAAGGCGGCCCTCTGGACCGGGAAAGATGACTGATGGCATGGATGAACCTTATAGACTTGGATGGCACAAAGTGTCGGCTGACACTTGTGGATGCGCGCTCTATAGACAGCTCAATTCGGTAATGCAATTTGTTAAGAATCATTCTCAATAAGCGCGCAATTTGACCCAACGCCTCTATCTCGATCACGCTGCGACGTCACCGCTTCGCCCTGAAGCGCGCGCAGCTATGGACCAGGGTTTTGCGCTGTGGGCCAATCCGTCATCGCCGCATGCTGAGGGGCGCAAGGCCAAGCAAGCGCTCGAAGATGCACGCGAGCGGATCAAGCATGCACTCGATTGGGATGGCGAGCTGATCTTCACGTCAGGGGCGAGCGAGGCGCTCTGGATTGCACTCAACCGCGCGAAGGCGGATCGGCGGATCGCCAGCGCGATTGAGCATGATGCCGTGTTCCGCGCGGCTCCGGATGCGGAGCTAGTGACCGATGAAATCCGCTTTGACGAGCGTTGTGTCGTCGCAATCCAGCACGTCAATTCAGAAACGGGCACGATCAATCCGGTCGATCAAATGGCTGTATCTTTGCGTGAGAGCGGTGCGGTTCTGCTGTCTGATTGCGCGCAGAGCGCTGGCAAGCTTGTGCTGCCAGATGCAGATATGGCGGTTGTCTCAGCACACAAATATGGCGGACCGATTGGAATTGGAGCGCTGTTGGTGCGGGACTTCAATCTGCTCGAGCCTATCGGCGGGCACGAGAGAGGATACCGGCAGGGAACGGAGAACGTCCCGGCTGCACTCGGAATGGCTGCGGCCCTTGAGGCGAGCGAATGGTCGACATCTGAGGAGCAACGCGCCAGTTTTGCCCGCGAGATCGCTGAGAGCCGCCTCAGTATTGGAGATCAGGTCGACTACATCTTTGCTCTAACCCATCCGACGATGTCCGCTCAGGCTTTGCTGATCCGCCTCGATGCCATGGGATTTGCGGTGTCGGCTGGCAGCGCCTGCTCTTCGGGCACACTCAAGAAGAGCCGGGTGCTCGATGCGTTTGGTGTGTCCGATGAGATCGCTGCGCGGACAATCCGCGTCAGCCTTGGCTGGAATACGACCCCCACGGAGCTCGACCAGTTCCTCGAGGCCTGGAGGACGCTGACATGATCTACCTCGACTACCAGGCGACAACGCCTTTGGCGCCCGAAGCACGCGAGGCCATGCTCCGCTGGCTTGATGGGCCGGACGGCAGCACGTTTGGTAATCCGCATTCGCCGCATCGCATAGGGCGCCAGGCAGCGGCGGCTATCGAGGCGGCGCGCGACAAGGTCGCGGTTTTGTTCCCGACGGGCGGCAAGGTCATTTTCACCGGTGGCGCAACTGAAGCGCTCAATCTCGCCATTCGTGGGACTTCAGGCGAGGGCGCAGTTGCCTTCTCCGCAATCGAACATTCGGCCGTAGGCGACACCGCCCGGGCCGCGGGCGCACACGAAGTGCTAGCCGTGAACGAGCAGGGCCTGTGCGATCCTGAGCAGAACCTGCCGCAATCGACGCGAATGCTGGCGGTGATGCAGGTCAACAATGAGATCGGGACTGTCCAGCCGATCGATCAGTGGATCGACCGTGCCCGCAATTTGGCCGCGTTGATGCTGGTCGATGGCGTCCAGGCCTATGGCAAAATGCCTTTGCCTGAAGCCGATTTGATCGCGATTTCGGGTCACAAATTCCATGGACCCAAGGGCATTGGTGCGCTGTGGGTGCGCGATGGGGTTGAGCTCAATGAAATGCAAACCGGCGGCGGGCAGGAGCATGGCCTCCGCTCAGGCACCTTGTCGCCTGCGCTGATCGCCGGAATGGGCGCAGCGGCGCAGCTTGCAGGCGAGCGGATGCAAGCGGATGCGGAGCATGTCGAGCAGCTTTGGAATCGCGCGCGCGAACTGTTTGATGGGTGGACACTCAATGGCAGCGCCGAGCATCGTTGGCGCGGCAATCTCAACATTCGCAAACCGGGCCTCGATGTCGCGAGGCTGATGTCTGACTGCCGCACCTTGATGTTCAGCGCGGGCTCTGCATGCGCCAGCGGCTCAGGCCGCCCGAGCCATGTCTTCAAGGCGATTGGACTGTCCGATGCGGAAGCCAAGTCATCAATCCGTCTCGGATTTGGGCGCTACACCACGCTCGAGCAGATCGAAGAGGCGGCAGGAATGATCAACGCCGCTGCCAAGGAGCAAGGCCTATGAGCATCGCTGTGACCTTCATCGATGCGAATGGTGTGCGGGTGGAGACCAGTGGCGATGCAGGCGACAACCTACTGCGGGTGGGCCAGGCGGCTGGCTTGCCGCTCGAAGGTACGTGCGAAGGCCAGATGGCTTGCTCAACCTGCCATGTCATTGTCGCAGCGGAATGGTTCGACAGACTGGCAGAGGCGAGCGAGGAAGAAGAGGACATGCTCGATTTTGCCGCTGGCGCGCGGAGAACAAGCCGTCTCTCCTGCCAGATCGACCTGACCGATCATCTCGATGGCCTTACCGTCAGTGTGCCGTCAGAAAGCCACGATTTGCAGCGGATGTAGGCAAGGCCACTTGGCCTGATCGTACCAATACTGCGAGTTGCGAGCCCGACGCCGCAATGCAATTCCCCGGCGCCGGAGTTTGAGAGAGGCCCGCATGAGTTTCGAACACGACCTTGTCATCCGCGGCGGCACGATTGCCGATGGCAGCGGGGGTGCACTGATCCAGGGCGACATCGCGGTCCTGGACGGCAAGGTGTCGGCGATCGGCGAAGTCCCAGGCCAGGGTCGCGAGGAGATCGACGCTGCAGGTCGGATCGTCACGCCCGGTTTTGTCGATGTGCACACGCATTATGACGGGCAGTGCATTTGGGCTGAAGAGCTCAGCCCATCTTCCTCGCATGGCGTCACCACAGCCGTGATGGGCAATTGCGGGGTCGGGTTTGCACCCTGCCGCAAGGAAGATCACGATCTGCTGATCAATGTGATGGAAGGGGTCGAGGACATCCCCGACGTGGTGATGACCGAAGGACTGCCTTGGGATTGGGAGACATTCCCTGAATATCTCGACACGGTCGACAAGGGTAAGCGCGATATCGATGTCGCGGCGTATCTGCCGCATTCCCCCTTGCGGGTTTATGCAATGGGCGCGCGCGGCGCGACCCGCGAGGCCGCCAATGATGAAGACCTGGCCAAGATGCAGCAAATCGCGCGCGAAGCGATGGAGGCCGGCGCGCTTGGGTTCGCGACTTCGCGGCTGTCGATCCACAAGACTGCAGACGGCGAGAGCATTCCGACTTTCGAAGCCGACATTGCTGAGCTTGAGGCGATTTGCGGCGGCATGAAGGAAGCCGGTAGTGGAACCTTCCAGATCGTGCTCGACGCCTTTGTCGGTTGGGACAAGGAATATCAGGTGATCGAGCGGGTCGTGAAGACTTCGGGTCGTCCGGCGACCTTTACGCTCGCATCCGGCAATGACGCGCCGCCACGCTGGCGCAATGTGCTGGCGATGCTCGAACAGACCAATGCCGAGGATGGTATGGCCACGGCGCAGATCATGCCGCGCCCGATTGGCCTGATCGCCGGGCTAGAACTGACGGTGCATCCCTTTGTGCTTTGCCCGAGCTGGGCCAAGATCGCGGATCTGTCGATTGACGAACAAGTCAAGGCAATGCGCGATCCGGAGCTGCGCGCAGCCTTGATCAGCGAAGAGTTCGAGCACGGGCATCCCTTCAACGCACTTGCGCGCGATTGGAACTGGCTGTTCCCGCTCGATGATCCGCCTGATTATGCACCTCCGCGCGAGATGAGCATGGCCGGCCAAGCCACGGCCAAAGGCTGTACGCCGCAAGAGATCGCCTATGATCGCATTCTCGACACCAATGGGCGCGGCCTGTTCCTGGCGGCGCTTGGCAATTACGAGAACGCCAAGCTTGATAGTGCGCATGAGATGCTGAGCCATCCCAATTGCATTCCGGGACTGGGCGATGGAGGTGCGCATTACGGTGCAATCTGCGACGCCAGCTACTCAACCTATCTGCTGACCCAGTTTGTCAAAGGCGAGGGCGAATTGCGATTTGGCTTGGCCGAAGCGGTGCATATGCTCTCACGCAAGGCTGCGCGGGCGGTGGGTCTCGACGATCGAGGTCTGCTCGAAGTCGGGGCCAAGGCCGATATCAACGTGATCGATCTGGATCGGTTGCGCTTGCATCTGCCTGAGGTGGTGCGTGACCTGCCCGCAGGGGGTAGGAGGCTGCACCAACGGGCGACAGGCTATGACGCCACGATAGTCTCAGGCGAAGTGATCAGACGGTTTGACCAATCGACCGGAGCGCGGCCCGGAAAACTGGTCAGGGCGGGGTGAGCTCTGCCTCTTTCTCGGACGTTTGAGCACCTTCTCCTCGCGCCAATTGACGCGAATAGACCCAGCCAATCCCGATCAGGCTGAAGCCCAGCGCCATAAAGCTGGCAATGCGCAGCAATCCATCGAGCACGGCTGCATCGAGCAGGAACACTTTGATGACTGCTGCGAGCATCAGAACCAGCGAACCAATCCGCCATGTCCGGGTTTTTCGCCATGAGCCCCACCACAGGAAGGCCAGCGCCAGGAGGATGCCAAGGAGCGAGATGAGCAGGCTCTCGGTCTGTTCGATTGAACGCGACGTCAGCACGCTGCCGGCAAACATCTGTCGTAGCAATGAGTAGGCGAGCAAGGAAATCAGCAGCATCGTCGCGATATCGGCACCGCGGCGTCCGAGCTTTGACGGTTCATCCCATTGCGACATGGCCAGCCACAAACCGGCGATTGCCGAAACAAAAGCAAGGGTCAGCCAATTCGCGATCGGGGTTGGACCGACATATTGGACCAGGAATAGCGGGTTGTGCAGGACCAGCGTGAACCACACGAAATGCGCCAGTGACATGGCAAGGAGGCATAGGCTGACTGGTTTGCGCAGAGTCGCTGGCAGGAATTCCTTGGCACCATAGGCCGCCAGGACGAGTGCGGCCTGCCAGATGGTTCGCTCGGCCATGCCATAATGCTCAAACCGCAGCATCGAGGAGATATCCCAGATCTGCTTGTAGAGGCTGTGGAGCGCAATCATTACGATCAGACCGAGTGAGAAAAATGTGATGGCACGAGCGTCGATCCGCTGCGCGTCCAAACGCCAGGCTAACACGCCCAGGGCGGCAAGCAGCGGCGCAATGCGTAGGGCGAGGTCGAGATTGCCGATCGCGGATTCTGAAAGGAAGGGCGCGCTGACCAAAGCGCCGCCTCCGGCTAGGAACCACATGCCAACCGGCTCGACTGCCCACAAAATCGCGATGCCGAGAGCCGTCGCCCATGCGGCATGACGTGCAGGCTGGAAGTGGAACAAGGCGATTGTCGCAATGCCTGCGATCCACGCCAAGGATGCGCTTGGGGCTGCTTGCGCAACCGCTCCGTAAAGGATCGCCACAGCCAGGCCTTCGCCGATGCGACGCGAAATCACATCGCGACTGATTAAAGCGATGCCCAGGCTTGGCAGTGCTGTTGCGATCCAGCGGAGGACCGGGCGGAAGATGCCCAGGTCGACGTCGGATGTCCCCAAGCGGAAAATCTCTTCTTCGAAATTGGGGGTTACCACGAGTGCGAGGATAGCGATCCCTGCGCTTGTCCAGACTGCACATTGCAGGGCAAGCGCCGCACGTTGGCGATGGAGCAATAGCAGGCCCGATGCGACAATGGTGGCCATGACAGGCGCGAGCCAGGCATCGCTCAAGAGCAGGAGGGATGCGAAGAGCAGCAGGGCGGCTGGCCCCAAGAGGATTAGCGCGTTGCGGGTCTCGCCTTCCTGGCCGCGCTTCCACAGCAAAGCAAAAGCCGCAGCGGGCAACAATGCAAGGCCTGCCAAGCTCGCAGCCAAACCGGGTTCAGAGGGGAGGTCGCCCCAAGTCCCGAATTGCGCGTAGGTCGCAATACCTAGGGCGAAGGCGACGCCGCTCAATTGCGCGAGGTCCAGCGTCTTCGCCTTTTCGAACCAGTGATAGACTAGCGGCACGATCGCGAAGATAGCGATCTGGCAAACCGCCACTAGGCCAAAGGATGTCGGTGAGGGATCGTCCCAAATCAGCAGCAACCACACGCCCAGGCCGGCGGCGACCAGTGTACCCAGGCGAAGATTGGGATAGCGCCAGCCAAGCCCCGCAAGTGCAGCTCCGATCAGCAGGTAGAGGCCCCAGGTCAAAGGCGCGAAGCCAGCATCGCTGACCAGCACCGCCATTTGCAGCGTCGCGATCGCCCCAGCTGCAAGTTTGGGCAGGCTTGGGCCGCCATGCGCGTGCAGGAAGGCGGGGAGCGCGGTCCCCAACACAATCAGATAAAGACCGAGCGCCGCCAGGTCTGACGTCGAAGATACTCCAGCGAGCATCATCAGGACACCCCAGGCCAGGCCGGCAGCGAGCGCAACATAGCCCAGCCAACCGCGGCCTTGGGCCTGACCGCTCCATGCCAGACCTCCGCTGATCAGAGCGAGGTAGAAAGTGAGCAGCGGGACGTTGGAGCTGTCGCTGTCGACCATGAGCGGAGCTGCGAACCCGCCGACTAGGCCGATGATCGCGCT
>Ga0207422_1004252_pt1 | contig 12209 bp, 17 predicted proteins | sample MarCyaLeptolynsp_FD_187757 | JGI IMG/M metagenome (GOLD analysis project Ga0207422, IMG submission 187757) | Marine cyanobacterial communities from Panama - species 1 Leptolyngbya sp. (SPAdes) | ecosystem: Environmental > Aquatic > Marine > Unclassified | place: Panama: Panama City | collected... | reverse complement strand
GGAAGGGGATATCTCTGATCTCCACGGACAGATGGCGGAGGCGACAAGACAGACCAACAACCTCGCTGCCGGCTTGGATGCGGTCGCGGCGCCCACGAGCAGCCTGAGCGAGATCACCGAAGACCTGACTGGCCGCTACACGGATTTCGTCGCTGCTGGCAACGACGCGTTCCGCATGCAGCAAGAGATCAACGCTGTGCTGGCCGAGTACACCGACATTCAGGGCCAGTTGGCTGAGGCTCAGAATGAGGCGTTCTTTGCCGGCGACATTGAGAGGTCGCGTGAGATTGCTGAGCAGATGGAGCGACTTCGCCTCAGTCAAGCGGAGCAGATCCAGCAGATCGAAGACCGCTACATGCAGGCTATAGAGTCGGCTACTAGCGCAATGGACGCGTTCGGCGAAAGCCTAGGCCGCGTCAAGGGTCCGGGCGATGAGTTCGAGGAAACCGTCAAGAAGGTGGCCGACGGCGCTGATGAAGTGGCCGATGAATGGCGCCAAGTCGGCGGCGCGTTCTCGTCTGCCCTGCAAGGAGCCATTCTCAACGGTGAGGATTTCCGCGCGGTCCTGGCTGGCATTGCGGAGGATCTGGCGCGTCTGGCGATCCAGCAAGCGACGCTGGCGGCCTTTGGCGGTGGTGGGGGCGGAGGGAACTTCTTTGGCGACCTGATCGGCGGCATCGGGGCGCTGCTCGGTTTCGGCGGCACACCCAAGGTTGGAGTCAAGCACGCTGGCGGGCGCGGGGACGATTTCCAGCGCTTCACCCGGGCGAGCCTTGCCGGGGATGAACGCCTGACCGTCATCCGGACTAACGAACGCGTCCTAACGCTGGGGCAGCAGCAGCGCATGGGTGGGAGCGCGCCTGGCGTCACGGTCAATATCATCGATCAACGGACCGGCGTTGCGGACGATGCGCTGTCGGTTCAGGAGACCATTGGCGCGGATGGGGGGCGTCAGGTTCGAGTGTTCATCAGAGACGCGGTTCGTAGCGAGATCGCCCAACAATCGCGCGTTGGCGGCATGCTGAACAGAGTGTGACCATGGCCAATCCGATCTTCTTGCCACCTTCACCGCCCTCCGTTGGTTCGGCGCCGGACAACAAAGTTCGGCTGCTAGAGGCCCGGTTCGGCGATGGGTATCGGCAGGTAGCCAAGGACGGACTGAACCACAAGCGGACGGTCTGGTCGCTCACCTGGGATACGCTGACGCGGGTGGACGCTGATGCCATCGTTGGCTTCCTGGATGCTAGGGGTGGCAACGAGCTGTTCGATTGGCAGCCGCCTGGGTATGGAGCCGCAATACAGTTCCGGTGCCCACAATGGTCGCCTCCGAGGCCGGAGATGGGCGATGATGTGTTTTCGGTGACAGCGCGGTTTGAGGAGGTGTTTGATGTGGGTTGACCAGCGATCAACCGGAAGCCGCTAATTGACAACCTCATTCGCTCAATGAGACTGTCCTCAGCGAGTGTGGGGGTCTTGGGGGAAGATCACAGTGGCATTGCGTCAATACGAGCGGAGCCCAGCAGGCGGCTTCTGCATCGCTGTTGGGATACTCGCCTTGCTTGGCGGTATTATCGCGTTTGTGAGCGCTCAAGAGCCGTCATTTGGGCGCGAGACGGCTGCCGAGGTAAGTCGACGTCTGACGCTCACGTTCTATGGCAATATCGGAATGGGGGCCGGCGTCTCCCTGATCGTCCTCGGCCTAATCCTATCCGCCATCCACAAGGTCGCCGACCAGGTTCGGGATCTGCACGAGACGGTGCACGGCGTGGTGGAGAAAGCCAAGCAGCAGTCAGCTAAGGATGAGGCTTCGTCTAACACCAACTGATTGACCCTTTCTCGCTTTCTCGTGGTAGCGTCGCCTGAGCGACGGGGGGAAGAACCATGAGATGGTCAGTAGCTTTGGCGGTCGGTCTTGCGCTGCTTCCACTACTGCCAAGTTGGGCGGACGATTGGAGGATGCGAGAGTGGTCTGACCCAATGTCGGACTTTGAGAATGTCGCTTTCCAACTTGATGCTACCGAGACTGTGTATTTCGATTTTGGCAGTTCCAGACCTACGTTAACCATCAGATGTCTGGACGATCGCACCGCGATTTATGTGGGCTGGCATCACTTCATCACGACTGGCGGGATCTATAGCTCTACACCGGTTCGGTACCGCATAGACGATCAGCCGCCGGTCGACGCGCAGTGGAACGTGTCAACCAATTATGAGTCGACTGGGTTGTGGCGCGGGCAAGGAATATCGCTGCTGCGCCAACTACACAGTGTCAATGCACAGAGACTCCTTGTCTCAACCGTTCCGCACGGAGACAATGCGGTACTGGCTACATTTGAAACCGATGGAATTCGAGACGTTATTCAAACGGTTTCGGAGCGTTGCAGTTGGACCGTCCCGTCGGCAGCAGCGACAGGCAACGATCAGAGGCCATCGCCGCAGCCAATTGATCCGTCCGATGAGATCGCGGTAAGCGATCCGACCGGGCCTTCTGAACCGATGAGGTTGTCCGCAAGCGAACAGCAGGCGATCGCCCAGGCCTTGCGCAATTGCTGGAACGTGGATCGTGGCGCGCCCTTTATCGAGACGCTTCGCGTTACGATCCGCGCGCGGATGCAGTCGACGGGATTTGTTCAGGATGCGGAGATCGTTAGCTTCAGCGGCCAAGCCACTGACGCCCAAGTGCGCTCATGGGCGGAAGCGGCGAGACGAGCGGTGTTGAATCCGAATTGCCAACCCCTGCCCTCACCATCGCGCGGCTTTAGTGACGGTGAGGTTTACGAGCTCGGCTTCAACCCGCGCGATTTGTTCTAGAGTGACAGCTGGCCTGCCATTTCAAAACGGGCCAAGTCCATCAGGACATCTATTTGTTGCGTGGATTCTCGCTTTCTCGTGGTAGCTTGCCGGTGAACGAAACCGGGGGGAATCGATGAAGCGGTGGCTGGTCATTGGTCTGATAATCGTGTTGACGGGCTGCGCAGGTCCGGCCGCCGTTGAGAGAATGGTGGCGCCCGGTCGGGGTGTGTTGTCAGCTCCATTAGCCTCGCAAGTGGTGCTGGAGCCGGGGAACGTAACCTTCAACATTCTGGCGTCAGGAGACCGCGTTGTAGTTGGCAGGGCGGAGTTCGAGGAGGCTCTTTCGATCAGCCTGGCCAATGCCGGCCTTCTGGCAACCTCTAATGGCCAGTACGGCTTGGAGGCGATCCCTCGGGACCTCCAGTTCCTGCAAGGCCAGTCCGGCTTTTTGGAGTTGGCAGTTGGTGTGGTGATTGACTATCGGTTAACTGATCTACGGACTGGCGATGTCCTGCTTGACGAGACTATCGCCACGTCAGGCACTTCTGACGAAGCTTACGCCGCCTCCGACAGAATGCTCTATGGGGCCGAGAGAGCAATCGGGGCCAACTTCCAAGAACTCATCCGCCAACTGGCTGAGCTGCGGCCGCAATGACCGCCAACGGCCTCGTGCTGGACGCGGTGCGGGGGTAGGGGAAGGCATGATCGCAAAGCTCATACCAGGTCTTGCGGCGCTAGCGCTCGCCGCCTGTGTTTCGTCCGATCCAGTCTCGTTAGGCAATGGCGACCAACCGCCAAGCGAGGCCGCGCCCGTTTCGACGGCGTCCACATGCGTTGCCGATGGCGTCGAGCATGAAGTCGGGGCCACCATCCCTATGGAGGGCTGGGCAGGTTGGGATGACACGCAGGAGGTCCGACTTGAGTGCAGAGCCGGAGACCCAACGGCAGGCTGGCATTTGATCATCGTCGACAGCCGGACGGGGGAAACCGTCATGACCTGCGATGAGCCCGACGGCTCTCCAATGGTCGGGTGCAGATCTGTTTCGGAGCTCTAGGTGAGGCGGTGAATGCAGCGGTGCGATCGTATATGTCGAACGGCGGCGGACGCGGATGGAGGGCAAGGGCGACGCGAGCAGGCCGCATGCGTGGCGGCGGGTCATGACGGCGGTGTTTGATCTGCTGAGGGATGAGCCGGGTGGGGAATTGAATTGATGAGGTGGGCTGCTATTGCCCTCGTTGCCTGCCTGCTGGCCGCCCCCGCCTTCGCCCAGGAAAACAACGCGGGCGAGTACCACACTGGCTGGCAGTGCGACTGGAACATGGATAGCGGCGAGATTGCCAACTGCCGGGCGCGTGTGCGCGTCATCGACGGCGATACGTTCGAACTGGACGGCGAGGAAATTCGGCTTTGGGGTATCGACGCGCCGGAGATCGATCAGAGATGTTACGGTTGGTCAGCAGGCGAGGATGCTCGCCGCCGGCTTTTCGGGTTCACTGCGGCCATTGATCGATGTGAACCAATTGACACGGGACCGGATGGCAGAACGACTGCCAGATGCTTTGACATGGCCGACCGGGACATTGGCTCGCTGATGGTCGAGCGCGGCTACGCCTGGGAAGACACGCGAATTAGCGACGGATACTACGCTCGCGAAACGGAAATCGCGGCAATGCAACGTGACGCGGTTAGCGTCCTCGATTGCGATCCACCTTGGGAGTGGCGAGGGCAAAACCCAAGATGAGGATGTTTACGATCACGCTCACCGCCTGCCTGCTGGCCGGCCCTGCCGTCGCTCAAGAGATCCGGACAATCGACGGTGACACATTCGAACTAGATGGCGAGGTCATCCGGCTTTGGGGGATTGATGCGCCGGAGATGGGGCAAACGTGTTGGAACGGCAGACGGGACGTTGACGTCGGGACAGGCGCGTGGACAGTGCTCAACTCAGTCCTAATGACGCTAGCCGCTTGCGACCCTGTCGACATTGACCGCTACGGTAGGACGGTTGCCATTTGCGCGACCGCGCAGGGATGGGACATCGGCGCGATTATGGTCGGCGTCGGCTGGGCGTGGGAAGACGTTCGCTACACCAACGGCGCCTATGCCGACATGACCCGGAACGCTGAAGACCAGGCCGGCACGCCGCTGTATCGAGGACAGTGCATCCCGGCTTGGGAGTGGCGGGAAGGGAGCCAAGACCGATGAAAACTGTCGTCGCGATTGCTGTTGGGTTCCTGGCGTTTTTCACGCTGGCGCCGTCGGTACAAATCGCTTCCGGCAGTCCAACAGTCGATCCCTGTGCGCACTTGCCGTCTCTAGGGCGTGATTTCCGGCCGCACTTTACGCTCGTCCATGGATCTCGACAGACCGAGCTCTCGCCGGAGGCAAATCGCATCCTTGACGAGGCCGTAACTCTGGACGGCGTCGAGTTTGTGACGATTCAGATTGAACCGAGAATTCGCATAACGTTCAACTCTCCGTACGGAAGCTGGTACACCGCGCTGTATCTTGACAGTCTATTGACTGAGCGCGCGCGGCTTGTGAGAGACGGCCTTATTGCCCGTGGCGTCGCTTCTCAAGATGTGCAAGTGACGCTTTCGAGTTGGTCGTATCGGGTCGGCTGCGGAGAGGACCCACCGTTTGTGATCTTCCGGAACTAGCCCGCGGCGGTGTTGGCTGGGGCGTGGGACGTGGGTGAGCGCGAGACTCAACATCCCGCTCGGCTGGAACAATGGGTGCAAATTCAGTAATGTAGCCACCAGATGATTCGTCAACACGCCAGCCAAAACCGTTGAGAATCAATGTGATGCAGCGCGTCGAAGTTACCGAAATCCTGGGCGATCTGAACGAGTTCGAGCAGAAGCACGCGCCGAAGGAGCTATTCGTCGAGGGCGACCGCTCTCTGCTCAACACAGGTATCCGAGTATCGGTGGTTGGATCGCGCAAGCCGACAGAAGCGGGCATCAAGCGGGCAAAGATGTTCACCTCAGCGCTGGTGCGTCACGAGATCGTGGTGGTGAGCGGCCTCGCTGAAGGCATCGATACGGTGGCGCATGAGACGGCCATTCGCGAGGGCGGAAAGACGATCGCGGTGCTGGGCACGCCGCTCGACAAGGCCTTCCCGGCGAAGAATGCGGACCTGTTGGATACGATCAAGCGTGACCACTTGGCGGTTTCGCAGTTCCCTGTTGGTTATCCGTCCAAGAAGGACAACTTCCCGCGGCGCAACCGGACTATGGCGCTGGTGTCGGACGCCACGGTCATCGTCGAGGCGAGCGAGAAGAGCGGCACGAGGCATCAGGGGTGGGAAGCGCTTCGGCTCGGGCGGCTCGTGTTCATCATGGAGAATGTGGCGAGCAACCCGGACCTGACGTGGCCCGAAGAGATGATCGCCTACGGCGCCCAGGTGCTGACTCGGGAGGATATGCCCGAGGTGCTGTACGACATTCCGAGCTTCACTGCCGGCAGCTCCGTTGCTTTCTAGGATTCGCTACGGGACGTTTGCAAACTACTCACCGCGCGGAGGGTCAGATCTGTCGCGTAGGTCTCAAAGAGCCTGCGGTCAAGTGAAGGCCGGCCGCTCTGAGACAATTGCCCATGCGGTCGAACAGCTGAAAAAGCCGAGATGCGAGGTGTTGAGGCCGTTCCTGAGCAAGGAATCAACTCTGGTTCCTGTCCCGAGGAGCGCGAAGCTCGCACGTGGGAGCCTGTGGCCGTCAAAGATCATTGCCGACGCCCTCCTAGACGCAGGTCATGGGCTGGAAGTCTTCGAGTGCATCGACAGAATCTCGCACCTGCGCAAGTCATCATCGTCGCCGTCGAACCAACGTCCAACGGTGCGGGAACATTTCGATAGCCTTAAAGTCAATGCCGATCTGATAGCGCCGGAACGGATAACCCTGGTCGATGACGTATTGACGATGGGGCGCACGATGTTTGCTTGCGCGATGCGCCTCAGGGAGGCATTTCCTGAGGCCGAGATTCGGGCTTTCGCGGTCTTCAGGACTCAGGGCTTGATTCCCAACATTGACAAGCTCGTTGATCCATCGGTCGGGACGATCACTATCGATAGCGGATGGTGGACTGATCGGCGGCCCTGACGCTCCTGACCAAGCGGCTTTGGTGAGGCTCTGGCGCCACGTTCGTGTGGCATAAGCCACTTTTCGACATGAGCCGAGCTGATAGGAAACACGCACCTTCGATAACCTGCGAGGTGCGATATGCGATACTCGATAGCCTTGGCCGCCTGCCTGCTCGCTGCTTCAGCAGCAGCCCAGGACATTCGCGTCACCGATGGCGATACGATCCGAATCGGCGATGAGCGTATTCGATTCTGGGGTATCGACGCCCCGGAAACTCGGCAGTCCTGCGACGGCACCGGCGAGACGTTCATGCCCGGGCCCGACGCGAGAGAGGCCCTTGCAACCTTCATGGAGCAGTTCGACTACTGTGAAAGGGTGACGACCGATCAGCACGGGCGCTCCGTTTCGCGCTGCTTCATGGACAACGGCACATCGATCAACGCCGCGATGGTCGCGGCCGGCTGGGCCTGGGACTACGAGCAGTTCAGTGATGGCCACTACGCGACCGAGCAGGCGGTTGCGGAGCAGTCCGGTAATGGCGTGTGGGTGATGGGCTGCGATGCGCCGTGGGACTGGAGACGGGAGAACAACTAGACCCACGCCTGTTTGGGTGTTGCAACCCACCGGGTATTTCGGACACTGTTTTGCTACACTGTTGCAGCGAGAGGGGGCGAGTTCAATGCAGGTTGTTAGCCAGATTCAGGGCCTCTATCACGGAATGGCCGGGATGTACCGGACGGTGGTTGTCGAGCATGATGACGATGCAGACGACGTCTTGAACTACCTCAACTTCGACGGCGAGATCATGATCTGTGTCGGCAGGTTCAACCCCGGTGGGGGCGGAAGGGCTACCGTGCTGACGACCTTCACGATAGGAGAAACGGACTAGGCTCCGAGGCGGCGGACGACATCTGGCGCATGATTCATTCCAACTCCGGCACCTCGCCAAACCGCGCCAGCTCAACGGCCTCGCCGTACTCGCCGATATCCGGCTCTGCGGTCCGCGAGAATGCGATGACGGCGTCGTGCTTGTCGGCCAGTTTGGCAGCTTCGGACCTGGCGCGCTCTTCGGTGGGCATCTGTTTGGGCTCGAACGCCGGGCCTAGCTCGCCCGTGTCAGGATCGCGGTCGAAGGCCATTAGGACGGTGAGGCGCTGGGGGTCGGGCATGGGGCGAGGGTAGCGTTGATGGCGCCTGGTAGCCAGCTTCACGCCGCCTAGCCGGGTTGACGATGCGTCGAGTGATCGGAAGCGGCTGCTTTGGTTGCGGCCACATGCAGGCGAGCGGGCTTATTGGAGGGGCCGGCCGAAAGTAAAGAGAAGCCAGGCTATTAGCATGTACAGGCTGAAAACCGATTGAAGGCCCGCAAGCACCCGCGGCCACCCGACCACACGATACTCGTATTCTCGTTTTTGAAGACGCGACGCCCAAGCGCCTATGTTGACGTTGCGAGTGCCGATGCGAAACGAAGAGAGAAAGCTGATGTAAAGGCCTAGCGGCAAAGCGGCGGCGTAAGATGGAGATCTCACGCGTTCGACGAGTTCAGACCCCGTTGAAAGTGTCACGTAGGAGTCTTCTATTATGCGGCCCTGCGGAAACACCCGATAGACCGCGCTGCCCCCAGATTGCGGTCGCACACTCGATGGTCGCCAGGCGAACCATGCGTAGGGGAATGCCATTACCATGGTTCCAGCCAAAATGATGACCAGCGGTCGCCCGTGATCGAAACCGAACGCAGCTGGAAGCCAGAAGAATACCGCCGATATGGTTGCTGACAGCCAATCCAATGGATCACTGCTCGCAAAACCGTGGCGCATTCTATTGCGCTCGATCGCGTATGTTGCGGCGCGCTCCAAGTCTCGCTGGCCAATCTCTCGAAGTTGGTTGCGAAGCGCTACAAGCGCCGATCCTCGGCCTTCTGCGAAGACGACCTGATCGAGGCCATGGATATCGTAAAGCGTATCGCGTTCAGGAGAGCCAAAAGTCTGTAACCTGGCATCCGTGATGTTAGTGCCCGCAATACGCGTGTTGGATAGAGTCGTAGCAGCGAGTTCAGCCCGCGACAGGTTGGCGTCGCTCAAGTCAGCATTTGATAGGTCCGCAGATTGAAGGTTCGCGCCGGAGAGGTCAGCAAACGCCAGGGCTGCGCCCGACATGTCGGCAGATATGAGGTTCGCCTCGGCAAAGTTGGCATGTCGAAGGTTCGCCTCGGAAAGGTTGGCATTTGCGAGGTTTGCGCCAGAGAAGTTGGCAGTGGATACTTGCGCTCTGGAAAGGTTGGCATTTACGAGGATTGCGCCAGTGAAGTTGGCACTGACGACTTGCGTCCTGGACAGGTTGGCCCCAGCAAGGTTTGCTCTTGAGAAGTCGCCAACAAAAAGTATGGCATGTGAGAGATCCGCCCCCGCAAGCTCCGCCCCAGCGAAATCGCTACCGTAAGAAAACACCCCGGAAAGGTTGGCGCCTCTAAGGTCTGCGCGGGTGAGATTGCTGAGATCCAGGCCAGGCCAGGCAGTAAGGTCCGCATTACACAAGACCAACCGGCCCGGCAGTGTCTCGTCTTGCCAACCTTGTAGATCCAACCAGACCAAGTGATGCCTTAGTGCTCCATCAAGCCATTCCCATGTCGGAGTCCAGCGAGCTTCGTTGACGCATATAGAAGTACCGACTTGCTGCCCCCAACTAGCATTACTCGCGAATAGATAGCCCCAAATTGCAGTAATCAGTAGTAACCTAATCAAGCTTCTTGAAGCTGAACCGACCCCGCGCATTTGCAGTCGCCTCCTAAGCGATACTCAGCATGGAAGCTTAGCAATAACCCTAGTTGACAGCACTAAGAGTTGGCGAATACCTGAGGTACCATGAAGCCAAAAAGGAGATGTCCGAGGGGTGTCTCTAGAACTGACTTATCAAGCGAAGACCCAATGGGGCCGTTCGATAGAATGGATACGAGATGTTAACCATTGCCGGTCTCTTGGCCGCCCCGCAGCTTCACGCCCGTCTCGCCGATGAAGACGATGTCGCAGGGTCGGGGCGGTCTTCGGGCCGCCCTTTTTCATTGAGCATTGTCTAACAATGTGATACTTTTGGTTGCTCAGTGGCCTCTTTGAACCGAAGTCAACAACGTCGCTATGCCTGCGGGGAATGGTGAAAAGGGTAATCGAGATAGTCGCGTCACGTGATGTCATTGTTGCCCTGGCCACAGGGGCAATCATATCCATCCTCACGCTCGCGATCGCTGATCCGGAGAACAACCTCTGGGGGACTCCGATCAAAGCATGGTGTGCCGTCGTTTCTGGGTTCGGTCTTTGGGAAAACAACTCAGTTTCATGCCTTATGGCGGGTTGGTGATTGATGCGACTATTGCCCTTGGTAGCCGGTGCAATTCTCGGTTATGTCGCGCTAGCGGGGCCGTCAGGCGCTCAGGGCTGTAACAACGCGCCTGGAATGGATCGCGAAGAGTTGTTGGAATGCATTGGCGAACTCAGCGGAAGGCTAGATGAGCTGGAAAGGCAGATGGAGGTGGTGACAGCCGGCGTTGAGTCGCTCAACGATGCCGACACCTTCACTGGTCTTCTTTTGGCCGCCTATGGACGGGTAGACGGTGCGATTTCGGCGGCCAACGGCGCGGCGAGCGATGCAGATGATGCCGTGCGGGATTTTGAGGCGCGCGTTGATGAACTCAATGAGCAGTATGACGCGCTCAATTTGACGGTCGCAATCGAAAATTTGGCTGGCGACCCCACCATTCAAGAGCTTGTGACGTCGGCGGTTCAGCCACTTCCTTTCAACTCCGTCGTGGCCTTTGAGAGAGAATGCAGGCTGCTTGGCCCAGGCTGGGCGACCTTCGAGGCGGCGGTTGGTCGTATGATTGTGGGTGCTGGGCCTCGGCCTCCTCTTCGCCAGGACGCACCTGATATCCACCTCGACGAGAGCGGGGCCGCCCTGACTGTCTATCGAGCCGGAGATCTTGGAGGCCAGGAAGCTACCGACCTTGAGTGGGAAAACCTCCCAAACGATACAATGCACCCACTAATGATGAGGCAGGCTGCGGTGGAAGACGATGGCGAGCTCGACCAGCAGGGACTGGCCCTCTATCGAGAGCATTCGCTTCCGGACGGGATCGATCAATGGATAGGGTACTTCCAAACAAACGGGGAGGACTCTGATGTGGTTAGCCTGGGCGGCAACCTCCCCCACAACAACATGCCCCCATTCATCGCGCTGCACTTCTGCGAGTATGTGGGGGTGGAGTGAAAAGTTTTTCAGCAAGATGGTGTGAGACAGAGCGTTCTGGCCGCTTCTTGCCGCGGCCGTGAGTTGGACTTCTTGAAAAATCGTTATTGCGATTACTGCCGGTTGTGTAAAACTATCTTGAGAATTCAAGATAATGAGCGCCTCTGACTCGCGATGTCTCCCGCCAGAAAACGCACTCGATCGTCGCAAGCCGACAAAACGATCGAAAAGCAATCGTCCAAACGTGATGGCGATAGGTCGGAGTCTTCGAACCGAGCAGACGAATCGTCAGCGCATGAAAACCTGATTAGCGGAATCAGTCTGATTGCACGCGAGTTAGGCGTCGAAGACGAGCGGGTGGTAGCTCTTTTTGATAGTTTTGTTTCTTTCTTGTACTATGAAAAGGTACTCGACGAAGAGAATGTCGATTTTGATGGTCTTAGAGCGCTCTTCGACGATTTGATAACATCACTGATCTCTGAAAGCGATTCTGATCGTCCAATCTTCAAATCTAGTGCTGACCAATCCGAGTCGCACGCAGAGCAAGCAACGCAAGGAAACAATGGTGCTGAGGATCAAGATCCTCTATATTACAAAGCTATGGAAGCCAAGTTAGCAACCCTCGAGGCCAAGCTCGAGCACGTCGAAAGTGGCGTGGCGGAGTTGAAGGGCGACGTCAAGTCCGGGAACGAATCCGTTCGACGCGCTATCGAGAGCGTCAGGCAGGATGTCGGCTCCAAAGTCGATGGATTGCGAAATGAGATCGAGCCCAAGTTCGAGAGCCTGAGGGGCCGCATCTGGCACAACTTCCTCTGGACGATTGCCGGTTTCGGTAGCGTGTTGGCAGCTTTGGCCGCTGCGTTTGGGTTTATTGGTGTGCCTGGATAGGGCGATCGTCGTCATAGAGGCTCTATGGGAACCACAACCCCGCTCCGGCGGGGTTTTTCTTTGCCCGGAGGATGAATGAAGCCCCGCTGCCCGTTGGTCGTTATTGAGTGGGAGGACAGCAGACAGCCGTCTCCGGGGTGGGGCTACTTATCTGGCTTCGAGCCCGGCTCCGTTGTGCGCTGTACGTCTGTCGGCTGGTTGATCCACGA
>Ga0207422_1004250_pt1 | contig 12216 bp, 8 predicted proteins | sample MarCyaLeptolynsp_FD_187757 | JGI IMG/M metagenome (GOLD analysis project Ga0207422, IMG submission 187757) | Marine cyanobacterial communities from Panama - species 1 Leptolyngbya sp. (SPAdes) | ecosystem: Environmental > Aquatic > Marine > Unclassified | place: Panama: Panama City | collected... | reverse complement strand
GGACGACCGGCGACGTGCTCGACGAGGTCATGGTCGCCGTTCATCGTGCTGCCCGACCTCCCGCACGGCGACGTGTCGTTCAAGATCCGGTACTACTTCTGACGCGGGTGGCGTGGCCTCAGGCCTGCCAGATCGCCGCACAACGACCGCGGAGTCGCCTTCGCACTTCGAGGAACACCGCCGACTCGCGGAGCGGCGCCAGGGCGGGGCAGGCGTCGAGCCAGACCACATCAACGAGCGGTCCGCGCGAGGTCTCATCGAGCCGCGCGAGCGCACGCTCGGTGTCGCCGCACAGTGCGAGCGTCTCCGTCAGGAGCTGAAGCCCGAGGACTCGAAACCGAGGGTTGGTGCCGGGGTCCACGACCACACCGGCGACCGCGGCTTCGAGCTCGGCCGTCGTTCGCTGCCCGAGGAGTGCCTCCCCGTGGGCGATGAGGGCTGGCACGGCTGGATGTGCAACGTCTCGCGAAAGCTCGATCAGCTCCGCGATCCGATCGTTGCGCCGATACCACGCCGAGGTTCGAAGCTCGAGGAACAGCATGTCCAACCCGTGTCCCGTCTCGCGCAGCATGGCCGCCTGCTGGTCGTAGACCCGAAGATCTCCGGCGAGCGCCGCCTGTCGGGCCAGCTCGTAGTCGTACAACGTGTTCGTTGGCTCGAGTGCCTTGCTCCAACGTAGGTGCTCGAGGCCCTGCTTTACGAGCCCGGCCTCGACCTGCAACAGGCCGAGGTACGCGTGTCCATCTGAGGAGGACGGCATCAAGGCAAGCGCGCGCCGCAGTGAGTGGGCGGCGGCGCGCCACCGGCCGTCCTGAACCGCGAGTCTGGCTACCGCGAGCTGTGTCTCGGGAAGCTCGTTGTCGGCCTGCACCGCGAGTGCCACGGCGTCTCGCACCAGGTGCTCCGGGGAGTCGCCGGGGATGTCGCCCGGGACGAACCAGGCGCGCAGGGCTGCAGTGGCCAGAGCCGCGCGCGCCATCGCGAAGTCGGGGGCCAGCGCGATCGACCGCTCGAGCAGACTGAGGGTCTCTTCCGCCGTATCGAAGCGAAATCCGGTCGGATAGGCGAGTGCCTCGACGTACAGATCGACCGCCTTGGGCGGGTGCTTGCGGCGAGCGACGAGGGTCAGAACCTCGGCGCGAAGCCGGTTGGCGATCTTTCCGACGAGCACGCGCTGTTCCTCGACGCCCCCTCGCGGCACGGACACCTGCACGCGCAGCTCCTGTGCTCCGGTTTGCCCGTTGCTGATCGTCGAGCGAAAACTGAGACTGTCGCCGCGGATCTCCAGACGTCCCTGGACGACGATCGTTGCGCCGAGCATCTCGCCGACGATGCGCGGATCGTCGCGGGCGGTGAACCGTTGCGATGCGCCGGCGGCGAGGACCTGGACGCTACGTCCGCACGAGAGCGCATCGACGACCTCCTCGCACAAGGTCGAGAACTCGAGCGTGTCGTTGCCCGCCGGCGTGTCGAACGGGACGACGGCGACCACGGGCGCACCGCGAGTTGCCGGTGGGCGGGCGTCCTCGAGGGGCATGGGTTGCCATTCACCGCTGCCGGACGCCAAGAGACGAGACAACAGGTCTGCCGCCGCGGCGGCGTCGGCGGGTCGGTCGTTTGGGGCGTGGGCCAGGCAGGCGTGGACCGCATCGGCCAGGTCACGCTCGACCGCCGCGACCTCTTCGATACGACGAGGGGGCCCTTCGGCGCGCTCGACCACGGTCGCGATCGGCGACGCCGACGTGTACGGACCCTCCCCGCTGAGCATCTCGTACAGGATGAGCCCGAGGCTGAAGACGTCGCTGCGTGCGTCGACGGTTTCGGCCCGGGCCTGCTCCGGCGACATGTACAAGGGGGTCCCCACCGCCATCGCGGGACTGTGCGCGTCGCCCGTGAGCGCGGAGGCGATCCCAAAATCGGTCAGCACGGCCCGGTCGTCGCGGTCGAGCAGCACGTTCTCCGGCTTGAGGTCGCGGTGCACCACGTTGGCGGCGTGCGCAGCGGCGAGGCCGTCGGCAATGGCGATCGCGAGTCGCACGGCACGGCGCGGATCCACCGGGGCCTCGCGGTGAATGAAGTCGCGGAGTGACTCGCCGGTGATGCACTCCATCGTCAGAAAGAGACGACCCGCGTGCTCGCCGAGGTCGTGGGTGCGGGCCACGTTGATGTGCGTGATGCGCCGAGCGAGGCGGACCTCGTCCCGAAAACGGCGCGCCGACGCCGGGCTGGGAGCGACGTCGAGCACCTTGACCGCGACATCCTCCTCCAGCAGTTCGTCGCGTACGCGGTACACCGTGCCCATGCCGCCGCGTCCGAGCAACTCGTTCACGACGTAGCGACCGGCGATCGTGTCGCCCACACGCAGCTCGACGCGGGCCATCGGCGAGCCATCGATCGTCGTGATCTCGGGCGGACGGTCGTCCACGACAACGAGCGTACCGCGGATGAGTCACCAACGGACGTGCTCGACACGCGGCGATGGGGCGAGTCCGGAGGGGTGCATTTGCGGCGATCCGTGCTCAATTCGACTCCCAGCCCGGGGCCGCCCTGGCCAGAGCGCAGTCCGGCTGAGACCTTCGCTCCACGGAACTGGCTGACATCGGCTCGGCTCTCAGGTGCCGGCGAGCGGGCGGTTCTGAAGCTCGATGACGGCATTGGTCATCGTTCGCACGGCGACGTCGAGCGCGGTCTTGTAGTCGGGGGCAAAGCCGGGCGAGTGGTGGTGTCCGTAGCCGGCGGGGGGACGCTTGGGCTTTCCTCCCACGAAGAACATCGCGATGGGGACCTTGCCGCTGCGGCTGTAGCGAGTGAAGTCCTCCGAGTACATCGCTTGCGTGCTCTGGGTGACCCGCTTGGCGCCGACGGTCTGCTCGAGGATCGGCACGAGGCGCGTCGTGAGGCCGACGTCATTGAACAATGCCGGCGTCGATTCCGAGAACGTGACCTTCGGCTTGGGCGCCCCCTCGGCCTGGGCGAGCCCGTTGGCCATTCGGACGATTCCGAGCTTGACCTCCTTGCGCACCTCCGGTGAATACGCTCGCATCGTCCCCTGCAGATGAACGCTCTCGGGAATGATGTTGTGCTTCGTTCCGCCGTGCACCGAGCCGAAGGACAGGACCACGGGCTGCATCGGGTCCACCGTTCGGCTGATCAGCGTCTGGGCGCTGACCACCAGCTTGGACGCCAAGATGATCGGGTCGACCGTCCGGTGGGGCGCCGCGCCGTGACCGCCCTTTCCGTGAACCTCGATGTCCACCGAGTCGATCGACGCGTGGGTGTAGCCCTCCTTGTACGCGACCTTGCCGGCGGTGAGGCTGCTCTTGACGTGAAAGGCCAGGACGTAGTCGGGCTTGGGAAACCGGCGAAACAGGCCGTCGTCGATCATGGCCTTCGCACCGGCTGCCGTCTCCTCGGCGGGCTGCCCGATCAACACGACGGTTCCCCGCCACTGCTCGCGGAGCTCGCGTAGGGCGTGCGCGTAGCCGGTCATCGCTGCGACGTGCACGTCGTGTCCGCATGCGTGCATGACCCCATCGATTTTGCTGCGGTACCCCAGTCCGGTGCCCTCCTCGACCGGCAGTCCATCCATATCTGCCCGGATCCAAGCCACCGGCCCGTCTCCGTTGGTCAGCACCGCGACCACCCCGGTGCCGCCGACGTTCTCGGTCACGGAGTAACCCAGGGAACGGAGCTCGTTCGCGAGCTTCTTCGCGGTCTGGACCTCCTGGCCCGAGAGCTCTGGATGGGCGTGGAGGTCGCGGTAGAAGGCTTCCACGGTTTGTGCACGTTCACGGTAGACCGTCTTGGCGGAGGGGGACGCTGCGCTCGCGCTCCCGGCCATGAGGGCCAAGCCGGCGGACGCGAGAAGGGGGAGATACGCGCGCGGGGACATGATTGGTGCCGGTACGTGGCGCGACCGGCACCGGGGTTCCGAAAAAACTGGCGATGAAAGCACTCGGCTACCGTCGCGAGCGCGATGACCGTCATCGGATCGTGGCCGACGTCGACTGCCCGTGCTCAGCGCGACAACAGAGCGGCAAGGGCCGGCAAGTGCGTCTCGGCCTCGCGCTCGCCCTGCTCGATCGTGCGGTCGAGCCGATCGGGATCGGTGTAGTCCCAAGGATCGATCGGCGGCGCGGTGACCGGCGCGATGTACAGCCGCTTGCCCTGCCGACCGATGACGTCGGCGGGGTAGGGGCGCGTCATCAGCACGACGTTGTAGTCGACCCCTTCGGCGTCTTCGGTGGCGCTCGCCGGCACGTTGTCGATGAGCCCGCCGTCGAGCAGACGACGACCGCGAAAACGGCCCACGGGGGTGAACGGCGGCGTGGACGAAGAAGCGATCACGAGGTCCGCCAGCTCTTCGGGAGTCTCGCAGGTGCGCGCGTCGACGATGTGTGGCCGAAACCCGAGGCGGCGCGAAAGGGTGGGGTGGATCATCTTGCGACGCACCCGCTTTTCGAGGTTGTAGGCCGAAAAGCCCAGCAGCGCCGCGGCCGACGAGGTCAACACGCGCGGCACTTCGGCGGTGACGACGAGCACGGGAAACGGCTGCTCGCGCACGCGCTCCAGCCCGCCTTCCGCGTACGCACACAGCAGGGTGTCGCGATAGATCCGCCCGTGCGGCACGACGCCCTGACCCCGCAGCAGCCGCGTGAGGTCGACGTTCTTGGTGACGTGGCTGCGACGCGCTCGCCAGAAGTCGCGGGTGATTCGCTCGCGCTCGGCGAGAAAGAGGGTGACCACCGCTGCGCCCGCGCTGCAGGCGGACACGGCGGCGACGCGGGGCAGAAGGCGGTCCGCCCACTGATGCAGCAGACCGAGCTGGTAGAAGGCTCGGTTGCCACCGCCGGCGAAGGTCAGCCCGATGTTGCGTCTCGCGTGGGGACGCTCGGCCTGCAGCCGCTGCAGCTGCGTGGACGACATCGGACAATGCGTACCACACAAACCCGGGGCGCCGCGTACACTGATCGGGCGTGCGCTCCTCGTCCCCGCTGTCGTTCGACGATGTGACGGTGCCCCGGCCCGGATCGACCACGACGCGTACGATTTCGTCGGAAGCGCTGCGCCGCACGATCGCGGGGCTGGTCAATCCGGATCTGTCGGGGCTGTCGCCGCGGCGCTGGGCCGCGCTGCAGAGGGTCGTGCGGCGGGTTCGCGGGCTTGCGCGGACGCGCGCGGGGCTGGTGGCCAGTGTTGCGCGTCGGCCCAACGTGGGCACGCTGGTGTCGTGCCTGTCCGACCCGACGCGCGCGGACGTCGACCGGGACGCCGTCGCCGCGCAGCTGGTCGGGGCGCTCGCGGTCGAGCTCGGCGCGGGCACCGAACCGACACAATGGGAGGTTGACGCGTTTGCGCCGCGTTTCGTCGCGTGGGCGCATCGCGGACAGGTCGCGCTGCCGCCCGGCGCGAGTCGGTTGCGCGTGATCGGCCGCCGGATCGAGGCGAGCGTCGACGGCCGTGCGACGACGGTGGAGCCTACCGTCGCCGATGACCACGGCCCCCTGTTCGCTCCGATCGACGACGACGTCGTGCTCGCGCGCGCCGACGACAACCCGCTCGCGCACGTCGAGGCCCATCCCGACAAGGCCGGCAACGCGATCGACCTCGGCGGCAAGGAGCTCGAGGCGTGGACGACCGCGCTGCGGGACGCGGTCGATCTGGTGCGGAACCATGCGCCGACCCTGCACGCCGACGTCCGCCTGTTGCTGCAGCAGGTAGTCCCCGTGGGCTACGACCCCGAGCGGCACGTCTCCGCGTCGTACGCCGACAACCTCGGCACGATCTACTGCAGCCTGCACGACGATCCGATGACCATGGCCGAGGCCATCATTCACGAGGTCTCACACAACAAGCTCAACGCCCTGTTGCGGCTGGACCCCGTGCTGACCAACGCGTTTACGTGCACGGTGACCTCCCCGATTCGCCCCGATCCTCGGCCGCTGCACGGGGTGCTGCTGGCGGTGCATGCGTTCGTCGCGGTCGAGCATCTGTACGAGGCGATGCGGCAGGCCGGGCATCCGTGGTCGCAACGGCCGGACTTCCGACGGCGGCACGAGGAGATTCGTGCAAACAATGCCAGCGGGGCGGCGACGCTGCGTGAGCAGGCGGAGGCGACGGAGGTCGGAGGGCGGCTGCTGGCGGAGTTTCCGGTGCGATGAGGACGCGAGGATGGTCAGTCCGCTGTGTCGACGACCGAGAGTTCCTACGGGAACAGTCGGGTCGTCTGGTGCCCCATCGCGGACGCCCCATGATCAGCCTGACGCGTGGTCGGATCTACCGCGTGCTTGCGGTCGAGCGCGGGTGGTATCGGATCGTCGACGATACCGACGAGGACTATCTCTATCCGCCGGAGCTGTTCGAAGTGGTTGCGGAGTAGGTCGTGAACCGCTCCGGGGACCACGGCCACGACGGCTTGGTGCGTGGGTCTGCGATGCGGGCGGGAAACGTACTATGTTCGGTCGCGGCTGCAGGTGGTCGCTTCACATGCGCTATTCGACCGCGTCTCACTATCCGATGGATATCTATCTGGGGTTTGCGCAGGTCGATGTTGGCCTGGTGGACCGATTTCTGGAGCGCTTTTCAGCGGGGATGGGGCAGATTGTGGAGGGCTTTCCGGCTGGCATGTCCGGAAAAGACGTCGTTTCCCGACTCCGGGCGCGGGTGGAGTCCGGCGCGAGTGAAACGGCCTATTGGTCGAGAGGCGCTGGTTGGCTGATCGTCGGCATCGACGTCACGCTGACCGCGGACGATGGACTGATTCTCGGCCTGGGCTGCCGCGAGCTCAACGTCGACCGAGTGCTCGCCCAACTTGCGGATTTTCGGGATGGGGCGATCGTTGTGGTGCAGGACGAAGGACCGCCGCCCGATACGATTGACGAGCTCCGTCAGCTCGCCGCCTCGTCGCCCGCTTCGTCAGAGTCGCCGTCTTCGAAGCGTGCGGACTCCGGTCGAGCAGAACCACCGAAAACGGGTTCGCCCATGCTTCAACTCTTCGAAAGAGTCATTGACTCGCGCGTACCGCTACGCGTCGTCGAGGTGTCGATGCTGACGCCAGCCGTTGTCGGCTCGGTCCGCCTGTACTTCGACGACTACGGAATCCAGATCAGTGTCAATCCTGACACCGACGAGATCATTCTACAGCCAACCGAGCAACCCCCAACTGGGGAGGGGCTCGCCGGTTGTCCGTTCAACCTGGCGGTGGGCAAGCCGGTCTTCAGCGCCTGGGCCGCGACGAGCGACCGAGGGGCTGACGACATGGTGCAGATTTGCTTTGGTCGCGACGTCGCAGACCAACACGTCGTCGTTCAGGCTCAAGGCGTGGCATCGGGCTTGATGTTCTGGACCGTGCATCCAGCCTGAGGTCTCTCGCGTTGCGACTTGTAGCCGGCGACAGCCCTCGAGTCGCCGGGGCCAGGTGGCCATCGGCCGGGACCCACCGGTCCGGCAACCTCCGCAAACTGGAACTCTGGTCTTGGTCACTGCAGAGCCGATTCACCGCCCCAGCATGATCGACCGTCGCATCGCCGCCCCCGGGTGCTCTTCGATCAACGTGGCGTTGCCCTCGTAGTCGAGCTCGATGCCCAGCTTGGCGAACGCGGCCTCGACGTCCGGGAAGGTTCGGGACTGCAGCGCTTGCTCGGCGGTTTCGGTGAACAGGGGCTTGCCGTACCAGGTGTCGAGGTGGGTGAGCAGGTCGGCGGCCTTCCAGCGCTTGTCGGCGTCGCCGCAGCAGGTCCTCAGCTGGCGCATGGCATCGTCCATGGTGACCTTGCCGCCTGAGTCCTCGCGCAGGGCGACGTCGATGAGGAAGGCGACGGCGGCCCCGCCCCAGTAGACGCGGGCGTAGGCGTAGATCTCGTGCATGCGCGCGCTGGTGTCTTGCAGCGAGAAGCCGCGGCCGCCTCGGTTGCCGCGGGCGAAGCCGTCGGCGAGGTGCTCCCAGGCGGCGACCTCGTCGCGCTTGCCGGCGCGGCCCATCAACAGGTCGGTGTAGTAGGTGACGAAGCCTTCGCCCATCCAGGGCTCGCGAATGAAGGGCATGCCGTGGTGCAGCAGCTCGTGCACCGTGGTCCAGCCCGTCAGCAGCGAGGCATCGGGGGCCTCGTCGTCGAGCAGAATGTAGATGCCCGTGCCGCCGCCCCGGCCGGCCATGCCGAAGTAGATCGAGCCGCCGCGGCCCTCGACCGGCACCACCACCACTTGCAGCTCGTCTCGAGGGAACTTGCCCTCGAACAAGCCGGAGACGGTCTGCATCGCATCTTCGATCCACGTCCGCAGGCCGGCGTCGCTGCACGCGAGCTCGTGGTCGGGGGTGACGATCTCGACGTCGGTGCCCAGATGCTCGAAGGCAATGCGTTCGACGTGCCCGAAGGCGGTGTAGGCGAGCCAGCGAAAGGCGGTCTTGTCGAGCGCGTAGCTCGAGGCTGCGGTCGCCGGGCTGCCGTCGACGGTGGGCCACGGGACAGACACGTCGTAGCCCTCGGGCAGCTCGAAACGCAGGGTGACCTCGGCGCCGCGGGGCAGCGCGCTCGGTCGCCACAGCCACGCGCTAGGCCGGGTGACCAGACTGTCGCCCATGCCCATCACCCGCCGGCCGCCGGCATCGGCCATCTCCTGAAGGTCGAGGTCGACGGTGACGCACTCGCCCGCCGGCAGCTCGCGCAGGTCGACTCCACGCCTGGTCTTGCGCAGCTTGGTGCCGTCGTCGGTGTGCACCGCGGTGGCGAAGCGCGCGACGTCTTCGGTGCCGGGGATCAGTCGCTCTGGTGGACGTCCGACGAAGCACACCCGCAGGGAGGCCGTCTGCAGCCCGTCCTCGATCCGCATGACGTAGTGCCAGCCCGACAGTGGACCGGCGGATTCGCCAGGAGGCGTCGAGGCCGTGGCGCCCGGGCTCGATCGGTCGCAGCTGGTCAGGCCCAGGCACAGCCAGCACAGGATCGCGGTCAGCGTCGCGAGTCGGGCCACGCTGCCAGCATGACAGCCCGGCGTCGACGACCGCAATCCCAGCGGGCGCCGAGCGCCTCAGCCGGCGTGTTTGTAGACGACGACCTCGTTGTTGCGGCCGCTCATGAACAACACGACGCCGTAGTCGGCGATCGGGACCGCGAGCTCGAGATCCGGCGGCAAGGTCGCGCCGGTGTCGCTCCACGCGTCGGTGTCGACGTCGTAGCGCCACAACGCGCCATCTTGCCGGTAGGCGAGAAAGTCCCCACCCGCCGGATCGACGGTGAGGACCTTGAAGATCGACCCGTCGTTGGGCTCGGGGTGAAACTGCGCCGGCGAGTCGGACACCGGATCGACCGTGCCGTCGGCGTGTAGCAGGTTCCAGCTCGCGCTGCCGTTGCCGCTGCCGAACATCATCACGGCGTGCACCGGGTTGTAGATCGAGTAGATGTGGTAGTCGCCCATCGCAAACGGGCCGGCGATGCTGCTCCACGTCTGCGTGTCGTCGTCGAGGACCTGCAGGTCGCCCGTCCCGTCCTGGTTGTAGGTGACCATGACCAGCCCGCCGAGCTCGGGGAAGTAGTCCATCGAGGTGAAGTTGTCCTGACCGCCGCCGTGGTCGGGCGTGGCTGACCACTGCGCACCCTCGGCTCCCTCGAGCGTGAGTACCTCGACGCCGCCGTGCTTATAGAAGTAGCGGTTGGTGGTGGGGTCGATCGCGTTGTGACCGTAGGCATGGCCCACGCACGGCCACGGATCGTCGGGCACGTCCGCGGGGTCGCACCACCAGTTGGGGTTTTGCTCGTGCGCCCAAGCGTTGGCGGCCACGTCGTAGCTGACGAACTTGATCAGCGAGATGTGGCCGCCGCCGGTGAACAGCACGCGGCACCAGTTGGGGTCGAACACGGCCTTGAACGTGTACTGGGTGATCCAGTGGCCGCCGCCGGCGTCCATCAGCTCGGGGGTCAGCCCGTCGGTGTCGAGGCTGCCGAACTCGCCGGCGCCCAGCGATGCCGCGAGCTGACCGAGGGCACTGTCGCCGCACTCGGCGGGGGGCGGCGGTGGAGGGTCGTCATCGTCATCGTCGTCGTCGCCCGGCGGATCGTCGTCGTCGTCGTCATCGTCGTCGTCGTCGTCGCCCGGCGGATTGTCGTCGTCGTCGTCGCCAGGAGGGTCGTCGTCATCATCGTCCTCCCCCGGCGCCGCCGTGGTGTCCTCGACTGCATCCGTCCCGGCCGCGTCGCCATCCGCGTCGGCCCCGTCCGGTGACCCGCACCCCACGCTGAGCACCAATCCCAACCCCGCTGTTCGAACCGCGACGCCCCTCATGCGCTCAGGCTACCCGTCGCGACTGCGCCGCCGATATCGGTAGAACTCCCGAAACCGGCACGCCGAGCCGACCGCAGGGGTATCTTGCCCCCATGCGAGCCCCTGAATTGGCCTATGTCTGCCGCGCATCGCGGCCCGTCTTGATCGCCGGCGCAACTGTGCTGTTGGGCGCCTCGGCGGCCCAAGCCGCGATCGTTCCCGCCGAGATCATCGTGCAGGAAGGGACGATGCCCGACGGCGCGCCCGCCGACGCGGATGCCGTCAGTGCTCCGTTCGCGCTGGCCGACGGAACCGTCGCCTTCGCGGGTGGCCTGGCCGACGGCGACGACTTCGTGTGGTCGGGTGACCAGGTCGTCTGGCTCAACAGCAACGAGCTTGCCGCCGTGCTCAGTGGTGCTGAGGGGTCGATGGGCGGAGCCGAAGGTGGGTTGTTCATCTACAGCCCGCAGCTCAACGGCCTGGACTCCGTCTGGACCCACAACGGTCTGCTCGCGGTCGAGGACGACCAGGCCCCGGCGTTTCCCGCCGGCTCGGTTCTCACGTTCAACAGCCGACCGTCGATGATCGCCGACGGAACCGTCTATTGGATCGCTGGCGTCAACAACAGCGGCGGTACAGCGACGGAGCAGCGGGTGCTCTACCGCAGCGCCAGCGCCATGCCGGGCGACGCCGAGGTGGTCGTCGCTGCGGGCGACATGGTCGGAGGCCTGACTGTCGAGTCTCCCGACGGGGTCGACTTCGACTACCACGTCTCCAGCGGGGGCAGTCATGTGATTCAGCTGCTGCGCATGGAGACCGGGTCTGCGAACGACGACGGCCACGTCGCGATCGACGGCGTCCTCGTCCACCAGGAAAACACGCTCAACGGCAGCGGTGACAACTGGGACAACTTCGATCTGTTTGCGATCAACGAGGCCGGCTCGTACATCTTCTCCGGCGATACCGACGGGGCGACGACGTCCGATGAGTTCATCGCCATCAACGGCACGATCGCGCTCCGCGAGGGCGACGTGGTCGACGGGATCACGCTGCAGTCCACCGCGACCACGCGGTTCGTGGCGATCGATGATCAGGATCGCGTCGCGTTCGGCATGGCCTACGGCGGCGGCACAGCCGAGACGATCTTCTACGCGTGCGACTCCTCGGACGTTCTCAACAGCGCGGTCGCGGTCGCAACGACGACGTTCGACGAGTTCGACTTCGACGACGACGGCATGGCCGACGCGACGTTCGACGATCTGAACATCAGCAGCGTCGGCGCCAGCAACGTGCTCGCGTCCGATGCGATCTATCTCGACGTCGATCTCGATCAGGGCGGCACGCTGACCGAAGCGATGATCCGGATCCCGGTGACGTGCTGCGGCAACATGATCGTCGACGGGGGCGAGCAGTGTGACGACGGCAACGACGACGACTCGGACCTGTGCCCGTCGACCTGCCAGGATGCCGTTTGTGGCGACGGCTTCGTGCTCGACGGGACCGAGGAGTGCGACGACGGCAACAACGAGGACGGAGACGGATGTGCCGCCGACTGCACGGTCGAGATGATGATGGGCACGACCGGGACGACCGGCACGACGACCGACGGCGGCGAGAGCACCGACACGGGGACGACCGACGGCGGGACGACCGACACCGGTGCCACCACGGACGGCGGTACGACCACTGAGGGCGGCAGCGGTTCGACCACCGAAGTCGGGGGCGCGAGCGAAGAGGGGTCGGACTCCGATGGCGGTACGACCGCTGCCGACGCGACGGGCGGCCTCGACGACACGGGGACGGGCAGCGGCGGCACCGGTGGCGTGGCGAGCACGGGCCCGGCAACCACGATGACGACGGCCGCTCCGATGGACGGGACGAGCGACGGCGACACCGAGACCGAAGGCGGCGACGGAGCCGCGGTGGGTGACGACGGCTGCTCGTGCCGCAGCCGCGGGG